>Ga0265295_1004208_pt1 | contig 19610 bp, 9 predicted proteins | sample Munlansysbiofilm_FD_192503 | JGI IMG/M metagenome (GOLD analysis project Ga0265295, IMG submission 192503) | Leachate microbial communities from a municipal landfill in Southern Ontario, Canada - Methane capture system biofilm | ecosystem: Engineered > Solid waste > Landfill > Unclassified ... | reverse complement strand
GCTCGGGATCTATGCCCGCGCCGTCATCGATGATGCGGATGAGCACCTCGCCGCCGGAATGCTCGGCCGAGAGTTCGATCCGGCCCTCGGAATTCTTGCCCCGGGCCATGCGCTCCTCGGGACTCTCGATGCCATGGTCGATGCTGTTGCGCAGCAGGTGAACCAGCGGATCGTTCAGTCGTTCGATGACGGTCTTGTCGAGTTCGGTATCTTCGCCGCGGGTTTCGAGCATGATGCGCTTGCCGAGCTCCTGCGAGAGATCGCGGACCAGGCGCTTGAAGCGGCTGAACGTCGAGCCGATGGGCAGCATGCGGATGCCGAGGGTGTTGTCGCGCAGCTCATCGGAGAGTCGCTCGATCTCTTCGGAGATGGCCTGCAGCCTTGCGTCGCTCTGTTCGCTGGCGAATTGGGTCAGCCGCGCCTGGGCCGTGACCAGTTCGCCGACCAGATCGACCAGATAATCCAGCTTCTGCGCCGGGACCCGGATGCTCGACGCCTGCGGCTCGGCGCTGGCCGTCTGGCGCAGACGTTTGACTTCCTGCTGCTCGACCAAGGCCGCCTCGACCTGGCTTGCGCTGACCAGCCCCGCCTCGGACAGAAGCTGTCCGATGGGCTTTCGCTCGAGCAAAATGCGCTCCAGGGCGTCCTTGGAGATGTCGTTCTTCTCGACCAGGATCTGGCCGATGAGCTTATAGGATTCCTCGTCGATGCCCTGGCAGCTCCCGACCATCTGGATGGTCAGGTCGCTGTCCTCTTCCACGAAGATGAACACGTCGCGGATATCGTCCCCGCTTCTCGCGGTGGTCAGGATGATGTCCCACCAGACCAGGCAGTCCTCGGGATTGAGCCGGGGCAGGGCGGGGATGTCCTTGGTGTGCATGATGATGTGGTGTTCACCCATCTCGCACAGTTCCTCCAGGAGGGACGTGGGGTTGGTGCCGCTCATGAACAAATTCTTGGGCGGGGCGAAGCGGATGCGCCAGGTGTTCATGGTCGGATCCGTGGCGCAGGTCGGCACGGCCACCTTGACCGCAGGGTCCGGTTCAGGCTGCGTGCGGCTTGGAGTCAGCGCTTTGAGCCCCCTTATGACCTCGCCGGCCCGCGCGCCCAGGCCCTGTTCCTCGCCTTCGAGCATGGACAGGATATGGTCCCGGGCCAGAAGCGTCAGGTCCAGAAGCTCTTTGGATACCAGAATCTGACCATTGCGCGCCAGATCGAAGACAGTCTCCACCTCATGGGTGAACGAGGCGATATCCTCAAAACCGAACATGGCCCCCGAGCCCTTGATGGTGTGCATGGCGCGGAAGACCCGGTTGATGACCTCATCATTGGCCGGATCCTCCTCCAGTTCGAGGAGGGATGTCTCCAGTTCGCCCAACAGTTCCAGGGCTTCTTCTTTAAACGCCTGACGGTTCAGTTCTTCTCTGGACATTTTTGCTCCGAGGGGGTTAGCGCAGCAATTTCTTGGCCACGGCCAGAAGCTGATCCGGCTTGAACGGCTTGACGATCCAGCCGGTGGCCCCGGCCGCCTTGCCTTCCTCTTTGGTGGAAGCCTGGGATTCCGTGGTCAGCATGATAATGGGCACGAACTTGTACTGAGGCGTGGCGCGCACGGCGCGGATAAGTTCGATGCCGTTCATGTTGGGCATATTGAGGTCGGTCACGATCATGTCCACCGGCCCGGAGAGCTTTGCCAGGGCGTCCTTGCCGTCGCTGGCCTCGATGACCGCATAGCCGGCGTCTTTGAGGGTCAGGCTGACCATCTGACGGACGCTGGCCGAGTCATCAACCGTCATTATGGTTTTACTCATACATTTTCCTCTGTACGGCTCGTTATTTCTTTGATGAGCCCGTCCGCTCCAAGGCTCGCCGCATTTTCGAGCAGGTGGGTGGGCAGGTTCACGAAGCTGATTCTTGTGTCCTCGTCCTTCAAGAGGGAGCAAAGGATCTGCACAAAAGAGAGGTCCGATTTTTCCGAATCAGCCAAGTCAAGGGTAAGGGCGTCGGCCTGGGGCAAACGGGCCAGCAGCTCGGCGTGGATCTCCCTGGAATGATCGAGGGAAAGATTGCCGGAAAGTTTTATGACCGGGTGTTCCGGGGGGCCCTGGACGGTGCATGAAAACATGAAAGGCTCCTGGTATTAAAAAAGTTCCACGTTGTCGCCGAGATCCTCTTCGGGTTCGGCCTTCTTTTTTGGCGCGTTCGGCTGCCCGTCGAAAAGTTCGACATTGTCGTCGTCAAAAAGTTCCACCTTGTCATCACTAAAGAGTTCGACATCGTCATCGCCGAAAAGTTCGACGTCATTATCGCCGAACAGATCCACCTCGCCGTCGTCGTGGGCGTCTCCATGGCGCCCGAGCACGGACACGTGGACCAGTCGTTCGCTGTCCATGGTGTACATGGAGAGCTGCTTCCGCAATTTTTCGGGCTGTCTGGCCGTGTCGAGCAGTGCCGAGAAGGGGGCGAACGTGTCTTTCAAGGCCGTGATTTCTTTTTCCAAGTTCAACAATTGGTCGGATACCAAATCGTGGAAATGGATGGAAGATGTCAAGGCGTTGATTTGCGACACAAGTCCTGTGCCGAGCTCCGAGAGGTGCGCGATGTTTGTCCCGAGTTCGGCATCAAGACTGGCCAGATGGTCGAGCACGGTTTCAAAGCGGCCCTGGATTCCGCCCACCATTTCGGACACATCCGATTCACGGGCCAGGGTGGAGAGCCGTTCGGCCACGGAGGAAATGCGGTTCAGGATTTCGGCCACCGTTCCGGTGCGGGCGCGGGCGTCCACGGAAAGATTCTGGATTTCCATGGCGATCACCCCGAGGGTGCGGCCCTGATCTCCGGTGTGGGCGGCTTTGACTCGGGCGTTCAGCGCGATGAGCTCGATTTCGGCCCCGATGTCCTCGATGCCGTGCACGAAGGTGCTGACCGTGGAGATGGTTTCGGCCATGTGCGACATGGTTTTGGATGTCTCCGAGATGTGACCGCTGGTGGTCCGCATGGCGTTCGTGACATCGCCGATGTGATGCCGAATGGCATCGAGAATGGAAACGCCGCCGCCTTTCCTGTCCGCATAGGCCACGGCGGTGATCTTGCCGTGCAGGTCCTCGATGCCGAGCCCGATGGAGGTCAAATTGCTGATAAGCTTTTCCACCGCCCCCGAAAACATTTCCTGCGCCTGACGCAGTTGCGGAGCCTGGAGCGTGAGCACGTCCCGCACCCAGGCTCCAAGGCCAGCTTCGCCGTCATCTTTTGCGCGGGTGCTGATTTCCCGCACGGCCTGATCCAGAATCTCCTCGACATGCTCGACCTGCTGGCGGGTGATGTCGTGAAATTGCACCGAGGCGATGACCTGTCCCATGCTCTCGGTCACCTGCCGCGACCCTTGGGCCAGATCCTGAACCAGACCGGCCGAATGGGTGCGCATGGACTCGAGTTCGAAAATGCCGGCAAAAAGCTCCGTGAACATGTCCTCGACAATGCGTTTCTGCGAAGCGATCTGCATTTTGCTGCGCTCGCCGGCAGAGGTCACCTGGTTCATGAGCAGGTGCGAGTGCTCGCGGATTTTTTCCGTGTGCTCGTTGATGATCGTGCCCAGCGCCCTGACATCGTCGGCCAGGGTGGTGAATCCGGCGCCGGCGCTGCCCAGACGGGCGCTCTCGATGCGGGTGGTGATTTCGAGCACTTTCAAGGTCTGCACCATATTGGAAAATTGGGCCATGGCCTGGTCCAGGCTGCGAATAAGGCCCAGCACCTCGGACATGCCTTGCAATTGCTCCGTGGAAGAAACGGAGGAAAATACGGCTTTTGCCTCGTCGGCCCGGGTCTGCAGTTCGCCGATGGCCGCGTGCAGCGCGCCTTCTCCGACGGAAGACGCCATGGCCGAAGCCGTGGCGGAAAACGTGTTGGCTTTTGAATTGATGCCGAAAATCGCGGACCCAAGTCCGAGAAATTCCTCTTCTCTGTCTTTGATGACACCGGCAAGGCGGGGCAGAAGGATGGGCAGACTGTTGGCGCATTCCTCCATCACAGAACCCAGTTCGTGGAGAGGATGCGCTTTTTCGTGGGGCATGGACCGGTCCTTGTTCATGATGCGGGCCGGAGTTAATGTCCGGCCCGCGTTGTTTCGTGTGTTACGCTTCCAATTCTTCGGTGCTGCGCAGAACCTGTAGTTCCTCGGGGGAGAAGACCCTGCCGATATCGAGGATCATGATGAACTCCTCGTTCTGCTTGCCCATGCCCCGGATGAAGTCCGCCCTGACGGACGTGCCCATGCGCGGCGGCGGGCTGATCTGGTCGCTGGTCATCTCGAACACTTCGCGTACCGAATCAACTATCGCTCCCATGTAGCAGTTTTCGCCTTCAACTTCCACATCTACTATTATGATGCATGTGTTCACAGTATCCTGGGCCTTTGGCATGTCGAACTTGATGCGCAGGTCGACCACGGGCACGGCATGGCCGCGCAGATTGATGACTCCGCGCATGTAGGCCGGCGTCTTGGGGATGCGGGTCACGGACACGAGCTCGATGACCTCGCGTACGGAACCCGTCTCCAGGGCAAAGACCTCCTCGCCAAGACCGAAGGTCAGGTACTGCAGGGTAGTGTTGTCACTCATGAGTCACCTCGACCTTTGGTTAGAAACGTTCGAATTCATCATCTTCAGCGTCACGTCCCATATCAAGGGCCAGGCCGTTGGCTGATCCCTTGGCGGGCAGGGCCTTGGGAGCCGCCTTGCGTGCGGCCTGCGGCCGTCCGCGCTGGGCGGTCTGACGAGTGACGCGGGCCGCTGTCGCGCCCAGATGGAAGAAGGAGATGGAGGACTGCAGCTGCTCGGCCTGGCTGGACAGTTCTTCGGAAGTGGAAGCCATCTCCTCGGACGCCGAGGCGTTCTGCTGAATGACCTGATCAAGCTGCTGCAAGGCCTTGTTGATCTGCTCCGCGCCGGCGTTCTGTTCGTTGGAGGCGGCGGAGATCTCCTGCACCAGCTCGGCCGTTCGCTGGATGTCCGGGACCAGCTTGATCAGCATCTGACCGGCCTGGTCGGCCACGCTCACGGTGGAGGAGGACAATTCGCTGATCTCGGCCGCGGCCGTGCCGCTGCGTTCGGCCAGTTTGCGCACTTCCGCCGCGACCACCGCGAAGCCCTTGCCGTGTTCGCCTGCGCGGGCGGCCTCGATGGCGGCGTTGAGGGCCAGCAGGTTGGTCTGGCGGGCGATCTCTTCGACAATGGAGATCTTCTCGGCGATGTTCTTCATGGCGCCCACGGCCTGGACCACGGCCTTGCCGCCGGCTTCGGCGTCAAGGGCGGCCTTGAGGGCGATCTTTTCAGTCTGGGAGGCGTTGTCGGCGTTCTGGCGGATGTTGGAGCCCATCTCTTCCATGCTCGACGATACCTCTTCAACAGAGGCGGCCTGCTCGGTCGCGCCCTGGGAGAGCTGTTCGGCCGAAGCGCTCAGCTCCTCGGAACCCGAGGCCACGTTGTCGGAGGCCGACTGCACCTCGGTCACGATCTCGCGCAGCTTGGCGACCATGTCGCGCAGCGCCTGGGCCAGGACGCCGACTTCGTCCTTCTGATCCACATCCAGCTTGGCGGTCAGGTCGCCCTGAGACAGCTTGCGGGCGAATTCCACGCCCAGCTGCACCGGGCCGGTGATGCCCCTGGTCAGGAAAATGGCGGTGAGGATGCCGATGATGACGCCGACGCTCAGGCCCCCGATCATGACAGTGGAGGCTTTGGACAGGTTGGTCACGGCCACGTTGGCGATATTCTGCGTTTGTTCAAGTCCGGCGGAGGACGTTGTCTGCGCCGCTTCAAGAGCGAGCGTGCTGACTTTGTTGCGTTCGACGTTCAGCGCTTCAAGGGCAAGCCAGTTCTTCTGGACGCTGAGCATTCCCTGGCGATAGTCCGCGGCCGCCTTCTTCGTGACTTCCAGCTGTTTGATGTTGACGGGATCACGGACCGTTGTGAGGAGCTGCGCGAAAAGCGCATCCATCGTCGAGAAATTCTGCATGGCCTCATCCAGAATCGTGAGCGTTCGCTTGGCCTGTGCCTGCCACACCTTGATGCGGCAGTCATTGCCAAGGACGACGAGCTCGTTGATTGTCTGGATTTTCAGGACGCGCTCGGAGAGTTTTTCCTGCTCGGCGTCCTCGGCGATTTCCTTCTTCATCGCTTCGTTCATGCTCGCCGCGAAATCGCCGGCGTTTCTCACGAATTCGATTGCCGCCTCGTTCAGAACGACGCGATCGGTGTTCAAGGCGTTGATCACGGTCTCGGACTGGGCTAAGAGCTTGACGTAGATGTCCACCTGTTCTTTGGCGCGCTGTACGTTCTCCCGCAATGCGGTGAGGTCCGGATAGGTCTCGGCGTGTTGCTTGGCGATATCCAGTTCACGCAACGCGATAGCCAGTTGTTTTTTGCCTTCCTCGAGATACGAGTTCTCTTCCGTCAAAGAGTAACCTCGAATGGCAAACATGGTCGCTGCGATCGAACCTTCCAATTTGTTGGCCATGTCCACTTCGGGCACGTATTCTTTGGACAGGCGGAGGGAATCCGTTTCCACCGTTTTCATGTTGAATACGGCCAGCCCTCCCAAAGCGCATGCGATAAGAATCAGAATTCCGAAACCTCCGCCGATCTTGATCCCCAACTTGATGTTCTTCATTTCCCCTCCTTGTGAGTGAAACGGCGAAAATTCGCCTGCAGGGCTGCACCACGCTCCGGATGGATGACCTTGGCCGCTTGAGCCGATGCCAAGGCGGTGAGGCTCTTCTTACACGGATATAATGATCAAAAGCCATAAAAAAATCGGAACGGAACTCATGCCGGACCACCCGTCAGCAGTTCAAGAGTCTTTCTGGCTTCGATATCCTCTACAAAAACATCATAATGTAAAAGCTCTCCCTGGGCGTTGCGAACCACGCGGATGGTGCGGGACGTCCAGATTGTGCTCCTGTCGGCGCGGCGAATGCGACACTCAAATCCGAAAATTTCGTCCTGCGACAGGATCATGTTGCGCAGCCGCCGCCAATCTTCGGCAGAATCAAAAAGCTCGGATGCGACGCGCACGGAATTCATCATCTTGCCGGATGACTCGTAGCCGTACAGGCGGGCGTAGCTGGGGTTCATGGACACGATCCGGTCACGGGCGTCCAACGTGCACATGCCGATGGGCGCGCCTTCGTAGATGGCGTGATACTTGCTTTCGATTTCGGTCAGCGCCTGCTGAATCTGTCTTTTGGAGGTGATGTCGCGCACAAAGACGATGACGCCGGTGACCAGACCGCTTTGCGCATCCTTGATCGGATATGCGTTGAATTCGATGGCGCGCGAGGCCGTTGAGGACATGATTTCGAGTATTTCGAATTCATTGCGACCCGTGCGCAGGGTTCTGACCGCCGGACAGCGGGAACAGCACTCGCCCAGTCGATGAAAGGCCTGATGGCATTTGCGGCCCACGACGGGCATGCCTTCGGCATACCAGCGTGTCATGGTCTGGTTGGCGTAGCGGACCGTCATGTCCGGAGCGAGCACGCTGATTCCTTCCTCTATGCTGCCGAGCAGATTTTCAAGGAAAGCCTCGTTGGCGAGGATCTGCTCTTCGACCGCCTTGCGTTCGCTCATGTCGTAGTTCGTGCCGATAATGCGCAACGGTGTCCCGATGCCGCTTTTCTCCATGAGTTTGCCTCGTGAGTGGATCCATTTGTAGGAACCGTCACTGCAGCGCATGCGATATTCAAAATCATAGAAATCCGTTTCCCCGCGAAAATGAGCCGAAAGCATGTTCAAAGCCGGGACACGGTCATCGTGGTGGAGCAGGGCTTCCCATTGCGTTATGGTCGGCTCAAGGTCCCCTTCCTTGTAGCCAAGCATTGTGTACCACATGGGCGAGCACTGCATTCTTCCGGAAGGGACATCGTAATCCCACACGGCTTCCTGCGCCCCTTCCAGGGCGAATTTCCAGCGCTGCTCGCTGGCCTCCAGGGCCTGCTTGGCATGCAGGAGCTCCGTAACCTCGAACTGCATGTGGACGATTTGAGTCACGTTGCCATGAGTATCGAGCACCGGGGCACTGCGCACCAGCCAATGCTTGCCGTCCGGGGACCTGTAGGTTCCGTTTTGCACTGTGCGGGTCTTCATGGCTCGCCAGGCGGTGCTGAAAGCTCCTGTTTCGGATTCGCCTGAATCGTTTTGGATTGCCGGCGCGCTCTTCTTCAAACCGTGGTGATTCAGAAAATTCGCAGGGCTTTCGGTAACCGGGGAATTTGACCACAGAATACGAAACTGGGAATCCAGCAGCGTCACCGACACGTCCTGCAGATTTTCCAGAATGGTGCGCTGCACCCGCTGCTGCTCGCGCAGTTGCGACTCAAGGACTTGGCGCTCCCGTATTTCGTCGCGCAGCAGGCGAGTCAGTTCTTCGAGTTCGTTTTTGCGCAGATCCTGGCGCAGGGCCGGAGCATCGGGCATGCCCATGGTCTGCTTTTCAAGTGCCTCCACGCCGCTGAGGAAGAGCAGGGGATTTGAACGGATGAGTCCGGTGATACGATCGGACAATTTGCCGGACAGGGCCATGAGCAGGTCCGGATCTTCTCCCAGAAGTCTGGCCAGGGCGTGGATGCGCTCTTCCGTCAGGGGCGCGTTCTCACCGCGTTCCAGCTTGCTCAAGTAGGAATGATGGATGCCGATACGCTTGGCCACGCTCCGGATTGAATACCCGGAATGCTTGGCGGCGAGTGCTTTTCTGCGCTCGGTGAGATAACTTCCTAGTGCGCTCATGTGTCTATGATATGGTAGTCAGTTTTTCTTGGGCAAGCATTTATTTGTCGGACGCGCAAAATATTTATTTGCGGCATAGTGCGGCCGTAAAGGCCGCATTTGGGCCGTCTTGGGCACGCCGTTTGTCGGACAATGGAAAAAATGCTCATAAAAATGATGATTTCCGGGTAGATGCGCGACGGCGGCCCGCAAGGCCCGCACCGGGATCTCTGACGATATCGTTTTCGGCAGATTTTCAAAAAACATGTTGACCGCAAAACATTGGCTATTTCATACTCGCCAACAGAGGCAGCGGAATTATCCGTTCCGCCCGGGCTTTTGGCAAAAGCCATGCCGCCGATGGGGCGTGCGCTTTTTTGGCCATAAGCAAAGCCCGAAAGGAGAAGCGTCCTGAATTTTAAGAAATCCTTCTTGCGCTTGGCGCTCATCATGTGGTGTAAATATTTGTGTTGTCCTCCTCGACGGGCATGATGAGGACGTGGCCGCGCTGCGGCATGAATTCGACGTTGAAAACCGAGCAAGGAAGCAGCCCACATGAAGAGACAGCATATCCCCACGTTCTATGCTGCGATAGCCCTGGTCCTGATCCTTTTTTTCGGACACAGCTACCTGGGCGTCGTTTTCGAAAATACCAGTCAGAGCCGGCGGCTGGCTCTGACCCACAGAATTTCGCAGCAAATGCACTCCATCCAGGCGGCGCTCCTTGATGCCGAGTCGCCGCTGTTCACCCTGGCCGACATCCTGACCATCCGTCAGGGCGAATTTCCCGATTTCGAGCAGCATGCCGCGTATCTGTTGCAGAACAACCCCCTGGTCAGCGGACTCTTCCTGGTCCCCGGAGGCGTGGTTTCCACCGCCTTTCCCCTGACGGGCAATGAAGCGGCTATCGGACACGATCTGCTGAAAGACCCCGCGCGCCGGACGGAAGTGCTTGAAGCCATAAACACCAATCAGATCGTGCTGGCCGGACCCGTGAGCATGCGCCAGGGCGGGGAGGGCCTTTTCGCCCGCAAACCGGTTTTCTGGGAGGAAAACGGGGAACATCGTTTCTGGGGGCTGGTCGTAGCCCTGATCCGCTGGGAAACCGTGCTCGAAACTTTCGATTTCAAAAGCCTGGATGCCGACGGATACGCCTATGTCCTGAGCAGACGGCTGCGCACGGACGATGAAACCACGCCCATCGCACGCTCATCCGCGGACATTATCGAAGGCCTGGCCCTGACCAGGTCGCTGCCTATTCCCGGCGGGGAATGGCTGCTGACCCTGTCGCCACGAAAAATGCCTCTGGGGCACGTGGTCCATGCCGGTTACAGTCTGGTCGCCGTTTTCGCCCTTGTGGTCGCCGGTCTCTGTTTTCACGTCGTGCGCGGGCGCGAAAAGATTTTGGCCCAGGCCGAAGAACTTGAGCGCATAAATGCAGAGTTGGCCGACGATATCGCCCGGCGCGAACAGGTCGAGCGGGACCTGCTCCAGGCCAAGGACGCCGCCCTGGCCGCGACAAAAGCCAAATCCCAGTTTCTGGCAACCATGAGCCATGAAATCCGCACGCCCATGAATGGGGTGCACGGCATGTTGCAACTGCTGGAAGGCACGGAACTGGACGTCGAGCAAAAGGAATATGTCGCGATAGGTTCGTCGGCCCTGCAGAGCCTCTTGACCCTGATCAACGATATCCTGGATTTTTCCAAAATTGAAGCCGGAAAGCTCGACATAGCCCAAACTCCTTTTGCGCTGGAAGAACTCTGCCGCTCCATTCCGGCCATTTTCAAGGAGCAGAGCATTGCCAAGAGGCTTGACCTTTCCATCGACATAGCTCCGGATGTCCCGAAGACGGTCGTGGGTGATCCGAGCCGTATCCGTCAGGTGCTGCTCAATGTTGTCGGCAATGCGATCAAATTCACGCATGAAGGCGGGGTTACGATCAGGATTTCGGCCAAGACAAAAGGGCTCCCCGCAAATTCGGCGCGGCTTGATTTCAAAGTCACGGACACCGGGATCGGCATCGGCGCGGAACAGTTGCCTGATCTTTTCCAGCCTTTCACCCAGGGCAAGGACGGGCTGGTCCGCACCAGCCAGGGCACGGGACTGGGGCTGTCCATCGTCAAACGCCTGGTTGATCTCATGGGCGGTGAGGTCGACATCGCAAGTTCGCCGGGGGCCGGAACAACGGTGCGCTTTCACGTGCGGGTCACGTTGCCGCCAACGGCGAAGACAGATACCAGGGGCGAAGCCAGAAACGTCGGGAACGCGGCGCGAGAAACCGGGCGGAACCTAAGCATTCTGCTCGCCGAGGATGACGTGACGAACATGACCATGCTGACCCGCCTGCTGGAAAAGCTCGGTTGCGAGGTCACCCAGGCCGGAAACGGGCTGGAAGCGGTGCGGATTTTACAAAACGAGGATATGGACCTTGTGCTGATGGACATCCAGATGCCCGTCATGGACGGAGTCGAGGCGACCCGACGCATCCGAGCGGAGCAGTCCCTCGGCGGCAAAGCCCGGATTCCCATCATCGCCGTGACCGCTTTCGCCATGAGCGGAGACAGGGAGCGGTTTCTGAACGCGGGCATGGACGACTACATCCCAAAACCCGTAAACATGAATTCTTTGATCGAAGCCATGGACAGGGTGGTGGAATTCAGCAGGATGTGAATGCAGCTCTTTTTTGGAGGGGGGATGAAAAGTTCAAGGTTGATCGACAGCGCAATCACGCGGACGTTGCGTTGCGTCGCGCGGCGGTTCCTTCCCCTCCTGCTGTTTTGCCTGTTCCCGCTTTTTGCCTGGGCAGAAGGGGAGCGGGTGCTCTTCATCAGTTCCTATCATCCAGGTTTTCCAACCTTCTTTCAGCAAACCGAGGGGCTGCGTACGGAATTGGAACCGGCGGGCATCACCCTTGATGTCGAATTCATGGACACCAAGCGTTTTTCCGGAACCGAGTATGAGAAGCTCTTTTTGGAGCATCTGCGCTTCAAGCTGGAGAACGTCCCGGCCTACGACGCCTTCATCGTCGCCGATGACGCGGCATTGCGCTTCGCTTTGGAGTACCGGCAGGAGCTGTTCGCGGGGAGACCCGTGATTTTTTGCGGCGTCAACAATCAGGAACTGGCCCACGCATTGAGCGGGACTCCCGATATCACCGGCGTCATGGAATCCATTTCAATGCGTGAGACCCTTGATGCCTTGTGGCGCTTAAAGCCCGGATTGAAAACGGTCTACGCGCTGGTCGACGGGGAGCCTGGCGGGCAGGGCGACCTGCGCATCTATCTGGCGCAACGTGAGTTTTTTGCCGGAAAAAGCCTTCAGGTTCTGGGTCTTGACACCATGACCTGGAACGAGCTTCAAGACAGGCTTTCCGCCCTGCGGCAGGATGAGGCCATCCTGCTGCTTTCCGCATATCGTGACCGGAATCTGGCAACCAAATCCTTTGAAGATGCTTTAAAATTCATTCTGGAGCACACGCGCGTGCCGGTGCTGCATCTCTGGGAACATGGTCTCGGGCAGGGAATCCTCGGCGGCAGAATCATCTCGCACACGGAACAAGGTCGCATCGCGGGACGATTGACCCTGAAAATACTGGCGGGAACGCCTGCGCATTCAATAGCCGTGGTCGAGGGCAGCAAGGCCAACCGCTATGTCTTTGACCATGCGGCCCTGACCCGCTTCGGCATCGAGGAGTCCTTGCTGCCTCCGGGCAGTGAAGTCCGGGGCAAGCCTTACTCCATCCTTTCCCAATACGGCACGGAGATTGTCGTCGCGGTCATGGCACTGGTCGTTCAGATGGTCCTCGTGGTGGCCCTGATCAGCCGCATATCCCGATTGCGCCGGGCTCAGGCTCGGATCACGGACAGCGAAAAACGCTACAAATCCCTCTTCGACGCCAACTCCGATGGAATCCTGGCCGCCGACAGCGCGACTCGGCGGTTTGTTTTCGCCAACCCCGCCGTATGCCGGATATTCGGCTACTCCGAAGAGGAGTTTCGCGCGTTGAGAGTGGACGATATTCATCCGCAGGAAAATCTTGAAGAGGTTCTCGGCAATTTTAACGCCCAGGCCCTCGGGCAAAAAGATGTTGCGGAGGCGGTGCCATGCCTGCACCGGGACGGCAGCGTTTTCACGGCCGATATTCGCAGTTTTTTGCTCGAGATCAATGGTACGTCCTGCGCCGTGGGCCTTTTCCGGGACGTGACCGAACGCAGCCAGATCCTTGACACCTTGCGTCAGACTCAGGAACGTCTGGCGCTGGCCATTGCCGGCAGCAATGACGGCATCTGGGATTGGAACCGGGTTGCCGACCAGGTCTATTTTTCCCCGCGCTGGAAGGAGATCATCGGCTACGAGGACCACGAGCTGCGCAATGATCTGGAGGAATGGCGAAGCAGGATTCATCCCGAGGACAGGGAACGGGTCTTGGCCGTGAACAACCAGTTTTTTGAAAGCGGCGCATCCCACTTCGTGGTTGAATACAGGCTGCGGCACAAGGACGGAACCTACCGCTGGATCATGGGGCGCGGCACCTGCCTGCGCGACAATGATGGCGTGCCATGCCGCATGGCCGGTTCGCACGCGGACATCACCGAGCGCAAAGCCATGGAGCATGAACTTGTGGGCGTACGCGACGCGGCCCTGGCCGCAAGCGTCGCCAAAAGCGCCTTTCTGGCCAACATGAGCCATGAGATCCGCACGCCGTTGAACGGGCTCATGGGCATGCTGCAACTCCTTGCCTCCTCCTCCCTGAATGAGGAGCAGAAGAACTATGTGCACATGGCCGATGTTTCGGGTCGGCGTCTGACCGCACTCTTGTCCGACATCTTGGACATCTCCCGAATCGAAGCTGGCAAACTGTTGCTGACGGAACGCGATTTTGATCTTGAAGAGATGCGGGCTTCCATCATAACCCTTTTTTCAATCCCTGCGCGAAAGAAGGGCATACGGCTTGACGTTGAGCTGGCTCCGAATCTTCCTTCAAGGTTGATCGGGGATGATTTGCGGCTGCGGCAGATTCTTTTCAATCTGGTCGGGAACGCGGTCAAATTTACCAGTGCAGGTTTCGTGCAAACGCAGATCAGCGTGCTGTCCAGTCAGCCCGACAACGGATGCCGGCTTCTGTTTTCTGTCCAAGACAGCGGCGAGGGCATCAGCGACACGCTCTTGCCCGCCATTTTCGAGCCTTTTGTGCAGGGCGAGGGGTCTTATGTGCGCCGCCACCAGGGGGCGGGACTGGGCCTGGCCATTGTCGGACGGCTCATGCACATGATGGGCGGGTCGCTGGCCATCGACAGTTCGGACAGCGGCACGACGATATGTTTTTCCCTGAACTTCAGGATCCCGCAAGGCACGGCAAAAACAACCGTCGCATGCAAACATTCTGAAAAGACAGGGCACGGGAATCTGCGTATTCTGCTTGCTGAAGACGATCCGGTGAACATGTTCGCCGCGCGGCGCATTCTGGACAAGGCGGGGCATTCGGTCACCCCGGCCTCCAACGGTGGGCAGGTTGTCGAATTACTGCGGGAGTCGGAGTTTGACCTTATCCTCATGGATGTGCAGATGCCGGTCATGGACGGTTTGGAAGCAACGGCAATGATTCGCAAAGATCAAACCCTGGGTGAAAAATCCCGCATCCCCATCGTGGCCATGACCGCCTACGCCATGAACGGAGACCGGGAGAAATTCCTGGCCGGCGGCATGGACGGCTATATCGCTAAACCCTTAAGCAGTGAGACTCTTTACGAAATCATTTCCAAAGTCGTTGCCCGAAATAACATCGAACCGGAGCCATGTGCATGAGGTGTTTCGAATGAGAAAGGTACCCTGGAATCCAATCTTTAGGTAGCATGATGCCCACACGAGAAAACGACCTGAAGACGAATCCCGAGCAGGGTCAGACAGCTGAAGACCTGCTGCGTGAACTTGAATCGCTGCGTCGCAGGGTGGCCGAACTTGAAGGCACCACCTGCGCGGCAGCACAAGCCGAAGAGACCCTGGCTCGCCAGGAGGCGCTCATGCAGGCCATGCTGCGCAATTTGCCCCTGGATTTCTGGGCCCGGGATTTGAATGAAAACATCATCATGCAGAGCGATGCCTCCGTGCGCCTGTGGGGCGATCTGTCCACCACCAGGGTCGACGACGCCGACGTTTCGGAGGAAATCCGCAGCGTCTGGCGCTCGGTCAACGAACGCGTCTACGCGGGGGAGGTCCTTGAGGGCCAAAAGGAATACGTCCTGCCAAGCGGCGAGAAACGCATTTTTCGCGACATCGTCTCCCCCATCCGCATGGGTGACAAAACCCTGGGCATCCTCGGCACCAGCATCGACATCACGGAGCATGTGCACAGCGTTAGCGCCCTGCATGAGAGCGAGGCCCTCCTGAATATGACCCAGCGCCTGAGCCGCATGGGCGGCTGGCAGTGGGACGTGGCGCAGGGCGTCATGACCTGGACCCGGGAGCTTTATCGCCTGCACGGCTTTTCACCCAATCAGTTCGAGCCGGGTTCGCCGGAGCATATCAGAAGCAGCCAGGCCTGTTACGAGCCCGAGGACCGGGAACTCATCCGGCAGGCATTCGAGGACTGCGTGACTCACGGCCTTCCCTATGACCTGGAGTTGACGTTCACCCCGGTCGGCAAAGAGCGGATACGGATCCGCACCAGCGCGGAGGCGATGTGGGAGAACGGGCGCGTGTCCAGGGTGCTCGGCACCTTTCAGGACATCACGGAGGAAAGGGCTCTCGAGCAACGCTACGAAACCCTGTTCCAGCACATGCTGGACGGATTCGCCCTGCACGAAATCATCTGCGACGCCTCAGGCCGGCCCGTTGATTACCGTTTTCTGGAGGTCAATCCGGCCTTCGAGCGACACACCGGACTTGGAGCAAGGTTCATCAAGGGCAGGACTGTACGCGAAGTCCTGCCCACGGTCGAACAGGTCTGGATCGACACCTACGGGGAGGTGGCCCTGACGGGAGAACCTGTATTTTTCGAGGAATATGCCTCGGCTCAGGACAAATTCTTTCAGGTCAGCGCGTTTCGCCCAACACCCATGCGCTTCGCCTGCATTTTCACCGACATAACCGACCGCAAGCGCTACGAGCGGGATCTCCGTCAGGCCAAGGACGCCGCCGAGGCCGCCAATATGGCCAAGTCGGAATTTCTGGCCAACATGAGCCACGAAATCCGCACCCCTTTAAACGGGATCATGGGCATCCTGCATTTGTTCGAGTCCCAGGACCTTCCAGGCGAACAGAATAAACTCCTCGAATTGGCCAACACTTCGGCCAGACGGCTGAACGGCTTGCTCTCGGACATCCTCGATCTGGCCAGGATCGAATCCGGCAAACTGGCCATCCAGGCCGCGCCCTTCGACCTCCGCGAACTACGGGCTTCCACCCTGGGACTTTTCGCCCTGGCCGCCCAAGGTAAAAATCTGAGCCTCGAATTCATCCTCGACGACAACCTGCCGTCCATGCTGGAGGGAGACGAATCCCGGCTGCGTCAGGTGCTCTTCAACCTGGTGGGCAACTCTCTCAAATTCACCCGCGCCGGTTTCGTGAGAATCGAGGTCGGTTCGTTGCCGGGAGGGGCACCGCCCAGGATTCTCTTTTGCGTCATCGATTCCGGACCCGGAATTTCCGATCATCAACTCAAAGATATTTTCACCCCGTTTGTGCAGGGCGAAGATTCCTATGTCCGCCGGCATCAGGGCGCGGGTTTGGGGCTCGCCATCGTCAAGCGCATCGTTGGGCTGATGGGCGGATGCCTGTGCGTCGACAGCTCCGCAAACGGGACCACGATCTGTTTCTCCCTGCCCATGTCCGCTTCTGCCGCCGCGCAGGCCGCCAGTCATGCCCCGGCCCCCATCAAGGGCAAAGCAGACAGCGCTTTGGCAGGGCTGCGCATTCTGCTTGTCGAAGACGACTCCGTGAGCATGTTCGCGGCCCGGCGCATCATGGAAAAGGCCGGACATACCGTCAGCGTGGCCGCGGACGGCAGCGAGGTGCTGCCGCTGTTGCGGGAACATGATTTCGATGTGATCCTCATGGACGTGCAACTGCCGATCATGGACGGCCTAGAGGCAACTGCCGGGATCCGTGCCGAAATTTCCCTGGGAGACAAATCCCGCATCCCCATCGTGGCCATGACGGCCTACGCCATGAGTGGAGACCGGGAGAAATTCCTGGCCGCCGGAATGGATGACTACATCGCCAAACCCGTCAGCGCACGCGAATTGCTGGACGTTCTGCGCAGGACGGGAATCCGCTTTCCGGAGAAATCATGAATCGACATTGTCTTGAATTTATTTCGGGGATAAACCGCCCATGACCAAAACCATGCCCCTGAAAAACACTTCAGACCTGCGTTTTGAAGATTTCTTCGATCTGCGGGAGGTCCAGCTTATTCAGGACGGCTTTGCCATGGCTACGGGCGTCGCATCCCTGATCACCTCTCCCGAAGGGATTCCATTAACCAGACCAAGCAATTTCACCCGGCTCTGCGGCCAGGTCATCCGGGCGACCGGAACCGGGAGCGAGAACTGCATGCGTTCCGACGCCCTGCTTGGCGCGTACAACCCCCACGGCCCGAACGTCAGCCGCTGCATGAGCGGCGGGTTGTGGGACGCAGGCGTGAGCATCACCGTGGGCGGCAGGCATGTCGCCAATTGGCTCATCGGGCAGGTGCGCTCCAGCCTCGCAGACGAGGAGGCCATGCTCGGCTATGCGAAAACCATCGGTGCCGACCCGCAGGAATACCGCGAGGCCATGCAAGAGGTGCCTTTCATGGAAGAGACGCAGTTCCGCCGCGTGGTCGATGCCCTGTTCGTCATCGCCAACTCCCTGTCCGAAAAAGCCTATCAGCACACCGTGCTGCTGGAGGAAAAAAAGGAACGGCAGAAAATGGACGCCATGCGCGAGATGCTCATGGACCGCAGCCTGGACGCCATTATCGTCATCGACCAGAATCATCGCGTCATCGAAGCCAACCGGCGCTTTGCGGACATGCTTGGCTACACTCCCGCCGAAGTGCTGGGTTTGCGCACCTGGGACTTTGAAGCGAACATGACCGAAGGGATGATCAAAGAGCTGTTTTCCGATTTTTCGCAAGTCAATTCGGTTTTCGAGACCAGGCATCGCAGAAAGGACGGGTCGGTCTTCGACGTGGAGGTGACCACGGCCGGGGCCGGCATAGACGGCCGGTCCTGCGTCCTGGTCTTCAGCCGGGACATCACCATGCGCAAGGAGGCCGAGCGGCGGCTGCGCCAGAGCGAGAAGCATTTCCGGGCGCTTTTCGAACTGAGCCGGGACGGATTCATCCTGGCCGACGCGGAAGGACGGTTTCTGGAGGCCAACAAGGCGTACTGCGACATGACGGGCTATTCGCTGCCGGAACTGCGCGCCCTGGGCGATTTCTACGCGCTCACACCCGAGAAATGGCATGACTGGCAGCGGGACGAGATCTGGGCGAGGCTGTTCACATCCGGCGACACGGGGGTTTACCGGAAGGAATACATCCACAAGGACGGGCACGTGTTCCCGGTGGAACTGCGGGATTTCGCGGTCCACGACGACAACGGCGTCGTCAGGCACGCCTGGGGCATCGTGCGGGACATTTCCGAACGCGTGCGGATCGAGGAGCGGATGCGCTCCCTTATGCAGATGGTCGAGCAGAGTCCGGCCTGCGTCGTCATGACCGACCCGCAAGGCAACATCGAATACGTCAATCCCAAATTCACGAATCTTTCGGGGTATTCCTTCGACGAAGTCCGGGGACAGAACCCCCGCATTTTCGGTTCGGGCTACAAATCCCGCGAAGAGTACCAGCAGCTCTGGCGCACGATCGAATCCGGCCGGCAGTGGCGGGGCGAATTTCGCAATCGACACAAGGACGGCAGCCTGTACTGGGAATCCGCCCTCATCGCGCCCATCCTCGACCCTGAAGGGCGGATCACCCATTATGTGGCCATCAAGGAGGACATCACCAAACGCCGCCATACGGAAGAGGAGCTGCGCAAGCGCGACATCAACTTCAAGAAGATCGTCGACATCCTGCCGCAACTGGTCTCGTATACCGACAAGGATTTGCGCTACCGCTTTGTCAACGCCGCATATTCCAATTTTTTCTCGCCCAGGAACCTTATCGGCAACACCGTCCCGGAGGTCATCGGCGAAACGGCTTTCGAGGCCACACGGGGACATATCGAACAGGTTTTCCAGGGCAAGACCGTGCATTACGGGGCCACCTTGACCTATCCGGTAATGGGCGAACGCTTTGTCGATGCCTATCTCATTCCCGATTATTCGAGTCACGGCGTCGTGGATGGCTATTATGCGATTCTGAACGACCTGACCCATTTGAAAAGAATCGAGGATTCCCTGCGCCTGGCCAAGAACGAGGCAGAGGCCGCGAACAAGCTCAAGTCCGAATTTCTGGCCAACATGAGTCACGAAATCCGCACGCCATTGAACGGCATCCTCGGCATGCTGCAGCTCATGCAGGGCTCGAACCTGGACGCGGAACAGCAAGAATGCCTGCACACGGCCATCAAATCATCGGAGCGCCTGACCCGCCTCCTGAGCGACATTCTCGACATTTCAAAGATCGAGGCGGACAGACTGATATTCCGGGAGCATGCCTTCGAGATCATGGATGTGGAAAAGGCGCTCACGGAACTGTTCGGCCAGGCCGTAAAGCAAGCAGGCATAGCCTACGACTTCAGAGTGGACCCCTGCCTGCCGAAACAGGTCCTGGGCGACGAGGCGCGGCTGGTGCAGATACTTTTCAATCTGGTCGGCAACTCCCTTAAATTCGCTGCCAAAGGTAACGTGAGCGTCGAGATC
>Ga0265295_1004207_pt1 | contig 19612 bp, 14 predicted proteins | sample Munlansysbiofilm_FD_192503 | JGI IMG/M metagenome (GOLD analysis project Ga0265295, IMG submission 192503) | Leachate microbial communities from a municipal landfill in Southern Ontario, Canada - Methane capture system biofilm | ecosystem: Engineered > Solid waste > Landfill > Unclassified ... | reverse complement strand
AAAAAGTAACTTGCAATCCAAACACCCGCTAAGGATTCAATGTGTACGTAAAATAAAAAGATAAATACGGATTCAATCGCACCTTTTGTGTGTAGAATTTCTTTTAGTTTATATGACTTAATGACTGTCTTAGATTCGCTTTCTTCTTTAAACCATAATGGAAAACTTACCCATACAAAAAGAGAAATCAAAATCAATATAAGACCAACAACCACATAAGCCACCCGCCATGAGCTCTCTTTAAGCGCATAAGCCATAATTGTAGGCCCTAAGGTTACCCCAACCCCGTAAAACGAATGGAGGTAATTCATGTGTTTCGCTTCGTAATGCACCGCTAAATAGTGATTAAGTGACACATCAATTGCCCCAGCCCCCATACCAAGTGGCAAGGCAAAGAATAACAACTGATAAAACGAACTAACCTGACTCATGATAAGTAAGGATAGTCCCGTTAATAAAATCGAAATAAACGTCATTCGTTTGGTTTGTAAGACACGAATGAGCCTTGGTGCATTAAATGTGGTTAGTGTGGTAGCCACATAAACAAATACCGTCATTAAACCAAGCGTAGACAAATTAACATTTAAATCATTTCTGACCATATTCCAACCAGACCCTAAAAGTGCATCTGGTAACCCAAGGGCAATAAATGCCAAGTAAATCACAATCAATAATATCGCTTTTTTTCTCATCTCATAACCCTCACGAATCTATTATAACACCCTAAAAAAGAAAAAACCGATTGAAATCGGTTTTAATCTTCCATCACCACAGCCATGTTCTTCTTATCTTGATAAAACACATCTTTGTCTAATTCGTTTTCAGATACTGCGGTAAGGGTGGCCGAAACCATTGTCCCTGTGACATTAATTGCTGTTCTTCCCATGTCGATAAGTGCATCCACACCAGCGACTAAAGCAATCCCTTCAATCGGTAAACCTACCGACACAAGCACAACCGTTGCGGCAATTGTCGCAATCCCAGGCACACCTGCAATGCCGATTGAGGCAATCGTCGTTGTGAATATAATCATCAAATAATCCGTAAAGGCTAGATTGATACCAAACGCATTAGCGGTAAATATCGCCACAACCGCTGGAAATATCCCACCACACGCATTCATACCAACGTTTGCCCCTAGTGGCCCAACAAAGCTAGCAATACGCTCTGATACACCCGTACGATCCGTTAAAGTCTTTACAGTGACCGGCAATGTACCATACGAACTTTGAGTCGTAAATGCCACTAATTGTGCTGGATAAACATTTTTCACAAACTGAATTGGATCTAACTTCCCAACCACAACAATTAAACCAAGTTGTACCACAATAAAATGAACCGCCATAATGCCATACATTAATAAAATATAAAATCCTAAAGTCTTTAATGTCTCTAAATCATTTCTTGATGCCGCATGCGCCATTAACGCAAACACACCATAAGGGGTAAACTTAATGACCATTTTAGTCACTGATACCATGACATTTGAGAAACCTTCAATGACATTTAATAAAGGTTCTACTTTTTCTCTTCTTTTTCTTGATTCATAATTGATTCCAATCGCAATAAAAATCGAGAACAAAATCACCGGAATCATTTGGTTATTTGCCATATGACTGATGATGTTATTTGGAAATAGATTTAGAATCACTTGTTCAATTGGTTGAATGTCTCTTGGTGTGTAGGTAATATCTGACACATCAAACCCATTACCAATTGAAACAACGCTTGCAAATAATAATCCTAATGCCGTCGCAACCGCCGTTGTCGACAACATCCAAAATAAAGCCTTTGCAGACGTACTCTTTAGTTTATCAGAAGCGCCCATCGAAGTGAAACTTCGGATAATTGATACCGAAACCAATGGAATGACGATCATCGAAATTAAACGAACGTACAATTGACCAATTGGGCGTATCGTTGAGGCAACACTACCAAAGACTAACCCAGTAATTAACCCTAGTCCTAAAGCCGTTAGGACACGATAAGAAAACTTGATTTTCTTTTTTGACATGAAATTTAATAAAACAATAACGACAATCGTTACTAAATATAACAGCGCTTTTTCAACGCTATCAATCTTTAAGTTTACAAACATATAAATACCCTCCTATGCATTTATTAATTATATACAATTTAATATCAAACAATCAAATGATATCCATTTCATTATTTAGATAAAATACATTTAATCGGTACATAGAAAAAAAAGATGAGAATAACCCCATCTTTTCATCTAAATGAATGAACTATTTTGACTTAATTTTCTTTGGTTCATCCTCAAATAGCGCTCTTAAGTACTGATAAACGACCTTGATTGTCCCTGCAATAGGTACCGCTAATAAGACACCAACAAACCCAAACACACCTCCAAAGAAGATTAAACTCGATAAAACCACCAAAGGGTGAATGCGAACGTGTTTACCCATGATTTGTGGCGATACGATGTTCGCTTCTAAGATTTGCTCTGTGAACTGTACAACAAAAACACCAGCAATACCAATTAAGAAAATCATGCCTTCGTTGCCACCTTGTTCGTATTCTAAATACTTAGTAAATAAATACACAATTGGAATCGACAACCCGATCCATGCACCTAGGTAAGGCACAATATTCGTCAACCCAAGTAGTATCGCAAATAAAAGCGCGTGAGAAATACCAAAATTAGGAACAAAGAATGAAACAATTGATAACCCTATAAAAAAATAGGAAAACACAAGCAACATCATAATACCTTGACCGGTAAAGTAATTACGAATCACGGTATTACTACGTATCCCTAGCTCAACTAAATGGGGTTTAATCTTTGTAGGAAACACGCTGCTAATCGCCGTAAATATTTGTTCTTTTTCACTAATCAGGTAAAAAAGGAACACAGGCGTTAATAACATTGTCAAAAACAGCTTAATAAATCCTTGAAAAACATTAATGAAAAACTGGAAAATCGAGACAGAAATGTTGATTATCTTGTCTAAGTTTTCACCATTTGAAGTAATTTGGCTGATAATCTGCGAAACCCCGTTTTCATCGATGTAATCGCCAATCAACGCCTCAATTTGTGTAATTAAACTCCGTACCGTTTCATTATCAATCAGATTAATCAAACTAGACGCAATCGACGACAGTTGACCAAACAAAAAGACCACAATAAACACGATAATTAAAACAAAGAAAAGTAAGCCGAAGATAATTGAAATGACAATCGATAACCCACGTTTAATCTTAAACTTAATATGCAACCACTCTGAGAGAGGTCCTAAAATAAAACTTAGAAAAAATGCAATCACAAATGGCGTAAACACCGAAGCAAACGCATTAAATATGTTGCTTAACGCATTTCTAGTCAATAACTTTAATGCGTACAAGCCAACCATTGTAATACTAAATATAGACACAACCAATAAGTATTGAATTAACTTATCTTTCGAAAATAGATTTTTTTTCATACTAACCCCTCTGATTCTTCTTTGATGTAACTAGACTCATTATACACCTTTATATGCATAAAGTTATATAAGATTCCTAATGCAACCCCAGCAACAACAATCAAATACCCATGAAAAACGACATTCCCCCATTGACTCAGCTGAAAATGATTTGAAAACACAAAATTAAGTATTCGAGTAAACAACAAAGAGCCTAACAAGAGTATGGCATAGACAATAATCTGTTTTTCCATGTAACGATGGTGTCTTGAGAGTATGCCTAATAACAGAATTAAGAAAAAGTGACTGCCCGTTTGAAGCCAACCAGATACAATTCGTTGGAAATTTGAAAACCGCATCAACAGCTCAACCGTCGGTAACCCCTCAGTAAATCTAATCTCTTTGTAAACATCAATCAGATGATTACTTAAAAAAACGATCACCCCGATGATTGCATATGAAATCACTAGCGTTTGATAGGATTCTCTAACCTTGATGTCTTTCATCATTTTAACCACGCTTAAGGTCATTAATAAGGCGATAAATGACTGAGGGATCGAATTGATTTGAATTAGATTTCTTAGGTAGTAGATATCATTAATCATTTGGTAATTTACCTGTTTTGCGCCAATTAAATAACTCGCGATCCCTCCCAATATCAAACTAATGAGCGAGATGACAAACCCAACGACGTAAAAATAAAAGACACCTCGTTCGATATAGCATAACTCCTTTTCGCTTCGATCTTTTTTAGAAAACGATTCATATAACACATAGAGCATGCCATAAAGGGTAAAATAAACCAACAATGCGATTGTGTATTTAATTAAAGGCCCATTTTGTGTGCTTTTAATAAAATTGATGAATGTGACATTTGCCCCTGACAGATTATAGTGAGCATAGTAACATAAAAAGCTTATGATATGAACAAAGACACCGATCACAGCCATGTAAATCAAACGCCTAACCATTAACTGATTTGAATATGGCTCATCAAAGATAAATTCGTCGTTTTTTCTTAAATAGATGACCAGTGTAGTTAGATAAATCGAAGAAAGCATTAACAAACTATGATCATAAAATGTCCCTAAGTAAAGATCTCTAAAAAAATAAAACAAGCCAATTGCGTAGCCTAAAAAAAAGACACTTAACCCATAGATAATCGGTTTTTTACCACCAATTTGACTATAAAATACCACTAACGATAGTACCAAAAAAATACTCATTGTCAGCTCGACTCTAATTGCATTAATATCAAAACCCAAGACAAGGAATCGAACGATAAACAAAACAAAAAGATACGACAAGCTTAGTATGACAGCCAAGCTATATGCCTTTTTCACTACTTCAGTTCGCTTATTTTCCATATATAATTCTCCCTATTCATTTATAAAAATAATATGATAAATATAGGGAAAAGTCAATATTTAAAGAAAAAACCGTGATTTTCTCACGGTTTTCATTGATTTAATAATTAAGCAAGAACTGCTTCTAACATCCAAATGTGTTTTTCAAAGCTTGTTAAGACGCCGACAAACATATCCACTGATACTTCATCGCCTGCCTCAGAAGCCGCTTCTAAGCCGACTTTAAATTCTTCGACTAATTGTTTGTAGTCTTTTAAAATTGCCTTCACCATATCTAGTGCATCCATATTTGTTGCTACTTCTTCTTTTAGAGAAGTAAGTTCTAAATTACCTTTTTGAGTTGAGACTGGTTTGCCACCAATCATTAATAGACGTTCAGCAAATGCATCATACAGCTCATTTACTTCATCGTATAACGACTCAAAAGTTTCATGTAATTGGAAGAATTGAGGTCCTTTCACGTACCAGTGATAATGGTGTAATTTTGTAAATAACACACTTAGATTTGCTACTTGTTTGTTTAATTCGTTTTGTAATTTCATTGTTTTTCTCTCCTTATTTTAAAATTTAATTCGATCAACAGATGCCAGATTGAATGTACTTTCATTATACACTAATCGGACGTTTAAGTAAAGCCATGCGCTTTTTATTTAAACCCTTATTTAGAATAAATTAGCGAATAATCACTAATTATATTTTGATTTCCACGCTTCGTTTGTTACAAAAAAACAACCCCACCCGAGGTTGTTTTGAGTATTATTTTAAACTCTAGCTGCCACGTACGCAAACATATCTGGTCCGGTATGAATACCTAAAACCGGTGTCAGTTCACTGATATGTAAGTTTCTAACGTTTAATGATTTTTGTAGTGTTTGACCTAGTTGTGTGGCTTTTTCTAAGTCACTACCATAATGAATCGTTAGATCAATTAAATCTTCTTTAAACTTATCAACCAAAATATCTTTCATTGTAATTAAACTTCTTGAAATACCAATGCCTTTTGATAATGTGACATAAACCCCTTCATCATTGACGGTAATCACAGGTTTGATTCTAAGAAGTTCACCAATCGTACCCTCGACTTTGCCGATGCGTCCACCTTTTTTTAAATATTTCAATGTATTAATGGTATACATTGCTAAACTATCATCTTTACGTAACTTATGTAACGCTTCTTCGATTTCTTTTACCGAATGTCCTGCCTCAATGAGTTCTAACGCACGTTTAACAATGAACGCTTCTTGATATCCAAGGGTTCTTGTGTCTATGTGTGTGTAGCTTAACTTACTATCTAGTAATGCCAATCTAAATTGATTATACGTACCAGATAATCCGGAAGAAATCGAAATGACAAAGACATGATCGTAGGCACCAGCCTTAACTTGTTCAATTGAATTTAAAATATCCAATTTATCAGGAAGACTTGTTGACACATGATTTGTGTCTAATTTTTCATACACTTCACTTGAAGTAATTTCAATTTGATCTCTAAACGTTTTGCCATCAATCACAATCATTAGTGGAACCACAAAAAGGTTCTTCATTTTATTTTTATATTCTACTTCTAAATTTGCACCTGAATCTGTTATAACTGCTATTTTCATAAATACACCTATCCTTTTTTCTAAAATACTTTATCTAGTATTCGATACTAGATTATCACGTAATGATAAGAAAGTCAATTTTGAAGTTCAAAATAACAGGGATTATTTCAAATAATGAAGAAAAAAAGAAGAAACGTATTAAATATCTACATTTCTTCTTTGAAAGTTAGTCTGTAATGCTTTTTAACCACGTATCCGATGAGTAAGATAACCAAATTAAATAACAAGAACATCCAAAAGCCATATTTCATTGTCGTCGCAAACAATATAAACCCACTACCAATCAGTGCGCCAATCGGAAATATGAATCGTTTGATTTTTGATAATGATTTTTCATGTCTGATGATATAAATATAAATCATTGCGTAGACAAGATACAAAAACCCAACCGACAGTTCAGCTAAATCAAAAACGCCATTATAGAGGTCTAATTCATTGCCATAAAAAACAGCCAGATAAACTAACGATGCAGCCATCGAAAACATAAACGAAGTCTTAGGCATCCCATTAGATTGACTAACGTTTATCATCTTTGTTTTTTCATTAAAGCGAGCATACACTTGATATAAACCTCTAATTGAAGCCAAAGACAATCCGTTAAGGGTACCTAAACAAGAAATAACCACAAAGACCATCAAAAATTTTGAAGATATTTGTCCAAAAAGACGTTCAACTGCAATAAACACCGATTGGTCTTGATGAAATAAGAATTCATCCACGTTTAGCACCCCAAACAGACCAGCGTAATACCCAACGTAAGCTAAAATTACAATCGTTGACCCAATGACTAGTGCTTTTGGCATGTTCTTCTTTGGATTCTTGATCTCAGAATTAATACTCGTTGATACAATCCAACCATCGTATAAAAATGCCGTTGACAGTAAAGCTAATGCAAACCCACCACCCCCACTTGCCATGCTTGAAGACGAGAGATTTTCATATAGCGTACCTGAGGTTTGTCCATAAATAAGTCCAAATATAAAAACAAGTGCCACTGGAATTAGCTTAATCATCATGGTCGATACTTGAAAATAACCCGCAAGTAGTGGTGAAACATAGTTAAAGACGTAACTTAGCACCAAATAGATAAAACTAAGTAACCAAACATTATTTGAGTCCATATGAAATAGTACAATCGTATAGTTTGCACTAATGTAGGAAACAATACTTACCAACGAAGGAAAATAGACCACACTTGCAAACAGCCCGACGTAATAGGCAACTCTTTTACCATAGCCGAGTTCAACGTAGTCGATTAACCCACTACTTTTTACGTTTTTGCCTGCGATAAAACTGACCGAATACGCCCCAAAAAGCATAATTAAACCGCCCGTTACGATCGCAAGAATTGCCAAAATAACGTTACCTCCAACCGCACTTAAAATGTCATCTGCCTTAAAAAAAATACCACTACCAATGACAATACCCACAATCATTGAAATAGCAGTCAATAACCCATATTTTTCTTTATTCATTATTTCATTCCTTTAATTTCTTCTTCTAATTATACACAAAAGAACTCAATTGGCAACGAAACACATAATTTAACAAAAAAAGAAAGGCCAAATGGCCTCTAATCGTTATTTTTTCTTTGACTTGAATCTTTTTTGATAGATAATGACTGCCTCGTCATAACCAATTAGAACATAACCGACTTTTCGGTCAAAGAAAAAATGATGTGTTCCAAGTGGGTATACCTTAATATCAGCCCCTGTTTCCACTGCCTTAACCGTGTAGAATTGATCGGTTCTTGACATGTTACCAACTTCACCGACAATCTCATAGGAATGAGACTTTTTCATAATACGAAGCATACGACTTGTGTAATATTTTAGTTCTTTTCTCCCGTAATTACTAACCATTTCAAACACCACCTTCAAATCTAAAAAATATCGATTAAGTTAATATTAACAAAAATCAAAAGTAAAATCCTTTCAATTTTGTTTCAATATTATTAAATATCGTTAGATTTGAGAAATATTTATTTCTATTTTATTTCAAATAATAAGAGGCGCATAATTGCGCCTCTTAAGTGGTTTTAATTTGTGTTTGAAAGTAGATGTACTTGATCACATCAATTGTGATTAAGAAGATTGTAACAAATAATGACTGTGCAATCAGTATTGATATTAAGATAATAAAATCAACAAAAATGAGCAATTGCCATTTCTCTTTTTTCTTCATGGTGCGATTTTCAAGAAACGCTAAGAGATACCTTTGATAGAGCTTTGTCTTTAAAAACCAATCATTAAAGCGTTTGGAGCCTCTTGCATATAAGTAAGCCGTCAACAGTAAAAATGGGGTCGTCGGTAATATCGGTAATACAATACCGATTGAACCGATGATTAAACATAATGTACCTAATACCAAATACAAAACCTTCATTAGTCTTTCGACACCAATCGTTTTTCGCCTGTTAGTTCCCGAATACCTTTGACGTCTTGTGTGATTTCTAGGGTACCAAGGAAATTACCTTCTTTGTCTCTTACCGCATAGTAACGAATTAAAACAAACATACCTTTCATGTTAATCCAAAAATCTTCTTGATCTTTCTTCCCGCTTCTAAAGGATTCAATGATTTCATCTACCACATGAACACTTTGTGGTGGATGACACATGGATACGTGTCTTCCAATGATTGTTTTAGGACGATCAAAGATGCGTTCTTTACCTTGAGTGAAATACTTTACATGACCATCTTTATCGACAAACGTCATGTCGAGTGGTAGCGTGTTAAAGATTTGATTGGCTTCTAAGAAGGAGAGTGTTCCAGCATCAAATGGGATTGTGCCCTCTGCCTGTTCTTCTTTTTTTAGTTCTTCTTCGCTAACCGGTTTTTCTTGTTTCCACGTGTGTGTGGGTTTTTCTAAAAACCAACCAATCTCGTCACTTGATGAATCCACAATAACCCAATCAAAAAACCCTAAATGTTCTAGTAAAAGTGGCATTAGAATGTTATCTTCCTTAAAAATCATGTCCTTAATTCGTTCGACATTTGATTTAATCTTATTTTTAACCTCGAGTTCGTCATGGTCGATACTACCCAATAAGGCAATAATTTCTTTGATTTCAGCTCTAATTTCATCGTCAACACCCCACATCACTTTAGGTGGTGCGGTTATACCGTCTTTTTCTAATTTTGGAAACATTAAGTATTCTTTTCTCGCGTAATGATTGTGAATCTCTTTTAATCGATCGTATGCCACCCTTAACATTAACTCTGCCGTTTTGCCGCTTTGACTTAAATAGGGCTCAATTTCTTCTTGAATTAAGCGTTCAATTCGTCTGTTTTCTTCATGAAACACTTGAACTGGATGCCCTGGTATTTTGGTGTGGTCACTAAAACTATGGATATCTGAGATTGACCCTTCAAAAACGGCCGCGTGAACGTCACATAATTTTTGAATTTCAGATACACCAATCGTCCCTTCTTTCATTAATGATTGTTCCATTTGTGATATTTCTTGTGTTGTCACGTCTTCAAAGTGTTCTTTGAACATCGCTTTTGCTTCTTCTAATGTCTTACCTTCATGTAAGCCCATGATAATCTCTTTTAATTTTTCTTGACGTTTAATTGAAACGTTGTTAATAAATTCACTCATTTAAATCCCCCTTGATTTGATAACCATATGATTTGAATCTTTCTTTAATCACTTCAATATCTATTTTTCTTAGACTCGATCCTTGATAAATACTCATAAATCGTCCGACGGTTTGTATCATGCCTGGTTTAGTAATCTCACTAAACCCCAGTTCGGATAAAATATCTTTGATTTTCTCGTCTTTTTTAACAAGATCGATGATTTTTTCATTGAGATCAATCTCCATACGGACACAACCTTTCTAACCCCATCTTACCAAAGATGGCGAAGCAATTCAAACGATGTTATAAATTATCCAGATTAGTTTTAAATAAGAAAAAAAACAAGCTCGAAAGCTTGCTTATTGACTGTATTTTTCAAACCAATTGGTAATTTCTTCTAACCGTTTGACTCTTGATTGCGGTCTACCACTACGTGATAAATCATGATTTTCACCTTTAAACCACGCAAAACGAGTATCGATACCATTTTCTTTTAGGATGGTATAAAACTGTAAGGCTTGTTCGATTGGGCAACGATAATCTTCATCGCTATGAATAAAGAGTAACGGTGTTTTGACTTGATCTGCGTATTTAATTGGGGATTGTTCCCAAAGCTTATCGGTTGATAATGTCGGATGCCCCTTGGTTTGATCTTTAACAAAGTAAAAACCAATGTCGGATGTGCCGTAAAAAGAAATCCAATTAGAAATACTTCGTTGTGTGGCTGCCGCTTTAAAACGGTCCGTATGTGAGACAATCCAGTTCGTCATAAACCCACCATAAGAGCCGCCAGTGACAAACACGTGGTTTGGATCAATCTTGGTGTATTTCTTTAAAACTTTATCGGTAAAATTCATGATATCTTCATAATCAATCGTCCCATATTTTCCAAAAATATCACTAAACTCATCACCCTTACCATCACTACCACGAGGGTTACAGAAAAAGACAACGTAGCCTAAGTTTGCCCAGTACTGCATTTCATGATAATAAACAGAGCCGTAAACGGTCTTAGGTCCACCGTGTATGTCTAGTATTGCTTTGACTTTCTCTTTTTTATCATAGTCACGAGGAAGTAAGACGTAGCCTTTAATCGTTATGCCGTTTTTCTTAAACGATAATAATTGTGGTTTAGCTATGTACTTGCCGCGAAGCGAGCTTTGATTATACCTTGTTTTTTGAATATACTTATTTGACATGGTGTCGAGTTCATAGACCTCTTGAAGTCGTTGTTTGCATAAACCAACCATATAAAACTTGTCCATAAAATAGGTCAAGCCATCAATACTGCCCTTGGCTTTATAAATAACGTTGAGATTCATACTTGAATCTAACTGATAAATTTCAGAATGGTCGTCAATTGTTACGACAAAATAATACTGATTTCCAATCACAACATCTAATTTAGACCCGCCGTAACGAACGTCGGATCCGATTGAGTTACCGAGTGATTGTCTAAAGTGTCTTTTTTTCACTAGGGTTTGATTCTCATAAACGTAAATATCTGGGTTTTGATTTAGACCATGATCCATCATGTCACTTGCAAAAACAACAAGTTTTCCCTCAAGTTCAATGACTCTAGAAATCGAGAGATCGTTTTGATCATAAATGGTCTTTGTTGTTGATGTCTTTAAGTCGTATTGATAGAGTTTTTCCGTTAGTGATGTGATGTCTGATTTTTCATTCGTAAAATAAAACGAGTCATCATCTGCACTAAACCCAAGAATTGATATCTGATCGTCTTTTTGAAATAAATTCCTTAGCGTTTTATTCTTGATGTCATAAGAAAAAACTTGACTGTAGAGTCCTTCAGTGAACCCGCGTCCATTAAAGAAGAATGGTAACTTTTCAGTTAATACAAAGTTTTGTTCTTTCTTTAGTGTTTCTTGGTATTTCTTCTGGTCAAAGTCTTTGTCTTCGTAACAACCATGATCCCCAATTCTAAGTTGTGAACTTAGTATAAGTACTTCTTCATATACCTTAATGATTGATGTTCTTAGACAAAACTCATAAGCCAGTTCAAAGCTTTGGTTAAGGATATCATAACGATAGTAGACTGTTTTTCCTTCTTTAAACTTCTTTTCATCTTTCTTATTCTTCTCAAAACTGATTAATAACTGTGTCTCATTTTCAAAAACAAACTGATTTCTTGTCCCCAAATTTGCGATTTTCTTTGTATTTTTACCATCGTATACAAAAAGCTCAAAGGTGTATTGATTTTTTTCAACGTCCATCTTTGATACGGTGTACGCGAGGTAAGTTTTTTCTTGGTTCGTTTTTAAATTTGATATCGATTTAAACTTTAAGAAGTCCTTTAATTCAAGTTGATTCATAAAACATCCCCTTTTCTTTCTTTCTATTATAAACAAAATGATACCTCAATGCACGCACTTTTTACATATTTTTACAAAAATACCTAAGTTTAAATGACTTAATCAGGCGTTTTCACTCGTCTAGTACCCTATTTTCTTTTAAGTTGTATCTTTCTAACTTAGATGAATCTACCCGCTTAGTTAGATAGATGATTGATCAAATGTATAAGTGATTAGCAAGTAGTCGATGAAAAACTGACGTTTTTAACTCCGTCAGTTTTTACCTCATGATTTTAGTTTTTTTAATGCCGCTTCATTCTTACTTAAGACAAGCGCCTTTTCTTTTTCCAAACGTTTAATTGCGTTTTCTTTTTTCTTTTGTTCTTGAAGTTTCTTCTTTTCTAATTCTTTTTGTTTTTTCTGTTTCAGTTTTAGTCGTTCTTTTTCAAGTTTTAACTTCTTTTCTTCTCGAACTCGTTTTTTCTCTTTTTGGAGGTTTGATTCTAATTTCTTCTTTAATTCTGCTAGGGCTCTTCGTTCTTTTGTGATTTGATCCGTGTATTTCTTTTGATCTTTAGTGATGCGCTTTTTAATGTTTTGTTCGTACTTCTTTGATTCTTTTTCAATGGTTTCTTTTAACTTTTGATTGGCTCTTGATTCGATGTCATCGATCAGTTCTTTTTGCTTAATAACCATCTCTTTAAACCATTTTTTTTCAAGCTCAACCGCTTCTTTGTAGTCTCTTTCTTTTACTTCTCTTAAGATTCTCGAAAGTTTTTGTTTCTCATACGCTTTATCAAGCGCTTTTTTAGGATCTTTTAAATCCACCAACCGGTTAAATACGTCTTGGTCTTGATTAACCTCAAGTTCCTTCCACGCGACGCGGTTGGTGATTTGAATTAGATCACTTAATGCGTCTTTGATGTATTTCTTTTGCTTATCTTCTAACGTCTTGGTTTCTCTTACGTGCTTTTTGAATGTTTTTTCGACTTCTCTTAGAAAATACTCATTCATTTCTTGATTTTCAACAACGTAAGGCGTTGGATCAAGACTAAACGTAGGTTCGATGTCTTCTAAACGCTTTGCCTGTGTTTTTTTGAACTTTGCCTTTTGATAATTGCCTTCAAGACGTTTTTCATTGTGATAGAATAGTGTCGAAAACAGTAAAAGAGACACTTTACTCAAATGATCTTGGTAGAGTTGATCGAACCGTTTTTGTCTAGACTCTTGTTCATATGAAAAATCAAGCGTGTAGGTCTTATCTAAATAAAGCCATAGTAAATACGCATTTTTAAAATCCGTGTTTTTTAAAATGATTTGCGTTTTAATGATGGGTGGAATGACTTTTTTGTGATGCTTTAGGGTTTTGATGAACGTCGAATTAAGTAAATTCGAGATGAGTTTGTAGAGTCTTTGAGCGCGCTCAAGGACCATCAAGTTATGTTCATCTTCTTTTTTTTGACGATACGTCTCTTCGCTCGATAAGTCAAAGGATAAGTTTATTTTTGATTCGTTGTACCAAAACTCATTTACGACCTTTAACTGTGTGGTCCGTTTCGCGTAGAGTTCTTTTTCAATCAATCGAATCCGCTCTAAAACGTAATCACTTAACCGGTAAACTAAGGTCATGATGAAGCGGTTCTCGTAAATACCATAGTCGATGTCTGATAAATCCGATAACAGCTTTTCTGGTGTCACATTTTCCTCTTCATCAATCTCACTTATCAAGTTCGTGTGCGAACTCAAATGTTTGATTGCCTCAGGTCCAACACGTTTGATTTTTTCAATCGGTAAAATCTCAGACTCGTATTTGAGCTGAGATTTCATATTTCTTGTGATTTTATCGATGCTTGGGTAGTAAGCCTCAATGGTTTTTATCCAAGTATCGTCAAATTTTTTACGACTGATTTCTTGTTTTTGGTTGGTTAAATAGAGCCCTTGATAAAAGGATTCATAAAAATGGCTTGGAAAACTATGGTTTAATTCGTCTTCTTTTATGTGCGTGATTGCTTGTTCGTAGTATTGGTGTAAATCTAGTATTTCTTTCATCTTAGAAGTTGTACTGCTTGATGTAATTTCTTAACATCTTCTTCGAATCCATAAATTGAGTTTTTCCAAATAACTTATCCATCAAGACAATCAACTCTTCTAATTCATTTTTTAAAAATGGCACGTTTAATGATTCGAACTTTCTTAAAATTTTACGACTAACCATGTAATCAAGCGCTTCTGTTTCATCCCCACCACAAGCCACATAAACCGGAATGAATTGGTTAATTTGTTTATTAATACGGTTACCAAACGCAATTTGAAATTTATCGATAATAAAATCATCGAGTTTTTGTAGATTTTCTAATGTTTTTTCTGAGATATGGTGATTGTCTTTAGCTTCTTTAAATAGCCCACTAAGATAATCAAAACTCATTTTAACTGGTTCGGTATCGATTGCCTCAAAAAACGTCGCTTTATCGTTCATTTCGATTGAGGCCACACGGTCATAAACCTTATCGGTAATCATAAAGGTCGAGTCATCTTTGTTGGCTGTACCGATAAACCAAATGTTCTGCGGTATTTGTAGTTTGCCATCTTTTAAGTGAATTGGGTCTTCTGGTTTTTGGTCGGTAATTAAAGACACTTTCCACTCGTTTGGATTGGGCATTTCAAGTAAACTCAAGAAATCCGCGAAATAATACTCCACACGTGCTAAGTTCATTTCATCAAGCACAATAAAGTTTAAATCCGAACGATAAGTTGCTTCATAAACCGCCTTTAAAAACTCGGTTTCATTAAACTTCTTAGTAAATTCATTAAAATAACCAAGCATTTCTGCACGATCTCGCCATGACGGCTGAACCGAAATAATATCGGTATCGTTACTAAAGAATTTCCCCATTGCGTAAGCAAGTGAGGTTTTCCCTGTCCCTGAAATCCCCTCAAGAACCATTGTCTTTGATGAGGCCATCCCGGAAAAGAAAATTCTAGCGGTCTTATGTGAATAGTAAAGACCTAACTTACTTGCAGAAAAATGAACGAAGCGGTCGACTAATCCTTCAAGATTGAGATGATCACTTTCTTTCATTATGGTTTTTAATACGTTGAACTTGTAGGTTTCATCCACCGACAACAACAACGGAAAGCGAACTTTTGTCCCTGATTTCTGACTCATTTGTCTTGAAACATCGCCTCTTGCCTGATCCAAAGGCGCATCCGTTCGTGATAAAGCGAGGATTGCATTTTTTTCATCCAGTAATGACTCAATCTCATAATTTAGAATAGAGACCTCGTGCAGTAATTCTTCTTTGTCTCTTTCTTTACTGACAAACCGTATGTATCTTCTTAGCAGTTGGATGATTAGCACCGTAATTAGTGCACTAAGAAAGAATAGAATCAGTAAAGAAGGAATTGCGAATACCCAATCAATGGAAGTAAACGTTTTTGATGCCACCATAAAATCCCTAATGTAGTTGGTGATATCAGTTACGAAGACCTGATGGAGTAAATCGAAAAACATCGAAAATCCTTTTCCGATATTTGAAATGATCGTTTTAAATAGTTCAATGAACCATTGTGCAAATTGTTCCATAGTCAATTCTTCTTTCTTTTAGCGATTTTTTGATACATAAGGTTGTAATTCTTCTTTTCTGAGGCGTTTACTAACCACCTGAGATTGATAATAACTAATGTCTTTATACACAATGCTTTGATTGTGTGCTTTTTCGGTTACATTGGTTGAGACGATCTCAACCGTATTACCTAAATACGATTTGATTGGTTCATAGGCTTCTTTTAAAAGATCTTGTCTGACTCGTAAGAAATCAATTTGAAGTTTACTCGTGTAATCGATGAGCTGTTGGACATCTGTTTGATGATCCATTGAAAGGTGATAGCCCAAGTTTTTTAACGCCATCACATTTTTGACTAACTTCACGTCAGTTGATTGGTTTTTAAGCAGTGGTACGTATAAAATGATCTTTCCACTGTCGTACTGATAACGTTTCACTTTTTCATCAATTAGATAGACCGCATCCTCATGTCTTAATAATTCAAGAGACGTCGGTAGAAAAAAGTAGAACGTTTTGTTTTTAATTTGTTGATACAAATCAAAAATATCTTCTAAACTTTGTTCTAATAATACGGTATTTAGCCAAAATGCGTCACCTGTTTCTTCAAGTAGAGGCATAAATTCAAAGAAATCTTTTTCTTCCTTGTTTTTTTCATAAGTGTATTTGACATCAAAGCCATAACACTTATCTTCATAGGTATCAAAGATTGGTAGGTAACTACGCTTGATTGATCCTTCTTTGACGGCGTCTTTCATTTCTTTATAGTACTTGAGCGTTTCTTCATTTTGGTTTAACTGTTCGTTATATAAGATGATTTGGTTCCCGTTTTCTCTTTTGCCATGATAAAGTGCCTGTTTTAGTTGTAAAAACAACCGATCAAATGTGATGTCTTCTTGGTTTCTAGTCATTCCAATGGTGACTTGTCTTTTAACATAAAGATCGTCTGTGATCTTCATCTTTTTAGACGTTGCCTGTTGAAACTTGACGGCTAGGTTGTAGAGTAAGTCGTCACTTAAGAGTTCTGGTAAATAAATCAAGAACGTTTCTCTTTCTTTTGTTTGAGCGAACTTCGCGCCTCTCGGCAGACTCATTTGTATGGCTTTACCCACACTTAACAAATAAGAATAAACGCCTTCTTCTTCAATGTAGGTTGCGATTTGATCGAATTGATCAACCGATAAATACATCAATTGAAAGTGACTGCCTTTTTGTTCTTTCTTGTGTTCAATTAATTTGATTAATTCTTCAAACGTTGTGATGTCGTTGATTGTTTCTAGTTTGTCTTTTAAGTATCTTTTTCGTTCGAGTTTGATTAAATAGACTAAAACGATGACTAATATCAGACAAAAGACGAGAATCACACTTGAATAGATGATGTTTTCAATCGTAGATGCGTAAACAAACATAATGGAATTCCTTTCTTTTTCATACAGTAGAGGCTTAGGTAGTGTCTTTTAACACTACCTAAGTAATTAGATAATGAGCCCACGTCTTGTGGTTTGTTTCTTATTTCTTGATAGTTTAACTAAGAAGAACGCTACTGTAATTACCCACAATAGGAATGTAATAATTAATAATACCGATAATAGGTAGTCTGGTTGACTGTCTTTGGTAATTGAAAGTCTGTAATACATAATACTGCCGTCTTGTGCTTCAACTTTAATTAAGACTTCGTTTTTACCAACGTCTAATCGGTCTAGTTCAATGGAGAGTTCATTTGATTCACCTAAGTATTCATAGCCTAAAACCGATACTTTTGCATTTGGTGAGAAACTTTGAGCCGATAGTTTAAGCGTTTCTTGTTTAGCACCAACCGACACTTGGTAATGATACATGCTTGGATTAAATGCTAATTTTTTACCTTCAACAACAAGACTCGTTAATCTTGCGTCGGTATCCGATACACCATCTCTGGTTAGAAGAATGGTATAGATTTGTGACTGCAAGCCATCGGCAGAGACCACTTCGATTTCAATGGTTTTGGTTGGTTCACTTGTTTTAAACTCGTAGGTTCTAAACCCTTGAACACGTGCGCCGCTTTGTTGGTCCTCAGTCGTTCCGGTTAACCTAACGTATCTGGTTGAAACGTCGACTTTGACAACGTAGGAGAACGTTAGTTTATCAAATGAATTTTGATCAAAGTAGGTGATGCTGGTTTCTTCTTTATAGGTTTGTTCACTGCTACCTTTAACGTAGAGTGAATCAAGTAGTGCGTTACTATCGACGTAATTGACCACCACCGTGTAGGTTTTAATCTCTCCGTTTTGTGCAGTAACTAATAGATTAAAGACATTTTCACCCGGGTTTAGTTGTTTGTTTCCGACCCCTTGTATTTGTTGGTTTTCTTTTCCTTGCACATCAAGGTAAATACTGGTCTTATTTGGATTCATTGGTATTTGAATTAGGTAATTTGTCTTATTCGGATCAAAATCCTTTAAGGCCAATCCATCAATTAGAATCGAATCTAATAAGTTGTCTGTTTGTGCTTCTTGTTTGATGACATTAATCGTGTAAGTTTCACTGCTCGTAGTTCCACTCTTTGATGTTACTCTAACCGTATAAGTCAGTTCATTTGTTTGACCAAACACTTTAATCCCTGCTCCGTAAACAATGCCGGTTGCGGCGACCATTAAATTCATGTTTTTCACATCGTGGGGCACATAAATGGTGTAGGTTTTAATCATTACGTCAAAGATACTTTGCGCATTTGATTGTGTGCCTAGATAGTTTAACGAATTACTACCAAATAGATCCAACGTCTCAATCTCTGCTTGGTCGTCTAACACAATGCCACGATAAAAACTGATGGTGTATTCTTCAACAAGTCCACTTTCAGCCATGACTGAGACTTTAATGATTGTATGATATAGTCCATCAACAAAACCACCAAGTAGTACATTACCAACCCCATAGACACTGGCGTTTTCGTTAGACGCTATGCCTTCAACAATCACACTGTTTAGATTTGTGCTTGCGTCTAGGTTAATCACGTAGTCTTTCATGTCTTTATTAAAAGGACTTGTAAATGACAGGATATTTCCGTTTTTATCTTTGACCACAAGGTTTTCTAACGTTGTATCATCACTCGCTTCTGTTCGATAGACTTCGATTTGATAACGTTTACCTTCAAGACCGCTTTCTGAGGTCACATAGATGCTGAATACGTTCGATCCAACCGCTAACGATTTAACACCGAGCCCAGTGATTATTGAGGTGTTTTTTGCCTTACCTGTTATATTTACCATATTTACATCGTATGGCACTTCAACGATGTAGGTTAACGTGTTGACATCAAATATTGGGTCTAGATCGTAATTTTCGACCCCAAGCGCTAACAAGGTATTGTCAAAACTAAACGCATTGATGACAATTTGATAAACCTTCGATTCATTTGATTCTGAAACCACCGTTATGTTAATTGTGTTTTTCCCTCTTGTGATTGGCATATTGCCTAAATCACCACTAAGGACTGCTAAATTGTTGTTTTTGGTTGCTTGTACATGTAGCTGACTGACTTTGTCTGAATCAACTGTTAACTCATAGTTCACTAGATTCGGATTAAACCCATCAATTAATACCCCATTGATTTGAAGAGATTTCAGTGTATTATCCGAATTTGGTTCTTCTTTAATCACACGAATCACGTACGTGTCTGAGGTGACTTTTCCACTCTTAGAGACCAAGAAGAAGGCAATTAACACTTCATTTTCATTAATTATCTGCTCACCTGCGCCATAGACGGTTGCACCATTTTGGTT
>Ga0265295_1004206_pt1 | contig 19613 bp, 18 predicted proteins | sample Munlansysbiofilm_FD_192503 | JGI IMG/M metagenome (GOLD analysis project Ga0265295, IMG submission 192503) | Leachate microbial communities from a municipal landfill in Southern Ontario, Canada - Methane capture system biofilm | ecosystem: Engineered > Solid waste > Landfill > Unclassified ... | reverse complement strand
AGTCCTTTGGAAGTTCCTTCAAAAACGACTACGGCAATTTCTCCGGAAATGCGAGCCGATTTTCGCGTCAATAGATCATCGTTCACGTAAACACGCTTCCGATCAATCGTTTTTTGTGCCTCGCTCATCGTCATACCGAAAGTATCCATTAAAAAACGAAATGCAAGAACGGGTGTTTCTACCGTAAATTTCTTAGTCGTATAAGACAAGTTTCAACCCTTTTTTAGTCCTATTTTGTTAAAATTTTATCTTCAAAAATAGAATCCATTTTAGATAATTTCATCGTATTTTATCATAGAAAAATCATAAACGAAGAAGGAAGAAGATGGTAGAGCGCTACGCTAGAGAAGAGATGAAAAAGCATTGGACGATCGAGGCCAAATACAACGCTTGGCTTAAAGTGGAAAAGGCGGCGACCAAAGCGTGGAACAAACTCGGGCTTATTCCGGACGACGATTGTGAAAAAATCTTAACAAATGCAAAATTCGATATTGACCGTATCGATGAAATCGAGAAAGTTACCCGACACGACGTTATCGCTTTTCTTACGAGCGTCGCGGATAGCTTAGGCGATGAGAGTAGGTGGGTTCATTACGGTATGACCAGTTCCGATTGTATTGACACTGCCGTTGCGCTTCAGATGCGCGATTCCTTACATGTCATTATTGAAGACATCAAAGTTTTAATGGAATCCCTCAAAAAAAGAGCGATGGAACACAAAATGACCTTGATGGTCGGACGCAGTCACGGTATTCACGGTGAACCGATTACCTTCGGGTTAGTGCTTGCCATTTGGTACGAAGAAATTAAACGAAGTCTTAAAAATCTTGAAAACGTAATGGAAGTGATCTCCGTAGGGCAGATCAGCGGTGCGATGGGAAATATGGCACACTCACCGATCGAACTCGAAGAACTCGTATGTGAAGAATTAGGACTTAAACCGGCTCCCGTTTCCAATCAAGTCATTCAACGCGATCGTTATGCCGCACTGATGAATGCACTTGCGCTTTTGGCTTCCAGTTGCGAAAAAATTGCCGTTGCCATTCGACATTACCAACGAACCGAAGTTTATGAATGCGAAGAGTTTTTTGAAAAGGGGCAAAAAGGAAGTTCAGCAATGCCGCACAAACGCAATCCCGTGTTAAGCGAAAACATTACGGGACTTTGTCGAATGATTCGCTCTTACGCCATCCCTGCTATGGAAAACGTTGCATTATGGCATGAAAGAGACATTAGCCATAGCTCGGTCGAACGCTTTATCTTACCGGACGGCTTTATTACCGCCGATTTTATGCTAACCCGTTTAAATAGCGTCATTTCCAAATTAGTCGTCTATCCCGAGAATATGATGAAAAACCTTAACCTCACGGGTGGATTGGTTTTTTCACAACGTATTTTGCTCGAATTACCTTTATGCGGCGTTTCACGTGAAGATGCTTACAAAATCGTTCAAAGAAATGCCATGAAAGTCTGGGAAGATTTACAGCAGGGCAAAGCGGCTCTCAACGCCAAAGGCGAAAGCCTCTATCTTCAAAATCTCCTTAGCGATGAAGATTTAAGAGCGAACCTCAGCGAAGCACAAATAAGAGAATGCTTTAATTACGATTACTATACAAAAAACGTCGATAAAATCTTCCAAAGGGTATTCAAATAATGCTAACCGTTCAAAAGCGCAATGGTCGTACCGAGCCGCTCGATATTTCAAAAATACAAAAATACACAAGTTCTGCTATCAAAGGCTTGGAGAATGTGTCGCAAAGCGAACTGGAAGTCGATGCAAAAATCCAATTTCGCGATCAAATTACGACCGAAGAAATTCAAAAAACATTGATTAAAACGGCGGTCGATAAAATCGATATCGATCGACCGAACTGGACCTATGTCGCCGCACGTCTTTTTTTATACGACTTGTACCATAAAGTCAACGGTTTTACGGGATACGGTAACTTCGGCGAATATCTCGAGCGAGGCGAAAAAGCGGGACGTATTGCCTTAGGACTCAAGGAAAAATACGATCTCAAAGAGTTGGAAGCGTATCTCCAACCCGAGCGCGATTTGCAATTTACCTACCTTGGAATCAAAACCTTGCACGATCGATACTTGATTAAAGACAAACAAGGAAAACCGATCGAATTGCCGCAACATATGTTTATGGCGATCGCAATGTTTTTGGCACAAAATGAACTCAACTCGATGGATTGGGCAAAAAAATTCTACGACGTTATCAGCAAATTCGAAGTCATGTTAGCCACGCCGACGCTTTCCAACGCACGAACGACGCGCCATCAGCTGAGCTCGTGTTATATCGGCAGTACGCCCGATAATATCGAAGGCATTTTTGATTCGTACAAAGAGATGTCGCTTCTAAGTAAATTCGGCGGCGGAATCGGTTGGGATTGGAACTTGGTTCGTTCGATGGGAGGTATGATCGACGGACATAAAAATGCCGCAGGCGGTATTGTCCCGTTCCTCAAAATCACCAACGATATCGCGATCGCGGTCGATCAACTCGGTACACGCAAAGGTGCTATCGCCGTTTATATCGAACCGTGGCATATGGACGTATCCGACTTTTTGGATTTGAAGAAAAACTCGGGCGAAGAACGTCGTCGTGCCCATGATCTTTTTCCTGCCTTGTGGATTAACGATCTGTTTATGAAACGCGTCGAAGCAAATGCTATTTGGACGCTTTTTGATCCGGCGGAAACATCCGATCTTTCCGAAGTCTACGGAGAAGAATTTGAACGTCGCTATCTAGCCTACGAGCAAAATGAGTCTATTTCCAAAGAACATATTCCGGCGAAAGAGCTGTGGAAAAAGATTTTAACGAGCTATTTTGAGAGCGGAAGTCCGTTTCTTTGCTTCAAAGATAACGCCAATAAAGTCAATCCAAACGATCACGTCGGCATTATTCGCAGCTCCAATCTTTGTACGGAAATCTTTCAGAACACCGCACCGAACCACTATAAAATCAAAGTAGTTTACAATGACGGCAGCATCGATACGTTTGAAGAGACCGACAGAGTAACGGTCGATAGCGGACTTAGCAAAGAAGCAAAAAAAATTACGGCACTCGATTCGATTAACGGAAAAGATATTTTTATCGTTGAGAAAGAGATGGTCGAAGGTAAAACCGCCGTGTGCAATTTGGCGAGTGTCAACCTTTCCAAAATTCATACGAAAGAAGATATCGAGCGAACGATCCCCATTGCGATTCGTATGCTCGATAACGTAATCGATCTCAATTTCTACCCGCACGCCAAAGTGAAGCACACCAATATGAAATCGCGCGCTATCGGATTAGGAGTTATGGGCGAAGCGCAAATGCTTGCCGAAGCGCATATCGCATGGGGAAGCTACGATCATTTTAGCAAGATAGACGAAGTGATGGAAGCCATTAGCTATAACGCCATTCTCGCCTCGTCCAATCTGGCTATTGAAAAAGGGGTTTATCCCGAATTTCAGGGATCGAAATGGAGCAGGGGAATTTTCCCTATCGACACGGCAAATGAAGAGGCGAAAAAGTTGGTTGATCGCGGAGGCTTATTCGGTTACATGTACGATTGGGAAAGTCTAAGAGAGCGCGTGAAGAAAAACGGTATGCGCAACGGTTACCTCATGGCCATTGCACCGACAAGCTCCATTTCCATTTTGGTCGGAACAACGCAAACGATCGAACCCGTTTACAAGCGCAAATGGTTTGAAGAAAACCTATCGGGCATGATTCCGGTCGTCGTACCCAATCTCAGCCCGGAAACATGGGGATTTTATACGCCGGCATACGATTTGGATCAAAAAGTCCTCATCAAAGCGGGTGCCATTCGCCAAAAATGGATCGACCAAGGGCAAAGCCTCAATATCTTTATGACCTTAGATAAAGCCAGCGGAAAATACCTAAACGATATTTACATGTTAGGCTGGAAACTCGGTATTAAATCAACGTACTATCTCCGATCGCAATCGCCGGAGAGTAAAATTGAAGTTGCCGATCGCAGTATTGAATGTGAAGGATGTCAATAGACGTGATACCGCAACGTTCGTAGGAAAATTATTTTACGAAACGTTGCATTTTTGCACTAAAAGGATTTAACATGAAAACCATCGGTTTAATCGGCGGTATGAGTTGGGAATCGACCCTGTTGTATTATAAACTTCTAAACGAAGGGGTCAAAGAACGTTTGGGAGGGCTTCATAGCGCACAAATTATTTTACATTCCGTGGATTTTGCCCCGATCGCCCGCATGCAAAACGAAGGACGCTGGGATGAGGCGAGCATTACGTTGACGCAAGCCGCTCTTTCATTGGAACATGCCGGTGCCGACGTCATTTTACTCTGCACCAATACCATGCATAAAATGGCACCGTTTATCACACCGTATCTTAAAACGCCTTTTTTGCATATCGCGGAAGCGACGGCCAATACGTTGAAAAAAAACCGCGTCAAAAAAGCACTCTTGTTCGGAACCAAATTCACGATGCAAGAAAGTTTTTACAAAGATATTTTACACTTCCACGGCATTGACGTACTGATACCGAATGAAGAGGAAATTCAAACGATCAATCAGATTATTTTTTCCGAATTGTGTGTCGGCAAAATTGAAACACCCTCTTTGAACTTTTTTGTAACACTGATTCAAAACTATCAAAAAGAACATACCGATTTAGATGCGGTCATCTTAGGATGCACGGAAATCGGTCTGCTCCTTCATCAAAAAGACTCGACGCTACCGCTTTTTAATACGACGACTATCCATGTCGACGAAGCGTTGAAATACGCATTGAAATCTTAAAATATAAATAAATTATATTAATTTATTTTTTTAATATAAAATAGGAAAAAGTCCTTTTAAAAGCCTATATAAAGGACTTTTATCTTATTAATAAATAATGGCATAAAAGTTCATTTTTTAGAGTGTGACATATTTGTCGCAGGTTAATTATTAAGTTTTTTTAAATTTTATACTTACTATAATCTTTCATACTTTATTCTACTTAGGACAACCATGCTAACCAAAGTACTCAAACGTGACGGCACGACCGAAGAGTTCCTCCCTTTTAAGATTGAAGATGCCATCAAAAAAGCATTTAAAAGCGAAGGGGTTACCTACGACCAATCTATTTTCGACGAAATTATCAAACGTATCGAGAAAAAACGCGTTGCGGCGGTTGAAGACTTTCAAGATATGATTGAGCAGGAACTCTATAAAGCACGTTACTTTGACGTCATGCGCTCTTTTATGCTTTACCGCCATACGCATAAAATGCAACGAGAACACATTTACGGACTCAGCGAAGATACGACGTACGTCAATTCGAGCCAAACGATTGAAGAGTACATCGGCAAAAGCGACTGGAGGATCAAAGCCAATTCCAATACGGGATATTCCAACGCCGGACTCGTCAATAATACCGCGGGTAAAGTTATCGCCAATTACTGGCTCGATAAAATCTATTCCAAAGAAGAGGGATTGGCGCACCGAAACGGCGACTATCACATTCACGATCTTGATTGTTTGACCGCGTATTGTGCCGGTTGGAGTTTGCGCGTTCTTTTGGATGAGGGCTTTAACGGCGTACGCGGACGCGTAGAGAGTCGTCCTCCCCAACATTTCCGTGAAGCCTTAGGGCAAATGGCAAACTTTTTGGGAATCCTTCAAAGCGAATGGGCCGGAGCACAGGCATTTAGTTCGTTTGATACTTATTTAGCACCGTATGCGTTTAAAGATAAAATTTCGTTCAAAGAGATTAAAAAAGCGATTCGTAGTTTTATTTATAACCTAAACGTTCCGGCACGTTGGGGACAAAGCCCTTTTACGAATATTACGATTGATTGGACCGTGCCGAAAGATTTGGCGGATCAAATTCCGACTTCAAGCCAAACGCATCTGTTTAAAGGCATTAACGATGCCGAACTTTTAAGCGAGGCAAAAAAAAGAGGCGTAAACTCTTTGGACGCAATGACATATAAACACTTTCAAGCGGAAATGAACCTTATTAACAAGGCTTACTACGAAGTTATGACGGAAGGCGATAAAACGGGTCAACCGTTTACGTTCCCGATTCCGACCGTTAACATTACCGAGGATTTCGACTGGGACGGAGAAAATACCGATTTACTTTTTGAAAATACGGCTAAAATCGGCTCTTCTTATTTCCAAAATTTTATCGGAAGTCAATACGTGCGAGACGAAAACGGAAAGCTCGTCGAAAATCCTAAAGCGTATAAACCCGGACATGTACGCTCCATGTGTTGCAGACTCCAATTGGATTTAAGAGAGCTTTTAAAGCGAGGCGGAGGGCTTTTCGGAAGTGCCGAAATGACGGGAAGTATCGGCGTCGTTACGTTAAATATGGCACGTTTGGGGTATCTCTATAAAGGCGATAAAGAGACCTTAATGGAACGCTTCGAATACCTGATGGATTTAGCCAAATCGACGTTAGAGAAAAAACGGGTTTTTGTCCAAGAGATGTACAATCGCGGACTCTATCCGTATACGGCACGCTATTTACCGGGATTTAACAGCCATTTTTCTACCATCGGCGTAAACGGGATTAATGAAATGATTCGTAACTTTACGGGCGACAAGCATAACATAACCGACGAATTCGGAATGAAATTTGCTCATGAAATTTTAGAGTTTATGCGCGCAAAAATGGTTCAGTATCAAGAAGAAACCGGCAATCTTTACAACCTTGAAGCCACGCCTGCGGAAGGAACGACGTACCGCTTTGCGAAAGAAGATAAAAAAAGATTTGCCGATATTATTCAAGCAGGTTCGGGAAAGAACGTTTATTATACAAACTCTTCTCAATTGCCTGCCAATTTTACCGACGATCCGTTTGAAGCACTCGATATGCAAGACGATTTGCAGTGTTCTTACACCGGCGGTACGGTTTTACACCTTTACATGAAAGAGCGCATTAGCTCTAGCGAAGCATGCAAGAAATTGGTTAAAAACATTATTACCAATTATCGTATGCCGTATTTGACGATTACGCCGGTCTTTTCGGTTTGCGAAAAACACGGTTATATCAGCGGAGAACATGAGTTTTGTCCGAAATGCGACGAAGAATTATTAGCACAATACCACAAAGAGGAGGGTGAAGCAGCGTCATGAGTAAAACGGAAATTTTAGAGAAATTGCGGGAAAAACGAACGAAATGTATCGTTTATACGCGCGTTATGGGGTATCACAGGCCGGTAGAGAGTTTTAACGTAGGTAAATTAGGCGAACACAAAGAGCGTGTCCAATTTGTTGAAAAATGTGCTTGCCGATAAGGCGATCCACAGCATCACGAAATTTACGACGCTGGATTTTCCCAATCGTCTAGCGTCGATTTTTTGGTTTGCCAAATGCAATATGGCATGCCCTTACTGCTACAATCCGCAAATCGTGCGGGGAGAAGGTCTCGTTAGCCTCGAAGAAGCCCTGAATTTCTTACAATCCCGACAAAACAGACTAGACGGTGTTGTCTTAAGCGGAGGCGAATGCACGCTTTACCCGCACCTTGAGGCTTTGACATGTGAAATCAAACGACTAGGTTTTCAAATCAAAATCGACACCAACGGTTCCAACCCGACGTTATTGGAGCGATTGATCGAAAACGAAATGATCGACTACGTTGCACTCGATTACAAAGCACCGCTAGAAAAATACGAAGCACTCGTTCATTATCGACATGTCGAACGCTTTGAACACAGTTTAGAGCTTTTGATAGATTCCGGAATGCCTTTTGAAGTCAGAACGACGCTGCACAACGATCTTTTAAGCGTCGAAGATATTAATACCGTGATTCAAGACTTACATGTCAAAGGTTACCGCGGTACGTATTACCTGCAACGCTACTTACATGTCGAAGAGACGATGGGAAATACAATGCCGCCTCAAAACGTTTTCGACCGTACGAAACTTTCAAACTTGCTTCCGATTAGCTTTCGAAATTAAGTCGATCAAAACTTTTCGAATCGCGAAAATCGCTCTTACGATCGATACGATTCCCGCCTCAAAAAAGAGGCTTTAATACATTTTAAAATCGGTTTGGGTATAATCCTCAGTTCTACTAGATTATGAAACATAAAGGACATCTCAAATGACCACCGTTTTATTGGTTTTACAATTTGTTTTAACCGGCATATTAACCGTTGCCGTATTACTTCAAAAAAGCTCCTCTATCGGACTTGGCGCGTATAGCGGCAGTAACGAATCGCTTTTCGGAGCAAAAGGACCTGCCGGATTTATGGCAAAATTTACGTTTGTCGTCGGTATTCTTTTTATCGCCAATACGCTTGCGTTAGGCTATTTTTACAATCAAGATAAAAAAGTTTCGATTGCCGAAGATATCAAAATCGAAAAGAGCGTCGTTCCGAGCACTCCGGCACCGATGCCCTCAGCTCCAAGTGCACCTGAAGCTCCCAGCACCAAATAATCGATGAAATTTTTTTGGTGGTTTTTGCTTCTTAGCGTAACGGTATGGGCGGATGCCCATATCTTTATCTATCATCGCTTTAACGATGATCGCTATCCCAGTACCAATACGTCGTTGCAAGAGCTACGATATGAATTTGAGTATTTTAAACGCAACGGGTATGAAGTCGTTCCGCTTGAAAAACTCGTTCAAGCGCTTCGTGCAAAAGAAACGATTCCCGACAACTGGGTCGTCCTCACGATCGACGACAATTATAAAAGCTTTTACCGACACGGACTTGCACTCTTTAAAGAGTACGGCTATGCGTTTACGATGTTTGTTTACGTCGATGCTACGGAGCAAAAATACGGTGATTATATGAGTTGGGACGAACTCAAAGAACTGGCAAAATACGGCTCTTTAGAGTTTCACTCCATGCATCACCCGCATATGACCGAACTGAGCGACGACGCTCTTAAAAAAGATTTCGACGAAGGATTGGCCTTATTTGAAAAACGTTTGGGTATTAAACCGCGCTACTTCTCGTATCCTTTCGGAGAGTTTAGTCCGCGCGTTAAAGCCATTGCCGAAAGCTACGGCTTTGAAGCGATTTTAAACCAAAACATGGGTGCGGTTGCTTCCTTTAGCGATCCCTTGGACTTAGACCGTTCGGCACTTGTAGGCAAAAGCGATTTGAACGCCTTTTTAAAATACAAAGCCTTGGAAGCGACATGGATCGAACCTCAATACCTTCTCAAAGACGCTAAAGTCGATACCTTACATGTCAAAGCCAACACGAGCGCCACCAAAGGCGGTTTGTATATCAGCGGTTTTGGCTATCAAGAACTTGAGCTTCAAGAAGGTGTTTTTCAAGCGAATATCACTAAAATTTTGACCAAAGAGCGCACGAGGCTCATCGTCTCCGTGGGCAATAAAATTTCAACGAAACTACTCGTAAAGGATAACTATGGAACTAAATAAAGTATATGCCGAACAAAAAGAGCATATGGAAAAATGCATCTCTGCCCTTAAACGCGACTTTATGACGATTCGTAGCGGAAAAGTCGCTATCTCGATCTTAGATAACATTCACGTCGATTACTACGGAACGCCGACTGCTTTAAATCAAGTCGCAACCGTTTTAGTAAGCGACGCTACGACGATTAGCATTACGCCGTGGGAAAAAAAGATGCTACGCGAAATCGAAAAAGCAATCATGCAAGCCAATATCGGCGTCAACCCGAATAACGACGGCGAAAGCGTCAAACTCTTTTTCCCTCCGATGACGAGCGAGCAACGAAAAGAGAGTGCAAAACAAGCCAAAATCATGGGCGATAAAGCCAAAGTTGCCGCGCGTAACGTACGTAAAGACGCCAACGACCAAGTGAAAAAGCTCGAAAAAGATAAGCTAATTACCGAAGATCAATCCAAAAAAGCGCAAGACGAGGTTCAAAAAATTACCGATGCGACGGTCGCAAAAATAGACGACTTGGTCAAAGACAAAGAAGCTGAATTGCTCAAAATTTAAGGATTTGTATGCAAATCGAAACCATTTACAAAGAAGCTAACGCGCTTTTAGAAGGACATTTTTTACTTAGCAGCGGCAAACATTCTCGTTTTTACCTTCAAAGTGCCAAGGTTTTAGAAGACCCTAAAGTCGCTGAAGAACTTGCCGTCGCACTCGCAAAAATGATTCAAGCCTACGGACTGGAAATCGACACCGTCTGTTCTCCCGCTCTTGGCGGCGTATTGGCGGGATACGAGCTAGCACGGGCACTGGGCAAACGTTTTATCTTTGCCGAACGCGTCGGCGGAGAGATGACGATTCGTCGCGGTTTTGACGTGAAAAAAGGCGAGAAAATTTTGGTCTGCGAAGATATTATCACGACAGGCGGTTCCGCACTTGAAGCGGCAAACGTCGCTCAAAGTATGGGCGGCATTATCGTCGGATTTGCCGCCCTTGCCAATCGCGGTTTTTGCAAACGCGTCGGAAGCGATTTGGAAGCAAAACCGACATGTAAGCTTCCAAACGATGCACCGTTTTTTGCCTTGGCCGATTTTGAGTTTGACATCTACGATCCAAGCGATTGCCCTTTGTGTAAAGAAGGGAGTATCGCATACAAACCCGGCAGTCGAGGAAACTAAGCATTTATGCGATGGCGTGAGACGAAAAAAGGCGGCTTAAAAGCACCGATTGCGAAACGGCAAACCGATCGTATCGCGCCTTTTTCCAAGCGCGCTAAGGCATTTGTCGTCGATTCATTTATGCTTCTCATGCCGATTCTTTACGTCGTATTTTATCTCGTTTTCGGTTCACGCGAAGGCTTTGCGCAACACTGGGCGTTAGGATGGCTGCTCGTCTTAGCTCCGTACGGCTTCGTGACGACACTCTTTTTTTACAAAACGGCGCAAACGCCCGGTTTTAAAGCCTATGACATCGAGCTTAAAGACCCTCAAACGCTTCGTACGCCGTCTCTCGCGATGTTGCTGATACGCTATCTTACGGCACTGCTTACCTGTATAACGCTCATCGGGCTTTTGCTCCCTTTGCTACGCAAAGACCGCCGTACGCTTTACGATCTTCTCAGCCGTAGCGTGCCTCTTTGCAAGTAAGTCCGTGATTTTTACCAAAATTTCGAGTTTCTTCTTTTTCTATTTCGTCGTGACCGGCGTGTACGTCATTTTTATGCCTAAAATGCTTCAAACCATCGGCTATAACGCCTTTCAAATCGGTGCCGTCTTTGCGCTCGCCCCGTTGATGCGTTTCATCGTTCCGTTTTTTTTCCTAAAGCATTTTGAACTCTCGCGTAGGGTTTTTTATACCGCTTTACTCGGCGCGATCGGTGCCATAGTGCTTTTTTATCCCACAATCGAGCATTTTTACCTTTTCATGCTTCCCAATATGCTTTTAGGAGCATGTTTGGGTATGATCTTACCTTACGTTGAGACATATGCAATGGAACATCTTAAAAAAGAGCGTTTCGGACGTGCTCGACTTTTCGGTTCGATCGGTTTCATGGCGATCGGCATCATTCTTGCGCGTCGCTTGGAGTATTTCGACAACGCTTTGCATTACCTTTTGGCGGCGATCGTACTCACGGCGGCATCCGCTTATTGGCTTACGCGCCATAATGCTCTTTTATCGGCACCGACCGTTTCAAATACGACTTTCCGATTTTCACATGCTACGTTTTTGTGGATCAGTTTCTTTCTGATGCAAGTGAGTTTCGGCGCGTTTTACAACTTTTTTACCATTTACGAAACCGCTCACGGTATCACTTTAGAGACAACCAGCTATTTGTGGGCTTTCGGCGTCGTTTGCGAAATTATTCTGTTTTATTTTCAAGCACCGCTTCTCAAACGTTTTACGCTTTTAAGCCTTCTGAAATTCGGCGTTTTAAGTGCCGCCGTTCGATGGTTTTTACTCTTTTTATTTCCCTCGTCGCTTGTGGCTTCTTACGCAACGCAATCGTTGCATGCGTTTAGTTTTGCACTGCACCATACCGCAGCTTTGAGTTTACTTTATACGCTGTACGCACACAAAAAACTTGCGGCACAGTTTTATTACGGGCTTTCTTTCGGATTGGGAGGCTTTGCGGGTGCATTGATCGCGGGTAATTTTTACGGTCCAAGGCTTTACATGTACGCCGGTTTGATAGCGTTACTTTCTCTTGGAAGCCTTTTTCTTTTCAAGGAGAAAGAATAAAATTTTTAAGATAGATCGTCTCGACTTCGTAACCGAAATTCTCTTCTATCATACCCATTAATTCACTTTTTAAACGCTCTTTCCCCTCTAAAGTATCCAAACCGTTAGAGTCCATCGTATTGAGGTACTGTAAAACGGCGTTTCGCACGTTTTCCATATTGCCTTTGAGGGCTTTTTTGCCGTTAGCGTTTTTCATAATCAGGGCAATATCGGCTTTCATAATTTTGAATTTTTGCGAGCGGATATTGATGTAAATCGTATCCAAGCTGACCTCGTTGGCGTCGGTGCTGACATTCGTCGCTTTGGTCGTTGACGTTACAGTCTCGTATGAAGAAGCATTTGCACTCTCTTTGAGCATATAGCGAATCGTCCAAAAACCGATACCGATGAGCAAAATGATAAATCCCAACGTAATTTTGAGCAATTTTTCATTGAGCATTAGCGTTTACTCCATAATTTTTCATTGAGTTTGAGTTCTTCAACAATCCCGACGACCGTATTGAGAAGTTGAAAATACTCTTTAATATACGAAAATTCCAATAATGAACGTGTTAATATCGGCTCAAAAAGAGATTTTGTGTAGGCAATAGCAATATAAATTCGCGAAGCGACGAAAGAGAGATAGATCGGTCGGTTAATTTTTCGCTGAAGAAGCACGATTTTTTCCATCAAAGCATGGGAAAGAATATAGCGGCTCTCTATCGGGTCGTCCCCGTAAACGACGAAAATCTTTTCGAACTCGGCATGATCGAGCTTCATCAGCGATCCTCTGGCGACGTTCATACGCTGAAACCATGTTCCTAAAACGCCTAAAGTTCGCTCTGCCGTATCGGGTAAAACCACCGTTTTACTTTTAAAGGTTTTGTTAAAGTCGGCGCAAAAGAACAGTCCTTGAAAAATCGTCTCCCACCGTTCTCTTCCTTTACTATCGCGCTCTTTTTGTTGCGTATGCAAAAAACTGAACCGCATGTCGACTTTCGCAATCGAGCCGCTTACCAGATCGCTTCCTTCAAATCGATCGTAATCTTCCAAAAAAAGCTCGCTTCTTCGGTACGCTTCTTCATCGATGGCACTTTCTTTGCGATACAAAAGCGATGCATCGATTTGATAAAGCAGCTTTTCGATCACCTGATCTTTAAAGAGTGCCGTAAAACCCGCTTTTTCGTGACGGTAAACAAACATAAAAATCAAAAAGCCGCTCATCGCGCTGAGCAAAGCTGCCTGTAAAAGTGCAAAATGCATTTGTTGATGTAAAACGGTAAAAAAAATGACCGCTCCTACGCTCATAAAAAGAGCGACCGTTTGGAGTTTTTTGACGATGCGCTTGCGTTCTTCTTCCAAAGGGAGAAGTGCTTCTTGCATCGTTTCGTAGTAGTATTCAAGTAGCGATGAAAGCGTCGCCATAATACGAGGGGCGTTAACTAACGAAAAAGATTTTTAACGTTGACGTTCTCACGCTCCGCAACGTCAATACGCAACACTTCTTTTTTCTCCAAGCGCATAAAACCCGCAAGTACATTGGTAGGAAACATCTCAAGCGCATTATTATAATCGGTAACGCTTTGATTGTAAGCGCGGCGTGCGGCGGAGATTTGCTCTTCCACTTCATGAAGCGTGTGTTGAAGATGCAGAAAATTTTCGTTTGCCTTGAGTATCGGATAGTTTTCAACCGTTACCATCAGCGAACCCAATGCGGACGAAAGTTCTTTGTCCAGTGCCATTTTTTCATGAGCATTAAGGCTCGGTTGAAGGGCTTGTGAACGTAAAGAAGTGATTTTTTCTAAAGTTCCCGCTTCGTGAAGCATATACTCTTTGAGCGTCGCAACAAGATTGGGAATCAGATCGTAACGCTTTTTCAAAACCGCGTCGAGTCCCGCAAAGATATTATCGACTTGATTTTTTTTAGAAATTAACGTGTTGTACAAAACGATAAAAATGAAAAGCAGTGCGCCGCCGACGATCAAAAACGTTTCCACGATAAATCTCCTTATAACATGGGCTTTGCTAAGTCTACATGTAGACTCGGCAGAGCCCTCGATCAAGCTGTATTAACGACTCATACGTTTACGTTGCGTCGGATCTAAGTATTTTTTACGAATGCGAATATTTAAAGGCGTCACTTCGACGAGTTCATCGTTTTCAATCCACTCAAGCGCTAGCTCAAGGTTCATTTTTCGAGGCGGAACCAGTTTAATCGCTTCATCGGCGCCGCTACTTCTAACGTTACTTTGCGGCTTGCCTTTAATCGGATTGACGTCCAAATCGTTCGGACGTGAATGTTCGCCGATAATCATACCAGAGTAGACTTTAACCTGCGCGTCGATAAACAAAACACCTCTTTCTTGCAAGCTAAAGAGTGAATAACCCATTGCCGTACCCGTTTCCATAGAGGTCAACGCACCGTTTTTGCGGTGTTCGACTTCGCCGCTCAGCGGACGGAACTCTAAAAACGAATGGTTCATAACGCCTTCGCCTTTGGTATCGGTCAAAAACTGTCCGCGAAAGCCGATAAGACCGCGCGCGGGAATTTCAAACTCGATTCTCGTCTGTCCGTCGCCCGTCGGATTCATCGTTTTCATTTCCGCTTTTTTGCGGCCGAGTTTTTCGATAACCGTTCCGGTAAACTCATCAGGCACGTCAATGACCAAGTGCTCGTAAGGTTCCATTTTGACGCCGTTTTCTTCCCTGATGATAACTTCGGGACGGCCAAGGGAAAACTCATACCCTTCGCGGCGCATATTTTCCGCTAAGATCGTAATTTGCAACTCGCCGCGGCCGGAAACTTTAAATTTACCTTCGCCCTCTGACTCGTATTTCATCGCGATATTGGTTTTCATCTCGGATTCTAAACGTTCGGATAGTTTATTGGAAGTAACGTATTTGCCGTCAAGTCCCGCAAACGGAGAGTCGTTAACCGCAAAAACGACCGAAAGCGTAGGCTCTTCGATATGCAAAGGATCAAGCGGCATCGGATTATTCGGATCCACGATACTATCGCCGACGTCAAGCGTCTCAAAACCGGCAACCGCAACGATATCGCCACTTTCGGCTTCGTTAATATCGATACGATCCAAACCGTGAAAACCGATCAATTTAGAGATACGTCCGCGCGTTTGTTCTCCGCTCGCTTTGGCAAGCATGACGGTTTCGTTCTTTTTAATCGTACCGTTAAAAATACGCGCAATACCGATTTTACCGACGTAATTATCGTAATCAAGGGTAAATACCTGTAGTTGAAGCGGATTTTCGGGTTTGCCCGAAGGTGCGGGAACATGTTTGATAATCGTCTCAAACAAAGGTTCTAGATTTTTGTTTTCGTCGCTCATATCGTACTTGGCGTAACCGTCGCGTGCCGCGGCGTAAACGATGGGAAATTCCAACTGCTGTTCGTTCGCACCGAGCGCAACGAGAAGGTCGAACACTTCATCGACGACGCGATCGGGATCGGCGGCAGGCTTGTCGATCTTATTAACGACGACGATCGGGCATAAACCCAAACTTAACGCTTTTTTGACGACAAACTTGGTTTGAGGCATAACGCCCTCTTGTGCATCGACTAACAATAAAACGCCGTCGACCATTTTTAAAACACGCTCAACTTCACCGCCGAAATCCGCGTGGCCCGGAGTGTCGATAATGTTGATTTTCGTCTCTTTATAACGAATCGCCGTATTTTTAGAAAGGATAGTAATGCCCCGTTCTTTCTCAAGATCGTTGCTATCCATCGCTCTTTCTTCGACTTTTTGGTGTGCGCTAAAGGTCCCCGATTGTTTCAACAACTCGTCGACCAAAGTAGTTTTGCCGTGGTCAACGTGCGCGATTACGGCAATATTTCTAAACTCTTGCAAAAAATTCTCCTCGTTATCTTAGCTTTTACATCTCTTAATAAAACATACGTGGCAGGTGTAGTTCGAAGAAGTAATATGTCTCATTATATCATTTTATCGCTAAATTTACATGTAAAGAGTTGTTACCGATGTGGAATGAAGATTGCTTGTTAAAAGCGTGGAATTATCTAAAATCTGAGTATAAGGCAATGAACATGCAAGACCTTTTCTCTTTTGTTCAAACCAAAAGCAGCCCTTTGTCTACAGCGTCTAATAGCGTTAACGCCGATGTTTCTGGTACACAAACACCTGCGCAAGAAGGAGCGTTCGCTGAAAGTTTTTTTGCAATTATCTTGGGAAAATTGACGCAAGAAGAAAACCCTCAAACGCTTGAAGAACTTCCGATCGATACGACGACTTCTACCGTTACGGAGAACCTTTTGACGGCGGGCAGTACGGATGAGGCAAAACCTATCGACGAACATCTTTTAGAAGATCTTTTAAGCATCGTCAATGCCTTACAACAAGATTCGCAAACAACGAATTTCCCGACTTTAAAAGCGTCTTCAAATCTTGAAAAAATTCTTAACAGTGAAACGGCTCGCCAAGATTTTGCCAATGTTAAAAACGTTAGCGACTTACTTGAAGTCTCCAAAAAATACGACTTAGGACTCGAAAAACTCTCGATTTCGAAAGAGAGCGTTGAAAGTTTACAAACTAAATTTCCGAAGCTAACGCAAAATAACTTTTTCGACGAGATTACTACGGCACTCAAGCAAATGCAAACCGAGCCTCGATCAACGGCGCAAACAACGCAACAAACAACGATTCCGACCCAAGTAGGGCTCATGAGTCTTTTGGATAACCAACAGCCCAAAACCCAACCCGTGCCGCAGACGCAATCTATTTTGGGCGAGTTAATCGCCAAAGAGAGTTCTAGCGAAGCGACACATTCACAACAACCGATCACAACGTCGTCTAAGCCTTTAGAAGAGACGTCGATCGTAAACGAAAAGCAACAAACATTAACGCAAAAAATAGTAAACAACACCGCATCGGAAACTAAAATGACCGACGCTTCTATGCAACAAAAAAATGATCCGCACGCCGACGATGCGGTAAAATCTTCTATCGAAGTATCGACAAAACCGTTGGAAACCGTTATTCAAAAAGCGTTGCACGATGTCAAACAAGAAATGAAAAAATCCGAAGTTCCGACGCAAGCAATCAACGAGAACGACGCAACAACGCAAGAGACTCCGATAGCAAAACCTAATGACCTCAAAGCGGAAGTTATTCAAAAAAGCGACGCTAAAAATGACGAATCGCTGGTGAAATCTTTGAAACAAGAAAAAACAATCGATACGACAAACGACGAACTTTCTTCTGCACAGACGGCAAAGCCGCTCGTATCGGAAGAGGTAAAATCATCGAGCGAAGATATACAATCAACACCCGATATTAAAACCGATAGCACCGTAAAAATAACGTCAAAACAAGATTTTAACACGAATAAACCGACTACGACTAAAGAGAGTCTCTCACAGTTTGCCAGCGATTTAAAAGAGCAGATCGAAACCTATAAACCGCCCATTATGAAAGTGGAACTCTCCTTAAGTCCGAAAAGCTTAGGCGATGTCGACGTAACGTTATTGACGCGAGGCAATAACCTACATGTCAACATTTCATCCAACACGACGACCATGAACCTCTTCACGCAAAATCAAGACGAAGTCAAGAGTGCTTTGGTCAATATGGGTTTTACCAACCTTGAAATGAACTTCAGCGATCAACGTAATAGTGAACAATCGCAACACCACCAAAAACAAAACAGCGGGAACTTTAAAGAGTTCGGCGCGGAACAAACCGAGGAAGATACGGCACTTTTAGAGATCGTCATTCCTCAATACGTTTAAAAAGGATAGAACATGGCAACAGGATATGAAAATCTTATTAAAACGGGAAGCTCTACAACCACTAGCGGTACAAGTTCAAGCACGAGTACGGCAAAAACTGGCTCTGCCGATAGTTTAAATAAAGATGATTTTTTACAACTTTTACTCGTTGAGCTCCAACATCAAGATCCTACCGATCCGATGGATAGCGATAAAATCTTGACCCAAACATCACAATTAGCAACCCTTGAAGCTTCCGAAAACACCAATAAAGCTCTGGAAGATTTAGCGGCACAACTGAAACAAAGCGTGAGTGCCGGAGCAACTTCGGTTATCGGTAAAATGGCAAGCCTCGGCTATAACGCTATCACGTTAAAAGACGGCGAAGCGGCGTATGAAGTCTACTTTCCGAATGAGATTAAAGACGGAACGCTTACGATTAAAGACGCTAACAAAAACACCGTGCAAACCATCGACCTTGGAGACGTTGCCGCCGGTAAAAGCGGCGTAGTCGCCTTTAAATGGGACGGCACAAACCAATACGGCGATAAAGTTAAAGACGGATATTACAGTGTTACGGCGGATTACGTCGATGCTAACGGTAAATCGCAAACAACGCAATTCGGTGTTTATCCCGTAGAATCCATTCGTTACGAAGACGGTGAAACTTATGTCAAACTCGGTTCAACTTATTATCCGATGGGTGACGTAACCGAGTTTTACGAACAATCTTTAATTTCGTAAGAAACGGCGATGAACAGTTCATTATACAATAGCGTCTCTGGCGTTAAATCGTTTCAATTCGCGATGGACGTCCAATCCAACAATATCGCTAACATCAATACCATCGGATTTAAAGGAAGCACGCCGGAAATTTCATCGCTTTTTTCAACGACGCTCGCAGGTACCTATGCCGCATACGCTAATGACGACAGTTTAGGTGCTTCTAGCCAAACGACGGCGTTTAATATGAACCAAGGTATCCTTCAAAACACCGACAATGCCTTTGATTTGGCGATCGGCGGAGAAGGCTGGTTTGGAGTTCAAGGACTTAACGAAAAAACCTATTTTACGCGAGCCGGACAATTTTCAATCGATTCTAACGGTGATTTAGTCGATATAAACGGTAACTATCTTCTAGCGACGTCGGGAAACAATATCACTCCGACGACGCTTGATGAAACAACCCTCTCTAAATTCGGTACGTACTACAAAAGCACCGCAAAGACACCTGCCCAACCGTATGCGATTAGTGCTACGGGAGATGTGCCTCTTGGAAGCGTCGGAAAACAAACAAAAGTGCATTTACCCGATTTATTGTACTATCCTCCAACGGCAACGACGAATGTTTCTTACAGTGCCAGCTTAAATCCAAAGATCACGACGGGTTCCGTTAGCGTTCCTCTGAACAACGATGACTATACGCAAACCGTTACCGCCGCTTCAGGAAAAATCAGCTTAAACGGGACGACGACGCATACGAGCGCACTTCAAAATCCTCAGCCGGGAGATCAAGTGCTCATTACCGTTACGGATAATGCCGGTAAAAAATTGACGACGACGACCCAATTAGATGCATCGAATCAATGGAACATTTCTAATGTTAATGTCAGTGAACTCGATACGAGTAGCCCTTTAAACGTTTCTGTCTCCGTAACGTCCAACCAAGAGGTCGCCAACCAAGACCATGCATCGATCGGCATTATAGGTCCAGACGGCGATAAAGATACGCTTGATATGACCTTTACGAAAAGAGTTCCTCAAGCCGCTTCGGGAACG
>Ga0265295_1004204_pt1 | contig 19615 bp, 18 predicted proteins | sample Munlansysbiofilm_FD_192503 | JGI IMG/M metagenome (GOLD analysis project Ga0265295, IMG submission 192503) | Leachate microbial communities from a municipal landfill in Southern Ontario, Canada - Methane capture system biofilm | ecosystem: Engineered > Solid waste > Landfill > Unclassified ... | reverse complement strand
TGACTATGCAGAGGCATCTAAAATTTTAAAGGAAACGCTCAATCTTGAAGGATCTCCGGTAGCATTTAAAATCTGCAAATCTGCAGATGATATTCCAGAAGGGATCACCCACATTTCGGAGAAGGTCAGACATTGTCAAATGGTTGGAATGGCCAGAAATGATGGAAAGATCTTTTACGCCACCGTTGACAATCACACCTGTATGGGGGGCTCTTGGGCACTCGGCCTTCGGGAGCTTACTCCCAGCCTTAAGACTGGGGAATTTTATTATAAACTGGGAAAATTTGAATCGTGGCCAGCTTGTAAGAGAACTATTGACCGTGTTCCCCATGTTGAATCGCTTACCACGCATGCAACGCTCTACGCTCCGCTTGAAAAGACCCCGTTTGATCCAACTCTGGTATTGATTATTGCAAACCCAAAAACTATGCTTAAACTTGCACAGAGTAACCTCTACCGGCTGGGTGGACGCATTAACTCGAACTTCTCCGGCATTCAGTCAGTATGTTCAGATGCCTGTGCGCAGGTCTATCTTACCGGAACTCCGAACTATTCACTTGGGTGCGATGGATCTCGAAAATTCTCAGGGATAGAGGATGGTGAAATGGTTATGGGAATACCAATTGAGATGGTACCTGAAATCGTGTCATCACTGAGAATCGTTACCGGTGCAGCAGGATCTTCATAACCTTTTTTGTAAACATTCTTTGATAGGAGAAGAAACTTAACAATGGCGGAATACAGATAGGTACGAGTACCAGGATGCTGAAAAAATATCCGATCTTATTTCTTATCCCCATGCTGATTGTGAGCGCCTCAGGTGCCCCTGCTCAGACAGGAGAAGATCTGTTTGAGATCGGGAACCAACATTATGCTCAGGGATCACTTGAGAAAGCCATTGATCTCTGGATGCATGCCAAACAGATAGATCCTTCTCTCTCTGCAAATGCCTGGTATAATATAGGCCTGGCATATGCAGGACTTAAGGATTATGAAAATGCTGTCACAGCCTGGAGTGAAACGGTGACACTAATACCGAATTCATCCATGGCATATGATAATATGGGCACTGCATACGGTCTTCTGGGAAAATTTGAAGAAGCCGGCGTGGCTTACGACATGGCTATTTCTATTGACCCGGATGTAGTAAAGTACCGGATTGATAAAGAGCTGCTACTAAAAAACACTCCAGGCGAAGAGACCCCATTATCCCCATGGTCCGCATTTCTGGCCCTTATTACAGTCTTAGGTATTATATACCGGCATTCAGGAGATTCATAGATCTCCCAAAAGAATTTGATTGGGGCAAGAGATACCCTAATCTATGAATGCCAGACCCAAATTCACCAGGGCACTCTTTCTTTTTATCTGCATTATCTTCCTGGGGGTATGTCTCTTCCCCGTAAGCCCGGAAGGAGGTGTACAACATTCTTTCGGAGTAGTTGATGCAGCAGATATGAGCACTCCTGATATATCCGGAATCAGGATGGTTCTCCCGGATTCTGTTGGGACTGGAACATACCTTCGTATTATTGATACAATCAGAAACAGGGGGACGATTTCTTCAGGTCCTTTTTCAATTGATTATGCACTCACTGATCCATCGGAATTATTTCAGGATATTATTCTTGGAAGTGTGAATATTCAAAATCTGGTTCCGGGGGGTCAGAAATCGGTAAACATTTCGTTTCCTATTCCGGTGAGTGTTCATCCCGGGGCTTACCATGTTCGCCGTATCCTGAATAATCCTGAACAGATAATAAGCGCAGGAACGAATGGATATGTTACAGGAAATGATGAATCGATTTCTGTATACCTGGCAGATGAATCTGAAATTATTGGGTATAATGAAAACCCAATACTATCTCCTGATGAGACTGCAAAGCTTACCATTCTCTCTACTGTGCAAAACACCAATGCTACAAAACCTGTAGAGACCCATCTCTCATTTTACCTTTCTGAAACCGGGCTTATTACAGATAATTTGATCTTCATTGGTGAATCCATCGATCTTTTCATAGGTCCATCTGAAGAAAAAAAAATTGAGACAAACCTCATCTTGTCAAAAGAAATCCCTCCTCATGACTATTATCTGGTTACTTCATTTCTTCCACCAGAACTGATTACAGCAGACTCTGATCTCTTTTGGGTTTCAGGAGAACCGGTAAAATTTTCTTCGTATGAACCGGTCATGGAGCCACCTATTCAGCAAGTACCAGTTGCAACCTCTCCAGAGCCGGATATTATGACCGTTCGGACTGATTATCCGGAAATTATGTACATCGGAGATGCGGTAAAAGTCACAGATTCTATAACAAATATTGGTGGCTCAACTGCCGGGATTGTCCGAGTTGAATACCTCTTATCTTCAAGTGAAGACGGCTCTGATGCCTCTCACATGGATTATTGGACAATTCATAATCTAAAAGCTGGAGAAACCCGAACGTCCCAGGAAACCATAGGAATTCCAGGCAATATCAGGACAGGGATTTATTACCTGACGAAAAAGATTACCGTCACCTCAAACCCTCCGGAAAAGAATACAGCAAATAATTACTGGACGGGTAATCGTCCTGTCCGAATTGAATATAATCCAGCTGCCAGGATTCCTGACCTTACGCATGTGACTACCAAATTCCCGTGCGGGTATCCGGGACTCGAGGCAGAAATAAGCGATACGATTACCAATGTCGGCAATGCGTGCGCAGAATACGTTTCTGTTGCGTATTATATCTCCCCATATGCTGACTTTGATCCTTCCACCGCAAGGTACTTAGGAGTGTATGAAATAAATCGCATATACGTTGGTGAACAGCTCACTCATACCATTACCGTAACGGTTCCGGCAGATCTCACGAACGGAGAGTACTACTGGTATTCTGTCATTGATCCCTGCTCATTTATGTCATATTGTGGAGATGAAATGCCAGAACTGGATAAGTCAAATAATATTAATATTGGCCGTTTTACTATCGGGCCATGTGTATTTTGTGGGTGCTAATCTCTGCGCTTTTTTTTTAAAAGATTATTTTTAGCCAGACGTTCAATCTATTTCATGGCAGGCAACATTCCAGGTTTATCCTCTTTACATTCAGGTAGTTCAGGTGGATTATTTGCAGATAAAAATACAAAGAAATCTATCGGGGAAGGTGCAGAGGAATCATTCCAGGTTGTTGAATTTCTTTTGGGGCATGAACATTTTGCAATTAATCTTTTTGATGTAAAAGAAGTTGTAGAATACACGCGAATAACCAAGCTCCCAAATAGTCCGGTATACGTTAAAGGTATCATTGATCTTCGGGGAGAAATTACAACAATTATTGATTTAAAACAGCAACTGGCAATAACATCCAATGCGTCCAAAGATGAAGAGGATACCAGAATAATTGTATTGGATGACCGGATCACGAACTCTAAAATTGGAATTATGGTAGATGATGTCCTTACTGTTTCAACCTATAATGCAGATCATGTTGATGAAACGGCGACATCCGGCGGTGACTCTTCACACATTCTGGGAATTATCAAGAAAAAAGTGAAAGATAAAGATACAGAAACTACCGAACTGGTAATCTGGCTGGATGCAAAAACTCTGCTTTGCGATTTAGAACAGAGATAAATCAAATGACATCTTTTTCCATCATCATCTCATAATTGATTACATTTTCAGCAATATCCGCAGAATATTCGCCTGACCGCCTGATGCTATCTGTTATGTTGCGCACAGGAACCGCAAGACTTGCTGGCAGCGTGAGCAATTCAGTGTTAATTCTGGAGAATGTTTCTTCAAGCTGATACATATATTCGATAGTTTTATTTGCTTTTTTAAGATCATGCGTAAAAAATGATTCAACGCTCTTTTCAAAAGTGTTCAAAGCCCCAATGGAAACCGTCCTGATATGATCATGGATCCCTTGCGGGATGTCATCATCCTGGATCTTGTGTGCGTTTTTGGCAATTCGGACGCTGTGATCACCAACACGTTCAATAATGCGTGCTACCTGAAAATGTGGTAACATTTCAGAAACATTTACATTCATTTTTCTGGAAAGGTGGACATTATGCATGATCATATTTGTCTGTCTGGCAATCAGCCAGAATAATCGGTCCACATCATTATCCCGTTCAATTACATCCACGAGAAGATCTGAATCATGCGCGATAAACCCATCAATGGCATCAATGTGCATCCCCTTTACAATTACAAACATCCTTTTGAGAGAGTTTTGGATTGGCATTTCGAGAGGATTGAGCAGATCCTTTATCAGGACACTTGAGTCAGTCTCTTCAATAAACTCCGGGCCGATGACCATATTCGAAAATTCGCGGAGTTTCATTCTGATAGTCCCGGTCATGCGGTCTTTTGTGGTGACATGTATGGCACTATACCCAGCAATGTATATGCCAATCAATAAACGCAGGAAAAAATCGGGATCAATTCCCGTTTCAATCTCCAGGTTTTTTATCCGTTGAATCTGGTCTCCGGTTGTATTTTTTGTAATGAGCAATGTCCCATCAGGCTGAACAATGATTCCCAAGGGGTCATTCTTTTTTATATGTGCTGCCTCTACCCAGTCTTTAGGCAAGGTAATTACATAGGAAGACCCCCCGGTCATCTGAACTCTGCGTATTTCCATATATGAGATCTTATATCCATAGGCATCAGGAAATATATATAGAACATTCAAAAATATTCAAAGAATAACATGTTCAAACATAATTGCCTATATTGGGAAATAATTTCAAAAATCAGTCATTATGAGACAGATACAGTTCACTATAGTTGATGCTTGGGAGACAAAACAAATAATCAGGCTCTATCAGGAAGCAGGGTGGTGGAAGGACGAATATAATCCATTGGAAATTCCAGGTCTTGTGAAAGCAAGTTTCAGATTCGTTATCGGGATAACAGAAGATACAGAGGAAACTGTCGCAATGGGCAGAATAATTTCTGATGGTGTCAGCGTCGGTATCATACAGGATATGTGCGTGCTTATTCAATGTCGCGGTATGGGAGTCGGAACACAATTACTACAATATTTAGTAAACACCGCAAAAGAGGCAGGCCTTAAAAACATATTTCTGGTTGCTGAACCGGGCACAAGTAGATTTTATGAAAAATCAGGTTTTATTTCTAATAAGAATCAAATATTTCTCTTACATACCTGAAAGGACTTTTGAATGAAACTTAATGAAGATGATTTTCACCCTCTAGAGCTTGAAGATAAGAAAATTTTTGATAGAATTTACAAAAAGCATCCAATAAAACATTCTGAAAACAGTTTTGGTACTTTGTTTTGCTGGCGCTCTTATGGTAATTACAAAATATGTGAATATGATAATTGTCTCATCATCAAAGGCGAAACAGAAAATTATCATTCATACCGTTTTCCTATTGGACCACTTAAGAATGAAGTTATTGATGCTACCATTCGTCTTGCAGAAGATCTGGGAGATAACGCTCCATTGCTTGTGCTCGAGCCAGATCATTATACATGGCTACAGGAAAACCGGCCAGATCTCATCTTAAAACCAGACCGGAACTTCTTTGATTATGTGTACCGGGCAGAAACACTTGCGACACTTCCCGGCCAGGATTTTATTACCGTGAGAAAACACATAAGCCGGTTTAGAAGAAAATGTCCATCAACAATTGAAGAGATCACAGACTCAAATCTGGACGCCGTTCTGGAATTTTTAATTAAATGGTGCCAACACAGAGAATGCGATAAATATACCATCCTGAAGCATGAAAAAGACGCCATACATGAAGCAGTAAATAACTTTAGTGAACTCGGATTTGCAGGACTTACCGTAAATCCCAAAGATGTGATCGGTGGAATCGCAATATTTGAAGAATTAAACTCGGAAACAGCGGTGATCCATTATGAAAAGGCCTTGCCCGACTGTGAGGGAATTTATAAAGAAGTGAACCTCCAGACCGCGATGCATCTCAAAGACCGGTATACGTATATCAACCGTGAAAGTGATATGGGAATCCCCGGGCTTCGTGAGGCGAAAGAGCGATACCATCCAGAATGTATGATTAAATTACATTATTTGGAAAATCCTCTTGTGTCCCATTCTCAATGAAGCCAAAACCAAAGGTGAGATAGAGGCAGCAGTACTACTCATGATATATGGTTTTTATGCGTATTGAGTCCTAAAAATCGGATTGGTATTGCCGTACCAATAAAAGAAATAGATAATTTTTATACTTTTTTATAAATTTTAGTTTGTATCAGGAATTATTTATACAACTAATTTTATACTTCCCGCATCAATACTTCATCAGGGTTCATGTATCTGTTACCGTTAGGTTTCCGATTCAGGTTGTTTCTTTGTTTAATTATAGCATCAGGCTTTTGTAGCCTGTATGCCACTGCTGATTATTCAATTGGTACGATAATTGAAACAAGCGGAGCAGTTAAAGATAGTTTTTCAGGAACCTGGCATAACGGTGATGGTAATGGAACAAATACATCTGGCGTTTATACCGACTCTGTCATGACGAACGGAGGTTCTCTCTCCCTAACCAAACAGATCAATATGAAAGAGAACTACAATAAGCAGCCAGAATTTGAAACACAAAAAATAATTGGATATTCATCCGGTGATACGGGATCACATCTTATGGCAGATGAGTACATTCTCACCTCAACCAGTTCATATACAAATGAATCCACAGCAGGATTATGCTTTGGTCTCCCACACTCAGTATCATCTTGTTCTGATGCAACGGAGTCAGCATCATTCACCGTAGCAAATGCCCGGGAGTTAAAACTTTCCTCATCCGCCAGAAATTCAGATGGACTGGACTATGCGGTTCATATTGGAGAACCAGGTAGTGATAGTGCAAAGCCAGGATTGGAAGGAACACTCATTACCAGATTTAACAGTCAAATGACCACTAAAGAGGGAGAAGTGCGACTGTATGATCGCACTCTTATTTCCGGACTCATTGATACCTTCTCACGGCTCTATCATGGTGGCGATTCGATAAACCTTGTGGGAACCTCATCAGGGACCGGTTCAATTCACGACAAAACGATCCTGGAACAGAAATTTAGCACGAATGGATCTGATGTTACGAAAGAATACTCTGGGACTGCGGTATACTCACAGGATCTTATGACAAATGGAGGAACCACTCATGCAACCAGAGAAATCGCTGAATCAGGAAGTATCTCATCTGAACGAATTATAGTGTATGAGTCTGATGGTGACCGATCAATCCAGGCATCTGAACAAGCCATTGCAACAAGAATCAGTAATACAGATGGAAATAATGGAGTTCCCGTTTGTGTCTTTGGCGGGGAGCAGACAACCGCGAATACATCCTCGCCATACCGGGAAGCTTCTGCACAGACTGGTATTGCCGGAGTTTCCTCTGCAAAAATCAGCAGCACAACACGTATCAGCGATCCTGAAAAATCAGAAGAAATAAACCTTGAATACCGGGCAGATATGGAGATTCCAATTGGATTTAATATGTCATTCATTCATGAGATGAAAGATTCGGATGACGATGGCAGATATGAAGATCTGAATGGCAATGGTCGTTTTGATATGCATGACATTGTTTTACTATTCCATAATTTCCGCTGGATTGGTGAAAGTAATGTTTCTGCAAGAATAGACTTTAATCAAAACGGGCGTGCAGATTATGCGGATATCGTAACCATTTTTAACTCTATGAATCAAAACGTTTCAAAATAAAAGGGTCAAAAAAAGTTCTGGGTAGCATAAAAAAACTCCCCATCAAACAATGCCCCGATCCCAATCTGATCAATTGTCGGATTAATGAGATTTTTATTATGTTCCGGACTGTTTATCCATTCTATCATCATGACATCGGCGATCTCTTCAGGAGTTGTAGGGTCAACAAACCCGGTATAAACTTTTCCAACCGCGTGACCTGAAGTTATCCGGATAATATTTTCTCCAATGCCTGTTCTGATGCTCCCGTCATCCATGTAGCGGGTAGTGTCATATCCGGCCATCTCAGCTCTGCCAGCCGGATCAATACCTTCCGGAGTGAAGTGAGAAAAATATGATCGCTGTATCATATCCCGGGAATGGTCCAGGGCAATCTCACTTAAACGATCATCGTATTTGAGATGAGATAAACCCAGATACTCTCTATACTTATTTGTTTTTAAAAAGAGGTATCCTGAAATGAGATTTGCATATGCGTCTGAATACAGATCATCAGAATATGTGACACGAATCTTATCTGAGTAAATGAATATATTATCAGTCTCTTCTGTCTCCTGAATCATTCCGGAATAGTCCACGACTCCGGCCAGATAGTACATTCCGGGAGGAATATTATCCGGGATAAGATCTTCAGAAATTTTTTTATTATCCATATTTCCATATGCGGCATAGAACTGTTCCTCGCGTATTCGATATCCTGAAGATATGTTAAGATCTGAAGAAAGAATAAATGCTACCTGAAAACTACCTGCTGAATCTGAATTTGTATTCATTATGGTAAAGAAAATACGCAGCGGAGATCCTGGTGATGTCTGATTTGTATCTATAGCCTCAATAGTAAGCTGGAGATTTGGGTTTTCTCCTTTCCACAGGTTTCCTTTTATTATATGAAAGGGGGGCGAAATAATGGTATTATCAGTCTGAAACAACTCTGATTCTGCAGAACGTATGGTAATCTCAAGATAATATTCACCTTCGGTGACCCCGTTTGGGATGAGAAAATGAAACGGGATTTTACCTTTGAGTCCAGGTGATACCGCGTCAGTTGCCCGGCTTCCAAGCCAGACGATTTCGTTTCCTTGCGTTCCGGCATTTTTAAGAACAAATTCTGTATTAACCCGGGTAGCAGAGACAGGTCCGCTATTTGTTACAACAAGTGAACCGGATATTATTTCACCTGATTTAACAGAAGACGGGATCTCTAATGAAGAAAGAGAGAGATCTGGTGTCAAAATTAAAACGGGTTTTAAAATAGATTCGTTCATTGATTCATTATCGCAGCATGAAGGATTTATGGTGGTGAAACTAATACAGATAAAAAACAGAAGTAGATAACAAAACTTGTTCATGCAGGAATATTGGTTCTGGTCAGATACAAGCTTGCAGGGATTCATCACACAAAAGATGATAAATCATGGGAATCTACCTGTCCCAGATGCTCTCTCGCAGACTCGGTAATCATCCTTCCCTGGGATGTCCTCTTTATAAACCCAATTCGAATGAGGTACGGTTCATATACATCTTCCAGAGTCCGCGGCTCCTCTCCGACCGATATTGAAATCGTTTTCAGACCTACCGGGCCCCCATTAAAGTCTTTCGAAATGATTTCCAGGATTCGCCGGTCCAAAACATCAAGTCCCTTCGCATCTACTCCCAGTGCGGAAAGTGCAACATTTGCAATTTTTTTATCAATAGAACCGGTACCTCTGACAATTGCATAATCATAAACTCTCCTCAGCAGGCGGTTCGCAATTCGCGGCGTACCCCTGGATCTACAGGAAATCTCTGATGCCCCTCCCGGGGTGATTGGTATTCCCAGAATTCCTGCTGATCTGGTGATAATAATCTGGAGATCCGCCGGATCATAGAGATCCAAACGGAGGATTATCCCAAATCTATCGCGGAATGGTGATCCAAGAAGACCAAGTCTTGTTGTTGCACCGACCAGGGTAAACCGTTCCAGAGGCAACTGGATTGTCCGTGCTGAAGGCCCTTCTCCAATAAGGAGGTCAATGGTGTAATCCTCCATTGCCGGATATAATATCTCTTCAATAACCGGAGATAAGCGATGGATTTCATCAATAAACAGGATATCCTGATCTTTTAAAGGAGTGAGTAATGCTGCAAGATCTCCGGGCCGGTCCAGGACTGGTCCACTCGTTGTTTCAATACCCGAGTTCATCTCCTGAGAGATGATGTGTGCAAGAGTAGTCTTTCCAAGACCTGGTGGCCCGGAGAAGAGCACATGATCGAGCGACCTGTTTCGTTTTCGTGCCGATGTAATGGCAACTGTCAGAGCATCTTTGATAGCTTCCTGACCGATAAATTCTGCCAGTAACCCAGGTCTGACGGAGGGTTCATCTGTTTCATTTTCATGATGATCCGGGTTTATAAATCTGCTCTGCATAAAAAATGTTTATTTTTTTCGAAGGTGAACAAGTGCTTCTTTCACCAGTTCAGAAGAAGAAATGTGAGATTTCTCGGTCTGAATTTTTTCTATTGCTGATAATGCCTCTTCATGTTTGTAGCCAAGTGACTGAAGGGCAAGTAGTGCATCCTGTTTAGGGCTTATTTGAGATTTTGCTGTGAAACACATGCTGGAAAGCCCTGATACCTTGTTTTGCAGTTCTAAAATTATTCGTTCTGCTCCTTTTTTACCAAGACCCGACACTTGCTGGAGTACTTCGGGTTTTTTGCAGGAAATAGCATCACATATCAGATCAATAGAGAGTGTACTGAGGATTGAAAGTCCGGTCTGTGGGCCAACGTGGGATACTGATATGAGCAGACGAAACATTTCTACATCGGCATCTGATTGAAATCCATACAGCTGTACAAGATCCTGCCGCACGATAAGCTCTGTATACAGGATGATCTCCTGATTTATTTCAATGCCCGGAATAATTGATTCGGGAATCCTGACTTTGTAACCAATTCCCCCGGCTTCAACTACTACGTCTCCATCACTGATAGAAAGGACTGGTCCGCGGATCCGTGCAATCATTTCAATTCCTCATCCAGTTCATATGACACAGTGCCAGTGCTAATCCGTCAGCTGCATCATCAGGTGTTGGTATATCTGAAAGCCGGAGCAGCCTTGTTATCATCATCTGGATCTGTTTTTTATCTGCTTTTCCTGATCCTGTTACTGCCAGTTTCACCTGATTTGGTGTATATTCAAATACGGGTATTTCATTTCTTGCCGCTGCAAGCAGTATAACCCCTTTTGCTTCACTTACCTGCATTGCAGTACTCGTATTGCGGGAGAAGAATAATTTTTCACAGGCAAGACAACATGGCCGGTATAGATGAATTAGTTCTTCAACTGAATCAAATATCGTGAGAAGACGAAAAGAAGCGTCCCCTGTTTTTGGCGTTGTCTGAATACATCCCCAGGTATGAGCAAAGGGATTATTCCTCTCTTTGCCAATAACCCCATATCCACAACGTGCAAATCCGGGGTCTATCCCCAGGAATGTTTCATCGTTATCCTGCAAGGTGCATTCCTATTTTGTCCATTCAGACATCATTTTTCTTTCCAAAGCCAGGTACAATGTCCTCGTGAAGGTGATTATTCCAGATCCCCCTGTGAGAAAGCAGCCATTCCTGGGCGTTAATTGTTTCTCCATCACTATGAGCCCTGACATACGAACCATCAGAGTGAAGAATCCTTTTTTTCTTGGTATCTTTCATGTGAATGGGAAGGATAGTTTCAATAATTTCTTTCCTGATACCCGGATCAAGAATTGGGAATAACACTTCAATTCGCCTGTTCAGGTTCCGGGGCATCAGATCAGCACTCCCCATGAGAACAATCTCTTCGCCCCCATTATGGAAGTAATAAATTCGTGAATGCTCTAAAAATCTTCCAACAATGGTTGATACCGTAATGTTGTCAGATACGCCCGGGATCCCCGGTCTTAAACAGCAGATTCCACGTATTTGAAGGTCAATTTTGACTCCCGCCTGCGACGCCCGGTATAATGCACGGATCATTTCAGCATCCTGAAGTGCATTGAGTTTAAGGATAATATGACCATTCTGATATTCTTTTTGCTGGTGTATCTCCCTTTCAATAAGTGATAAGATCCCACGCCTGATATATTTTGGAGAGACCAGAAGATGGTTATATGCCATATAATTTGAATAACCCGTAAGTGCATTAAAGAGATTTGAGACATCTGAGCCGATTTCAGGATCAGAGGTAAAAAGGCTTATATCAGTATATATACGTGCCGTTGTTGCATTGTAATTCCCCGAGCTCATATGAACATATCGGGTAATTCCTCCACATTCACGGCGGACAACCAGGCAGAGTTTTGCATGAACTTTCAAACCCATAATGCCATACACGACATGAACTCCGGCATGTTCCAAAGCCTTGGCCCAGCCAATATTATTTTCTTCATCAAATCTTGCTTTCAGTTCAACGACAACAGATACCGCTTTTCCATTCTCCCGGGCATCAAGGAGAGCCTGAATAACAGGTGATTTTGCACCGGTTCGGTACAATGTCATTTTTATTGCCAGAACATCAGGATCAAATGCGGCCTGGTTTATAAAATTTTCAACCGGTTGAAAACTCTCATATGGGTGAAAAAGAATCAAATCTCCTGCTTTAATTCGGTTAAAAATATTAGATTCCTTTTCTATTCGTTTTGGAACAGAAGGTATAAAGGGAGCATCTTTTAAGTCCGGACGATTTATCTCCATAAGGCACATCAGATCTGCCATCCCTATTGGTCCGGAAAGCCGGTAGAACATATGAGGATACCCTGCCATTTTTTCTGACATCATGGCACAGACAGACTGGTCCATCCAGGAAGATACTTCAACCCTGACCGCTTTTCCAACCCACCTTCGGTTAATTGACTCCTTTACGGCTGTCAGAAGATCATCTGCTTCATCCTCCTCAATCTCAATATCTGCATCCCGTGTAACCCTGAATGGATATGAGGCCCGAACCTCCAGACCTGGAAAAAGTAAATCCAGGTTTTCTGCAATAACATCTTCGAGAAAAATAAATTCCAGGTTTTCCCGATCCAAAAATTCATTATTTTCAATCCGAATCTGTATTAGTCTGGGGAATAGTTTATTCGGGATTTTAATCCGTGCAAAGAGTTCATCTTTCTGACCACGTTCCCGAAGGATGACTGCGAGATTTAATGCAAGATTTGAAATAAAAGGGAAGGGATGAGATTTATCAAAAGCAAGCGGGGTTAATACGGGGAATATTTCTTTGATAAAATAACTGCGAAGATAATATTTTTGCTCTTCACTCAGGGTTTCGTATGAATGAATGATTATTCCTTCTTCTTTTAATGCAGGGATAATGTCATCATTCCAGGTAGTAACTGATTCGTCCAGGAGCGGAAGAAGAGTATGGTAAATTTTATCCAGTTGTTCATGAGGAGAGAGACCATCAGGTGGAGCTTTGAGTACTCCTTCACTCAGCTGCTGATGTAGTCCAGACACCCGAATCATAAAAAATTCATCGAGATTATTAGCAAAAATCGAAAGAAATTTCACTCTTTCAAGGATCGGGTGAGAATGATCCTTTGCTTCATCAAGGACATGCCGGTTAAACTGAATCCAGGATAATTCGCGGTTAATATAAAGTGATGTATCTAACAGGTGCCAATTTTTTGAAGAAGCTTTACCTGAGTTGCCTTTCTCAACTTCCATTTTCTTTTCCTGAATAATAATGAGGAAAAAGAATAAGTACCTGCCGAATGGTCAAAGGTTACATATCAATGCCACTTTCCCAATGGAAAGATTTCATGAAATTTTTAATAAAACCACTTACGGATGATTTATCAGAGAAAGTCATCACTGCAGACGGATTCTGACTGTCTCCTCCTGCTTCTAGTGATGAACCGGAAAAGCCTGTACTCACACGTCCGACATCAGCATAGCCCTGAACAGAGATTCCATAGCCCATTTCATCTGCTGCCTGTAACCCTTCTTCAGGATATTCAATTCCGTCGCCACTAAAGGTTTGATTACTTTCTGATATATTTGATAAAGCCGTGGTATTTTCATCATCAGCCTGCACTGATAAAGAAAAAACTAAAATGGCTGAAAGAAAAATAACCATCACCCGCCATATATTTATGTATTTCATAATATCATTCCTTTTGAATTATCTGTACATGATATTGTCTTGTCCGTATTGAATTGTTTGTGGTTTCGCATTAAAAATTTTGATCCTCCAAAAGAAATCATCTTCTCCCTTATCTGCTCAGGTGTCAGTACAAAATCAACGTGTCCGGTTTCAATTGCAGCCTGGGGCATGCTTTTTATTGGTGATGTGGCCGGGTCCTGTGCAATGGTAACTCCTCCTATTTGATGCAAATAATCCATTCCCTCTGCTCCGTCACGTCCCATTCCTGAAAGGATGATCCCCATAATTTCATCACCTGCTCTTTTTTTAATAGTGAGCATTGTCCGGTCAACTGCAGGACGAACACCATGAACTTTTACATCTTCGCTTAAAGTAAACACCCGATTATTTGTAATCAGGAGGTGGTAACCAGATTGGGCAATATAAATCGAATTTTCTGTGATTTTTTCTTCAGAATTCGCAGTAACGACATTCATTTGGGTAAGAGCGGCAATATGTGCTGTGAATGGTTTTGTGAAGGCGGGTGGAAGATGTTGAACCAGAATTATTGCAATGGGAAGGACAGGAAATTTTGACAAGATGGATTCAAGTATGTACGGTCCACCAGTGGATGAACCGATGATAATAATTTTCATTCAGGCGTCATTCCGATTTTGAAACGGATTTTCAATATAACTCATGAAAAATTTGCTTTTTTCAATGAGATCCTCAGCATCAAAAGGTTTCGTAATATAATCTATAACGTACTCCTGAAGGCCTATCATTTTTGTGTCAGGGGCATTATTTGCAGTCAGCATGATAATTGCTATGCCGTTTTCTAATCCTTTATCCAGAATAGCCCGAATAGTATCCCATCCATCCATCTGTGGCATCATGACATCCAGAAGGATAAGGCCTGAGAATCCTTTCCCTAACAATTCGATGCATTTTTCCCCGCTATCAACTGATATAACGGTAAATCCTGCATCAGTAAGTAAAGTTTGCACAGCAATTCTGATATGTGCATCATCGTCTACAACCATTACATTCCCATAATTATCTGCCATTTTCACCCCCTTTTTCCGGTTCATGCATGGAATTTAATAATCCACCATCTTTTACCTGCATATCCGGGTTTTTCTTTAAACGAAGAGAAAAAGTGGTTCCTTTTTCTAGTCCTTCACTATAAACAGAAATGGTTCCATGATACATTTCAACGATACGTTTTGCGATTGCGAGTCCTAATCCATGAGAGCCCCGGTCATGCCGGGAAGTATCTGCACAATAAAACTCTTCAAATATCCGGGGAAGATGTTCCGGTGTGATACCAATGCCATTGTCCTGAACGGTTATAATAACTGAGTTAGGGTGGTTGGCTCCATATATACTTACTTTACCATTAATATAAGAATATTTTATCGCATTTCCAAAAATATTTCCGAAAACAGCGTCGAAATGTATTGGAGACATCATTATTGAAAAATCATCTGGGATTTCATTTTCGATCAAAAGACTTTTCTGATGAATAAGATATGCATTGTCGCTTATTATCAGGTCAGTCACCTCTTTTAAATGAATGCATTGAAGATCTGATGTCACATACAAACAGTTCATCTTGGCCAGGTCAAGGATAGTTGTTATCAGTTTTCGAATGGTGGTTACATCTTCAATTAGCATATCAAGGGTCGTACACAGTTCCGGATCTGTAATTTTTTTCCTGATATAAGGTAGAAGTGCAACCAGAGGAGTCAGGGGAGTCTTCAGATCATGCCCGATAATCTGAATAAACTCATCTTTTTGCTTAAGCAAATTTTCAATTTCAGCCGTCCTTTTGCGAACCCTCATATCGAGATCACGGTTCATATCCAGGAGCTGATTTCGCGTGGCATCGATTTCCATAGTTTTTTCTTCAAGTTCAGTTGCATATTTCATCAGGTGATTTTCTACATCCTTTCTATCTGTAATATCTTGTAATATTCCAAAAGAACCTTGTATTATTCCTTTTTTTATAAGGGGCTTCCCTTTCATTTTCAGATATCTGAATTTTTTATCTTCAAGGCTGATACGAAATTCAACATCAAAATCCAAACCCTCGCACATGTCCTGACGGAAATAGCAGACAATTTTTTCAGTATCTTGTGAAGAGATGCGTGATAAAAAACCATCAATTGTTACAAAATTCTGGTCAGGCGGAATACCAAGGAGCGAAAAAACTTCATGAGAAACACCGAACCTTTCCATATGCTTATCATAGGACCATACACCCATTTTCGCAACTTTCTGAGCCTGCTCAAGTTTCCATTCAATGTCAGAGAGTAGGTCGCCATATTGCTTGCGCCTGGATATATCCCTTATCACCCCTTCTATCCCCTGAAGAAAACCCCCATCATCATAGACTAAGCGACAACTTATTGAAGAATAGAGAATTCGTTTATCAAAGGCAAGTAACTGAATTTCATAATCCTTTACTCCCTCCCCACTTATGATATCTGAAAGAAAAAGGGGCCAGAATTCCGGAGGATGGACAATGTTTTCAAATGGATTTCCTTCCAGGCTTTGAACTGATGGATATCCCAGGTTTTTAGCCATTGATGGACTTACCCGGATGAGAAACCCGGATTTATCCGTCATGAAATACATGTCCCCAATCTGATCAATGAGACTCTGAAACTTTTGCTCACTTTGTACAAGAACTTCTTTTATCTGGCGTCCTGCAAGTCTGACCTTCAATTCAACGGCAAGAATCATCAGGGTCGTAAGTTCTGCCTGCAGCCATAGCCTTGATTCTGATTCATCAAAGAGTAAAAGGATTCCAAAAAGGCGATTGTGCTGCATCAGGGGCACCACTACCAGGGATCCTGACTGGCGTTCATCAAGGAGCTGACAGATAAAGCCTTTTGCATGAGATCGCCGGATAACAATAGGAATATGCGCATTCAAGTCAGATAACAGAGATGTAAATACAGAGTCCTGTCCAAACTTGTCTACATCTGCTCCGATACAATATCCACTGCGGTCTGACCACAGGCAACGTTCCCGTATAATAAACTGTGGAGACGTTTGATCAATTTCCAGATAAGAGGAGTAACGGACTTTCATTACCATTCCAACCCGGCTGATTACCTGTTGTATCTGCTCTTCCGGGTGAGAATCAAAAAGATGAGATTCAGTTATCCCTCGGATGAACTCAAGAAGTGTATTGAATCGATTCTGCTGTGTTGAAAGGGCATATTGTGCAGTTATGTCACATCCAGAGATAAACAGAAATCTATTATCACCTTCATCCTGAAATGACGTAACATGTACCTTGTACCAGAACGTATCCCCTTCTTCCGAATCATATCGTACGTTTTTATGCGCACTTGAGAGAGTTCCTTCACTGACTGTTAAAATTTCATGATGTAATATATTAAGCAAATTCTCTTCCGTAGATGAATTGGAGTTATCTTTAAGCGATAAAGAATTTTTTTTATAGCCGAATATTTTTCCAAAGAGATCATTTGAGGCCAGAATGGAATATTCCATGTCAGTTACACAGGCAGGACCAGGAAGATTATTTATGAGTGAGAGTATGGAAAATTCAGATTGAATGAGAGGTGTGGTTTGATTATTCATGTTCATTCCAGGTCACATGGGCTCAATTGATAATTATGAAGTAGTGATATGAAAAAGCAGTCTTGCGATATCATAACATCTGCATTTCAGTACTGGTAAATGATTCAACTGCTAATCATTAAGCCATATCTATATGAAAGATGATGCACCTTCTCCACCAAAAGCAGATCCCATACTGATAATAATTGAATTATGCCGCGAACCGCTACCCGGTGAACACTCAGTCATTTCCAGAATAAACAAAAAAATACCCGAATCTGAAATATCTTTAAGATTAGAGGGGCAAAACCTGATAGCTGCCTTATACAAACTTGACCCTCATCACTATCATTCTATTTTAATGCAATATATCCAGGAATCAGGGCTTTCTGATCTCTATACTGATGCTTTGCTTAATCCCTTTGACATGCTTATGCAAAAGATCCTTGCAAACGGAAGTTATGTTATACGGTATAGAAAACGAGTGTATGCCGGATATGCAGACGAGCGAAAAGTAATCGGGAGAAAAGAAAAAGAAGCAGCGCGTGAATCTTATTTTTATGCCAGGGGAAATGATTTTCAAACGGTATCAAACTCTCTGCCTGAAGAATATGTAAATCAGATCATCTGTGGCGATAGCGAAGAAATTTTAAAAAATTTTCCTGATAACTGTATTGATCTGATAATAACATCGCCCCCATATAACTTTGGACTTGCATACTCTTCCAGTGGTGACAGTAATCATTGGCAGGATTATTTAGATAAATTATACCGGGTATTTACACAGGGAATTCGTGTCCTGAAACATGGGGGGAGATTTATTGTAAATGTGCAGCCTTTGTTTTCAGATTATATACCGCTTCATCATCTGGTTTCTTCGTTTTTTATGAATCAAAAGATGATATGGAAAGGGGAAATTCTCTGGGAGAAGAATAACTATAACTGCAAATATACCTCCTGGGGCAGCTGGAAAAGTCCAAGTAGTCCATATCTGAAATATACATGGGAATTTATTGAAATCTTTTGCAAAGGAAGTCTGAAAAAAACAGGTAACTCAGAAAATGCTGACATTTCTGACGAAGAATTCAAATCCTGGGTTGTTGCAAAATGGTCTATTGGCACAGAAAAACGGATGAAACAATTTAATCACCCTGCCATGTTTCCCGAAGAACTTGTAGAGCGCTGCCTGAAACTCTTTAGCTTTCAAGGCGATATTATTCTTGATCCATTTAATGGGGCAGGCACAACAACTGCAGTTGCCGCAAAGACAGGCAGGAGTTATGTAGGTATTGATATCTCTTCAGAATATTGCACCAGTGCACGTGAACGAATAGTCGGTAACGCTGTAAGTTCTCGTGATACTCCTGAAAAAAAAGGGATCCAATCTAAAAAGCCACTTACCTCTGCAGAACCCTCACCAGAGCCACGGCGGAGAGGACGGCCACCAAAGCAACAAATCCAAAAAGAGGAGTCTTCTCAGCATCATCTGGACGGTTTTTATTCTGATCCATTATGATTTTTTGTTTAGCGAAATTGTAATTAAAGATGGCATCTGTGTTTTCAGGATCATAGGTGAGGGCTTCTAATGAGGCATTTAATTCTTCTTCATACTGAGCAAGTTCTCCGTGAGCAGTTCCTTTATTAACCCAGGCTTCAACAAGAGTAGGATCATTTTTTAGTGCGTCATCTGCAGCAATGAGAGATTCCTCATATCTTCCGGTTTGAAGAAAAAGCGATGACTTTGCAGCCAGAACATACACATTATCCGGATGGGTACTTTCTGCCTGGTCGAGCAGATTTTCTGCTTCATTATACTTTCCATTGTGAGAGAGCAGGCCGGCTTTTGTAATTTGTGCCAAATAAAGATCAGGTTTAATTTGTAAGGATTTATCTATGAGAATCATCGCTTCATCATACGATTCATTGGCAGCTGCATCTACTGCCAGGTTATAATATGAGACTGCTTCCACTACCGGGCCAGTCAATTCTGCAGATACAAGAGCAGTAAACCCCATGCCAATGATGAAGATGAAAATGACAATATGATGCGCTCTTGGCAATTGAAATGTCATGATCTATTGTCGGTTCTTTTCTCTTAAGGAATTATCGGGTTAAACCGGAAAATAACTCTTGTACAATGATTAGGAGAAACTATCAGGCCACGTGTGTTATATGTTAGCATGGCACACAGGTACATGG
>Ga0265295_1004203_pt1 | contig 19616 bp, 12 predicted proteins | sample Munlansysbiofilm_FD_192503 | JGI IMG/M metagenome (GOLD analysis project Ga0265295, IMG submission 192503) | Leachate microbial communities from a municipal landfill in Southern Ontario, Canada - Methane capture system biofilm | ecosystem: Engineered > Solid waste > Landfill > Unclassified ... | reverse complement strand
AGGCTGAAATAATTAAATTTTGAATTCAACCATGTTTGAGCATATTGTCTAAAATCCCTTTCAAACTCAAAGGATTTTGAATACTGATGATTGATATTTGTTCCTGGCACAGTGGCTTCATTGGCGCTTGATTCATTGCTGAGTGCAATATCAGAGATTCCGGAAAAATATGCAGGGATGAGTGACTGGAAGGCTAAAAGCGACGAAAAAGGAGTATGTCCGTTGAGATATCCTTCTGAATTTAATCTGATGAGTTCGGGATCAATAGTGCGGTGAATTACAAATGATTTATCCTCAGAAATACCAGCCGCGTTGACAGTTTGTGTCATCGCATCGCGCGGATTCACAAGCATAGGTCTTACTGAAGCTCCTATGTTTAGGAGAAGCTCGGCACTGACGGCTGAATCTTTTCCACCACCTATGGGGACAATGACTTCATTTCCGGCGGTATTGAAATTGACTTTTGCAAATGGAATGTCGCTGGCATTTTCAATATGGAGAAAATCTTCTTCTGTGGCGGAAATTGAATTGAGCCAAAAAAATTCTCCCAGTCCGTTGAACCAAAGTTTTTTCCACCATTTGATCTGATCCTGAGAAAGTTGAAAAGGTTTAATCACAACTTTTTGTGGGCAAACAGCTTTCCAGTAGCTGATTAACTCAACCATTCCAATGTGAAAAAGTAGAATTTTTAGATCCTCAGGATTGGAATTTATAATATGTGAATTGATAACAAATTTTGTTTGTGGCTTAAAAAAAATGAGATTGTCAATGGAAAAATGAAATTCTACTGTCAGTTCCTGACCGTTGACTTGAAAATCATAGCCGTCGAATGAAAATATTTGGAATTTTTTTCTGAATCCTGTATATTTGTCAAAATTATAGTGACGGATCATGAACGGTATAGTATTTGAAGATGGTTCAAAATTAGCAAATATTCTACAACTATGGAAAAGAAGTTTGAAATTAAGGTGAATGCGGTAAAACCTGCCTCGGGACGTCTGCTTGTTTCGGAGCCGCTGTTACAGGATGCATTTTTTGGAAGAGCAGTGGTGCTCCTTATCGAGCATTCCAAAGAAGAAGGCACTGTTGGTGTTATTTTAAATAAACCTTTAGATATTACTTTTAATCAGGTTGTAAAAAACTCGCCTGCACTCAATGCTGACATGTTTCTCGGAGGTCCTGTTGCAACAGATAATGTGTATTTTATTCACACTTTTGGTGCTGAAATTGAAAATTCAGTTGAAATTAGCAAAGGTTTATTCTGGGGCGGAGATATTGAACAGGTCAATGAACTTATAAATTTGAAAGTACTCAATCCTACCAACATCCGTTTTTATATGGGTTATTCAGGTTGGGAACCAACACAACTGGAAAGCGAATTGAGCCTTAACAGTTGGGCAATCGTGAAAGCGCCCACATCGGAAATTTGGAAACTTCCAGCACCTGCAATGTGGGAAGCCATGGTTGGCAAACTTGGATCAAATTATGACTTTTGGAAAAAAATGCCCGTAGATCCGGGGATGAATTAAGTATCATCTTTTTGTTTAGTTTTGTTCAGAAACGTTGAATAAAGCGCTAAGAAGTTACTCAACATAGTAATGAATAGGCCCTTTGTATTTACTTAAAATTATGAAATTATGAAAAAAGTAGTTTTTCTTTCAATTAGTTTAATATTATGTATTGGTGGTTACAGTCAAAATACATGGCTGCAAAAGGCTGATTTTCCTGGTGCCGCAAGACATAATGCTGTAGGCTTTTCAATTGGGAATAAGGCATATATTGGCACTGGATATAATGGAAACAATCTAAAAGATTTTTGGGAATGGGACCAGACTACGAATATATGGACACAAAAGGCTGATTTCGCTGGAGGGGCACGTGCTTATGCGGTAGGATTCTCAATTGGGCAGAAAGGGTATATATCCACAGGTTGGAATAATGCTAGTTCTATTTTTTACAATGATTTGTGGGAGTATGACCCAGTTCTTGATACTTGGACACAGAAAACAAGTTTGCCATCAAACGCAAGACTCGATGCAGTAGGATTTTCTATTGGGGCTAAAGGATTTATTGGCACTGGAGCTGGTGCAAGTGTTAAATATAACGATTTTTGGGAGTGGGATCAAGCAACTGATGCATGGACACAAAAAGTCAATTTTGCTGGTGATGCAAGAAGACAAGCAGTAGGCTTTTCGATTAGTGATAAAGGATATATTGGAACTGGGGAAAGTGGAGGTGTGCGATATAAGGATTTTTGGGAATATGACACATTATCAAACACATGGACTCAAAAAGCAGATGTTTTTTCTAAACGATGTGACGCTGTTGGTTTTTCTATAGATAATATGGGTTTTGTTGGTATAGGTACTGATGTTCCATTAAATCTTCAAGATTTTTGGATGTATAATCCTACAACAAATATATGGACACAAATTGCTGATTTTGGTCCGGGGAAAAGAAAACAAGGTGTAGCAATGTCAGTTAATAATAATGGTTATGCGGGCTTAGGTACTGGAAGTTCACCGTACTTTGCTGATTTTTGGGAATACACTCCTCTATTAACCAGCACCTCAAGTCTTAATATTGACGTTTTTAAAGTTTTCCCAAATCCAGCATCAAATTACATTACAATAGAAGGAACTGGAATGGAAAGAATAGAAATATTTGACATTTACGGAAACTTACATTTTGTAAAAAAAGATCTCCCTTCTAATAGCAATATTTCTATCCAAGAGTACCCAATTGGTGTTTACTTTATTAAAGTAAATACGAAAAAAGGGGTATCAATTCATAAGTTAATTAAGTATTAATTACTTATGGGTAATAGTGTACCCGCCAACGATAACAGGAAAACATTCCAAATTTTTGCAAATACCGCCCAGATATGAAAATAGCTGTTCCGAAATTGAATCATCGATAAATGGATGTCTGCCTTTTGTGCTGAAGACGATGTGTGAATAATTGTACGCAAGAGATTGTGACATATTTTTTTTTATATTTCGCACTTACAGCGCTTTGTGGTTGTATTATTATTAGGCATCGGACTTCGCCCGATGTTATTGATTTTTGCCCGTTGGGCAAAGTAAATGTAAAAATAGCTCAAAATATTTTATAGAGAGGATGAAATGATCATTGAACTTAACACGATGTAGTCGTGCCGAAACAAAAATCTTAGCTTTTGTGATGGTGTCTTCGAGAGCACTTCGACTGGCTCGGCATGACACCTCAGACACCTATTCGTGATGGCATTTGAGGTACTCGAAATCTCCTGAAGAGCTATTGTATGACTATCTTTTTTGTTTCCAGAACAGTTGCATTAGATATTACTTTCACCAGATAGATTCCAGGACTATAATGAGAAGATATATCTATTGTATTTGCACCTATTCCGATTGAATGATTTTCCACATGACAAAGCTGTCCTAAGTAATTGACAATTTGAATTGTAACATCCATTTCTTTGTTAGTAACAATTGAACAATACAGTTCCTTTTCCGTAGGATTTGGATATATATTTATTTGTAATGAAAAATCAGAACCACAATGAATTGATACGGGACTGAAATATTCAAATTTCCCATCAAAATCTGTTTGTTTCAGACGATAATACCAATTTAATGCATCTGCTTTATCAACCATTGAATATGTGGTTTGTGAATTATTGTTTCCTCCACCTGCTGTGTTTCCAACAATTACCCAATCTTTTAGATTTTTGCTTTTCTCAATTGTAAAAAAATCATTATTTGTCTCCGATGCAGTGGTCCAAGCTATGATTACTTTGTCATTATTGCAAAACACATTGAAAGAAAGTAAATCAATTGGCAAAACCGCATTAGTCCACACCCCCCAGTGATTCATTTCAGGTAAAATTGCGCCGCCTTTATTAAAAGTTCCCACAAGCCTAATGATTGCACTATTACCAGCAGATGTGATATCAATTGTATCTCTATTGGCAGGACCAGCAATAGTTGTCAAACCGGAAATGTCTTGCCAAGTTCCAGCAACATCTTTTTGAATCTTATAAGAAATCGCTCCGTCGTTTAATCTCTGATCCCAAAAGAATTTATCCCATGCTGTAGCCCCTAGAAATGAAGCCAGTTCAATAGGTGTGGATGTGATGGTGCCTTCATTAATTTCATTAACTCCTGCTCTTATATTGTCAACCATAAAACTAACCAATGCACCACCAAGATCGCCCCCAGTAAAACCTGTCCATACAAATTTCACAAGTTGATTTGGAATACGATTGGTAGGTGGTATATTAGCAGTAATATTTAATGTTTCGTTTGAGCATGAACTTGAGCCACTCACACAATGATTAACGGTGGCATATGTTGTTCCTATGGTATTGGATGAAGTTCCTCCTATTATGAGCCTAAGTGTTCCTCCATTGGAAAGGCTTGAAAACATATTTGGGCCATAATGAGATTGAGCATCAAAAATTATTTGATCTACGCCAGTTAAATCAATAACTTGTGAAATAATGCCAACATCACTGCTCATGGCATAGCCTCCATACATATACATCCTTGCGGCTCTACTCCCTTGGCTTTTCCAATTAGCGCCGTCTGAAGCTGTAATTACCACCTCGGAGCCGCCAGTTGCATAAGTAGTCCAACTACTTGATGTTTCAAAACTTGGATTTGCAAACGGATTTATACCTGAACCACTTGGTTGAGATAATGTAGCATAGTCTCTGGTTGTACTTTCTATTGCAATTACATTATCTAACTCACCTGTTTCAAATTGTGGAGCCATGGTTTGATACCATTCCAATCCAGAAAGAGGTTTGTATGTAAAGCTAAATGTATCTGGCGACCACGATGTCCAATCGGTACCGATTTTTGCCTGTGCGCGAGCATAATATGTTGTGTTATCAAGCAAAGCTGGTGTAGCAGTGTGAACTGCTATATTGTCAAAATAGACATAAAATACGTTTGAATTATTATAGCCACAAATTACGTTAAGATAAAACAAAATATTTGATTTGTCTGAAATTGCTGAAATATCAAATGTCACTTCTACTTGAGCCGCATCTCTTACCTCTGAAAATTTAAAACCTTTTCCATTAACACCACTGTCATAAGTTACATTAACTCCATTAATTTTTACAGAAACAACATTGTTTTGGTATGCCCCATCAGCCCATTGATTAAATTTAATCCAATCGTTTGGTTGTGCAGCAAAATAAGAATGCCAAACATCAAATGTCAAAGTAACCTGATCTTGACCCGTACAATTAACTTCTGGCAGGCGTAAAAAATTGCTCCAATTGTTATTCCAAGCACCAGAATAGCCAACGCGTCCATCAGGATTTCCTCCTGTGGCTGTCCAAGTAAATGGAGTATGAGAATTTGGTGCAAACCAAGTGTTGTCAGGAGCTGTACCACCAGTAGTTAACACATTTGTATCAAATCCCTGTGGAAATAAATTGTTGTCAATAATCTGTGAAGACATATTGCATGTGAAATTTGTTGGAGTGTTTCCGGCATAACTTCCGCTGAATGTTCCGTCAAACACATTGGTGGCAGTGGGAAATGTAACTTTATTGTTAATCTGAATTCTGTATTGCGTTGCAGCAGTAGGATGACTGATTCTGAAAATCGGATTGCAATTTTGAACAGTACTGTTGTTAAATGCTAGCTGCACTGCACCACCCTTATTATGAAAAATAGGAGGGATGGAAGAGGTAGAAAAGCTCCAGATATCGCAACCACTAGCTTCACCATTGATGTTTTTTGGGATAATTTTCCAATAATATGTTGTGTTATAGGTAGTTGTGACAGGATAAGAATTCGTTGTAACATTTGCTACGAATGGTGGATTTGCAGATGTTCCAAAATACACATCATAAGAAGTGGCAAGTACATCTGTATTCCATGTGAGTGTTGTGTTTGAAGACACATTTGTTTCTAAATTTACTGGTGAAATATTTGAAACACAGTTCAGTGTAAAAATGAATTTAAATGGATTTTCTTGATATACACCTGTACATCCGGTTCCAAAATACACTTTACATCTGTACCAAATATTTGAAGTGATATCAGCAGGAGTTGTGTATGATTGTGTATTTGCACCCGAACCACCAACAGCAGCAACCCAAGAAGAACCAACGTTTGTTGATTGTTCCCAAGCATATTGAGCGCATTGATGAGAGCCAATGATAGTTAAAGTTGTTTGAGAACTGCCTGTAGGTGTCCATTCAAATACGCCAGCGGCATGTTGTGAAGATTTAATAACTCCTTCATAAGGACAAGCTTTCATAACAATATCATCAACAACAAATGAGTTTGCCCCACCGTAACCATTACCGCTTAAGTCATTCCACTTAAATGCTAATTGAAAATTGCCCTGATTGTTTCTGGTGTTTGGAAATGTCAGTGTTTGTGTTCTGATAGTGCTTTCTGAATTCCAGTATTTGCCATCTGAATATAATCCGCCCTGTTCGTCTGTCAGCCAATTAGTACCACTATTTATAGAAGTTGCAACAGTTCCAAAATCCTGCCCACTCTCCCCTTGCCCTTTCCATCTAAAAGTGAGCTCTACATCACGCAAACCTGTCAAATCAATAGGTCTGTAAATCCATCTGTATAATGTTCCTAAATCTGTCCAATAATCAAAAAAGTCTCCGGCCAAACCACCGTTTTTTAACCCAGAAACGCCTACTGATTTGCCACTAATAGCATGAGGACCAGTACCAATAGTCCAAATGTTTTGATAATAATCATAGCCGAAAGTCATACCGTCAGTATTATTCGCATACCAACCATCAACTGAAGCACCAGAAGTGCCAAAATATCCTTCGGATGCAGTTTCAAAGTCATTTTTATAAATATGTAATTTGTTATCTGTTGTAAAAGACCAAGTCTCACAACCGCTTGCTGAGCCATCGTTATTTTTTGGAATAACTTTCCAATAATATGTTGTACTTGGGAGTAAACATGGACCAACAGTATACGTTGTGCCCCCCTGATTGGTTGAAACAAGTGGTGGTGTGGAAGCAGTGCCAAAATACACATCATAGCCAGTTGCACCACCTGAAGTATTCCATTCTAAAGTCCCTGAGTGCCCTACTCCAGTAGCTCCATTCGTTGGAGAAATAAGTGTGGCGCAGGAGGGAGGACCGGAGGGAGCGGTGTATGTAATAGCCAAATATGGTCGATTGGCATTTGTATGATTAACTGCAGCATAATATTGACCATAATAGCTATAGCCGCTTAATGGATTTAGACCCAAGTTCACTGAGCTAGAAATGTTGTTTTGTACGTGTGCAACACCTGTACTGTTAAGAGCAATACTTTTCCACCCAGGATTGGGAGAAACCATTGCAAGCGAACTTGATAATGCCCCAGTTACACCATTATACAGATTGCTTCCGCTGTTAGTCGTAGGGTCTGCTGAATAGGCAAATTGAACTTGTCCTCCCCATGCTTCATAGGCTTCTGTTATATAAAAATACCCTCTTACAGCAGAAACTGTAGAACCAGAACTTATTGAAGATGTATTAAATTTCATTCCTGAGACATACCAATTTCCGTCTGTTCCTATACCAAAACGAAGGTTAGTGAAATTGCTTCCGTTCCCGTTTGCACTTCTCGTCCAATTCGAAGAATTATTCGGATATACATTCACAGTTGGATCAATCACCAATGGAAATACTCTTTGATTATCTTGTATCCAATCAATTGGTACAATAGTAGAAATAGTTAAAAGTTGTCCATGTTGCACAAATTGATATTCGCCAATATCACCTTCTGCTTCGTTATTTTTTTCAAAATATTTTGGGGGCATATATCTCAATATTTCATTTCCATTCTCATCGAAAATTGATATTTGTTGTTTGCTAATAGGTTGACTTTCATTTGTTGAATCATAATAGTATTTTGCTGTCCAGCCAGTTGGGAGTTCAATAGTTTCAGTGACTGAAATATATTTGGTGCTATTTGGGATCAAATTCAAAAAATCAGAAGATGTGATTTCATAATCAATTCCTCTTCCATCAAACCCTTGTGTTATAAGAGCATTTGTGTGTGGGAAAATATTGGTGTATTCTGCTTTTGATTCTTTTACGCTCATTATTGCGTTGTTGGGAAGCAATTCACCGATAGAGTTGTAATTTTCGTCAAGCCATTCAATTTTTTTATTAATCCATTCTGTAACAGCACCTTCGGGTAGCTGTGTCATGATCCCATTTTCGTGCTGAGAGCTTAAAAAAGTGTGAAAAGAGTTGGTTGTATTTGCAAATTCAAAATCAGGATGATTGCCTGTTTGATTGGAAACATAGTTTCTTTGAATTGTTTTCCATTGACCATTTTCCAAATAATTCATTGAACCAGTTGAAAGCATGGCTTCAAAAGAACCATCCGCATTGCGAAAATGCTTTGATGTTCTATCTCTGCGGTCAATAACCTCATCTGCAGGTTTTTTTCCTGCATAGATAGCATCTCGTTCATAAATTTCTAAACTCATCGAGTTCTGAGAAGGCTGAGTTGACAATGAAAGTTTTGTTTCATTGTTGTTTTGGAAATCAGAAGTATTTAATGTGGAATTTTGGTTGTTTGAGTTTTGTCCAAACCCAAATATTGATATAAAAATCAAAAGTGCAATTAACTGAATTTTCTTCATGGATATTTATTTAAATCAAATACTGCAAATGAAACAGCGTCATATAAATGAGCAAAGATACGAAATTTTAGTGAGTAAATGGTTATGTCCTTGTTGATAATGCTATATAAAACAGCATTGGAAAAGTATCAAAAATACATTTTTAAAAATTATTGTCTTTAGACAACACTACCATTTCAAATAAATATAAGTATTTGAATTTCTGCGATATATGTTTTTTATATTTTCGAAATTCATTACATGAAAATAGAAAATCAAGCTTGTATTTTCGTATTTATTGTTTGAATATTTTAGTAAAAAAAAAAACGCGAATTTATTTTTCACGTTTTTAAAAACTAAAAACAAAAAGCTTTAAAATTTTAAAGCCTTTTGTTTTACGCTGTTGTTTGTTATTTAAATGTCCATCGAACTAATCCGAGTTCACCTATTTGCATTTCAATTACGAGTGTAAGAAGACTGTTTTCAATTACCTTATAAGCTGTAATACCATCTAATGTTAGTGTTTTTCCATCTTCTGCTAATTTCCAGGTTCCTGTTGTAGTATGGTCACAGTTATCATAGATAGCATATGTATCATCACTTTTAAAATTCTACTTTGAATCGGTATCGCAATTTGTAGCAACATTTAAACTTCCTACATTCTTAGATACCAAAGTCCAATTTTTCACAATCATATTAACTTCCGTTGTTTCTTTTTTACAGGATTCTAAAAGAAATCCGGATACTACACAAATGGCTAAAATCAGCAATCCAAGTTTTTGTTTCATAATTATTTATTTTATTGTTATTTACAAGATGAACTGCAAAGGACAGTCTTTATGAACGATTTTGGGTTACACAATTAAATTTTTGAGTTACATCATTCACACCTTCTCAAAGTGTCTATAATTCTGATGTTTGGGAAAATAGCTTTCAATGCTGCATTACAAAATTCAGCTCAATTTAAATTTCTTGTTTTTAAAATCATTCATATTGAGTTCGTTAATTCTATTTGATTATAAATCCATTTCGAGATGGATTTGTAATTTATTTAATTTGGTATTTTTGGACAGAACAAGTGTAGGTGTTTATTTTATTTTTAATTTTGCATTCACTTAAAAACAAAACAATTATGAAAAAACTTTTTATCTCTTTTCTCTTTTTATGTTTTGCAACTTTTTTTGTAAGTGCGCAAAACATCCCTACTGTAAAATCAGCAGGCTTAAGTTCCAATTATGTTCATATCCAAGGCAGCCGAGCTTCACTTTGGGATCAAATGACATCGGGTGGGATTTCTTATACTTCACAAAATTTTGAAACTGAACAAGATACTTATGATAACCAAGCTGCTGATGATTTTGTAGTTGTTGGCACTTGGATTATTGATTCTTTAACTTGCCTTGGTGAATACTTTAACGGAACAGGTCCTTTGCATTTTGTAGATGTGTTTTTTTATGCTGATAATTCAGGTTTTCCTGGCGATACTATCGTAGAATTTTTTAATTTGCCTTGTGTAACTGAAAACAAAAGTGGAGTTGTGCAAATTAGCTTGCCTACAGATGTTATGCTTAGCGATGGTATTTATTGGGTCAGTATTGTAGCTGTGATGAATTTTAGCCCTACTGGTCAATGGGGTTGGGAGGGATCAACTACTACTAATGGAGCATTGTGGGCTTGGAGAAATCCCGGGAATGCATTTGGTTCTGGATTTACAACAAATTGGGGAACAGGTCAAGCAGCTTTAAATGCAGAATTTACTGATTTAGCTTTTGCAATATATGGAACTGTTTCTTCTGCTGGGATCAATGACATGGACGCAAATGTTTCATTATCTCCAAATCCAACAAGTGATTTATTAAGAATCACAACTACTGAAGACTATCAAATTACTGTTTTTGATATTACCGGTAAAGTAATAGTATCGACCCAAACAGTTGATAATAACGCAGTAATTAGTTTGAGTGAACAAAGTGCAGGTGTTTATTTTGTTAATTTGAAAAATAATAATAAAAACGCCACGTATAAAGTTCTAAAGAACTAAATTTTATTGAAATATAGTAGAAGGCTGTCTTAGGTTAAGACAGCCTTTTTTATAATTATAAAATAAATAATGTAAGTTTTCTCGTTTTAGTTGTGAATATTCATGTTGTAAGCTATTATTTAACATTTATTTAATCTAAAAACAAATAAGATTTCTGTTTTCTCTTTAATTTTGTATTAAACTTTAAACAATACAATTATGAAAAAGCTTTTTATTACTTTTTGCCTCTTGGGTGTTGCGACTTTTTTTGTAAGTGCGCAAAACATCCCTACTGTTAAATCAACAGACTTAAATTTCAATCATGTACATGTAAAAGGCAGCAGAGCTGCACTTTGGGATCAAATGGCAGCAGATGAAGATGGTTATTCTTCTCAAGAATTTGGAGTCGCAAATGAGACTTATAATAACCAAGCTGCTGATGATTTTGTTGTAATTGGCTATTGGCATATTGATTCCCTAACTTGCTTCGGTGGATATGGAGCATCAGGTCCTTTGAATTTTGTAAATGTGCACTTTTATGCTGATAATGCTGGTTTTCCTGGTGACACTATCGTTGAGTTTTTTAATTTACCTTGTAATACTGAATCCAAAAGTGGAGTTGTTCAAATTAGTTTGCCTTCAGATGTTATTCTTGGTGATGGTATTTATTGGGTGAGTATTGTCGCTGTGATGGATTATGACGTTGCTGGTCAATGGTGGTGGTATCAATCAACTACTTCTTATGGAGCAATGTGGGCTTGGAGAAATCCCGCGGATGCATTTGGTTCTGGATATACAACAAATTGGGGCACTGGTCAAGATGCTGTAGGTGCGTCTGGTCATGATTTAACTTTAGGGATATATGGAAAGTTATCTGCTACAGGTATCAACGACATGAGCGCAAATGTTTCATTGTCGCCAAATCCAACAAGTGATTTATTAAGAATCACAACTACGGAAGACTATCAAATTACTGTTTTAGATATTACCGGTAAAGTAATAGTATCGACCCAAACAGTTGATAATAACGCAGTAATTAGTTTGAGTGAACAAAGTGCAGGTGTTTATTTTGTTAATTTGAAAAATAATGATAAAAACGCCACGTATAAAGTTCTAAAGAACTAAATTTTATTGAAACACAACAGAAGGCTGTCTTTTTTAAGACGGCCTTTTTTATATAATATAATTACTAATAGAAGGTACAAATCTAGGCACAAAAAAGGCAGACCGTAAAAATCTGCCTTGAAATTTTGTTCGTATTTGCCTATTCTTTGATGATTTTATAAACCTTGAGATTGTCGTTAATTTTAATGCTGATAAAATATAAGCCTGAACTAAAAGCAGAAAAGTCAATATCTTCCTTGTGGGGCCCCTTTTGTTCTTTCACTAGAGTTTTGGAATAATGTGATTGCCCAGTAAGATCATAAACATTGACATGAACAAGTGACTCTTTGTTGATATTGTAAATAACGGAACAAAAATCATTGACAGGATTGGGATAAATCTTAATTTCGGTGGAAGTGTATTGATTATTAACGCTAGTAGTTAATGGATTTTGAACATTGATATCGTCGTATAAATGTCCATCATTTCCTCCATGAATCCAGTAATCATCATATTGTGAAAAGCGAATGATAAAATTACTAGTGAGGCTCATCCCATTTGCAGTAGCAGCAGAATCTATGTCAATTTCAAAAAAGTTCCATTGTAAATCTACATAATCACCTCCAGGTAAATTTAAGATCTTACTAAATGAAACCCCGTTATCTGAAATCCAAACACCATCTTCAGCATGACTTTCATCATTGAAGTCGGACCACCAAAAGGATAAAATAGCCTGAGCTTCTCCTGCTAAATCAAGATGAAGATCTAAGTCATTTCTGTTTAAACCAGTAGGCTTGCAGTCCAGGACAAGATAATACAATCCACTATGTGCTGATGTTGTTCCCCATGTATTTGTGGAGTCCTTGAGTATCAAACATCTGCCCGTTCCAACACTTGAGGTAAAGCTGAAGCAACTTTCAAGTGTTCCTGTTTCAAAACCACAAAAGAAAGGTAAGATTGCAGGTGCTCTTGATGATTTATGCATAACTGGAGTCGAATTTTCTTTGGTATTAAATGAAATCCCATACAACTCTTCCATGGTTTGTTGGCTGTATATGGAGCTTGTCATTAAAAACACCAGTGAAATTAAGAATAATTTTTTCATATTGTTTGTTTTTAAATTGGTTAAATGCTTATTGATAACTAAAACCAAAACTACAAAAAAAATCGAGAGTATTCTAATTTTTGTTTTATGATTGCGCATTGGGCTGTTTATTCAAATAAATCAGTGATTCAAATTGCCTCAAAGTGGCAAAATTGATAACCGTGTCCAAAGGGCACGGTTTAACAATAACAAATCCTCATAAGCCCTGAAAGGGCGTCATCATAAAGTCTAGTCCTTCAAAAAATCCTCATCCCCACACGATTGCATTTTACTTTCTTTTTCAGACATTCTCATCCTGGAAATTACAGCCAAGCATTAAATTTCTTGATATACCAATTTTTGACAAATTGCGTCAGGAAACTATATGCTGTGAGAATACCAATCAACCAAGGGAAATAGGCGAGGGGCAGTGGCACTAATGATAGCATGCTTGCTAATGGTGTAAATGGTATTGCCAAGCCAATGAGCATAATCAGCGAGGTGGAGGCAACCACTGGAGCCGATGCCCAACTTTGTATAAATGGTATTTTTTTAGTTCGGATGATGTGAATGATTAATGTTTGCGATAATAGACCTACCACAAACCAACCGGTTTGAAACAGATGCTGATGTTCTGGACTGTTTGCTTTAAACACAAAGAACATGATTGCAAACAATGCATAGTCGAATATGGAACTGATAGGTCCGATGTGAACCATAAATCGTCGAATGCCCTTGGGTTCCCATTCTTTGGGTTTCTCTAAGAAATCTTCATCCATGGTATCCCAGGGAAGCGAGATTTGAGAGAAATCATATAAAAGATTCTGTACAAGCAACTGAATAGGAAGCATGGGTAAGAAGGGCAAGAAGGCACTGGCTCCTAAAATACTAAACACATTTCCAAAATTACTGCTGGTGGCCATTTTTATATACTTCATAATATTCCCAAAAGTGAGCCTGCCATAAGAAACTCCCAGATGAAGTACTGATAAATCTTTTTCTAACAAGATAATATCAGAACTTTCCTTGGCGATATCAACGGCATTATCCACGGTGATACCCACGTCTGCTTCTTTCAGTGCCGGAGCATCATTGATTCCATCGCCCAGAACTCCTACAGTATGACCTTTGGCGCGTAGAGATTGGACAATTCGTACTTTTTGCAAAGGACTTAATTTGGCAAATATGGATATATCGTTCACCCGTTCGGTGAGTTCTTCATCTGAAATCAGCTCCAATTCGTGTCCCAACATAATGTTTTGCACAGGAATACCCACGTCTTCACAAATTTTTTGGGTGACGATTTCATTGTCGCCAGTCAATACTTTGACTTCTACATTTAATTTATGTAAAGCCTCAATACTGGGTTTTGCTGATGGTTTGGCCGGATCTAAAAATCCTATAAAACCAGTGAGAATCATGTCTTTTTCGTCATCCACACCATACGTAAGCAGATGGTCGCCATCAAATTCTTTGATAGCCAGAACCAAAACCCGCAATCCTTTTGCATTTAATGAGGAAGTGATTTCAAATATTTTTTCGCGCATTTCCTCATCCAAAACTACCACTTCGTCATTATGTATATGCAATTGGCGATCATCACCTGGATCAAAACAGTGAGTGCAGAGATCAAGCATTTCTTCTACCGCACCTTTGGTAATCATGAGATGTTTGCCGCTTTTCTGTTTTAAAACAACACTCATTCGGCGACGCAGAAAGTCAAATGGGATCTCGTCAACTTTTACAAAATCTTCTTCTACCTTTAAATAATCATGAATCTCAACATGATCGAGCACAGCTTTGTCCATGAGGTTTACCAGGCCAGTTTGATGGAAACTATTGAGATATGCCCATTTTAAAACCTCATAATCCTCGTCTCCAAAAAGATTTAAATATTGGGAAAGTACTATTTTGTCGATGGTCAATGTTCCGGTTTTATCGGTACACAACATATCCATCGCACCCAAGTTTTGAATGGCGTTTAAGCGCTTGACAATCACTTTGTGTTTGCTCATGCTCATGGCGCCCTTGGCAAGAGTGGCAGTAACTATCACGGGCAACATTTCGGGAGTCAAACCAACTGCTACTGCAATGGAAAACAACAGTGCTTCGATCCAATCTCCTTTTACCAATCCATTGATCATGAAAATAATCGGCACCATTACCAGCATAAAGCGGATGAGCAGTGTGCTGACGCTTTTTATCCCAATATCAAATTTCGTTTCTGGGCTTTTGCCGACAATACTCTTTCCAATACTCCCAAAATACGTGTTTGACCCTGTGGCTATGACGATGACTTTGGCTGAACCACTAATTACGTTGGTACCCATAAAGCACAAATTATTGAGTGTAATGGGTGGTTTGCTTTTCGAATTTTGAATGGCTAAAGGCATTTTCTCCACCGGCAGGGATTCTCCTGTAAGCATGGATTCTCCAATAAACAAGTCAATGCTTTCTAGCACTCGACAATCGGCTGGAATCATGTCGCCAGCTGCCAAATAGACGATGTCTCCTGGTACTATTTGCGACATCAGTATTTCTTCTTTGTCTTTTCCCTTTCTCAATACAGCAGCAGTAGTCTTAATCATGCTCTTTAGCTTTTCTGCTGCACGATTACTTCTATATTCCTGGAAAAAACCAAGTAATGAACTGATGAGAATCATCACTGCAACTACGATTACAGTTTTCCAATCCTTTTCGCCCGGCGCGGCAAGCCATACATCTATTATATAGGAAATAACAACGATGGCCAAAAGAATAAGAACAAATGGGTTTACAAATGATTTAAACAATTGTACATACCAAGCGGGCGCTTTATCATAACTCACCTCATTTAAGCCATAGCTTGAAATTCGTTTCTTTGCTTCTTCGGTGGAAATCCCGTCTTTTGAGCTATCCAACATAGCATAAACCTCACTGCTGTCTATGCGTGATGCTTTTCTGAGTTTCTCAGCTGTTGCTGAATTCATTTCGTGATTTGGGGCAGGTGCAGACTTCTTCATACAAGCGGTTTCTTTACTGATAAAAAAGATATTTATGATCGGAGAAATAACATTCTGCCAAAGATACTATAGAGAATGATACTAATCCTTATTGGGAATATCTAATAAGTTAGAATTTCTATGTATTATATCATTTGCCTATTTAAATACTTAGGCAATTGAGCTTTATCTCTCATTATTCTCTAAGTATTCATGCTGTTTACTGATAGGAAATCAATCCGCAACAGGTATTAAATCATCGCATTATCATTCTTTGTTATTTTTTTCTTCGATGATTTGAAATATTTTTCCAACTAAATGATTTTTTTGTTTTAGTTTTGTGCTGAAAACTGTGACAAGTGCTAGAAATCACCCAGCAGAATAAAAATGGATAATGACAACGAACGAAATAGAATAACGAGAATTAAATTGAATAATAAATTAAATATGGAAAGCAAATGAAGCACAAACGATTAAAATTATGTAGCGTACTCTTGTTGGTGTTTGGACTCAGTGGTTTACAAGCACAAACGATGTATGTTAAAGAAACAGGTGGCTCAATAGATTCTTATGCTCTAAGTAGCATCAAGAGATTGACATTTTCATCTGGGAATATGAAAATAATTCCAACGGGTGGAAGCACCCCAACTTATGCCTTGGTCAATCTGCGATATGTGAGTTTTAAAAACCCAGCTGGTATTTTCGAAACAGATCAGAAATTATCCGGACTCATTTCATTTCCTAATCCGGTCAATGACGTTTTGAATATTGACTTGGCAGGAGCTAAAGACCTCAATGGAACCATCAGTATTTTAAGTCTTGATGGCAAATTGTTGTACACCAGGCAAATAACGGAAGCTGGGATTGTATCTTTGGATGTAAGCTTGTTACCAAACGGAGTCTATATTTGTAATTACAGCAATAAAACAGAAATTAAATCAGTAAAAATTATTAAACAATAAAAGGAAGATAAAACAATGAAAAAAATTATTTTAGCATTCATCGCCGTAGTTGCATTTTTAAATGTAAGCAATGCCCAACATGACACAATGTATGTCATGAAAGCAGGTATGGTAATAAGTCAATTCAATATATACACACAAGTTGACAGTATTGTTTTTAAAAGACCCACAGTAAGCACTTTTACAGATGCTCGTGATGGCAATGTTTACAAAATGGTTACAATAGGTAGCCAAGTGTGGATGGCCGAAAACCTAAGATATTTACCAAATGTTGTAGGTCCTGCCACTGGTTCTGAATTCTTTGGTCATAATTCCGATTCATATTGTTATGTTTATGGTTATAATGGAACAAGTGTAGCTTCAGCCAAGCAAAATCCTAATTATGCAAAATATGGTGTGCTATATAACTGGAATGCGGCTATGGATGGTTATTCGAGTAGTGCTGCTAATCCCAGCGGAAAAAAAGGAATATGTCCCACAGGTTGGCACATGCCAAGCAATGCAGAGTGGACACAATTAACCAATGGTTTTGGTGGTGATGATTTCGCAGCTCACGCGTTACTAGAAATAGGAACAGCACACTGGAATGACCCAAATAATTTATCAACCAACGAATCAGGTTTTACAGCTCTTCCGGGAGGTGAACGTTCTAATATAGGTGATTTCTTCTTCGTCGTGGGTGGATCCGCTTACTTTTGGACTTCCACCGCTGGGGATGTTGGTTGTTATTGGAGGAAGCAATTGGTCAATAATTATCCAGTAGTTTTTAGTCATGGTGACGCTGATCATTATTTTGGGTTTTCTGTTCGTTGTGTAAAGGATTAGGGAAAAAGTAGAAAGGGAAAAGTTAAAAGTTAGAAAGAAGAAAACTCATTCTCCGCACACTATTTCTTCCCGGTGGTTGAGGTGTTACACTAAGCTTTTCGAACTGCTCTCGAAACTACCAGAAAATAGGTACAAGATGGTGTGAGGGTTTTTTGAATTCTCAAAAGACTCAAGCGCGCATCATAGTGTGTACAAAAAAAGAGTTGCAATATATAAATTGCAACTCTTTTTTAATCATGGTGCTGATAAAAGAACTTTTGCCACTTTTAGTTTATTATTATATATAGCGGTCTCTTTCACCTTTGCAAATTTTATCATAATGTTCTTTAAATTTTTCTAATAAATTTCCTTTTTGATAAAATTCCATAGCCTCAATTTCTTTAAGTTCTTTGGCCAGAACCTTTTCGCCCACAGCTTTGGTTTCAGGAGAAGCATAATCTTCGAGATATTCTCTAAAAGTAAGAACAGCGTTAAGTTTACAGAATTTACCTTCAGTACAGCTTTTTAATAAACCCATAATTTTATCACCGGTTCTGCCGCATCTGTAACCTGCTGTACAGAAAGAAGTAATCATACCCATTTCGGCCAGTTCTCTAATAACAGCATCTAAACTTCTGGTATCGCCAAGCATAAATTGTTGTTTACAATCTGTTTGATCGCCTTGATGTTCAGCAAGTTTTTTGAGGGCGTCGGTATATGCACCTATTCCAATTCTTGAAGAAGCATCGGTTTGTGTGCATCCAATTTGAATAACTTCCTTTTTAATGATGGGTTCTTCTCTGGCTGTAATAATAATTCCAGTATATGGCACTGATAATCTTAAAATGGTGGCAAGTTTTTTGAAATTATCGTTATTGACCAGATATTTAGAGTTCCTACTAAGTTCAGAACCAATAGCAGAGGTCATTCTAGGGAAGGAAATAGTGTGAGGTCCAATTTTAAACTGTTTTTCAAGATCCATAGCGTGGTATAAAAGCCCCATGACCTCAAAACGCCAATCGTAAAGACCAAATAGAGCGCCTGTGGCAACATCATCTATGCCAGCATCCATGGCTCTGTGCAAAGCATAAAGTCTCCAACGATAATTGGCTTTTACGCCTGCAGGGTGAACTTCTTTATACGTCGGTTTATGATACGTTTCTTGAAATACCTGATAAGTACCAATACCAGCTTCGCCTAATTTTTTTAAATCGGCGATGCTCATGGGAGCAGCATTAATATTTACTCTTCTGATCTGTCCGCTGCCGGGACCTCTTTTAGCTTTTTCGGTAACGCTATAAATAGCTTTGATGGAGTCGCACATATAATCTACGTCAGTGGCAGGATGTTCGCCATAAACAGCAATCATCCTTTTATGTCCTTCAGCAACAACAGCCCTGGTTTCCTCACGGATTTCATCCATGGTAAGGATTCTTCTTTTTTCTTCTTTATTCTCTTTTCTGAATCCGCAATATTCACAGCTATTTACGCAAACGTTTGCGCAATACAAAGGAGCAAAGAAAACGATTCTATTGTCGTAAACTTTTCTTTTTACTGTAAGACCCATTTCGAACATTTCTTCCAACATCTCAGGGTCAGTTACATTTAATAATGAAGCTGTTTCGTCTGGATCAAGTCTTTCTATATTAAAAGACTTTTGAAGAATATCGCGAACTTTTTGTTTGTCAGGATTTTTGGTGTCTGATAAATTTTTAAAAATAAGTTCTTCATCAATAAAATCTTTGCCATTAATAAGATATTTATCGATTTCTTCTTGTTTTACTACTTGCTTAACCCATTCATTCGGATTCGTAATTTTCTTAGGTTCCATAACTATTTTATTTGATTTTGGTTAGTATCGATTTTACCAAGAATCCTTTTTGTCTTCCAATTTGACCTGTTAGAGAATTTGCCTGATCGGTTGTAGCCTCAAAAATTATAGTAATGATACTTATGCCTTTTTCCAGCATAGGAATCCCTTGACGACCTATAATAATGCTATTGTGCTTATTTAGGATACTGTTAAGCTCAGGTATGTTTTCCTTGTCTTCAACTAT
>Ga0265295_1004202_pt1 | contig 19635 bp, 13 predicted proteins | sample Munlansysbiofilm_FD_192503 | JGI IMG/M metagenome (GOLD analysis project Ga0265295, IMG submission 192503) | Leachate microbial communities from a municipal landfill in Southern Ontario, Canada - Methane capture system biofilm | ecosystem: Engineered > Solid waste > Landfill > Unclassified ... | reverse complement strand
TGTGCACCTACTGCTCCGTCTGCACCATCAGCACCTGCTGGACCTGTTAAACCTATTGGACCTTGTGCACCTACTGCACCTGCTGGACCTGTCAAACCTATTGGACCTTGTGGACCGACTGCACCTGCGGGACCTGTTAATCCGATTGGACCTTGTGGACCGACTGCTCCGTCTGCTCCATCAGCACCAGCTGGACCTGTTAAACCGATTGGACCTTGTGGACCGACTACACCTGCTGGACCCGTTAATCCTATTGGACCTTGTGGACCAACTGCTCCATCAACACCATCTGCACCTGCGGGACCTGTTAAACCAATTGGACCTTGAGCACCTACTGCACCTGCTGGACCCGTTAATCCTATTGGACCCTGTGGACCGACTGCACCTGCTGGACCCGTTAATCCTATTGGACCCTGTGGACCGACTGCACCAGCTGGACCTGTTAATCCTATTGGACCTTGTGGACCAACTGCTCCGTCTGCTCCATCAGCACCAGCTGGACCTGTTAAACCGATTGGACCTTGTGGACCTACTGCACCAACTGCTCCTGTTGGACCAGGATTACCTTGAGCACCAGTTAATCCGACTGGACCTTGTGGACCTGCGGGACCGACTGGACCTTCCATCATATTACAGAAGGAATACCACTGCGACATCGAAGCTCGATAAAAAATCACACATGATGAGTCTGTATCAAATACTAAAAGCCCATCTGCTGGATTTACAATAGCGATACGTTGTAAAGATGTCATTCGAGGAATAAGCAAACCTTTACTAGTAGAATAAACATCTAATACACTCGTTGTATGAGGTGTGTGTATTATATCAGATATACTTACGTTTTCTTGCGAAAAAACAAACATTGACAATAATACAATAAAATTGCTTAAAATTATTCTTTTAATTACTGACATTGACATATTATATGTTTTAAATATTAACAATTGTTTTACCTTAATAATACGAAACATTTTAATAAAGGTTGTCTCAAATATTGTTTTTTTGGTAACTATTTGTAACATGAAACAACAATTATTAATTGATTACCAATCAAATCCTTAAAAACATAAGACTATTAACCTGAATTCGACATGATTTTTAAGTTCAGAACGCATAGAAGTAGCGGAATAAATCAAGTTTCTATTATGAAGGAGATTAATGTTTATAAGCGTTAATTGACAACTTTGTCTAAAATACTGAAGATTAAAAACTAATGAGTTTTACGGCTTCGTAAGGCTCAAACATAAGATTTTGAAAAGGGACTTCAAGAGTTTTAATAGAAGTTATGTGTGCAACTATTATATGCTTCTTATTTATTTAAAAGACACAAATTTTTATATCTTTTGTACAGTTGTTATTAGTTTACAACAAATACTTTTTCAACAAAGGTTTCTTTTGAACTAATTATCTCAAAATTATATAAACCTGAAGAATAACGACTTACGTCAATTGTTATAGATTTTTGAAAAACTTCGGTAAAAACTAATTCGCCTAACATATTATAAACATTTAATCTAATTTCATTATTGCAGTTATCCACAGCAGTGATTAGCACCTTGTTACTAGCTGGATTAGGGAATAAAGAAAACATATTAGAATCATTTCTCACAATACTATTCGGGTGTAATACTTGGTCATAGACCGTTTGAGCTTGTTCAATTCCTTGTTCAAATTCATAGATGTTATCATCTGCAATAATAGCAAATCCGACAACTACGGTATCTCCTGCCAAGATATCCAAAGGACCAGTACTTGTACTTTGCACAACATCTGTATCAATTGCTAGTTGGTCGCTTGAATTACTAATCATATAAAACTTCTCAATATCAGCAAACCCATCAGTTATATCCACAATATTGTCTCCGTCTTCAGTTTGTGATAGAGAATAATTTATCGTTTGCCCATTTGTAAGTAGTTTTACTCCTGCATACATACTTTCGACACCATTATTTTTACAATACAAGAATTTCGTATTTTGGTTGAGGACCGATGAATTATTTGCAGGATTAATAAGATCCCAATCAGTAAAAAGTCCGAAATAGAAACCATTTATATTTTCTAAACCTGTGTTTACTAAGGAAAACTCAATAATAATAAAATTACTTTTCTCCGAATCATTCCAGGTATAAGTATTTTGCATAATCTCTATACCTTTAGGAGTAACATTCTTAGTATCATTAATTTTTAAACTGATTTGATTATCTGAATTAAGAGGATACTGAATATGTTCGGGGTAATCTACGTTTAAAAAATCGGTACTTTGACGCACAGAGCTAATAACATCTGTTGCCGATGTTCCACTTATTATTCCAAAATCATACATTAGTTGAAAATAATCTTTAAAAACAATCCCCTCTCCGATTGTACTATTAACATCAGAATATCCAATTCTTCCATTTGCAGCAACAGACATCAGTAATTTTGGTGTAGTAATATTTTTATAAGAAGGATTAACATTTATCTCAATAATTTGCTTAGATATGTATCCATCAGCTTGATAATTAAAACTCAATTTCAACAAATGATCCTTTGGAGTGTTTTCATCAAGGTAAATTTCAACTTGTCCCTCTGATAAATACGATTCGAGTGTTGCAAGATTACCAGAAAAAATTGAACTATTATTTATAGTAGCAAATTGAGAATCTGTATTAATATTAATGGTAAGATTTTCTGCATCAGATAGAAAATTCACAAATTCAAGATCTAAACTCACAGTATTTTCAAGTTCGACAAATGAATAATTTTGCAAAACAATTGAGGGAGTTGGTTCAATAGTAAGAGCATTGTACAAATTCACACGTCCTGTCCCCAACATTCCTGTAAATGGCACATTATAAGTGATTGTATCTATTAAATCGGCACTAATTTTCAATAGTTCTGCAATTTGATTTGCATTATAATCTGGAAATGCAGCTCTCAATATTCCAGCACACCCTGCCACAATAGGAGCTGCAAAGGATGTTCCTCCATACATATATGCATATCCAGACCCGTTTGTTGTTGATTTAAACATTGTTGCTGGTGCTGATACATCAACATGATATGAATAACTTGAGCCCGAAGCCGAAGGCGAGTTTTCGGGACAATATCTTTCATCATCGGGGTTGGTACCCGCCACTGAAAGCACATTACGATATGATGCAGGATAATAATTTGTTTTTGAATTTGTATTTCCAGCCGCCGAGACAACAAGCATATCATGATTTATAACCGCATAATCAACCACATCTTGAGCCATTCGCTGATAATATGTTCCGCCCCAACTACAATTTATGACATCAACATTATGGTCGGCAGCATAAACAATCGATTGGTATGCGTTTTCAAGCATACCCTCAGAATTCATAATCTTTAGAGGCAATATTTTACATTTAAATCCAGCACCCGAAACTCCAATACCGTTATCTGTAACAGCACCAGCAATACCCGAAACCCAAACTCCATGGCTACTAACATCAGCTTGAGCATTATTATTATTCTCAGCAAAATTCCAGCCTCTAAAGTTATCTACAAATCCGTCCAAATCATCATCTATCCCGTTAGGCAGATCATTATAATTAGTTTTAATATTGCCAATAAGATCAACATGTCCAAGGTCAATTCCTGTATCCGAAATTCCGATTACTATATTAGTGTCTCCTTGATGAATATTCCAAGCTTCGTAAGCTTTTATATTCGTTAACCAATATTGGTCAGTTTGATTGAGAGGATCATCTGGGACATATAATAATTCAACATTATAAAGCGGCTCTACATACTCTACCAATTTATTATTTGCAAATAATTTTATCGCATATTCAACATCAACTCCTACATTAATTTGGTATATGTTAGAAATATCTGACATTTTTTGTCCGTAAGCATTAAATTTAATTTGCGGTGGCTGAGAATGGGGAAACATTTGCTTAATATCATCGACTTTGACCATTTCGACGAGTCTTTTAAACTCTGTGTCAGACATAAAGTTATTTTTAAACTCGGATTTCATTTTAACAATAATAACATTGTCTTTATACCCACGACAATTGGATGTTTGAGCATTTAATATGTATGCAAAAGCTATAAAAAAAATAAAAAAAACCGAGATGCGTTTCATAGTCTTAATTTTTTGCAATATACAAAAAAAAATGGTTAGCAAATGCCAACCATTTTTATTTAATAAGGATAAATTTTAATTTGTATTGTCTTCGACATTCCCAATAACTTTAAGCACAACACTTGATTGTTTTGGGTCGTTAGTAATTACAGTAATAGTTTTATTTTGACGACCTCTTTTACCATTAGAATTAAAAGTTACGGTAAGATGACTTGTTTCGCCTGCTTTGATAACCATTTTTTCTGGATTTGTAGCAGTACAACCACAAGATGCTTTGATTTTACGAATAACTAAATCGCTTTTACCAGTATTTTTAAAAGTAAAATTATGAGTAGATTTTTCTCCTTGTTTTAAAGTACCAAACTCAAACTGCGTATTTTCAAATTCAATTTTCGGAGCCTGAGCCAATTCGTCTTCAGATAAATGGGTAAAATCTTCTTCAATGGTAGCACTAATAGATATACGATTTTTATTATTATCAACACCATTAATAATAACATTTACTCTATCCATAACAAATCCCCAGTCTTTCTTTTTACTTGCGTCATATACCACAGTTATATAACCAGTTCCGCCGTGTTTTTCGTTAGGTTTCATACCGTCAAGGACAGCAGGAGTAACAGAAATCTTAATATGTGCTGGGACACTTTCAAAAGTAAGAGTCATAGGCTCCGCACCCATATTAACAATACCGAGAGTATCAGTATAAGTTTGATTATTAAAAGTTTGATTAAACGCTAAGTGTGAAGTTCTTAATCTAAGGCTGTCAAATGCTTTTGGATAAAAATCTTCTATTCCTTTTTCGCGAGGAGAAACTTCCCCTTCGATACGCAGCAAGGTAGTAGGATTTTCTGTGTTTGCCGTAACCGTAACCGATTTATTGAATTTACCAGGTCGGTTTCGTGGATTATAAGTAACTTTCACAAAGCCTTTTCCACCTGGTTTTACAGGTTCTTTAGTATATTCTGTGGCAGTACAACCGCACGAAGCTCTAACGTTTGTAATATATAGAGGCGTATTTCCAGTATTTGTAAAATCGAAAGTTGCCGTTTGCGGACCTGCTTCTTCTTTAAAGGTTCCAAACTTATACACTGTCTGTTCCCATGAAATTGCAGGTTCCTGCGTTTGGGAAAAGACAAGAAGCGTAATAATAATCCCTAATAATAATAATCCGGTTCTTTTCATAATAATAATAATTTTAAATATTTTTGATACTATTGCACTTCAGCTGGTATTACGTCACCCATAATTCGCAAAACTGATGTTGGTTGAAACTCATTAGTTGTTACTGTAACTGATTTATTAAACTTGCCTGGTCTTTTATTTGGATTGTATGCAACTTTAACATATCCTTTATCGCCTGGTTTAACAGGTTCTTTTGACCACTCAGGCGAAGTACAACCGCACGATGCACGAACATTTGTGATATACAGAGGCTCGTTGCCAGTATTAACAAATTCAAAATTCGCAATTACTACACCGTCAGTTTCTTGAAATTTCTCAAAATCATGTACTGTTTTATCCCACGAAATAGACGGTCCGCTCTGTTGTGCAAACAACACACTTGAAATCGCCACAATACCAACAAATAATAATATTTTTTTCATCATTTCAATAATTTAATTAATATTTTGAATTTTCTCACTTACAAATTTTAGACCAAAAAGCACAATTGCGTTCTAAATTTATTCTAAACATGAATTAAATGTTTAAAAAATCTAATCTTGCTTGAGGAACAGCATCCAAATTAGAAATTTTGCCGCTAAGGTACATAAAATGTCCAACTAATGCGATCATTGCAGCATTATCTGTTGTATATTTAATTTTAGGCAAATGCAAAGTCCAATTATTTGCAAAAGCTAAATCGCTTAAATCCTTACGTAAGCCTAAATTTGCACTTACTCCGCCCGAAATGGCGATTTGCGTAATCCCTGTTAAATTTACAGCTTTAATCAATTTCTCAAGCAAAATTTCAATTATCGTTTTCTGCAAAGAAGCAGCTAAATCCTCAATATTTTGGTCAATAAACGTTGAATTTTGCTTTAGGTTGTCTCTTAAATAATATAAAAATGATGTTTTTAGACCACTGAAGCTAAAATCCAGAGCATCAACTCTCGGTTTGCTAAAAGAGAATTTATCTTTATTTCCAATTTGTGCCAACCTATCAATTACAGGACCGCCTGGATAACCTAATCCCATTACTTTGGCACATTTATCAAAAGCCTCTCCTGCTGCGTCATCAATTGTTTTACCAAGAATTTCGTACCTAAGATAATCTTTAACAAGTACAATTTGCGTATGTCCACCCGAAACAAGTAAGCACAAATAAGGGAATTTTGCAACAAACCTCTCCTCCTCTTTTTCACGCAACATGTGAGCTAGAACGTGTCCATGCAAATGATTTACGCCAACCAAAGGAATTCCAGTTGAAACCGATAAGCCTTTTGCAAAAGAAGCTCCAACCATCAACGCCCCCAATAAACCTGGACCTAAGGTAAAGGCAATCGCATCAATCTCCGACAATTTTACCTCTGCAACACTCAAAGCCTCTTTTACAACTAAAACAATATTTTGCTGATGTGCTCTACTTGCAAGCTCAGGAACAACACCTCCATACTTTTCATGAATATGCTGAGTATTGATAATATTCGAGTATAATTTTGCATCACAAAGTACTGCTGCTGATGTATCATCACACGAAGATTCTATTCCTAATATTTTTAAACTCATAATTGTGAACAAAAATACATTTTTTACATCATTTTATTGATTTTTTTCATAATATTTGTAAATTAACAAAAAAATGAATTATTTTGTTTAGAATAAAACTAAAACGGCTGATTATCATAATGTTCATGATTTTTATCAAGAACATTATTTTGGCTATAATTTTAGTTAATTCGGCTTTTATGCAAAGCTATCTGACAAAACAAACCATTAATTTCTTTGCTAATCATTATGAGATTGACTTAAAAGTTGATAATGTCTATATTAAATTACCAAACAAAATTGTTTTTTCTAAAATAAAATTAATGGATGCAAGTGGAGATACTCTACTAGTAACTGAGGAAATCAGTGCCAAAATAGCATCTATAAAAATCTTTGATTCTGAATTATATCTCGATCAAATTAGTCTATTAGACCCTCAAATCAATATTATAGTTGACACTAACGGAGTAGGAAACTACGAATATATTCTCAACAAATTTACTTCAGAAAAAACAGACACGATAGCCTCAAAAGGATTTGACATTTTTTGCAATAATTTTGAAATTAAAAATGCGGATTTATCATACAGAGATTTACGAGAACCTCCCAACAATGGAATTTTCAATCCTGCTAATATTGCGGTTAAAGGTCTTAATCTGCAACTCAGCGATTTTAAATATTATACTGACAGCCTTGAATTAAATATTAACAAATTTAATCTAGCTGAAAAGTCTGGATTATATATTAAGGAAATTTCTGGTCATTTAAAATATTGCGATACTGCAATAAATATCAGTAATTTTACTTTATTAACCAATAACTCACAATTTAAGTGCTCTGTTATAGAAGCTTATGGCAAGGATGCCAGTTATTTACTTGACCCTATAAATAAGATGACAGTTGAAATCAATATTGACACTTTGGTTTTTGATGTTGCTGATTTAGGTCCATTTATGTCCGAATATCGTCATCTACATGATAAGATTAGACTCTCAGGAAACTTCAAAGGTAAACTGTCAAAATTTAAATTTAAAAAATTTAATATCGCCTATGGAGACGACACAAAAATGATTGCAAACTTGTCTGTTGATGGTTTACCCAATTATGACATGACATTTGTTTTTGGCGATGTAAGCGAATTCACAACTTCAGACAGAGATATAAAAAGACTTATTAGATTGAGCTCTCCAAAAAAATACACCCCTCTACCATCGATAATAAACGAAATCGGTAACATATCGTTTAAAGGTAATATAACTGGATTATTTAACGATTTGGTTGCTTACGGAGAATTTAATACTGGATTAGGCTCCCTTCAAACAGATATCGCTATCGTAACAGATTTTGAAACAAAGAGTATTAATTACAACGGAAAATTAGACGCATACAAATTTGATCTTGGCAAGATAACTGGTGACCCAGCAACATTTGGCAATTTAAGTTTAACATCAAAAATTACTGGTAATGTTGATTCGACAGGGAATTTTGCCGCAAATATTGACTGTAATGTAAGCGAATTAGAACTTTTGGGCTATAATTATACAGGAATTAATTTTAATGGAGATGTATCTAATACGTTTTTTGATGGAGAACTTTTTATTGACGATCCTAACTTACAAGTGGAATTTTTAGGAAAGTATAAATATGGTGGGAAAGAGCAATATATTGATTTTTCAACAGATATTTGGGCAAATCTCAATGGTTTAAATATTACCAAAGACAGTTTAGCCTCCGAAATTCATCTTGCATTGGCCTGCGATATGTCAGGCGACTTACTTACAAGACCAGTAGGGAATTTGTATTTAAGTCAGTTAAATTACATTACTAAGGGTAAGGCTCTAAAACTAAATCAATTAAGTTTTAATAGTTTTATTGATGAATATGACCAGCAATATCTTACCTTAAGATCAGATTATGTTGATATTAATTTCTACGGCAGTTTTCTTTTTGCTGAATTATCTCAAGAGTTTTATAATATTTTGGCAAGTTATGTTCCAGCATTTCTTGGCGAGCCTTTAATCTTTGAGACAACGAGTGATAATATTGCAAATTTCGATATTAGATTAAAAAGACTTAATAATTTTACTCGAATATATGCCCCAAAGCTTGACATAGAGAGTGACATTTTTGCCGAAGGAATGTTTTCGGGTAAGGATAAGCGATTTGATGCAATCTTTAGTATTCCAGTAATAAAATATGACAGTATTTATCTTTGGGGTAATGAATTTAATATTAATGGTTACACAGATTCTCTCGACATAAATCTTACAATGCAAGAAATAAGTTCAAGAAAATTCCCGTGGTTTGAAAACATTAATCTAAATTTAGATATTGCAAAAGACAGCCTGACATTAGCTTTAAATTGGGATAATTTTGACGAGATTAGAAATGCTGGAAATGTTAAAATTGGTACAAAATTATTTAAAAAAGATAGTGTTTTTTTACCGAGAATAGAAAATATAATACATAAGTCAGAAATTATTGTTGAAAACACGCTTTGGACAGTTAGTAAAACTCCAATTACAGTAAACGGACAAGAAGTTACTATCAACTACTTTTCGTTAACGCACGAAGATCAGGTTTTAAATATAGATGGTATAATTTCGACTGATAAAACTAAGCTATTAAGATTTTTAGTCAATAATGTTGATATTAGTAATTTTAACACCTACATAAGCAACACTGGATATGAATTACAAGGAATTTTATCAGGTAATGGTAGAATAGCCAACATTTACGATGTTCCAAGCCTGAGATCCTCATTGAGCATTAACGATTTCAAAATTAACCAAGAAGATTTTGGCAGATTTGATCTTTCAGCAATATGGGAAGGTGAAAGTAATGGATTTAAAATTGACGGAACTAACAAATACATGAAAATAAGAGGGAGCTACTCACCCGAAACGGATATATTAGATGCAAATCTGACAGTTGATAACTTTAAACTCGACATATTACAACCGTATTTACTTGAATATGAAGTTAGCGAGCTCGCTGGAGCGGTTGACATAATACTTAACGTTGAAGGAAGTTTAAAAGAGCCTAAATTATCGGGAGAAGTAAGTTTTGAAAAAGCCGAGTTTATGTATGACTTCTTAAAATTAAAAGCCTATACAAACGATAAGGTACTAATAACTAATGATGCCATATTGTTTAATAATTTTAAGATTTATGACGAAAAAGCAAATAAAGGTAGCGTAAATGGAGGTATTTACCATAATAATTTTAAAGATATTTTTATCGACCTAAAAGTTGATGCAAATAAAATGAAATTGCTTAACACTACCGAAAAAGATAATAGTACTTATTATGGTACTGCTTATGCGACTGGAAATGTAAGAATTTCAGGAACATTAGATAAATTCGGCATTGATGTTGTTGCCAAAACAGAACCTAATACTGTTTTTGTATTACCAATGACCGAATCGTACGAAGGTGGAAATATATCGTATGTTACATTTATCCAACCAGCAATAGACTCAACAGATAATCAAATAGTGAAGCCTTTAGCATCTGGAACAGATTATTATTTTAAAATGGACATCGAAGTAACACCAGATGCCGAGGCACAAATAGTTTTTGACCCAAAAGTTGGTGATCTTATACGTGGATTTTGTCAAGGCAATCTAAAAATGGAATACACTTCGGATGAAGAATTTTACATGTATGGAGAGTTAGAAGTAGTAGAAGGGGATTATCTATTTACCTTAGAAAATATAATAAATAAAAAATTCCATGTCAAACCTGGTGGCACTATTGTGTGGTCAGGCAGTGCTTACGATGCTATAATAGATCTTGATGCGGTTTACAACACCAGAGCTCCTTTAAAAGACCTAATGGCAGCCCTCTCCGATTCTAGCGATATGTACAATAAACCTGTAAATGTTGAATGCCAAATGCACATGTCTGGAAATTTAATGACACCTGATATACAATTTAGTATTAATGTCCCAAACGCCAACGATAAAGCTAAAGCACAACTTGCTAACCTAACGCAAGATGAAATAAATAAACAGTTGCTTTATTTACTTATAATGAACAGATTTTATAATCCAAACCAAACTGCTGGTATGGGTAATGAAATGGGCTCTACAACAAATGCTTTCGGGGTTACTTCTAGCGAATTACTGTCAAATCAAGTAAGCAACTGGTTATCTCAGATTAGTAAAGATTTTGACATTGGATTTAATTATCGTCCTGGTACCGAAATGTCTGGACAAGAGTTAGAAGTAGCCCTCTCAACTCAAGTTTTAAACGACCGCGTTTTAATTAATGGTAATGTCGGTTTAGGCGAGAACAAAACAAACACAAGTAGTCTGGTTGGAGATTTTGAGGTTCAGCTAAAAGTAAACAAAAAAGGAAGTTTTAGATTAAAAGGTTTTACCAGAGCAAATGATGATCTCGAAGCCGAATTTGGACCATATACAAATGGAGTTGGTATTTTTTACACAGAAGATTTTAATACTTTTGGCGAATTATTCACAAAATTTTGGAACGGTATAACATTCAAGAAAATGCGTGATAAACGAAAAGCAAAAAGAAAATTAAGTGAAGTAACGGGTGATAGTTAGTATTTCGGGTTTCGAGTTCCGGGTTTCGGGTTTCGAGTTCCGGGTTTCGGGTTTCGAGTTCCGGGTTTCGGGTTTCGAGTTCCGGGTTTCGGGTTTCGAGTTCCGGGTTTCGGGTTCCGGGTTTCGAGTTTACTCCCTGCGGTCGTGAGCTCGCCTGCGGCTCGGTTCGGGTTTTTATTTCCTTGGTTTCTTAATCAGGGTACTTTTTTTGTTTTTGAAGTATCTCTTTTTTCCAGTATTGATTTGACGATAAGTAGGACCTTGAGGAATATTATCAGGATTTGGTAATTTTGCGATTTCTTTTTCCAATAGTTTTTCGATTCTATTAAAATTTAATATCTCTTTTTCACCAATAAAACTCACTGCTAAGCCCAATTTTCCAGCTCGTGCGGTTCGTCCAATACGATGCACATAATCCTCGGCTTTATCAGGGATTTCGTAATTAATAATTAAATTAACATCATCAATATCAATGCCTCGAGAAAGCAAATTTGTAGCGATTAAAATTCTAATTTTACCACTTTTAAAGTCAAGAATAGTATCATTTCGCTCTGTTTGTGTATAAGACGAGTTAATTGATGAGTTTTTTATTCCAACAGTTCGCAAATAAGTCGAAATTTTGCCAACACTCACTTTTGTTGAAGTAAAAACAAGTATTTTGTCGTCTTTATGTTCTTTTAACACATTCGCCAACATTTGAGGCTTATCTTTTTCATAAACCATATAAACTTGTTGGTCAATCTCTTCAGCGGGTTTAGAGAAATTTAGGTCAAGAATATAAGGTTCTGTAAGGATTTCTTTTGCGAGTTTTCTTATTGCGTTAGGCATAGTTGCACTAAACATCAGAGTTTGTCTTTTCTTTGGTAATTTTCCAATAATATTTAAAATATCCTCATAAAATCCCATATCCAACATTTCGTCGGCTTCATCTAGCACAAGAAACTCAAGATTGCTAATATTAACATATCCCAAAGCCAAGTGAGAAATCAGCCTACCAGGCGTTGCAACAACGATATCTGCTCCTTGTGTCAATGCAGCTTTCTGACGGCTAAACCCGTCATGGTCGTTACCACCATAAACCGCAAAATATGAAGTGCCAGTATAATATCCTAAACCGACAATTTGTTCCTCAATTTGTTTACATATTTCGCGTGTAGGAGTAATAATTAAAGCTTTTATTCCTTTAGTTTTAATATTTAGAATATGTTCAATTATCGGTATCAAAAAGGCTGCTGTTTTTCCAGAGCCAGTTTGCGAACATGCCAATAAGTCTTTTGATTGTAAAATCACAGGAATTGCCTTCTCTTGTATTTCAGTTAATTCTGAATAATTAAACGATTCGACTCCTTCCTTTAATTTATCTGATATTTTTAATTCTTCAAACTTCATTTTTTCATTATCTTAATTAAATATAGAATTCTAAGATATCAAAACAAAATAGAATTTTATTTCGCTTTAACAAAAAAGTAGTATCTATAATATATTATGACAAAGGTAATAAAACTATTTACCTTTTCTTAAAGAGAAATTTCGTCTTTCTTTCTGATTACTATTAAAAACGCCTTGATTAACCAATCTTATATCTTCAACAGTATAAAAAGCTCCAGGATTAAACTCATTAACAATACTTATAAGTTCTTTCAATTTTTTTCTACCAACTGTCATAAACAAAACGCTAACAGGCCCTTGAGTTCCGTTAGCAGGCATGCTAGTAAGTCCAAAGCCTTTTTCGGTAAGAGTTTCGATTAATATTTCAGCAGGCTTAGCAGTAACCACTCTCAAACCAACAATTCCCAAAGCAATTTTTTCTTCTACTATCATGCCAATATAATTTCCAGTAGCGAAACCAGCTGCATAAAATAAATATCCCATAAAATTATCAAGATTTTCCATTATCTGTCCAATCGCAATTATCCAGATAAAGACTTCAACAAAGCCCAAAACTGGAGCTAAATATTTATGCCCTTTAGAAACAAGAATTATTCGAAGGGTGCCAATAGTTACATCACATATTCGGGCAAAAAAGATTAGCAAAGGCAGCCATAAGTACGTAAACATATCAAATTCCATAATACTCAAATTTATTTTTTAAAACTTTGCAAACTTATCCTAATTTTTTTATAAATATTACAAACCAAAGTTAAAATATTATTAAATTGTGAATAATATCAAAATGGAACCAAATTGGTGTAAAAAACGACAAAACTCACATTACATGAACAAAAAAACAACAAATCAGTTTAGATAAACAAGTAACTAAAATAAAAAAAATAAAACTAAAAAAAATGGAAAGATTATACACAGCAAAAGTAACAGCAAGTGGTGGTAGAAACGGTCATGTAAAAAGCGATGACGGAGTAATTGATATGGATGTAAGAATGCCAAAAGGTTTAGGTGGCGATGGTGGCGAATATGCTAATCCGGAGTCTCTTTTTGGTGCAACATACTCGGCTTGTTATGACGGAGCCTTAAATCTTGTAGCCAAAATGGCAAAACACCGCATAGAAAGCACTACAACTGCGAATGTAACAATTGGCAAAGAATCTGACGGCGGTTTAGCAATTGCAGTTCAACTTGACATAGAAGTTAAAGGAGTTGATAGAAAAATTGCTCAAGATTTGGTCAATCAAGCTCATCAAGTATGCCCATATTCAAAAGCCATAAGAAACAATGTAGAAGTAATTTTGAATTTAATTTAACATCAAGGGATTGTAAAACAATAAATACTATCACAAAAGCCCTCATATTAATTTTGTGTACCCTGCCAGTGGCAGGGTTTTTTATTTTATAAACTTCGGTTGCAATACGAGTGTTGAGAGTCCTACGCACACCCTTTTGTGCCCTGAAGGGAGCCTGCACGCGTAATACTATTATTGAGAGTATCTCCACTCGCTCGGATTTTGCTTTGCTGCATTGAGCTGTCGCTCGGTTGTAATCCTAGTGCTATTGTACCTTTCCCACAACTTATAATCTCAAAAAAGAGGTCAACTCACTTGTTTAACAGAGAACTAAGAACTGTAAAACTGCAGGTCAATTAACAGATTTCTCCCTGCGGTCGAAATGACTGATGTTTTATGATGGTATAAGTCGGCGACACGTAAGTCACAAAATAAAGATTGTATAGAATTTGTCGCCGACTTAAATCCCATATTAAAATGTCATTTCGACCGTAGGGAGAAATCTGTTATTTTTTGAGTGTAATTTAAATAATTTGCTGTTTTTTAATTTATATTCTCAACCGCTCAATCGGTTGTAATCCGAGTGTACAGGGAAGTTTCAACATATTCTTCTATATGCGTTAGCAATTAACAGTTACAGACAAAAAACATACTAAATAAGCGCAAATAAAATGCAAACTAATTAAAAAATTGATGTAATTATTTTTGCTGTGATCTCAGTAAAATAAGGTTCTTTTACTTTGCCAATTTTACGAATAACATCTCGATTGGTATATCCCGAAATAAGATGACATACAACATAACTTTTTAATGATAAATGCTTGCTTAACATCTTGTCGGTTAATTAGTATGTGTATTTTTTATGATATTTTTTTTGTGATATTAAAGCGATAAAAAAAAAGTCTTCAAGCTAACTAATCTCATCATTCGATATTATTACAGCCATGTAAGGTTTAAAAGTATCATCAGCAAACAAAAAGTTTACTTCGATTATATCTTGTTGCTTATACATTATAAATATTTTGAAATTATTCCCGACATAGAACGCTTAGAATTGGCGAAAAAGATTTCAGCCTCTTGTTTCGATGTTAAATCTGGCTGCTTATTTATAAAAACACCTTTACCTGAAGATGCTAATAATTTTGCTACCTCCAATAAAGCCTTACCTGCTTTTGTGCGAGCATTTACTTCTATTGTTATTATTGACAAAGCCTTAAAGTTTAATATACAGTAAAGATAAGCATTAAATGATTTTCTTACAAGTTTTTCTACTTTTTTTATCGGCGTAGATTCAACTAACAAATGTAACTTTAAAAAAAGTCGGGGTGAGAAGACTCGAACTTCCGACCCCTGGTCCCCCAGACCAGTACTCTACCCAACTGAGCTACACCCCGATTTTTCGATTACAAAAATAACAACTTTTTTGCTATTGCCAAATGTTTTTAAATACTCTAATGAAATTCTAAACAATTATTATTTTTGTACAATTAACAATTTCACAATAAAACTGTTAAGTTTCTGTTAAAGATAAAAAACTATTAAAATTTAAAGATATATTTGTTAAAATTAATAAGTCAAGAATGAAAAGAGGCGTTGTATTATTACTATTATTGTCATTTATTCAGATTGCTGCATTTGCACAGAAACACACTATAAGTGGTTACATTAAGGACAAGAGTACAGGCGAAGAGCTAATTGGTGCAAATGTCATTATCAAGGATAAAAACACAGGAACAACAACAAATACTTATGGATTTTATACAATTAATTTACCAGATGGCAAATATGAAATAACATATTCGTTTATCGGATTTAAAGAAGAATCAAAAACTGTAAAACTATTTTCGGATCAAAGTATTAATGTAGAACTAAGTGGCTCGGCTTACATGACCGATGAAGTTATCGTCAGTGGAGAAAAGAAAAGTAATATCGAAGACAGTAAAATGAGTGTTATTAGACTGCCAATAGAAACCGTAAAAACGCTTCCAGCATTTATGGGAGAAGTTGATATTTTAAAAACTATACAATTACTTCCTGGCGTTCAGTCGGCTGGCGAAGGAAATTCAGGGTTTTATGTACGTGGAGGAGGTCCCGACCAAAATCTGATTTTACTTGACGAAGCCACGATTTACAATGCGGCTCACCTATTTGGATTCTTTTCAGTTTTTAATGCTGATGCAATAAAAGGTATGGAATTATACAAAGGTGGTATGCCAGCAGAATACGGTGGCAGAGTAAGCTCTGTACTGGATATTACCATGAATAACGGCAACATGAGAGAGTTTAAAGCCCAAGGTGGAATTGGCACAATAGCCTCACGACTTACAGTGGAAGGGCCCATAAAAAAAGACACATCTTCATTTTTAGTTTCAGCACGTCGCACTTATATTGATGTATTGATAAAACCTTTTATAAAAAAGACTTCACCTTTCAAAGGTTCAGGCTATCATTTTTATGATTTGAATGCAAAACTTAATTATAAATTCTCTGATAAAGATAGAATATTTCTTAGTGGCTATTATGGCGAAGATGTATTTACCTTTAAAAGTACTGACGCAGGTTTCACGATGAATATCCCCTGGGGAAACGGCATGGCTTCCTTACGCTGGAATCATCTTTTTAACAGTAAATTCTTTTCTAATACAACACTTGTAGCATCTGATTATAAATTTAGAACAGAAGTTATTATGGAAGATTTCGAAGACCCAATGGGAGGTTTTAAATTTATACAAAACTCAGGCATCAGGGATTATTACATAAAACAAGATTTCACATGGATCCCAAATCCAAGACATACTGTCAAATTTGGAGGCAATTACATTTATCATATTTTTACGCCTAATTCATTAAGTGCAAGCATGGGTTCCGAAACAATTGATCCAACAGCACAAAAACAATATGCACACGAAGCAGCTATTTATATAGGTGATGATTTTAAAATCAGCGATCGAATTACAGTTTATGGTGGACTAAGAGGTGCAATATTTAACCAACGAGGACCATTTACAAGATATATCAAAGACGATATGCTCCTTACAAATATTGACTCAACTGTTTTTGAAAAAGGAGAAAGTGTTGCATTTTATAATTCAATAGAACCTCGTTTTTCGATTAAGTTCAGTTTAAATAAAAACTCCTCAATAAAAGCCAGTTTTATGCAAAACAAACAATTTTTGCACCTTGCTTCATTATCTGCTTCCACTTTGCCTACCGATCTTTGGGTGCCATGCAGTGATGTTGTTAAGCCTCAACAAGGTCGTCAATATGCTGCTGGATATTTTAGAAACTTTTTTAATGACCACTTTGAAACTTCTGTCGAAATTTACTATAAAGACTTATTTAACCTACTTGAATATGCAGATGGTGCAATGCCAGGCGATGACATTGGAGATAATGCCGACAATTATTTTATTTTTGGAGACGGACGATCTTATGGATTAGAACTATTTTTTAAGAAAAGAACTGGCCTACTTACTGGTTGGATTGGATATACATGGTCGAAAACCGAAAGAATGTTTGATGATATTGATAATGGCAGCCCTTTTCCAGCAAAATATGACAGAAGACACGACCTGTCATTTACTGCAAGCTATATAATTAATGAAAAATGGACAGCAGGCTTAGTATTTGTTTATGCAACTGGTAACACCACTACCCTACCATTAGGACAATATTTAATAGATGGCGATTTGGTAAGCGAATATGGAGACAGAAATTCGTACAGAATGAATCCATATCATAGGCTTGATTTATCGATAACTTATGAACATAAAAAAACCGAAAAATGGGAATCATCTTGGAACTTCTCGGTTTTTAATGTCTATAATAGAAAAAATCCGTATTTTATTTATTTTGATCACGAAGGAAACGTTCAAGATGGCACTTACAAAACTTTTGCAAAACAAGTATCTCTTTTTCCTGTACTGCCGTCAATAACATGGAATTTTAAATTTTAATCAAAAATGAAACAAAAAAACATCATATCAGTAATAATAATTAGCTTGATCCTTATTTCAATAATTTCTTGTGTAAAAGACATAACTGTTGAACTGCCCCGAGCAACTGAAAAACTAACTGTCGAAGGCACAATTGAGCTTAATGAGTTTCCTGTAGTCTTTTTAACAAAAAATTCATCATATTTTGATGCAGTTGATACAGCTTACGTTAACAATCTAATTATAGGCAGCAATCAAGCAACAGTAATTGTTTCACTCAATGGTTTACACGACACTCTAAGCCAACAACCTGTCAGCAGGTGGCCATATTATGCGTTTGTAGGTTCGAAATTTAAAGGAGAACTAAATACTTTTTATGATTTAAAAGTAATATACAATGGTAATGAATATACATCCACCACAGAGATTCGTGATACCGTTGCTATTGACTCGGTAGGTTTTGACAGACTTGGTAGCTTAGACAGTTTGGGATTAATAACCATAAGATGGCAAGACCCAGCAACAATGGGAGATTATTATACCATTTACACAAAACATGTTGGTAAACAAGACTGGTTTTATAGACCATATTTTAGCTTACACCTGATTGATGATAAATTACTTAACGGCTCTTCAATGGAATTTTTTCCTATTACTAAAGGATATGAAAGAAATGAATATTACAATGATTTTAAAGATCCGAACGATACTACAAGCTTGCTTGATAAAGTATGTTATAAAATTGGCGACACTGTTTCTGTCAAATTGTCAAAAATAGACAATAATAGTTATCAGTTTTGGAGTAGCTGGTATCGTAATATGATAACTGACGGAAATCCTTTTACAAATCCAGCTTCGGTAAAAACAAACATACAAGGAGAGAATGTAAACGGACATTGGATTGGAAGAGCATCTTATATTAGTACTTTTTATATTGTTGATACTGCAAATATAGAAATGATATATTAGTGTAATCTTCATAATAAAACGACATTGAACATAACTAAAAGATATTTGTAAAAAAAAGCTAAAAAACAGATATATCGTTCCTACGGAACTTCTAAAAAACTATCTATCAGACCTTTACCAATATATCGTCCCTACGGGACTTCTAAAATACTGACTACCAGATTTTTACCAATTACGTCCCTCACAAGACTTACAAAAATTTGATTATTAGTTTACTGTTACATCTTCTTCAACAAAGCATATCGTCCAAAAGTATCAATATCCTAAATGGTATTTTGAATTATAACTTAGCAAACTACTAATACAACAAATGCCGTAGGCATTAAACATTGGTAAAAATGTCAAACAAAAAACGCAGAAGTCCCGTTAGGGACGAAACATAAAAATCTTTTGCACCTATAAAATCTCAAATCAAATAACTACGAAGTTTCAAATTTTATAAAAAGCTAAAAAACAGATATATCGTCCCTAAGGGACTTCTAAAAAACTATCTATCAGACCTTTACCAATATATCGTCCCTACGGGACTTCTAAAATACTGACTACCAGGTTTTTACCAATTACGTCCCTCACAAGACTTACAAAAATTTGATTATTAGTTTACTGTTACATCTTCTTCAACAAAGCATATCGTCCAAAAGTATCAATATCCTAAATGGTATTTTGAATTATAACTT
>Ga0265295_1004201_pt1 | contig 19635 bp, 16 predicted proteins | sample Munlansysbiofilm_FD_192503 | JGI IMG/M metagenome (GOLD analysis project Ga0265295, IMG submission 192503) | Leachate microbial communities from a municipal landfill in Southern Ontario, Canada - Methane capture system biofilm | ecosystem: Engineered > Solid waste > Landfill > Unclassified ... | reverse complement strand
CAGGAACAAGGGCTCGATCAGCTCCGGTTTTACGCGCCGGAGATGCAGGACAAGGCCATCAAGAAGCTGGATACGGAAACACGACTGCGCAACGCCATCAGCGAAAACGAGTTCTTCCTCGCCCTGCAACCGATTTTCTCCATCACTCAGGACGCGACCTTAAGCGGTTTTGAAGCCCTGCTGCGCTGGAACCCCAAGCACAAAGGCTGGGTCCCCCCCAGCGAATTCATCCCCATCGCCGAACAGACCGGGCTCATCCTGCCCATTGGGCAATGGGTCCTGGAGCAGTCGTGCAAGGTGCTTCACTCCTGGACCGAAAAATATCCGGAAAATACGCTCAGCGTGTCCGTCAACCTGTCCGCACGCCAATTCTCCGATCCCAATCTGGTGCACAACCTGTTCAACTGCATCCGCCACAACCGGATCAACCCCTCGCAGCTCAAGCTCGAGATCACCGAAAGCGACGTCATGACCAACCCCGAGGCGACAATCCAGAAGCTTCGAATGATGAAAGAGCTTGGCCTGGCCATTCTGGTGGATGATTTCGGCACGGGGTATTCGTCCATGAGCTACCTGCAGAGATTTCCCATCGACACGCTCAAAATCGACCGCAGCTTTGTGACCCAGCTGGACAAGCACGCCAACCGCGTCATCGTGCGCACCATCATCAACCTGGCCCACAGCCTGGGCCTGTCCGTGGTGGCCGAGGGCATCGAGACCGAGGCCCAGTGCCTCACGCTGCAGGAGATGGGCTGCGAGTATGCACAGGGGTTCCATTTTTCAAAGCCAATCCTGCTCGATGAGATCGACGACTTCATAAGCCGACATCTGAAAAAATAAAGGCGCTCCCGTCATGTAACGGCAGCGCCCCTCTTTCGTATCGCCTGACCCAAAGAAACGGATTATCCCTTGGCCAGAATGCTCTTGGCCGGAATAAGACCCGTGGCCGCGGCCGAGACGATATTGCCGGCCACTCCCGGTCCGTCACCGGCCACGTAGAGTCCTTTTATGGCCGTCTCAAGATTCTCGTCGCATTCCACCTGCGTGGCGAAGAACTTGATCTCCGGCGCATACAGCAGCGTTTCATCGTTGGCCACGCCCGGCACGACCTGATTGAGCTTTTCAAGGCCTTCAACCAGGTTGGCCAGAATGCGCTCGGGCAGGGCCATGGCGATGTCGCCGCAGACGACTTTTTTGAGCGTCGGCTCAATGTAGCTGTTGCGGATGCGGTTCCAGGTGGACCGCCGGCCGCGCTTCAAGTCCCCGAAGCGCTGCAGGATTGGCTTGCCGCCGCCGATAAGGGTCGCCAGGCGGCCGATGGACTCGCCGTAAGCCTGATTGTCGGTCACGGGCTCGTTTAAGACCACCTTGGACAGAAAGGCGAAGTTGGTGTTCTCGCTCTTCTTGTCCATGTAGGCGTGGCCGTTGACGCAGACGAAATCCTGGTAATTTTCCTGGGCGATGAATCCGCCGTAATTGGTGCAGAAGGTCCGGGTCAGATCGTCGTACTTGGCCGTGCGGATGAAAAAGGTCGGGTCGTAGATGATGGAGCACAGGTCCTGCATGATCTCGTTGTGCACTTCCACGCGCACGCCAACCTCGATGCCGCGCTGGGTCACGGCCAGACCGTGACGCTGCACGAGTTGCCCGACCCACTCCGCCCCGACCCTGCCCGGCGCAAGGATGACGTTGTCCGCCAGATACTCGTCCGTGGCCGTGGTCACGCCGCGCACCCGGCCATCCTTCAACAGAATGTCGATCACCTCTTCCTTGGTACGCACGGTCACGCCCTTGGACTTGATGTACTCGACCATGCCGGTGATATGACCGGGCAGATTGTCGCTGCCGAGGTGCTTCTGCTTGATGACCAGAAGATCGATGCCGAACTTTCTGGCTTCCTTGCGGATGGAGCGGGCTTCCTCGATATTGGTCGGATAGACTTTGCCGTCCATGCCGAAACGGTTGAAGATGCCTTCCGTTTCGTCGATAAGCGCGGTGGCCTTGCCCAGACTCATGAACTGGGTCAGATCGGTCTTGCCCAGCTTGGGTATGAAATTGAGCTTGCCATCGGAAAAAAGCCCCGCGCCGCCCATGCCCGAGAGGATATTACAGGGCTTGCAATGGATGCAGTCCTGTTCTCCGGTCATGGGGCAGTTGCGGGTAATCGAATCACGGCCCTTCTCGATCAGAAGCACATCGAGGCTGGCCTGCTCGGCCAGATGGTAGGCCGCGAACAATCCTGCCGGACCGCCGCCGACAATGATCACGTCATGGACTTTCTTCGGCATATCTATTTTCCTTCGACCTTCTTCTTGCGCGCGGACATGGAGTGCCGCTTCTGAGCCGAAAGCTCGATCTTGCGCAGGCGGATGTTCTGCGGAGTCACTTCGACCATCTCGTCGTCGCGAATGAAGTTGAGCGCCATTTCAAGCGTCATGGGCAGCACGGGAGTGAGAATGATGGCCTCATCCTTGCCCGAGGCGCGCATGTTGGTCAGCTTCTTTTCCTTGCAGGGGTTGATGTCGATGTCGTTGTCGCGGTTGTGTTCGCCGACGATCATACCTTCATAGACCGCATCGCCCGGACGTACGAACATCCGGCCGCGCGGCTCCAGATTGAAGAGTGCGTACGGCACGGCCTGGCCCTGTCTGTCGCAGACCAGGGAGCCTGAAAAACGGGTCGGAAAATCACCCCGGAACTCGCCGTATCCGTCGAACAGGGAGTTCATGATGCCCGTGCCCTTGGTGTCGGTCAAAAATTCGTCGCGGTAGCCGATAAGCGCGCGCGACGGCACGGAAAACTCCATGCGCACGCGGCCGCTGCCGTTGTTGACCAGATTAAGGAGCTTGCTGCGACGGACGGACAGTTTCTCCGTGACCACACCCATGAAGGCCTCGTCGCAGTCCACGTAGACGTGCTCCATGGGCTCCAGGAGCTTGCCGCCATCTCTCTTGTAGATGACCTCGGGCCTGCCGACGCCGAGCTCGAAGCCTTCGCGGCGCATGGTCTCGATGATGATGGCCAACTGGAATTCGCCGCGCCCCTTGACGACCATGGAATCCTTGTCCTCGCTCTCCTCGACCTGGATGGCCACGTTGGTCAGGGCCTCTTTTTCAAGACGGTCCTTGATCTTGCGCGACTGCACGATCTTGCCCTCGCGACCGGCAAAGGGCGAGGTATTGATGGTGAAGCGCATGGACACGGTAGGCTCGTCCACATCGATGCGCTTCAGGCGCACCGGGCTCTCTTTGAGACAGATGGTGTCGCCGATGCTGACCTTGTTCAGTCCTGCCATGACCACGATATCACCCATCTCGACGGCGGCCTGATCCTTGAGCTGCATGCCCTCGTAGGCCTGCACCTTGGTCGGCCGGAAGGAGTACTGATCGCTTTCGCCCACGCATAAAAGGTCGGCCTTTTCCTGCAACAGCCCGGCCTTGATCTTGCCGATGACCAGTCGGCCAAGGTAGTCGGAATATCCGAGGTCCGAAACAAGCATCTGAAACGGCGCGGCGGGATCGAAACGCGGGCCGGGAATGCGCTCCAGAATCAGGTCGAAGAGGCAGGACAGATCCTTGCCCGGTTCTTCAAGCACCGGAGAAGCCACGCCGTCGCGGCCGATGGCATAGAGCACCGGAAATTCAAGCTGGTCCTCATCGGCGCCAAGATCGATGAACAGGTCGTAGACCTCGTCCAGAACTTCCTGCGGCCGGGCGTCGGAACGGTCGATCTTATTCACGACCACCAGAATGGGCAGGCTCGCATCGAGCGCCTTTTTCAGCACGAAGCGGGTCTGGGGCAGCGGGCCTTCGGAGGAGTCCACCAGCAGCACCGCGCCGTCGACCATGGACAGGGCGCGTTCCACTTCCCCGCCAAAGTCGGCATGGCCGGGAGTATCGACGATATTGATCTTCACGCCCTTCCAGCGCACGGAACAATTCTTGGCCGCAATGGTGATGCCGCGTTCGCGTTCCAAATCCATGGAATCCATAATGCGGTCATCCACGGCCTGGTTGTCCCGGAACACTCCGGACTGTCGGAACATGACGTCCACCAAGGTGGTCTTACCATGGTCAACGTGAGCTATGATAGCGATATTTCTGATATTGTCATTCTTCTGCATGGTGGGCATATTTTCCTCGTAGAGCATAAAAAACGGCTTCCTTAACTGAAGCCGATGTGGAGCGGTCGCACGGCGCACAACACACGACGCACGACACTATTTTTCCATTACGCGCACCTTTCGTGCGACGTCAAGAAGGAAAGAAACGAAAAAAGCGGATCTTTATTTAGGGCGCAAGTCCGGAAAGGCGGCCGTTTAAGGCAGCTAGCGGCAAGAGAAAAGCCTTGAAGCCTATTTGAATGTCCCGCAGCGCATATTGCGAATGGCGTCCTTGAACTGGATTTCAGCAGTGCAAGGCTTCATGAGTTTCTGGACATAACCCAGGCCAAAGGTCGGATGATCAATGACATCACCGATCTGAAACGTACGCTCCATGCTGTAGGTCAAGGGCTTGGCACAAGGAGTGACCAGCTTTTCCCACTGCTCAGCCAAGGCCAGGGCCTGCTTGGTGGAGGCCAGGGCTGCCTTCTTGGGGCGCGGGGTGGCGGGCTTTTTGACCTTGGGCTCGGCAGTAGGAGACACGTAAGCGTGACGTGCGTTACAAACCTTGCACTCGACCTTGGCGATCTTTTCACCGGCCATGACGACCACGTGATGGTCGGTCACAGTCTTGCACTTCTTGCACAGGGACTCAACGGAACTGCCTGCTTGTATTTGATTTTCTGTCATGATTGATCCTTTAAAGTGACGTTGCGGGAAAAAAAAGCCACAAGGGAAAGTCCTTGTGGCATGTTCTCTATTTAAGCACCCTACCCCCTTCCCGTGCGCGAGGCAATGGGCGAGTTTGGGGGCGGTCAGACATTTCCATTCCCAGCCCTCCGCACGCAGGGCGACAAGTAAGACAAAGCAGTTATGGGGACGAAATCAAGTTTCAATCCACGCCCTCCGCACGGAGGGCGACGCAAAGACGCCTTGGCGGCTGCGATGTCGGCTTGTTTCAATCCACGCCCTCCGCACGGAGGGCGACTCATGGGCGGAGGAAGTTCCGCGTCGAACTGGAGGTTTCAATCCACGCCCTCCGCACGGAGGGCGACTCAGGGCTGGCAAGTCGATCATCCCGATTCAGCCGTTTCAATCCACGCCCTCCGCACGGAGGGCGACCCGTCACCAGCTAGAGCGCTGGATTTTAAATCGTTGTTTCAATCCACGCCCTCCGCACGGAGGGCGACGGAACAGCCAGGGCACACTGGACCCGTCCCATTTGTTTCAATCCACGCCCTCCGCACGGAGGGCGACCTAAAATGGGTGGTGCTGCTGTTTCTTTTGTACAGTTTCAATCCACGCCCTCCGCACGGAGGGCGACTCAGAAACAATGTGCTGAAGCCATCGGAGACAGGCCGTTTCAATCCACGCCCTCCGCACGGAGGGCGACGACATTTTGTTAACGTCAGAAGATATACTTTTTTGTTTCAATCCACGCCCTCCGCACGGAGGGCGACCAGCGGGGCAAGCGGTGGGCATGCGGGTGCGGGGGGTTTCAATCCACGCCCTCCGCACGGAGGGCGACCCTCCGGCCCGGCGCGGGCAGGTCATCCGCACTGGTTTCAATCCACGCCCTCCGCACGGAGGGCGACTTCAACGCGCTGTCACTCTCTGCCGACTCGCGGCGTTTCAATCCACGCCCTCCGCACGGAGGGCGACGCAGGCCTTACCTCCTTGTTCGGGACGGCTTGAAGTTTCAATCCACGCCCTCCGCACGGAGGGCGACCCCCGGTCTATGGCTGGCAGGCGGTGACGAATGCAGTTTCAATCCACGCCCTCCGCACGGAGGGCGACGGGTGATTCGCCGGACGTGTGGCGCTGGATGGATGTTTCAATCCACGCCCTCCGCACGGAGGGCGACGCAGGCTTTACCTCCTTGTTCGGGACGGCTTGAAGTTTCAATCCACGCCCTCCGCACGGAGGGCGACGAATCATCCTGGATACAAGGGCGACCATTACCTGTTTCAATCCACGCCCTCCGCACGGAGGGCGACCCCAATGTTCCAGCGCCGGATCCAGTCTTCCTGGTTTCAATCCACGCCCTCCGCACGGAGGGCGACAGATTGCCGTCCGCGACTCTTGCCAAGATCCACTGTTTCAATCCACGCCCTCCGCACGGAGGGCGACGCGTAACAAAGGATCTGCAAGACCCCTTCGGACTGTTTCAATCCACGCCCTCCGCACGGAGGGCGACAGAACTTTTAAAGGATTCTTTTTTGTCATATTGGTTTCAATCCACGCCCTCCGCACGGAGGGCGACTTGTTGTGGATGCCCCGGCGCTCTACGTTACTGGTTTCAATCCACGCCCTCCGCACGGAGGGCGACTTGTTGTGGATGCCCCGGCGCTCTACGTTACTGGTTTCAATCCACGCCCTCCGCACGGAGGGCGACTCCAGGGCGGTGACATCCTGGGGGCGTTGGCCAAGTTTCAATCCACGCCCTCCGCACGGAGGGCGACCGCCCTTGTGGTTTACTGGATGATTTCGTGCTTGTTTCAATCCACGCCCTCCGCACGGAGGGCGACCAATTTTAAACAACGAGGGGTAATCATGGACGCACAGTTTCAATCCACGCCCTCCGCACGGAGGGCGACGAAACCCAAGCATCAAGCCCCTGATCCCCGACTTGTTTCAATCCACGCCCTCCGCACGGAGGGCGACCCTGGATGCCATGCTCTCCGGATTTCGAAGAGTGTTTCAATCCACGCCCTCCGCACGGAGGGCGACAGGGCCTTATACAATAACTGTTTGTTACGGCGAGGTTTCAATCCACGCCCTCCGCACGGAGGGCGACAGGCTGGTTGTAGGTACGATAAAAGATTCGGACGGTTTCAATCCACGCCCTCCGCACGGAGGGCGACCCTTCTTGGCCAGCCAAGAGGCGAAGGTGTGGCGTTTCAATCCACGCCCTCCGCACGGAGGGCGACGATCTTTTCCAACAAGTGGGACGACCTCAAGGGCGTTTCAATCCACGCCCTCCGCACGGAGGGCGACTTGTCCAATCACATCCTCATGCGCGTGGAGATGGTTTCAATCCACGCCCTCCGCACGGAGGGCGACCCAAGCAGGGCGACCCGGCACCGCTGTTCCGCATCGTTTCAATCCACGCCCTCCGCACGGAGGGCGACGCTCCATTGTTGGCGTCGCCGTTGCGGATGTCGCGTTTCAATCCACGCCCTCCGCACGGAGGGCGACCGCCGCTGGCTTTGCAATAGGCCGTCTTGAGCAGTTTCAATCCACGCCCTCCGCACGGAGGGCGACCGGCATGGTCTGCGATGCGCTCGGATGGGATTTTAGTTCAATCCACGCCCTCCGCACGGAGGGCGACGAGCCGTACATTTAATATGATCCGCATATCCGTTAGTTTCAATCCACGCCCTCCGCACGGAGGGCGACCGGCTCGGCCCTTCGCGGTGGCGGTGTCTGGCGTGTTTCAATCCACGCCCTCCGCACGGAGGGCGACCTGCCGCATACATTATTTGGCAGTGGGACGCGATGTTTCAATCCACGCCCTCCGCACGGAGGGCGACCACTTGTCTGCGCTGCGCCAGCTTGGACGGTTCCGTTTCAATCCACGCCCTCCGCACGGAGGGCGACCAACGCCCCTGGCCTCGTCGCTGACGTAGCTACCGGTTTCAATCCACGCCCTCCGCACGGAGGGCGACTTGGGTACACTGGGAGCAGGACTTTCGAGAAGGTGTTTCAATCCACGCCCTCCGCACGGAGGGCGACCCGACCCTCGGGACGGCGCGTTGGCCGAATCCGAAGTTTCAATCCACGCCCTCCGCACGGAGGGCGACGTGCTGGTCTTAATCTTGGCAGACTGGCGGATCTTGTTTCAATCCACGCCCTCCGCACGGAGGGCGACGTAAACGATGGCCCCACCTGAAGCGTAGGCCGTGTTTCAATCCACGCCCTCCGCACGGAGGGCGACGCGGCACATCGGCCCGTCGATTAAGTATGCACTGTTTCAATCCACGCCCTCCGCACGGAGGGCGACAAGGGCGTGGTGTTGGCGGTGCCGTAAGCGCGGGTTTCAATCCACGCCCTCCGCACGGAGGGCGACACCGCCCTCATAGCCCGCGATCTGCGCGATGCCGTTTCAATCCACGCCCTCCGCACGGAGGGCGACGTCAATGGAGACCGCCTCAACCCGTGCAATCGCGGAGTTTCAATCCACGCCCTCCGCACGGAGGGCGACTCCAACACGCCTCAGCCCCGTACAAGACTTGGTGTTTCAATCCACGCCCTCCGCACGGAGGGCGACGTTGTCCCGGATGCCGTGGCCGATGCGTGTGCAGTTTCAATCCACGCCCTCCGCACGGAGGGCGACGCGCCTTGGGGCAGAAATCAACGCGCTGCGCGAAGTTTCAATCCACGCCCTCCGCACGGAGGGCGACGCCAGACACGCGGGACGTATCGCATACGCGACAAGTTTCAATCCACGCCCTCCGCACGGAGGGCGACACGAGGATTTCTGCAAGGTCCGCATACTTGGACTTGTTTCAATCCACGCCCTCCGCACGGAGGGCGACCTGAATCATACCTGACCTCCTGTCGGTTCTGGCCGTTTCAATCCACGCCCTCCGCACGGAGGGCGACGGCAACAAGCTGTGTGCTCTCTCTGGTGGCAACTGGTTTCAATCCACGCCCTCCGCACGGAGGGCGACCCTTTGACCCTATACACGCAGGACGTACACGAAGTTTCAATCCACGCCCTCCGCACGGAGGGCGACCGTAGCGGCCATCGTGGCAGGATACACACCAGAGGTTTCAATCCACGCCCTCCGCACGGAGGGCGACTAATGTGTGGCTTTGGCGATACAGAAAATTGGATGTTTCAATCCACGCCCTCCGCACGGAGGGCGACCAAGGAGTTGACCCCGTTGACCTGCCCCACGGTGTTTCAATCCACGCCCTCCGCACGGAGGGCGACCCAGACACCTTGAGTGCCTTGTTCAGCAGTTCTGTGTTTCAATCCACGCCCTCCGCACGGAGGGCGACTCGACAGCAACGCCCCGGAAGTTCAGGCTGAAATGTTTCAATCCACGCCCTCCGCACGGAGGGCGACCAGGTTTCATCCGAGGCCAGGGCCGTGGTCATGTCGTTTCAATCCACGCCCTCCGCACGGAGGGCGACTGGCACGATGGTGTCAAAAAGGATGGTTCCGCACGGTTTCAATCCACGCCCTCCGCACGGAGGGCGACCTGAAGAACTGAAAACCGAGATCGAGGAGCTTGTGTTTCAATCCACGCCCTCCGCACGGAGGGCGACGGTAATCTCCTTTCTGACTCTGACGGTGATGGAATTGTTTCAATCCACGCCCTCCGCACGGAGGGCGACCCACCATACAGCAACCGCGCCGAGTCACCAAATTTGTTTCAATCCACGCCCTCCGCACGGAGGGCGACTCGGACAACAGTCGGACACAAACAAGAATGTTAAGTTTCAATCCACGCCCTCCGCACGGAGGGCGACATTAAGGATTGTCCATTGTACGGGTATCGGTTGGGGTTTCAATCCACGCCCTCCGCACGGAGGGCGACGTGTGTACTACATTCGGCTTGCGAAGGATGACGCAGTTTCAATCCACGCCCTCCGCACGGAGGGCGACCTTTTGGCGCTGCTGGCCTGCGGAGGAGATGATGGTTTCAATCCACGCCCTCCGCACGGAGGGCGACCTCTGGTGTCATGCAGGCCGTACCGGATGCGCCGGGTTTCAATCCACGCCCTCCGCACGGAGGGCGACGTAGAACTTCACCCGCTTTCGTCCTGATGCGTAGAGTTTCAATCCACGCCCTCCGCACGGAGGGCGACATGGCATAACGTCACGGCATGGGGCAAGACTGCTGTTTCAATCCACGCCCTCCGCACGGAGGGCGACCAAATTATCTCATCGGCCAGCTTGAGGCCGCGCAGTTTCAATCCACGCCCTCCGCACGGAGGGCGACGCTGCTCCGTGTGCGGTTTGCGAACCAGGAATCGTTTCAATCCACGCCCTCCGCACGGAGGGCGACGCATTTTTGCCTGATTGCTTTTAGCGCAGTGCTCGGTTTCAATCCACGCCCTCCGCACGGAGGGCGACGCTACCCCTTGCGATATTGACTTTGACCGCTCCGGTTTCAATCCACGCCCTCCGCACGGAGGGCGACGTGGAAAGATTAGTAACTATGGTGTCTGTTATTTCGGTTTCAATCCACGCCCTCCGCACGGAGGGCGACGGATCATATTCCGGGTCTTCTGGTTCGTCGGGGAGTTTCAATCCACGCCCTCCGCACGGAGGGCGACTGTCGGCTACAATAACATTGGTATGCAACGATTCCCGCAGCTTATTCCGCGAACATCGTTGGAAATACCGCAGTTTGTTGTTGCCAAATCAAAGCGTGAAAATTTTATCGCACAAAATCATACGATTACAGTCATCGCGAACCCTCCGGGGATTTCGGCACCGCTTGGGGTTCGCGCTACAGAATCAGCGGCCCTTCCGGATCATACGCGGGCTTGGCTCCGATGTGTTCTATCTTTCGTTTCCAATTCGAGCCCAGGTAATAAAAACGCAGGCTGTCTTTGCTCTCGTCCATTTCATTCAGCAGCCTGTTTTTCAGCCGCGTCCATTGCGCCGGGTCCACCACGCATTCGAACACGGAATATTGCACCCGCTGTCCATAATCCTGGCACGCCTTGGCGATGCGCCGCAAGCGCCTCTGCCCGCCAGGGTCCTCGAAACTCACGTCGTAACTTATCAGTACCAGCATATTACTTCCACACAAACGGCGGGTATCCGTCCAGATCTCCGCGCAGCCAGCGGGACATGAGCATGGCCTGGACATGGAAGACAAGCCCCATGGGAATCCGCTCATTCAAAAAGGGATGCATGATCTCGTCCTGTTTGCGTTTCTGATACGCGACCAAAAGTGTTTTCCGCGCATTATCCGTCAACTTTACAGCACCGGTTTCAAGAATCTCGAAGTCATCCTTTTTGATCTGCCCCAAATTGATGAGCGAAAGAGCCAGACGATCCCCCACAAAAGCCCGAAACTCTTCCATGACATCCAGCGCCAAGCCATGCCTGCCGGGCCGATCCCGATGCAGAAAACCAACTTCCGAATCCAGACCGACGCATTCCAGAGCGCTGCGCACATCATGCGCCAGCAGCGTATAGATGAACGACAACAGGCAATTGATCCGGTCAAGGGGCGGACGCCGACTGCGCCCGGCAAAACGAAACTCGGGCTCGGCGGATAGAATCAAGTGATTGAACACCCCAAAATATCCGTTGGCCGCCTCCCCTTCGATGCCACGCGCCAGATTGAGGCCGACGGGTTGTTGCAGGCGATGAAGGCAGTCCTGCAAATGCGCAATTTCCTTCTCAAGAGCCTCGCCATCAATCTTAGCACCATGATCACGGAGCGTGCGTTGCAAAACCCGACGCGCATTGATGATCTTGGCGGTGATGATGGACCGGGCCACTTCAGCGCTTGCGTCCTGATTGTCGGCACGCCTGAACTGCTCGCGTCGGAGCAGGACGTTACCTGAAACAGGCCCCTGCACACGCGCCAAAAAACGCCCTTTCTCGGTCAGAAAGCTGAAGCCCAGCCCGCGCTCGGCAGCGAATCCCATCAAAAACGGACTGCACGAAACCTGTCCGAAGCAGACCACGCCACCCAAGGTATGAATGGGCACGCGCAGTTTGACTTCCTTGTCCACGCGGACGGCGACGCATTCGCCGTCCTTGGCTAGATAGGCACCTTGGGTCGTCACATAAAGTGTATTAAGCAGTTTCTTCATTCCGCGTCCGCCATGGTTGTAAGGTACCGGCTGATGGATTTGGACCTGGGCAGCCTGGGCATGCACGCATGAAATAGCGAACACGCGTCGCATTTCGCGCTGTAAACGGCTGGCGGCGTTCGCCCTGCGTCGATGAGCCTATGCAGCCGCTCAGCGGCCTCACGGGTTTCGGTGCGCAACCCGTCGTCAAAAACGACCCCCTCGCGACGCCTGGTCTTGCCGTAGAACAAGGCTCCTTCCGTTATCACCACGTCCAGCATCTCTTCCAGGCACATTGCCTGGGCGCAGAGCTGCACCCGGTCCCAGTCGGCAGCCTTGCTGCGGCCGCGTTTGTACTCGACCGGAAAGACCTCCGTACGCCCGGGTCCGAATTCCACGACATCCGCGATGCCCGAAAGCCCAAGCGCCAGAGAACGCAAGGGCAGACTGCGGGCAATATGCCGCCCTGCCCGGACCGAGTTCTCTCCGGAATCGACCTTGTCGTGCAAAATTCGCCCTTCGGCCGTGAACAGATTCTCTTCCCAGACCCGCTCGATATGAATGAGCGCGCATTGCCGCTCGCAATAGAGCAGGTGTTGCAGGGCCGAGATGGGCAAAAGCTCGTCTTCAGAATACATGTGTCTGACTCCGCTTAAGCTGCGCGACGTCGCGACTCGCAAGAAAAGCAAGTCACCGATATTGGCGCAGCTTTTCCAGAATCCGCTCGCGCATGGCCGGTTTGTCCGCCGGATACAGGGAAATGAGCTTCTTTCCCTGCTGCTGGTAGAGCTGCTGCTTCTTGAGCATGCCGATTTTGTAGTCTGCCGTTTCCATGCCCCAATATTCGATATAGACATCGAATTCAGGGATATAAAAATCCGGCCTGATGGCGTATCCGTCCAGGATGCGGAAGCGTTCATCATAGCGGTAGCCGATGCCCTCGGCAGCCAAAACTTCGCAGACGAGGCGTTCGCCGCCCGATTGCACCCAACTGCCGTCCTTGGCCCGGATGTTCTTCTGCAATTCGACCTTGGTTTCATAATTGCGGCGCTCCAAAAAAACCTCGTCAAAGCAGTGATCGCAGAACGGACGCTGAAAGGCTTTGCGGCTGCGCACGTATTCGTCGGGGGCAAGCCGCACCCCGCACCGCTTGCACAGATGCACGGCCTGCTCCTCGGCAATGCGGACAGCTTCAGTGATGGTCTCGATGGCGATGGCAGCGTCGCGCTGGTTGTAGTCCTTCTCGACAGCGCTTGCCGCCATGTCCCGAAGATCCGCGAGTGCGCATTGCGCGGCGATGCCGTAGCTCTTGAGAGCCCGGACCGCGTATTGACGAACCTGCGGATTCGCGTCGCGCAAGAGCGGATGCAGGGCGGACACAGCCTTCTCCCCATCGGCCAACCCGGCCAGCTTGCCCATGGCCGAGGCAGCCAGTCGGCGGACATTGGGTATGGGCGAACGGCTCAGTTCGACCAGTTCCGGCAGAGCGGCCGGATCGCCGGAATTGCCCAGATCCACCGCCCTTTGCCGGAAGTGTTGTTCGAGTTTTTTGTCCATCAGAGCATCTCGATGATCTCCACGCCAGTTGGGGCTTGGCCGACGGAGACATTATAGTCCTTGAAGGAACGGGCCGGACCGGCGGAATCTTCCTGACGTTTGACATCCACCAGATCGAAAAGCTTGTGGGCGGGAGCGTTGCCAAGCTTGTTTTCGTGTTTGAAGACAAAGAGCTTGCGACTGCTCATAATCCCACGCGCAGCCGAACGGTCATGTTCGAACATGTTGATGAGCGCATCCCAAAGCAAAGACAGGTCTTCGTCGGAAAAATTCGTCTTCTCGGCCAGGGGCGCGGAAACGAAACCGCGAGCCACGTAAAGTCCATAGGGAACGATATGCTTGCGACCCATGGTCCGCTCCTTTTCCAAATCTTTCTCGTTCGTCACTGCCATGCGGGTAATGCTGATCTCTTGGGGCATGATGGGCTCAACACTCTTGGCAAACGCCAGTTGCACAGGCCCACGGACCTGCCCACAGTTGACTTCCGTGGTCATAACCGCGCCAAAAGTGCGTATATCGAAGAAATTAGTACACATCCAACCGGTGACCGCTGCTGCTTCCTCAGCTTTTTTTGGGAGTTTCTTGGGCTCGATAGTCAGTTTACTCTCCGTGTACGCTTCTTGATGGGTTGTATTGAGCACAGATTTTTCTTGAATATAAATTCTGAATCCGGTTGCCCCATTCTTGGACAGAGCCACATGATTGCGTATCTTGCGCTTCAGACAGACGTCGGTGACCAAACCATGACCTGTTTCGGGATCAATGCGGGGCATGTTTCCGGCATCAGGGTCGCCGTTGGGATTTCCGTTTTCCACGTCAAAGAGCAGGACGAATTCATAGCGGTTGGCAATGGCGGTCATGGTTAGTTCTCCTTGATTTTTTTGGTGAAAAAGTCTTTGCGCTGGTGGTAGTAGCCGATCATGAACAAGCCCTGCTCTTCCGCGGACATGGTTTTCGGAAAGTCATCGAAGAAATTCATGATCTCCTGCACCATGGCTTCGTAATGGATGGCCCGTCCTTTTTTCTCGGCATCCTTGCGAAGCTTTGCCGTGTGGTTGGATGCGTTCTTGAGCAGCATATGAAAGACCTGCCCGGGATTGGCCGAGGCGGAAGAAAGATAGCGGTCTTTGATGGTCGCGTTCGCACCGGGGACAGCATCTTCCTGGGCTTTTTCCAGAACGGCGAAGAGCCTGCCCAAAAGGTAGGGACGATCAGTTCTTGCGGGATCAAGTGACACGGAAACCTCCATCTGTTTGTTGCGCATGAGAAAAGCCTTGATGAGCGCGGCCCGGAAATAGGTCACGGCATGCTCGGCCCGAATGCGGCCAAGCACGACAGGAAGCAGGCTTTGCGGGTAGGACAAACCCGTGAGCATAGCTTTGGCCATGCCGCCAGCGAGAACCGGCGAGATGTTTTCGCTTTTTCCCAAGGGGGCTGTTTGGCAAAGAAGCCGCCATAAAGGCGGAAATTCGGGTTCATTGTCGTATTGGAGGATGATTTCGAGCTGCTTGAAATGCGATCCGATTTTCTCCAACAGGCCACCAACCGTGCTCATCTCCCAAAAGCGTACGGACAATCGAGCCGCGTTGGGGGCCAGGGCCAGGAGATAGAACCGCACGGATTCATCCATGTCCGGCACGAAATCCACGGCATGTTTGCCGGAACGGATGGCTTGCAGTAGATCGTGGATCTTGGTTGTGGTCTGGTGATCGATCGTGGTTTCCGGAGTGCTGATCGCAGTATCCGGATCAAAGAGGTCGGCCAGAAAATCCTCGGCCGGGCTGGATCGTTCGGCCCAGAAGGCTATTGTGGAGTCACCGATGGTGATTTTCTGGCGACTTTCACGGCTGAGAATATAGTTGAGCGCAGTGACGTAGCTAAACGCGGCCTTTTGACTCACAGGGGCATTGATTGACTGCTCTTTTCCGTACGATTCAAACGCTGAAAGATTAAATGAAACAATAGAAGCCCCAACTTGCTGAGCCCCGCGAACGCCTTTAATCGATGGGTGTAGCCTCGCGATAGGTTGACCGTACTTTCCTGTTATCAGACATTGGCCAACATTATCATTCTCGCGTTGATTCAGACAATTTTCCCAGGCATCTTGGGCAGCTGGACGTTCATGGATAAAACCACGGACACCATCTAATCGAAAAATGACATTAGAGCCAAGGAGCTCTTTCCATTCCGGATAGATCGAAAGATCCTTCTCGGTTTTTGACAAGAATTCCAGAACAGCGCTCAACCCAGGGTCAGAAGTATCACAATACGCTTTTAAAAGCTCGATGAAAGCAGCATGACACTTGTCGGTTCTTTCTTGATTGCCTTTGTCATCCTTGCCGAGGACATAGCTTGTGGTATCCCAAAGAAAGTTCGCTTTAATGCCGCTGGCTTTTTTTTCTGCTGCGGGAACAAGCAGTCTGCTCGGTCTTGTTTTTTTATTCTCTGTAATACGCAGATCTTCAATTGCTTTGACTTCACCGTTTAAACCTAAGACCAGCGCAAACGAAATATTCTCAATACTCGTCCCATAAGGCGGCATGCCTGAATCCGGGTCTGCGCACATGCGCTCGTAATATCCGTGCAGTGCTTGCAGAATCATGCGTGCACCTCCGCAGATAAGGGCGAAGGTGGGACAATGATCCCGTCCTGCATGACGGCTTTGAAGAAGAGCGGTGTCATGTCGTTGGCAAAGTCGATGTCCAGCAGCATGTAACCCAGATCCCGCTTCTCTCCGGCATAGCATGATTGCGGAACCTCACCCTCGATCAGTTCGAAGGAGGCCGGGAACTCCCGGCAGCCGAAGCAGGGCTGATGAAAAAATTGCCCGGCCCTGGCCCGACGGTTGAAAATATCCAGATGCTTGCCTTCGTTGTCCGCCGAGCTGGCTTTCTCGGTAAGTTCGAAATGCGCCTCGATGACGTATTCCACGTTGCGCAGCAACGTCGATGCGCGCTGCTGACGATTACTGCCGTCATCGACCAGAAAATACAGGGGCTTCCTGTCTCGCATGACGGTTTCCGGGTTGGGTTTGGGGATTTTGGAACTCACCTCGTTGCGGCGCACGTTGTCGAATCTGATGGGCCGCAAGACGTGAATCCTGTCCACAACCCACCGTATGGCCGGTTTCCAATGGATGGCCTCCAGAATGCCGCGCGCGGCGGACGGGGTCATGACATCGTAGGAAACCCGCTCCACCTTCATTTCCGGGCGGGTAAAGCAGGCATAGTCGCCCCAGACCCGCAGTTTGACACCAAATCCCATAGTTTTCTCCTTTTCAGGCGATCAATCCATCAGCATCCCACACCTCTCCCGCATCCACGCACAATCCGACGCGTTCGTCGTAGGCGGCCAGATTGCGCAGAACGGGGTAGGCATCCTGAATCATTTCAACCGCTCCAGCCGCCTGGAGTTTTGCCATGTCCCTGGTTCTGACCGTCACGGAATATCGCTGCAATTTGCGCAGGATGGCACGCGGAAAGTCCGTGAAACGCAGTTGCCGGACCAGTTCTTCCGCCTCGGACTCTCTTGGAATAATCATGGCGCTCCCCTCGTCTTCGATAAAGCGGAAGTCATTGGCCACCTGTTTGAATGGAAAAAGCAGCTCTTTATCCACTGGCGCGTTCAACCGCTTCATGATCTGTTTCTTGTCCAGTTCCTGCACGTCGTAGAGCAGTTCAAAGTAGCGGCGCATGGCCGCAAGTCCGAGCGGGTCCTCCGCAGGCAACGTGCGCAATGTTTCTCCGGCGCGACTGGCGCAGCGTTGCAACCAGGGCATTCGGGGCGGTTTCTCAGACTCGAAAACGACAACCCGCCCCATCCCGTCGAGCCGCCCCTCCCGATTGCAGCGCCCAGCGGCCTGAGCAATGGAATCCAGCCCGGCCATGCCTCGGTAGACAACCGGAAAATCCACATCCACCCCGGCTTCGATGAGCGACGTTGAAATGACTCGGCATGGCAGACGATCTTTAAGCCGCTGACGGACTGCCGCCAGCACGTCGCGGCGATGTTCGGGGTACATATTGGTGGACAGATGAAACGCGCCTTCGTGCTCGGGCAGCAGCTCGAACACCTTGCGGGCCTGGGCCTTGGTGCCGACAATGCACAGCACCTGCTCCAGGCTGAAGATACACTTCGCCAACTCCGCGTCAGAGAGTCGGCCGGCAAAGGTGACTTCGACCCGTTTGAGATTCGCATACAAATTCACGGGGTCGGCGATGATTTCCCGCACATTCTGCAAAGGTTCGTGGAAACTCTCGTCATCCAGGGCGGGCTGCGTGGCCGTGCACAGCACCACGCTGCAGCCGTAATGCTCGACCAGCTCCCGCAGGGCGCAAAGACAGGGCTCCAGATATTCCGAGGGAATGGCCTGTGCCTCGTCCAACACAATGACGCTACGCGCGATGTTGTGCAGCTTGCGGCAACGTGACGGTTTGTTGCTGAACAGGGATTCAAAGAACTGGACATTGGTGGTCACCACCACGGGCGCGTCCCAGTTTTCGACTGCCAGACCACGCCACCTGTCGTAGCCCTGCTCTTCGGGGTCGTCGCTTCCTTTGAAGTTGCAGTGATGCTCCAGCACGTTTTCCTGCCCAAAAATGGAGCTGAAAACCCGGGCGTTTTGCTCGATAATGGATGTGAACGGAATGGCGTAGATGACCCGGCGCAGGTCATGAGCAACGGCGTGATCAAGGGCGAAGGCCATCGAAGACAGCGTCTTGCCCCCGCCCGTGGGCACGGTCAGGGAAAAGAAGCCCGGCGCTTCAATGACTTTGGCCCGGCAATCGGCAAGAACGGATTGACGCAACGTGTTTACGCGGGACGGCGTTGCCGTGAGTCCCAGGTCCGCAATCCGCTCTTTGAGCGCATGGCCCAAATGCGGCAACGCACTGCTTTGCATGCTTTTGCGCACATCGGACCTGTGCGCGTCGCAAAAAGCTTCCGTATCGAGAAAATCGGCGTCCGTAAGGCACGAGAAGATCATGCGCGTAAAAAAAGACAGGGCAAAACCTGTTCGACCACGTTGCAGAAAAAAAGGCGGCTTCAAATCAACCGACAGAACATCCGCAGGATGGGGCGCGACATCATCAGGAATCCGTTCGTTTTTGAGCCGGTAATGGAGCTGCCCTTCCTGCACCCCGCCATCCGGCAAGCCTCCATGGTGCCCGGCGATGACATACGAGAGTAAAAGCCCCAGTTTTCCGAACTGCTCCTGACCGATCCGCGCTCCGAATATGGAATGATTGACCCGCACCGGACGCCCTTCAAGACGCAAGACGAACTCGCGAGTTGCCTTGCCCGTATCATGCAGGAGCCCTGCCGCCCGCCCCCACTGTTCCGCGCCGAACGACGAAGCGAACTGCGCGGCAAATTCCGCCACGTTCTCCAAATGATCGCTCAACTCCTGCCAGTCCGACTTGTCCGGATTATCCGTCGAGTGCGCGTAATATTTCATCTCGGCTCGTCCCTTATCCCGCACCCACTCACACCCTCCAACTTGGAAGAATCAAAACCATTTACGCCCATTCTCTGTCCCTCCAACGCACCTTGATGCAAGACAAAAAAAACGGATCTTCCCCGACAGTGGGGAAGAAGTCCAATAACTGCGTAGCATGTCGAATGCTTTATTATCCTGATAGACAAAAAATACGAAAAAAGACAAGGAACAGCGCAATGTATGACAGTTCAGAAAGAAATGAAAATCAACAACGATATTTATATAAGGAAAATCAGTATTAACAATAGAATGTATGACAATTGCAAAATTATTATACAATACTGTTAATAAAAAATCATTTGCGTGGTAAGTGTCGGCTATACAAAAGTCTTTTCCTCCTCGAAGAAGAGGATATATGTTTTTTTAACTATCTAAAAAAAATGGATTCCCACCTTTTGTGGAATCACGCGCAGATTCTTTCGCAATTTTTTGTAGTGGTCGCTTAAGGTATGGGACAATTTGCCATGAGCCGCCCGTTCACGATGATCAAGACGTTCATAGCGATCGCAAGGCGCGACTCTGCCGGGGACGCGCTCTGCCTCCGGAAAGAACGCATCTGCCCATCCCGGCGTTGACAGCGCCCGCCTCACCGCGCATTGTGCCCACTTCTCAGGGCGGGGTGCAATTCCCCACCGGCGGTGTCCCGTTTTTGGCGGGGAGCCCGCGAGCGCTTCCGGGGGTCCGGAAGGTCAGCAGATCCGGTGAGAAG
>Ga0265295_1004200_pt1 | contig 19638 bp, 20 predicted proteins | sample Munlansysbiofilm_FD_192503 | JGI IMG/M metagenome (GOLD analysis project Ga0265295, IMG submission 192503) | Leachate microbial communities from a municipal landfill in Southern Ontario, Canada - Methane capture system biofilm | ecosystem: Engineered > Solid waste > Landfill > Unclassified ... | reverse complement strand
GGCATAGGTGCTACGATAGCCATCCGTGTCCGCAATGACCACATAGTTGCCATAGCCGCTGGCATCGTAGCCGACACGGACCACTTCGCCGTCATGGATGGACTGGATCGGAGTTCCCAAAGGCACACCCAAATCCAATCCACGGTGGATCTGCAACCGGTCTGTGATGGGATGGACACGCCAGCCGTAAAGGCTGGTGACATGGCTCGGCCAATTGAAGGTAAAGGGATTACCAAAATACTGTTTGTTGCCCTTGGTATCCATGTACACGAGATACATTTCCCGTTGGTCAGCGCTCATGCGGGGATAGACCACCGAATACAGGGACTGGCTGCTCAGGTTGATGTTCAGGATGTAGAAATTATAGGGGACCTCCACCTCATAGCTTTCGCGAATGATCTGGACCTCTCCGGTTTCCGGATCAGTCACGGTATAGGTCCGGTAACGGGTTTCGGTGCGGTATCGCACCTCGACGGTCTCTGTGATGCTTAAGCTATACATGGAGGAAAAGAGAGATCTCAGCTTAGCTTCGACCTCCGCGTAGGTGAAATCTTCGAATCTTGCCGTCAGATAGGCGATCAGCTCATGAGGATCATGGCCGATGGGATCAACCGTGTAGCGGTATTCATCGAAGCCGGGATAATCCCGTTCGATGTTGAGCAGGTCATACTGCAGCTCTGCCTCCAGCCTTGTGTACTCCAGATCAGCGGCAGTGATGTCCTCATCGGATGCGGTGTAGGAAGTCGTGAGAAAGGCATTGAGTCCGCCTATGGCCATCTGGGAGCAGCTGGCAAAGGTGTTTAAAATCAGCATGACAACAAAGAAGATGCCGATAATGCCCAGAAAAACCTTGCTGTTCCGGGCAACGAAAGCGGCAACCTTCTCCAGCGCCTCCTTCGCTTTCTTCGCGGTCTTCACGGTGGTTTGGGCCGTCTTCTGAACGGTTCCCGCACCTCTTCCGGCTTTAGCCGCAGCGTATTCCTTCTTGATGGCTTGTTTTTGCTGCCAACGGGACAAGGGATTGGTCGAGAAGAGCGGCTGCTCCCTGGCTGCCTGTTTTTGAAGCAGGCTGACATTGGCCTGGTCCAGCTTTTTCTCCGCTTTCAGGGATTTTCGCTCCGCTTTCAGTGCATGGGAACGGTGAGCATTTTGGGCGGTCCGGACAGTGCCTTCAGCGGTTCCTTCCAGGCGATGGACAGCTTCCACACCAACATTGTCATCTTCGGATCTGGCGATCTGCCGATGGACCTCCGCAGCAGGCAGGGTCGCAGTTGCGGACTTCAAAGCTGAGGGCGTTTTCTTCACCTGAAGCTCTTCAAACTGCAGTTTCACTGGCTTTTTCATGGGACCAAAGGAAATGCTCGCCTCGTGAGTTCCCATCGATTCCGCCTTGCCCTTTTTTGCTGCTTTCTCCAGCTTATTCGCAGCCTTGTCCGCCTTCTGCGTGGCTTTTTGAAGCTCAGGGCTGCTGCGTTCCTCCTCGGTGAACTGAAGCCGGGTGACGGTGCGTTTGGCTTTCTTAGCGCTCATGTCACACCCCCTTGACCTCAGCTGGCTTCGTCGTCATGATGCGGTAAAGCTCGGTATCCTTGGGGAAACGGTCTGCAAAGGGCAGGATCACATTTCCGTAGAACAACAGGCCTTCACCTTCACCGGAATGGGTGACATAGGACAGCTGGTGGGGAGAGATGTTGAGCTGCTTGGCCAGGATCTGCCGGTCTCCGCCTGCCTGGTTCAGCATGTAGACGAAGTCGCTGTTTTCAAAAATGTTTTCGATTTCCCGTGAGGACAGCAGGTCCTTGACGTTCTGGGTGATACCCGTCGGGATGCCGCCCCACTTTCTGAATCGCTTCCAGATCTCAACGGAGTAGGCGGCGGTCTGTTCCTCCTTGAGCAGCAGATGGAATTCATCGATGTAGTAGCGGGTGCTTCTGCCTTCCGCCCGGTTGGCGGTCACGCGGCCCCAGACCTGGTCCTGTACGATGAGCATGCCCAGCTTCTTCAGCTGCTTGCCCAGTTCCTTGATGTCAAAGCAGACCAGGCGGTTCTGGATATTCACGTTGGTCCGGTGGTTGAAGACATTGAGCGAGCCGCTGACGTAGATTTCCAGCGCCGTCGCAATGAGCCGGGCTTCCTTTTCCGGCTGCTCCAAAAGGATTCGGTGCAGGTCTCCCAGAATAGGGACATTCTCCGGCTTGGGCTCATTGAGATAGGCCTGATACACCATGCGAACACAACGGTCGATGATGGTCTTTTCAATGGGCTGGAGGCCATCTCTGCCGCCGACGATGAGCTCGCACAGGGAAAGGATAAAGTCGGATTTCAGGGACAGCGGGCTTTTGTCCTCAGAGTAGTTGAGGTTGATGTCCATGGGATTGATGTAGTGACCACTGGTGGGCGAGATCTTGATAACCTGGCCCTGCAGACGCTCCACCAGGGGGTAATACTCACCCTCAGGATCGCAGATGGTGATGTCGTCCTGGGTGATGAGAAAGGCATTGGCGATCTCGCGCTTGGCGGAGAAGGATTTTCCGCTGCCCGGAGTGCCCAGGATCAGGCCATTGGGATTCTTCAGGGCTTTTCGGTCCACCATGATCAGGTTGTTGGACAGCGCATTGAGCCCGTAATACAGGGGTTCGCCTTCTCGCTGGAACAGCTCCTGGGTGGTAAAGGGCACGAAGATGGCGGTGCTGGAGGTGGTCAGACCTCGCTGGATCTCGATCTGATTGTGACCAAGGGGCAGGGATGAGTTGAGGGCGGATTCCTGCTGGAAGTCCAGCCGGACCAGCTGGCAGTTGTATTTCTGGGCGATGCCCTGAGCCTGAAAGATATTGTTGTCCAGCTGCTGTTTGCCGTCGGCGGTATTCATGATCAGAAAGGTCACAAGGAACATGCGCTCATTGTGGCTTTGCAGATCCTGCAGCAGCTTCTTGGCTTCGCCGCCGTAGGTAGCTAGATCCGACGGGATAATGTCCATGTCGTAGCCAGAACGGACGGCCTTCTTCTGTTCTTCGATCTTCATCCGGTCCAGATCGGTAATCTTACGCTTGATGGTCTTGATGGCCGAGGTCTGGTCGATGGACTGGATATGGAGCGTCACCACCAGGCTGTTGTCCATGGACAGAAAATCCGCCAGCATGCGGTCGTTGAGTTCAGGAGCCAGGATCTGCAGGAAGGAAACAGAGCAATTCTTTTTGCCCATCCGAAAGTTCCTGCTCTCGGAAAAATCAAAGGATGCGGGTGCGATGTAGTCTTTGGTGGAAAGGCCCGATAGGGGCAGCCAGTCCCAGTCAAAGAGAAAGCGCTCCTGCCCGTCCAGATGGTAAATACTGTGCAAAAGCTTCAGCCGGTCTTTGCCGCTCAAAGGATCTGCTGCGACGCCAAGGCGCTTGAAGCTATTTAGCAGATCATTCTCAATACGTTCCAGCCGGGGCTTGGCCGTACGAAGATTCTCCGCTTCGATGCCGAAGGTGATGAACTTGGTCTTGGACAGGCCGTTGTTGCCTTTGGCCAGCTGACATCTGAGCATATTGGCATACTCTTCGCGGATGTCATCAAAGTCATCGTTCTGATCGGGGATCAGGATGGACTGCTCGAATTCCTCGATGCTGGCGCTCAGATTCAGGAAAGAGAACTGAAAGCGGATGGAGCTGTCAAAGTAGTTGAGGAAATCACACCAGCCGTCAAAGATGGCCGTCTTGTCCTCGTTCTGAGCGAGCTGGTAGTTGATGTCCTGAAACTGAATGGTCTTGGTATATAAGGCATCCGTTACCTGGCAGATGCCGTCGGGATGCATGCGCAGATAAGGGATCGTCTGCTGGGCCGTGACCGGAATCTTGCTGTCACGCTTGGCTCTTGCAATGGCGCTTTCAATGCGATTTCTTTCCTCGCGGCTGAGTTTTCTTTGGATGGTTTTCTTGGTGGACAATCGCTTTTACCTCCTTGTCCAGATTGGTTTGCCGCTCTACGGCGGCATAGAAGTTATCGGTCCGGTAGGGCCGCTTCTTCGGTCGGATGAATCGGCTCTGAATGAGCTGATAGAGGATCTTTTCCAGGGGCTGACCATTTCGTTCATACATGGCCAGCAGGAAAAACGGCAGCATGGACAGCACCATGAGCAGCGCTGCCGTGCTGACACTCATGTGGGGCTTGGCAAGAAAAAACAGCGGGACGCCCAGTAGAGCACCGCTGCCAAATGAAATCAGTTGACGCTTGGTGAGATTGAGCATCACTTTGGTTTTGATCTTGGTCAGATCCTTGGGTACAGGGACATAGGCCACAGGCTTTCCTCCTTTCGTTTAGTGGGCATTGAAGATGGATTTGGCAAGACTTCCGGTCTTGAACAGGGTGAAACAGAGTAGAACAGTATAGCCGAGGGTGGTCCATACGGCCTTGATGATGTCGGTTTCCGTAGCGATGTTCTGCACCAGTACGGCATAAATGCCGACGCAGACCATGATGAGGAAGGCCTGGAAGGCCAGGGCCAAAAGAGAGCGAAGATAATTCTGTCCCATACCGCCCCATTCCCGGTTGACCATGGTGGCCATGGGGATGGGCCCTACCGACGTGACCAGATAGATCTCGATCATGCGGCCATAGATGACCAGGAAAATACAGATACTCAGGGCTTGCATGGTAAAGCCAATGAACAGGCTCTGAAACCAGAGTCCGAAGAGCGGACCCAGTTCCATGGCGCTCAGCCTTGTCTGAAGGTCTGCCACTGTAGTGGCAAGATCCACTGAAGCGTCCGCTGATATGACACCGGAAGCGCTGTTAACTACCGATTGCGCCATATCGAAGATGCCCATGACGATGTCAAAGGTGTGGGTTACCAGAAGAACGGCCACGAAGGTTTTGAAGATCCATTTGAAAAAGATCCAGGTATCGATGTCATGAAGATTATTCCGGTCGATGACCATTTGGATGAGCTCGTAGGTCATCACAAAGGCAAGGATCACACCCGCGATGGGGATGATGACACTTTCGGAGAGGCTGCGGATCATGGAAAAGACGCCGGCATTCCATGCCGCCGGCGTCAATCCCACTTGACCTGCGATTTCGCCAACCTGCTGGTTGACGTTATCAAACATCCCCGACAAATTTGTGATGATGCCTTCTACAAGCATCGTCTTCAGCCATTCGGTGATTTTGTCGAGTATGCTTTCCATCGCTTTCTACCCGATTAACCGAACAGACCGGAAAGCAGCGGCACCAGTACGATGCCGATCAGGGCGACACCGCCGCCCGCCATGAGCTGCTTCATGCCCTGGGATTTGGCACCGGGGTTGTCGTTACCATAGCCTTCGAGAAGGTTGATGACGCCCCAGATGGCAAGGCCTGCACCGAGAGCGACGACGAGGGTTTGAAGTACACCTACTGCACTGTTAAAGAATTCCATTGATTGACCTCCATTATTTTAAATTTTGAGATGAAAAAAGCCGCTCATTCGGCGGCTTCGGGTTCGACGGACAGATCCATGTGGTAGACCTCATAGATTTCATCCGGCTTGGGCTTAAGACGGGTGGACAGGTACTTCTCAATGTTGAAGGCGTTTCGCGGGTCCGCATCGGAGAGGTACTTGTAGTTGGGGTGTCTGGTGATGTCGTATTTGTTGGAGAGAAAAGGCCGTACCCCGCGCAGCTGCAAAATACACTTGCCGCCGTCCAGCACGGCCAGTTCATCGATACTCATCAGCTCCTTTCCGAGTTTCTGGTAGTTCAGACTGTGGGAAACCTCACGGCCTCGGCTTTCTCCAGTGTTGAAGGTGTCGATGGTCTCTTTCCCAAGGGTTTCTGAAAGCTCTTTTAATGTGGTGCGCTCCTTACCGCCCAGAAAGATCGTGCTGTCCATATTGCCGATGATGGTGTCGCAGTGATCTTTATAGAGAGCCTTCAGCTGGGATTGAGCCTGCAGCACCAGACAGGCCGAGATTTCCCGGCTTCGGATGGTGGCCACCAGCTTTTCCAGCTTGGGAATTTGACCGATATTCGCCGCCTCATCAATGAGACAACGCACATGCACAGGCAGACGTCCGCCATAAACGTCATCTGCCTTGTCGCACAGCAGATTGAAAAGCTGCGTGTAAGCCATGGAAACCAGGAAGTTGAAGGTGTCGTCGGTATCGCTGATGATAATGAACAGCGCCGTTTTCCGGTCACCCAGGGCATCCAGTTCCATTTCGTCGTAGGCCGTCAGGTCTCTGAGCTCTTTGATATCAAAGGGCGCCAGACGGGCCCCGCAGCTGATGAGGATAGATTTGGCGGTTTTTCCAGCAGCCAGCTTGTATTTCTTGTACTGCCGGACTGCAAAATGCTCCGAGTCACGTTCCTCCAGAGCGGCGAACATGAGATCTACCGGGTTCTGGAAGTCCTCGTCATCCTCGCGGACCTCTGAGGCATTGATGAGCTCAATGAGGGTCGTGAAGTTTCGCTCGCTTTCCGGTGCTTCATAGTGGATGTAACCCATGAGCGCGGTATAGAGAAGTGTCTCCGCCTTGACCCAGAAATCGTCTCCGGCTTTGCCTTCACCCTTGGTGTTGGCGATGAGGGCCGTCACCAGCTTGAGGATGTCCTTTTCGCTCTTGATGTAGGCAAAGGGGTTGTAGTGCATGGATTTGCTGAAGTTGATGGTATTGAGGATCTTGATCTTATAGCCTTCCCGCAGGAGAAGCTGTCCGCATTCCACCACGACGCTACCCTTGGGATCGGTGACCACATAGCTGGAATGGCACTGCATGAGATTTGGCTTGAGCCAAAACCGCGTCTTGCCAGATCCGGAACCACCCACCACCATGACGTTTTTGTTCCGAGCCAACCGAGGGTCCTTGGGCCGGTTGTTCATGGTCAGGCGTTCAGTCTCCGTTAGGATGACGTTGTTGCGAAAGGTTGGATCAATAAAGGGCTTGATATCCTCAGGTCTGCCCCAGCGGGCTGAACCGTATTCGATGTTTTTGCGGTACTTCTTGGCATTTCTGCCTTTCACATAGACTGCCAGCTTAATTCCACCAGCGATCACAATGCCCAAGATCAGATCTTGTAGGAGCAGGCTTGGCCAGGGGGACTGGAAAGCTAAAGCAAAGCCGTCCATGAGATGCAGCACTTTTTGGGAAATATCCAGTCCTGGGGAATATCGCCAGGCCTCTCCAAGCTTCGTGCCAAGTAGAGCAATCAGAACATAGGGGAGGTTAAAAAGGAGCATCCGATTGTATTTTCCTGTCATCGCGTCAGCTCCTTGTCTTTGTTTTTCACCCGGTCCATGACCTTGGTCTGAACCAGAGCCTTGAATTTGGCAAGCTGCTCCAGGAGGGAAGGTTGCTTGTCCTTCTTGAGGACCTTCGCCGAATATTCTGTGAAGGCAGCGGTGAGGGCGTCAGCATCCCGGGCTTTGAAGAAGACCAGATATTTGGGCTTCTCTCCTGTGGTGTCCTTCTTGAGGGCATAGTCTACGCCGTATTTTCTGGCGACCTGCTCAAAGGATTTGATGTTCTTGTCCGTAATCTCAATGTTGGAGACTCCGGCATTCTGACCGATGAGCTCCTTCACCGTTTGCTTGCCATGGGGGATCTGTGGCGGACTATCCCGGCTCTTCTTCATTTCTGCCAAAAGCTTGATGAGTGCGGCCTTCAATACACGTCCGGTCATCCGGGTGGTACTGACAGCCAGGGCAACGGTCCTGTTTTCCACTTCTTCCTGCATGAAAATTTCCTCCTTTCATGATTTTGTGGTTCAATTTACAAAAATACGTATCTTTAGCATGAAATAAGTAAACTCGTAAGCTCTGTAAGATTTAGAGCTCAGGTTCCGTGGACTTCTGTTTCGGTTTGGCAACATGAAGATCGTCCTTGGGTTTGATGGGGATGGCGACGATGCGGCTGCCCATCTTCATGAAGATCTCAGGATCAGCAAATTTCTCGCGGTACTTCTCGGCCAGCTCAGGCGTCAAGGAATCAAAATCCTCTTCGCCAAGCCCGCAGACGATGAAGGTCCCGGCGATGATGTCGTAGTCCTCAAGTTTTCGGTTAAGCGGGAGGCCGATGAGCTTGCCTTCTTCATGACAGACAATGGCAACCGGGTCATCATAGGGATAGACGGCTTCGATGTAACCGCCGACAACCTGCTGCAGGGAGTTCAGGTCACCGGTGATACTGGCCATACGCGGCGATTTTTCAGGTTCAACAATCAATACGTCCATAATTTTTTTCTCCTTTTCCGTTTGTGAAATTGAACGAAAAATTCCTTATAAGCCATGTTTTGTGCATAATCAGGAATTATGCTATTTGGAGGTCTTCTGACCGTGGCTTTTAACGGTCAGGATGCCGCTTAAGGTGGTTGCCGGGATGCGATAGCGCTCAGCGATGGCAATGTCGTTTTTCACGGATTCGTCGATCCGAGATCCACAGACTACGAGGACGTTGGAGCGTCTGAGGTAATCGAGCTCAATGTCCTGTCTGTCCTTATGCTCCTGGGGAATGCAGTCATCAATGAAGGTTGAAAGCATCAGGATCGGACAGATGGGATTGTAGCCAGCGTCGAAAACCTTCCGGCTGTATTTGGCGGCAATCTCCGTATTCTCAGTTGGATCAACGCCCCAGGAAGCGGTGATATAGGCGAGAGGTCTTTTCATTTTGAGTAACTCCTTTCAGAGAAGATGAACTTTTGAATCAGGTTCTTATGGCCGGATGAAACTTTGAAATTTGATTATCGTGCTAATTTGATTTGCGAAACTTGCATGAAAGTAAACCCCATCTTATTTGCCGGGCTTAATAAGGCTCCCTAGATTCTCATAAAAGTGGGAACCTGCTCCGTAAAGATCATGTTTCACCAGTGCGGTGTAATAGCTGTCGATGGTGGATGGAGCATTGAATAGCGTTGTGAGCAGATATTTCTTGATGTTCCGGATGAAGGTTGTGTTTTTATCCAGGCATTCAAAGACATATTCGATGTGAGTGCTGTCGATGCGTTGCAGCCGTTCCTTGACCAGAGATGCCGGGTAATCATCCCCGGCAACGGTTATGTATTCTCGTTTGGAACAGAGCGTCTCCACCATCAACTCCACGATTTCATCAAGACGATCTTTGTCATAACGCTGAACAATAAACTTGTATTCAATTTTCTCCTGGATGGACTCCTTGATGGAATGAGCATCCAATCCAATCTCATCCTTCTCGCTCTCGACTTCTCTTGATGAATCAGGGATTGATGGATATTTACTTAATCCCTTAGTCATTAATGGATCTGTATTTGTTTTCTTAGTATTTAATTGCGTTGGATTTCCCAACGTAGGTTTATCCAACATTGGATTATCCAAGATTGGATTTTCCAACATAGGTTTATCCAAGATTGGATTTTCCAACATAGGTTTATCCAATACTGGCTTCTCCGATATAGGCTCTATGCTTTCTGTAGAATTTGTCGCCAGGTGAGGCTTTTCATAAATCGTGTAGTCTGTACCCTTAAGGTGACCAAACTCATTTCTCTCTCTGGTTCGGACGATGTATCCTGCCCGTTCCAGTTCACGGACTGCTTCCCGGATGGCATCGATACTCTCCCGGTTGATCATGGAAAGTCCCTTGAGGGTGTAGTCCCAGTCTTCCGGGAGTGAGAGCATCTGAGATAGAAGCCCTTTGGACTTCAGCGACAGATCCTTGTTTTTCAGATGATGATTCGCCATAACGGTGTAGTCCCTCGTTTTCTCAACTCGAAATACAGCCATCTGCATCCCTCCCTTCGACCGGTTGAATAAAAAAAGCGCTTCTCATCGAAGCACCTCGGAGGGGAATTACCGTTCCTGTGATTGCTGGCGCTTCCGCGACCAGCCTTCCAGCAGCTTGATAATGGTTTCCTCCATCTGCTGGGGCGTGTAGGATTTAGGAAAATACTTTTTGAGCTTCTCTCCGGTGAGGGTGACCTTGTCCGGCTCGCCTTTTTTCTCTTCAGACATGATGGCGGTCATAACATCAAAGGTCAGCTTGCCGTCCTGACTGTATTTCTTCAAGCGCTGAGCCTGAGACAAGGAAGGTGTGGCCTGCTCCATGTCCATGGCTTCCATCAGCTGGACCTGTTCATGAGGCATGAGGTAAGATAGCTCAACTGCAGGATTGAATGCGATCTTCTTGACATCGACCATATCCAACAGCTCGGGGACAAGTTCTGTCAAGCGGATATAGCGTTGGACTTGGCGGCCACTTTCTCCAGCATCTTTCCCTACAATATCCGCACTTTCTAAATTCCCGACAACTTGTCGGGATTTATTCGAGGGCCGTCCTGCCTGTCTTCTAATTGCATCCAGTTTCAATTTATAGGCGAAGGCGCGCTCACTGGGCAGGATGTTCTCACGTTGGATATTGCTGTCAACCATGATAATGGTGGCAGCGTCATCGTCGAGATTGCGGACGATGCAAGGGAGAGTCTCCTTACCAGCCAGCTCACTAGCTCGCTTGCGACGGTGGCCGGAGATCAATTCATATCCGCCTTCTTCACGAGGACGGGCGATGACCGGTACCAGGACGCCGTGTTTGGTGATACTCTCGGCGGTCTCCAGCATTGATTCATCATCTGTCACCTTGAAGGGATGATTCTTGAATGGATGCAAATCTGTCAAAGGAATATCGATGACCTTTTCCTGGGAGGCTTCGATCCTGGTTTCTTCAGTCTGAAAGATCTCATCGTAGGAGGTCAGATTTAGATTTCTGCCGCTGGGTTTCATGCTTCAGCACCTCCTTCGTCAGATTTCTGTAGGCTTCTGCTACTTTACCCTTGGAATCATGGGCAAAGATGCTTTTCCCATAGGATGCAGTTTCTGCCGCTCGGACGGAGTGGGGGATGGTAGTGTCAAACACCTTCACCTTTGTTCCGTAGGTTTCTCTGAGAAGAGCACTGATTTCCCTGGCATCATTGGTCCTGTTGTCCACCATGGTTAGCAGGATGCCGTCAATCTTCAGCTTGGGATTGATTTGCTTGCGGACTTTGTTAATGGTTTGAAGCAGCTGTTCCAGACCTTTAGCTGACAGATACTGGGCTTGGACAGGAATAAGGACACTATCTGCAGCAGCCAGGGTGTTGACCGTAAGCATGCCAAGGGAAGGCATGCAGTCAAGAAGGATGTAGTCGTAGCCTGATTTGATTCCATCCAGATACTGTTTAAGGATTTTTTCCCGGCTCATCACATTGACCAACGAGACCTCAAGCCCGGACAATTCAATATTGGCTGGCATCAGATCCACACCTTCAGAATGATGTAGGATGCCTTCCTGGGGAGAAAGTGCTGTGTCATTCATAGTCTTTCCTAAGACAGAGGAGAGTGTCACTGGCAGTTGATCCGGCTGAGAATGACCCAAACTGATCGTCAAGCTGCCCTGAGGATCGCAATCCACAAGCAAGACCTTCTTGCCTGCGGTGGCCAATCCTATGCCCAGATTGGTGCAGGTGGTGGTCTTGCCGACTCCACCTTTCTGATTGGCAATGGCGATCACATTGCAGGACAAGGAAGATCACCTCCGACCCGATTCAGAATTCCTGTGAGGAATGAGCTCAAGAAGCAGCTGTAGATAATACTGGGCCTCTGCACCATGACAATATGGCAGTCGATTTCTTCAGGCATCTGGCTACCCATGATCTCGTACATCATTCCAAGCAAAACAGCGAATTGCTCATCATCTGTGATGGAATACATGTAGAACAGGGTATCGACGAATTCACCCAGGTTTTCCAGATCATCAAAGGATTCAGATACGACTTCGGCAAAGGCTTCGCCTTGCTGCTCCGCCAATTGGATGACTTGCCTGTAGGGCGGGATCGGTTGTTTGTTCATTCTTGACCTCCTAAAATAATTTTTGCTTGTTTTTTTGAGATAATTTAGTATAATTGTGCTTATATGAACCATATGTGCATATATTGATTATGGTGATACTGATTTTCATAGCCGTGAGCAATTAGTGAGCTAAGATTTTTCACTTTACTTTTTCACTTTACGGAGATATAATAAGAGTACAGATAGGAGAGTCCCTGCCAGAAGTGGGAGCTATAACATTTGGTGAGTCTCTACCATAAGTGAGAGCGATAACATTTGGTGAGTCTCTACCATAAGTGAGAGCGATAACAATTGGTGAATCCCTACCATGAGTGGGAGCAATAACAAAGAGGCAACTATTCATTAGTTGCCTTTTTTCATGGAGGATTCAAATGCTACAAAGTCAACCATCTGAAGAGTTAAAACTATATTATGTTACAGATCAATATACAGACTACTTGAGAAATTTTGAATCACATGTCTGGAGTAACAGTGATAAAGGCAAGCAAAGACCGTACGTTGGGATTGTGATGGATATAAACAACCATAAATTTTATGCTCCCCTTACTTCAGTGAAACCAAAGTATCAGAATTGGAAAGACTCATTGACCTCAATAAGAATTGAGGATGGCGGTGATCTTCTCGCAATATTATGTTTAAATAATATGATTCCGGTACCTGATTCACAAATAGTTCTTATCGATGTAGATAACTGCATAGATCAGAATTATAAGAATCTACTCAATAAAGAAATCATTGCTATTAGGCATAAAAAAGAAAAGATAATTAGGACAGCAAATAATCTTTATAATGAAATATTGAAGGCCGACAATCCTAAACCTCTGATTCAAAAAATCAGACCCGTTTGTTTTGATTTCAACTTACTTGAGCAGAAATGCAATGAATTTTCGGTATAATCATTACGAAGCATCCTATCTATGACAATTTGTCATGTGAGCAGGGTGCTTTCTATTTAGATAAAAAATTTATTGATTAACAAATGAATACTGCGATTTATTTTGATTATTTTTGAGATTGATCAGTCTTGGAAAATCGATGATGAATTGGCAGCTAAATGTGATACGGCTGATACACTTTAAGAATACTACAGACTCCAATACAAAAACCGTCACCTTTGAGGGTGGCGGTTTTAAACGGTTGATTATTCAATTCCTTATTTCCTAGTCGATTTTAGATTTCAAGCCCTGAAAGTAGGGACTCAACATAAATTCCAGGAGAGATGGCTTTGGGATCAGATACCTGTTTCCCATATTGAAACATTGCATCAGATCCTTGGTACACCATTTAGCAACCGAATTTCGATGATAGCCAGTAATCTCGGATGCTTCGATGACGGAAAGAACGTCGGGGTAATAGGCCATCCTATGAGAATAGACCGTTGCCAACTTAGCTCTTTCTTCTTCCGTTAACACTTTTGGTTCCCGATTGTGTCCCTTGTACGTAGGTCCTCGTTTATACCATCCAATTGGAGCCATATAGCTCTCAGGAGATATATCCCGGCCTTCAAGATACTCGATTACGTCGGTCATCTTGAGTTTGTACTTTCTGGTTTTCTTTCCGTTGTTGACACAGGGGACCAAGCCATTATCCAGAAGATGCTTTGCAGTCTTTTTACTGATGTTGCAGATCCGGTAGAATTGGTCCTTGGTAATAACAGCCGGATATTCCTTGAGCAGATAATCGTATTTACTGTTTATTTTCTTCATTGAATCACCTTTTCCTTAATTGGATTGTCAACGGCAGGTGATCCTGAAGCTCTATATATAACAGTTAGAAAAGCCCTTTGTTCTCTCCTAAATCTCTCTTGTTCTCTCCAAATTCTCTCCTTTTTCCAAAAAAGCAGCCAAAATCGGGGTTGATTCGAACTATTGATTTTTCAAGGCCTTTCAGTATTCGGGTTCAGAAAACGCTGAAATTAGTGGGTTTGTAGGTACTTCTCTATGCTGCCATCTTCCTTTAATTTCTACTATAGTGTGCACAAGATAAACGACTCGAAAAGCGGTAGGTCGTTAACGCGGCGCGAGGGTTCAAATCCCTCCTTCTCCGCCAGATATTAAAGCACAGTTATTTATTGAGATAACTGTGCTTTTTTAGAAGCTCATTTCGTATAAGATGATTTGAAACAATTTGATTAGCATGCTTGTTTTATTAATGAAAATGTGCACAAAAATCAAAAAAATATTGATATTTGTGCACATTTTGTATATTATATTAGCATGGAAATCAAATTAGAGGTGATAGCATGGCTGTACCCAATGAACTTAAATCAGTCCTTAAGCAAAATGGTGGAATCGTTACTACCGCCCAAGCAAATAAAGCCGGTGTCTCAAACGAAAGATTGCGCCTGCTCGTCAATTCAGGTGATTTAGACCGTGTGTCTACTGGGATTTATGTTTTGCCTGATGAATTTGTTGACAAGATGTATATCGTACAACTACGGCGTCCGAAAGTCATCTATTCGCATGAAACAGCACTATTTCTGCACGAACTGACGGATCGTGATCCAATCAACTATATGGTTACAGTTCCAACAGGCTACAATCCAACACGGCTTCGAGAAAATGGTCTCAAAGTTTTTACAATTAAGCGCGAATTGCATGAAATAGGAGTGACAAAACTAACTACAATGTTTGGAAACTCTATTACAGCCTATGATATGGAACGCACAATTTGTGACTGTCTGAGAAGTCGGAACTATCTAGACATCGCAGTTGTCACAGATGCAATTAAGCGTTACGCCAAGCGTAAAGACAAAAATCTTAATAAACTCATGCTAATGGCAGAAGCATTCAAAGTTACCAAACTACTCAGAAGCTACATGGAGGTATTGTTATGAGAACTTCCACGCAGTTAAAAGCTTTGATCAGAAACCTTTCGATAAAATCGAATGTAGAGACTGAGATCCTGCTTCGCAACTTCATGATGGAGTGTTTCTTGGAACGTATTTCTGTTTCAGATTACAAACATAACTTTATTCTTAAAGGAGGCATGCTCATTGCTGCGATGGTTGGCATTGATGCGCGCACCACAATGGATATGGATGCAACAATCAAAGGGCAGACATTATCTAAGGGTGAACTATCAGAGATCATTCAGGACATCTTGACCATTCAGATTGAGGATGGAGCTGAATTTTCATTACGAGGGATTGAGGAGATACGCGAAGAAGCAGACTATCCAGGGTATCGTGTTTCAATCGGAGCCGTATTTGATAAAACTCGCCAAATGCTTAAGATTGACATCACAACCGGAGATCCTGTAACCCCAAGGGAAATGGAGTATGATTATAAGCTAATGTTTGAAGATAGAACAATCAGCATTATGGCATATAACTTGGAAACGGTTCTTGCCGAGAAGCTTGAGACGATCATTACCCGTGGCGTCACCAATACCCGAATGAGAGATTTTTATGATATATATGTCCTGACTAATACACAAACCTTCGACGTGAAAATTTTTAAGACAGCATTGGTCAATACATCTGAAAAACGAGGTACTACCAATCAGATGTCAACTGAAACTATGAATACTATTGATTTCATAATGGAGAACGATATCATGGCTGATCTCTGGGAAAAATACCAAAAGAAATACTTCTATGCAGCTGATATTACTTGGGCAATGGTTATCAATGCAGTGAAAAACTTGGCTGAAGGGTCCGCTCTCGAAAAGCGGTAGGTCGTTAACGCGGCGCGAGAGTTCAAATCCCTCCTTCTCCGCCAGGCGCTTAGCATATTCATTCAGAATATGCTGGGCGTCTTTTTTAATGTTGACGCAAAAGCGCCTTACGGGCGGGGCCAGGCCCCCCGCATCCCCACCCCCCCCCGGAAGCGGTAAACTTAAATTTAAAATCATAGTATCCATTTTTCGTGTAGGTAGCAATAATATTCCATTTTATATTTGCAATTGCTATCAGTCCATGATAGGATAACACTGTCGATTATCGATTGAAATCAGAAATAATGATAGCATTTGGTGTGCTATATTTAATCCAAACATTGTGCCTTCTTTAGCAGGCCAGTCCAAACGAATTCAATTAAGGGGACACATACTATGAGTAAAAACCCTAAATCGCATCTTGCACTCTTGCTGCTGCTGATTATACCCTCTTTGCTGATGTTGGTAGGTTGCGACAATAAGCCGGGAACCAAACTGCCCGAAAAACCAGATACTCCATCCATGGAAGAACAGGCACCGGCTCCTGTACGGGATTTGGTCCTTTCCTATCTTCGCAACGAAGCTACATCAGAAGATGCCGTCTACTTTGCATCAGAGGAACCCGAGGAACCCCAAGAAGGCGATCTTCGTATCGACAGTCTTGTCTATGTAGATGAAAGGGTTTTATATGAAACTATTGGGGTGGCTTATAAAATAGAGTACAGCAGATACTGGTTAACACGAGAAAGCCAGGATTCTGAGGGCACTTACGATTGGCATCAAAGCCAACCCGGTTATGTGGTGTTAAATCGCAGTGGCTATGAAGAAAACCCGGACAAGTACACCTGGGATAGGGTAATGGGCATTTCCTATGATGTGGATTCCGATAAGAAAATTGAGGAAACTATTTTGGAAGTTGCTTACGGTATATGGGATATAGATGTGTCCATTAATTTCGATGGATATCCACAATATGTGGGGCCTGGCTCCACTTATATTCCTATAAACGAGGAACCAGAAAAAGAGATTTTAGAGGAATATGAGCCAATATACAATGAGGGAGATTATTGGTTACGCTTGGATTACAAGGGACTTACCGCTTTGTGTTACCACAATAAAGCTGAGGATTTAAATGGGATAAACAACCTTGAGACTGTGCGCACCGACCTTGCCACTTATCGTGGCATTAGAATCGGTATGAGCCGAGAGGAAGTATTGCTTGCATACCCAAACATTTTTGATACGCAATTTTGGAGTCGTGAAGGCGACTACCTCTGGTATTGCAATAACGAAGGTGGGTGGGGACTGGCATTGATATTCTGGTTTAAGGATGATATGGTGACAAAAATTGAGTTAGTGAACATACTTGACTGAAAGAGCCAATCTCAAATACTTATTTTCAAACAATTAGGGGGTTCACACTCTGCACATGGAACAAACGGAAACAAGCAAGGGTGTTCACGCAACAAACGGGAACAGAGTTAGCGGGTGCATTTTGTATCAAACTTGTGTTCTTTGCCAGATATTAAAGCACAGTTGTTTATTGAAATAACAGTGCTTTATTTTATTTTTGCTTTTTGAACATTGCCGGTTAACGGTCATTTTGTCATGACTGTGCCAAACTAAAAAAATATGTGTTTATCGATAAAATGTTTTGATAAGATAATTCTAAGATATTAAAATATCAACAATTACAGGGGGTCAGGGCAGTGAGAAAATTCAAAGACCTAATTAAGCGCTTCATAGCGCTTACACTGGCAGCCACAATGATACTAAGCCTAAGTGCATGCGGTTCAAAGGACACCACTAATGAAGCTGAGGAATTAGAACCGATAACTGTAGAAAGGGAGCCTGAACCAGAGTCGCTTAAAGTAGCAAATGAAGCAACCACAATTGCTCTTAGACAGTACATCTATGCGAGACTTGCAACGGAGAAATTTTTGACTTTAGATTCCTCATCGGCGACAATGGAGGAAGTCTCTGATATTGTTGACGAGCTCCTGGTCATATGGGAAAATGCAGAGCAGTATTCACTGGCCGCAGAGGAGCTTAGCAGCAAAGCGGAAAAAATTCTCGAGATATCAGTATCAAAACAAGAATCCCTGATTGTCAGACATAAGCTTCAGCTAATGAGCCTTGCGTCTATCCCTTCCGGCCTTCAATTCTACGGTCTTGCAGCAGATCCAAAAAAACTTGGATCGGAGATCTGGGCAGAAAATCTGACAAAAAAATTTGATGCTCTGAAAGGAGCTCAGCTGTATAAGCAGCTGGCTCAGCAGCTTGGAACAGATGCTAAATCCGCCTTTGAACAAATGCAGCTTGCCCAGAGTATTATTCATGGCCAAGCGACAGAGGATGCAGCATTCTGGGATAAAATGACCAAGGCTGCACAGGCAACAAAGACTGCCAGCAAAGTCGGCGTCTTCGTGGTGGGTACGATCGTCACCGGAGGAGGCAGCATAGCCGCTCTTGGGACCAGCAGCATGACACTTGGAACTACTGCAGGAGTCATCGTAGGAGGCACTGATTGCATTGTGGATATAGCAGCTACTGGCAGCAATATCATTCTAGGCGAAAATCATCAAGTGACGGTTGGTTTCGATGATGTGAAAGAAAAGCTGGCGCCTGTATCTGCAGTGGTAGGTCTTGCATCCTTTAATGCTGCTGAGACAGGAGAACAACTTTCATATATTGGAGATACATTGACGGACTGGTTTTTTGAGGGCAAGGTCATGGGAGTCAAGGTGGATGGCGGGACCGTAACTGCAAGGATCTTCGACAGTGTAGGAGTTGAAGCGCTTAGATCAGCCTTAGAAACCGCTGGCTATGTTTTTCCCGAGACCTCTGAAAAACTTGAGGATATAATGCAGGAGCTGGGGATAGATCCACAGACAATAGAAGAGAGAATGAGGGAACTGGACTCCAAAATGTCTCAGCTGGAAAGTTCAGAAAACAAGGGCGAGGGAACTGAGAATCAGCCTCCGGTTGATGAAGCACCGAAGGAAGAAGAACCCCAGGTCCCGGGAGCAGCCGGATTCGCAGTTGGGAAGTTAAGTCTATTAGGTACATACTCCATCGTTTCCACAAACAAGGATGGTGGAGACCGAGTTGCCGGATCTATAACCATTGGCGATAACGGCGATGGAAATATTATTTGGACTCACTTGGATGGAAGACAGCTGATACTCCCCTATGACCAGGAAAGCAGAAGAATATTAGGATCCAGTCAGGGAGTAAATGTTGATGTAACATTCGATCCATGGGATGAGGATGTGCTGGGAGTGGGAATTTCCGAAGAGACTGTCTCGGGTACTTACCAAATGAGGATTTTATCTTTAACTAAGACATCTGACTGATAAAATTAGTAAGAATTTCGGAGCCCTATTGGGCTCCGTATTTTTTAAGAAGGATCGAGCTTCATTTCCTGCTTGACTTCCTCGATAGCACGGACAATATTTGCAATACTCTGTGCACCGCTGACCCGGAATCTTCCATTAATAACGAGGTGAGGAATGCTGCGAATACCATATAGATCAGCTAAACTGAGGTCCTTTTCAACCTCTTCCAGAGTATTCTTGTCTGAAAAATAAAGCTTCCAACTCTCAAAATCAATTCCAGTCTCCTTTACTACTTCCTCTATAACATCCTGTGATCCCACGTCCCGGTTTTGTACAAAAAGTGCGTACTGCAATGCATCGAATACATCCCAGTATACTTGGTCGCCCCCCACATAATACGCTGCTTTACAAGCTGTGAGCGCCTTCATCGAAGTAGGGAATGGAAAATCTGATTGTCGCATACCCTCAATGTTGAATCTGTGAAGGTCATCATTATGGTTGGCATGCTCCCAATGACCAAGTATCTCATCCTTGGCCTTTGCTCTAGATCCAAACATCAGGTCAAAATGCTTCTCCTCTTTGACCAGTGCAAAGGACCTATGAACGATTTCCACATCAGGCATTATTTCCTTAAGCCTTCTCATTCTGTATGACATGGGGAAACAAAAACTGCAAATCACATCGTGAAAAAACTCTATAGTAATTTTACTCATAATGAAACACTCCTTGCTTGAAATATATTTAGACGTATCGATGTATAGTTACCATTAATCCTTGGAAATTAATCATAAAAAAGTGGAGAAAGCATAGGAGACGATTCCAGTTGAGATTTGCT
>Ga0265295_1004199_pt1 | contig 19638 bp, 16 predicted proteins | sample Munlansysbiofilm_FD_192503 | JGI IMG/M metagenome (GOLD analysis project Ga0265295, IMG submission 192503) | Leachate microbial communities from a municipal landfill in Southern Ontario, Canada - Methane capture system biofilm | ecosystem: Engineered > Solid waste > Landfill > Unclassified ... | reverse complement strand
TAATTAATGAAGCTGACTATATCGAACAAATACTTAATGAAAATCGTTGTGATTTTGTTTTTTTAGGAAGAGAGTTGTTACTAAATCCTTATTTCGTTTTACGTTTAGCTAAAAACAAGGCTCCTGAATTAATGCTTAAGCCATATGAACGCGGTTAAGTGTTACTAAAAGGCTTAACATAAGTATAAACCCACGTTGTAAACTGAGCGGACGAATCAAAGTAGTCTGCATCTTTTTCACTTGTTGGATCTAGTAATACATAAAATTTACCGTCCGAAAAAATAGCAACGCTAGGGGTAAATTTAAACACCTGTACGAGATCGGTTTCTTTAATTACACTAGGTTGAATTTTAAAAATGCTAATATTTTCTTTACTCACAAATTGTTCAATATAAGGCGTGAAAAGTGAACAACCGTAACAAGAAGGACTATAAGCATATAAAATAAAACTCTTTTGTTCATCAATCAATGATAAATACGTTTCTTTCTCACTGATTTCACTTATTTCTTGATTGTTATAATATTCCGCACTTAGGCTAATTTTATTAAGGCCTTCACTACTAAGCGGCTTACACGCTCCTAGCGTTAATGTTAATAATAGTAATAATACTCTTTTCATCTTAACTCCCAAGCGGTGTTAAATAGTCAAAATCAAAAACTTTATAATCAACACGGTGAAAGGCATAACTAGCTGTTAATCCTTCGCCACTTTTAACTTTTACATCATGTTTTCCTTGGTAAGACCAGTAACAACCAACATTATATATTTTATCTTTGTCCCAGCCTAAACTAACGAGCATGTTTTTGGTCATCATCGCGTATCCGCCACCCCCGCACATTACAAAAATCGCCTTATCTTGGGGAAAGAGTTCCAGCAAAATATCCATTGACTCAGTGTAATTAGCTTCATAAGTACTAACACCATCATAATTAAAAAGTGTAGGACCAACATAACCTTCGCCAACTTCAGGAGGAAGACCGTAAAGGGGAGCTAAATAAGGATAAGGGACGACACTAAAGCCATCAACAAAGCCGGAGAGAAAGCGATCTCCCCCGATGTTTTCATAAGCGGCGGGATCAACGAGCATGCGCATATCACGGTAGACGATATCATCACGAAATAAGTAGTCATCTAATGAACCAAAGACATTAATGTTTTTATCAATTTCAAACATGGCCCAAAAGCCTTCAATTGTTTCAGGTTTCGGTAAAGCTTTAACATTTGCGCAACTTAGTAAAAGGACAGTAGTTGCCAAAATAGGGAAAAGGTTTTTATTCATAAATCCTCCGTATATAATGTAATTATACTTGATTAACTAATTTATTCACGTTTTACTTGGAGTTGGCTGTTTTTTAGTCAAAGGACAATGAGCATATTCATTGAAAGAATAGGGGCTTTAACCTAAACTAAAATTATAATAAATTATATATAGGAGGAAATTTATATGAAATATGAATTACCAAAACTTACATACGCTTACGACGCTCTTGAACCATTCATTGACGCTAAAACAATGGAGATTCATCACACGAAGCATCATAATGCTTACGTCACAAATTTAAATGCCGCACTTGAAAAACATCCTGAGTTTCATGAAGACTTAGAAACAATGCTAGCAAACTTTGATGTTATTCCAGAAGATATTCGCGCTGCTGTCCGCAATAACGGCGGTGGTCATTTCAATCATAGTCTGTTTTGGACAATTATGAAGGTTAATAATGGGTCTGGACCAAAAGGAAAACTTTTAGACGCTATTAATACAGCCTTTGGTAGTTTCGAGAAGTTTAAAGATGCCTTCGCTAATGCAGCTAAGACACGCTTTGGTAGTGGCTGGGCTTGGCTAATTGTTAATCACCGCGGACAACTGGAAGTTGTTTCGACTGCTAACCAAGATACACCGCTAGCTTTAGGAAGACCAATCTTAGGTTTAGACGTATGGGAACATGCCTACTATCTAAACTATCAAAACCGTCGTCCTGATTATGTTAACGCCTTCTTCAATGTTATTAACTGGGAAGAAGTTACTCGTCTCTTTAACAAATAAGTTATCTAATAAAGCAAAAGAACACCGTCCGGTGTTCTTTTTTTGTTGTGCTCTAAAATATTATTACAAAAACAAGTTAATAAGCCGCTCTTTTTGTAGAAGGGTGACGATTTCATCATAACTATTAATCTCGACATCTTTTAGTTTATGAGCAACATGATCGATAAGTTTATCAAGGGGACTAATTTCTTCTGGTTGATAGTCGTAATACACTTCTTGGATATAAGTAATCACAATGCGCCGAAGGTGGGCGATCATTGAGTTTTCAAGCCAATAGTTAATTGTTAAATGAGGGTAATATTTTTCATTTTGTTTTGCTTTTAGGTATAAGGCAAGATCTTCATTACTTGAACGGTATATGTCAAAAAACGCGAAGTCAAATTTATGATGTTCTTTTTTCATATAAGAAAAAGCATCATCTTTAATAATCGTGATTTTGTTCTGATCGGGAAAAGTTGGCAAGATGTATTTAGTAAAAACATCAATAATGTTTTGATCATTTTCAATAATCGTAATGCTTTTTACATTATCTTTACTTGCAATCATAAAGGGATAGTAACCTAAACCTAAACCTAGCACTAAAACAGCCCCATGCGCCTCTTCAATAGCGTCTTTCATTGTATTTATTTCATGCGGGATAATTGCCATCCAAATCTTATCGTCTTGGATAAGCGCTAAATAGGGATAGTCAACAGGTGAATAAGCTAGAGAGATGTTTTCTTTAAAATCATCACCAGAACAAGTAACATCATCAAAAATTAATAGTTGGTTTTTCCTATAATGTTTAAGCGTTAGTGCTGTGTTGCCGTCACTAAATTCGACTGATTTTATTGTTTGGTAATAACTGTTATCTTGATAATCGCTTAAGTATACTTGTTTAATTGCGGGTAATAAATGTTTAGTAAATAAGGTTTTTTGAAAAGGGTCACTTTCATCATAGGCATAAAGTTCTTTAATAAGATGAACGTATTCAGCGTGAGTGTTAATACTTTCAAACGCTTCGATTAAGTCAAGATTTTCAAAACCGTCAACTAATTGAAGGGCTATATCACTTGCACTCATATTTAACTCTAGTGTGTTAAATAGATCAATTAAGCTTTTTGTTGCACTTTTATTTAAATTTATTTTCATTCTCTTTTTCCTGTCTTAAGATTAACATAACCGCGCAATAATGCACTTAAAAGTTAAATTACTAGTGCAAAATCAATATTAATTATAGAATTAATGATATTAGTCTTTCCTTCTTATTTTACAAATGTCTTAAAATAACATACAATTACTACATTAGAAGTCTTTAAATACAAAGGAGAGAGTGTATGAAAAAGAGTGGAGTTGTTTTAGGTATACTAGCGTTTATATTTTCGCTAGGTGCTTTAGGTGCAGTTGCCATGGAGTTAATTACAATCCAAGGTTTAGCACTTACTGATTTATTTGACAAGGCAAAGACCTGGGTCGCCTTTACAGGAATGAGAATTTTCTTTCTTGTGCCCGTTGCGATCGGTGCCCTGTTATTTTTAGTTCTATTTATTTTAGTGTTTACAAGAAATCGTCCTCGTAAATTATTTAATGGTCTCAACGTTTTAATCGTTACTGCTGCTAGTAGTTTAATGCTTGCCAAAGTTTTAAGTAAAGATCTCATTTTCTTTACGATGACTGGCTGGACTGATTTACTTAATCTTACAACCGCATATGAAGCGGGCGCCCTACTTTTAATTGTTTTTGCCTTCTTATTTGTTCTAATAAGCGCATTTAAAGGTATTTTCGCTCACGATTACAAACCACGTTATGCTCACGTTAAGTTAAAGGACAGAAAACTAATCGTTGAAGAAAAAGAAGAAGAAAAAGAAGAAGTAAAAGTTGAAGTTAAACCAGAACCTACGAAAGTAGTACAATCTGCTAAGGTAGCTGAACCTGCTAGAGTTGAAGAAAAACTTCCTGAACCAAAAGTTGATGTTAAGGTTGAAGAAGCCCCATCACCAGCCCCCAAGGAAGAAGTTAAAGAAGTCGTAGTCCGTCGTATAATTGAAGAGCGAGTCATCGTTCCAGTTGAAGCAAAAAAAGCTGAACCTGCTGAAGAAAAACCTTTATATAACTTTCAAAAGAAACGGACAACACCAAAACCCGAACCTAAAGTACGGGCTAAAGCACCAGTTGCTGCGCCTGTTAAGAAGGAAAAAGTTGTTGCTGCAAAACCTGCACCTGTGGCAAAAGCAGCACCGGCACCTAAACCAGCAAAAGTTGCGAAGGCCAAAAAAGTTGAGCCAGTTGAAGAAGTTAAAGAACCGGCAACTACTGGCCCTTCTGCTGATGGCAAAAGAGTGTACCACTTAAACAAACGTGATAGCGATAATAAATGGACAATCATCTTCGCGGGTGGAAAACGTGTTATTAAACTATGTGACACGCAAAAAGAAGCAATCGAATACGTTGAAGGCTTATGCGCCAACAACGGAGGAACTTACTTGGTCCATAATTCTAAAGGAGCCAATAAAGGCCGAATTAAGAAAAAGTAAAGTAAATTAAAGTTTGTAAACCCTTACATTTTTTGTAAGGGTTTTCTTTTAATAATTTAGCCAAATCCACTTTATTAGTTATATAAATGTGCTACAATTAAAGCATCGATAAGACATAACAAAACCAAAAGAAAGGAAGATTTTTATGTCCAAAATTATAATCATATCCGGAGACCTAGCCGCCGGGAAATCAGCTCTCGCGAAAAGACTTTCGCGGCACTTTGATATTCCCTACTTTCAAAAATCACGACTCAAAGAAATTCTTGGCGAGGAAATTGAATTTGAAGGTGTTGATAAAAACAAAAGGGTTTCCCGCGGGGCGATGGACATCCTTGTCCACATTGCCTCACGCTTTGCCAAAACTCGTGGCAGTGTAATCCTCGAGGCCAACTTTCATCAAGATGACCTCGAAAAAATTCAACGCGAATGTTCGTTTGCAAACCATAAAGTAACCTTGATTTATTTAACAGGTGAAATTGATGTGCTATACGAACGTTTTTTATATCGCGAAATGTATCAAAACCGTCACCCTGTTCACTTAACTCACCCACTAAAAAACTTAGAAGAATTTACACAATATGTTAATCAACTAAGAAATGAAGATGAAGTATTACCACGTATTTATATTGATACAACTAACTGTGACCAAGAAATGATTTTCGCCAAGGCCGTTGAGGCCCTCAAGGATTAGGGGGAATAGTTATGGCATATACAACCGATAAAATTCGCAACATTATTTTCTTAGGCCACCAAGGTAGCGGTAAGACAACGTTAGTTGAATCACTTGCCGCACTTGTTAGTGGAAAAGTAAAAGGTGATGTTGAACGTAAAAATACAATTAGTGATACTTTACTTGAAGAAAAAAACCGCCTTAGTTCTTGTAGTCTTTCTGTTGTTAGTGTTGATTATAAAGACTATCATTTAAACTTCCTTGATGCACCGGGTAATGATGACTTTGTCCACGATATCATCGGTGTTCTTGATGTTGTTAAAGCGGCTGTTTTAGTTATTGACGCGACCAAAAAAATTGAAGTTGGCACGATTAAACATTTTAATATGTTAAAAAAACATGGTGTTCCTACTTTTATTTTCATTAATAAGATGGATAAAGAAAAAATCGATTTTGAAGCCTTACTTGAAGAAATTAATGCTGTATTAGGCAAAAAAGCTGTTTCTTTTGTTTATCCTATTGGCCGTCAAGAAGCCTTCGATGGCTACATTGATGTTGTTAGACTTAAAGCACGTAAATACACAGGTACAACATGTGTCGATGATCAAATATATGATGATAAGAAGCCTATCGTGCTTGAACTTCACAATACCTTAGCCGAACAAGTCGCACTTACTGATGACACATTACTCGATAAATTTTTCGGCGGCGAAACTTTGACACATGAAGAAATAAGCCGCGGACTACATAATGCTGTTATAAGTGGAGAAATTGCCCCTGTCTTAGTTGGCACTGCTAAAAAAGATATAGGTATAGACACTCTTCTTAATATGATGATTGAATATTTACCTAATCCTGCTGAACTAAAGCCTTATGAAGCCTTCGATACGAGTGGGCGTCCAGTTGAAGTGTTAACAAAAGTAGATCAACCATTTACCGCCTACGTATTTAAAACGATGTTTGATCAATATAAGGGTGTCACTAACTTAATTAAGGTTAACTCAGGCACACTTAATGCAGGCGATGAAGTTTACTGTGCAAATATGAATGAATCGTTTAAAGTTAATCAAATATCAATGATGTTTGGCTCAGTTCTGACTCCAGTTGAAAAAGCGATTGCTGGCGATATTGTTGCTTTAACTAAGCTTGATAATGTCAATACAGGCTATACGCTTTCAAGTAAGGGAAATGCGATTAAATTCCCCTACCCTAAATATCCAACTATCGTTTATTACCGCGCCCTAGTCGCAAAAAATAGTAAAGATGAAGAAAAACTCGGGCAAGCGCTTGCTAAATATGCGATGGAAGACCCTTGTTTTGAAATGCGTCGTAACGCCGAAACAAAAGAGCTCCTCATTGGTGGCTTAAGCGATTCACATCTAAACTATGTTTTAGAACGTATTAAAAATGCCTATGGTGTTGAAGTTGATACCTCTGCACCAAAAATTAACTACCGCGAAACACTAAAAGTAGTCGCCGAAGCCGAAGGTCGCTATGTTAAACAATCTGGTGGTAGTGGTTTCTACGGTGTCGTCGTTATGCGCTTTGGACCTAGTGGCACCGAAGAAAATGTCTTTACTGAAGAAGTATTTGGTGGCGCTGTTCCCCGTAACTATTATCCGGCGGTTGAAAAAGGCTTTAATGAAGCCGTTCAAAAAGGCTTACTTGCTGGCTATCCTGTTATAGGTGTGAAAGCAACACTAATTGACGGTAAATATCACTCGGTTGATAGTAACGAACAAGCTTTCAAAATGGCAGGGATTCTTGCTTTTAAGGAAGCATATCATAAATGTAAGCCAACTCTTTTAGAGCCTATCATGCATATTTCTGTTCAAGTCGCTAATGATTATACAGGTAGCATTATGAAAGATCTCAACCAACGCCGGGCCCGTATTCTTAATATGGATGAAAAAGGTTTTGGAATTCAAGAAATTTGTGCGCTTGTCCCGGAAAGCGAAATTATGGATTATGCGATTAAACTTCGTGTTATGACACAGGGCAGTGGTTTCTTTAATCGTAAATTTGATAGTTACCAAGAAGTACCCGCCTATGTTGTCGAACAAATTATTAAAGAAAACAAACAAGATTAAAAAGAAGAGCAACCAGTTGGTTGCTCTTTTCTTTACATCTCATCATATTGATGATGATAATTAATTTTTGCTTCAAGGAAGGCGTGAAGTTCACTAAGAACGTGATATAGTTCAGCACGCTCTTCAAATTCTTTTCGCGTTACAGGAAGGGGTAAGATATCGTACTCTTTATGCAAATCATCAAGTGTCGCTAAAAGTCTAGTTGCATTGTCGACTTGACCAATGTTATCGACAAATTTAGCTAAATAATTTAAAATTTTGTCTTTATATACACTAGCTTCAATTGTTAATAATATCTTGTGGACTCGTTCAAGTAAAAGCGTTTGGTTTTCTCTCATTCCTAAATATGAAATACGTTTTTCAACATCGTTAAAAGTGCGATTTTCTTTGGCGAGAATTAAATCTTTTTTAGCATCATTGATTGCCTTTTTTAATGGTGAAAAATCAACACCATCATTAAGGGCAAGTAGATTAAACACTTGGCTAATTTGTTGATCAATTTTAATTTCGTTTCTATAAATAATTTTCTTCGGCGTTGGCGAATATAAATTGAGGACGATAGCAACGCCGATGCCAATGAGAACAACATACAGGGCGTTTAAAGCGTAACTAGGATGTCCCCCAAGATATTCTTGTGAAATAAGAACGAGAGCGAGGACTGTACCTATTTCTAGGTGGAAGGAGTATAAAACCGCTGTTAAAATAATGACAACAATTATGAGCGTATAAATTTCATATCCAAGTAGAAAGAATAAAAGGGCGCCAAGTCCAATACCAATGAGGGAGGCAGTAAAGCGGGCGAGAGCTTGCTTTAAAACGGCTTCTTTTGTCAGTGCGAGCGAAAGTACGGTAATAACACCGGCAGTATAGCTATAATCAATACGGAAAAGGCTTCCTAATAAGTAGGCGACCGTGAAACCTATAATCATTTTTAAAAGGAGGGTAATTCTTAGTGTTTTTTCCATGCTTATATTGTATATGGTCTACATTAATTAATAAACCGTATTGATTTTTGCAATAAAGAAATTAGATTTTCAAAAGACGCTTTCTTTGTTAGAATATATAAGTACATATAACTAAGGAAGGGTAAGAAGATTTATCTTTTTACAACAATCATCATATGAACAGCAAAACTTTTAGTGGCGACCAAGTTCCTAAGCTCACGAAGTATATTTACCCCTTCTCCGGTATTGCTCGTGATGCGGCCTATACTTTAGTCTCGTTATTTTTAATGATTTACGTGCAGTTTACGCTTGGTAAGGAAGGTGGTTATCAAGACAAGATGCTTGTGATTACCATCATTATGGTCTTTACACGTATTTGGGATGGAGTTAATGATCCGATGATGGGATCTATTATTGAAAATGCCCGCTTTAAAATGGGTAAATATAAGCCCTGGATTTTAATTGGTGCTATTTCTAACTCTGTGATGCTTGCGCTTATGTTTACCGTCCGCCCTAGCGGTTGGGCCTTTGTCATTTTATTTGGTATTTTCTATATATTATGGGAAATGACTTTTACGATGAATGATATCGCCTATTGGTCGATGCTTCCTTCTCTTAGTAAAGATGAAAAAACACGAAATCAGTTGACGACTTATGTTGCTCTTGCTGCTAGTATTGGTGCCTTTGCGGTTGGTGGCTTACTACCTGTTATTTATCCAGGTAATGCTTCGCAAGTATTTTTCTTTGCCTCAATTATTATCGCCCTCGTCTTTTTACTCTCACAGTTATTACTCGTTTTTACTTGTAAGGAGAAAGAACGAATTGATGTTAATGAAGAAAAAACATCACTTAAAACAATGTTTTCAACAATTTATAATAACAAACAACTTTGGGTTATGATGTTTGTTGTGACCTTCTATTACTTAGGAAGCGCACTCTTGAATGCCTTTGGCCTTAACTACTTTATTTTCGCCTATGGTTATGCGCTTGGTGGCGCGAATATGTTTTTCTTTACTGTTGCGTATGCACTAGGAACGATCGTTCCACAGGCCCTATATGCTCTAATTGCAAAGAAATATACGAGGCGACAAATTATTAACTTTTCATTTGTCGTCATGATTATTGGCTATCTCACGATCTTTACATACGGTATGCTCCATGCTTTTAGTATTGTCGCCGAGCTTAATATTTGGCTTTTATCCTCTATTGGTATTTTTGTCTTCGCCGCTCAAGGGCTCTTTTATATGGTGCTACTTGTGATGACCACTAACACAATTGAATACAATCAATGGATGACAGGGGAACGTAAAGAAAGTGTTATTTTTGCTGCCCGACCTTTTGCGGCTAAGATGAGTAGTAGTCTGCAAACGCTTATCGTCTTCATCATTTTGACTGTTGGTGGCATTTACGCCCTTTCCGAAGGTATTAGTCAACTTGAAATTAATTTGGAACTAAAAATTGATGGCATTCTTACTCAACAAAACGTTATTGATGGTGCTAATCTTATCATCAGTGAAGCAACAAACCGTCCACTCGTCTTATCTTCACTTTTATTTGGAATGACGATTTTACCCGTTATTCTCTTTATTATTTCTTATGTTCTTATTATGAAAAAGTTCTTTATTACCGAAAAGGCTTATACACAAATTTGTGAAGATATTGAAAAAGGTAATGTCGGTAATCATACACTAGAAGAATTAAAAGCAATCGCATAAAAAAATAGGAATATTGCTATCCCTATTAAACATTAAGTTTTGAAGTCTAATACAATGTATTAGGCTTTTTTTAATTCATCGGTTGCACGAATAAAGACATCGAGGCCTTCATTACGTTTTTCGAATCCGTTCTTTAAGAAGAATTGCAAAGCTTTACCTTTAAAACCATAGTTACGTGGATCAAAGCCTGGGTATTTTCTTACTAAAGTGTTGTTTGTATTACTCCAGTAACCCCAACCTTCTTCATCAGCGTTTTCGGAAATAATATTGGATAAAACTTCAATGAGGTCTTCAAGCGGGATAATTCCTTCGCTTGGTTCTTTACCATTAGTTACTTTTGTTTTTGACTTTGAATTGTTAGTATCGCGAATTTTCTTAATTTTATCTAAGTAGGTGAAGAGGTCAACTGAGTTAACAAGAGAAAGTGGTGTTTTTGTTTCACCCATTCCCATCACGAACATGTTGTTTTCTCTTAAACGACTGACAAGTTTAGTAAAATCACTATCACTACTTACAATCACAAAACCTTGAACTGTACCGCGATAGAGGATATCCATCGCATCAATAACAAGTGTAAAGTCACTAGTGCTTTTGTTGGACACATAATTGAATTGCTGAATGGGATCAAGATTATATTCATTACAAATATTACGCCATTTGGTAAGATTTGGACTCGACCAGTCACCATAAATACGCTTATAAGATAAGTTGCCGTATTTATTAGCTTCATCGCGAATAATAGACATATATTCAGGCGAAATGTTTTCAGCATCAATTAAAAGTGCGAGATTTTTTTCTGCCATAATGCTCCTTTCTATTCGACTTCAAGGTCGAATGTGTGTGTTTGATTGTTAATTATAACATTAACAACAGCGGGTCCGCGTTTATACTGTGAGCCAATATAAATGCTTAAGGCACCACCATGAAGCGCTTGGTGCTTAGGGCCTAAAACCTTAATAGGTCCATCCGTAGTAATACTTACAACACTAAAGTCATAAGGATTACGCATCTTATTACTATCTAAACTTGTGACAACAATTTTTAGTGTGTCATAAGTTGCTTCATTAACGAGGCGCGTCTTTGTAATTTTCACTTCATAAGTGTAGTGAAGACTAGGTCCAATTTGCATCGTATTGATTAGTTGACCTTCTGTATTATACGCTTTTAAAGTAAAAACACCATTATCAGCTCCCCAGCTCGTAACGTTCTCGCCCCAAATTTCGACAAGATGTTGATAATTTAGTTTATAGCGGAACATTAAAAGCGCGAGTGATAACTTGTGATGAAGCTTAAAACTATTGAGTCCATGGAGAGCAGCGTAGTTTAAAATATTTGCTAACTTACGACTAGCACGGGCGGAAAACTTTGCATATTTATCTAAAAAGTTTTTCCGAATGAAGAAGTCAATGACGAAGGGTGGATGTTTAAGATGTGGATAAAGATCAGAGCGAGGATTAAACTCCTTAATTAAGTCTTCACCCCGGTATAGTTTGATAACTTTAGCGTTACTGAGCACATAAAAGGGCATTAACTTAGCTTCAGGAATATCGCCATTATTGGCACTAAATGTTGACATTAAAACGTTTTGTTTACTTAAAAGCGCCTTATAAGCATAACTTACAAGTTTGGGGTTTCTGTATATATCTAAAACACCGTGATAGCAAATGTGGTCACCACTGCCAAACTGTTGATGCGTATAGTAATCGTGCATACACCAAGGGGAAATCCCGATTATGTCTAAATGTTCATAGGCACTGCTAAGAACACTAAGGTGACGATGGATAAAGGATTGTTGTTTTTCCGGGCTATCATATACCTTAACAGGAAACATGTGGCCGTTACATTCACTAACAATATATGGTTTTTGCGACTTTGTTACTTTTTTCTTTGCTAATAACCCCTTATTTGTCCCGTCATGACTAAAGTCATTATAAGAATAAATATCTTCAATTAGTTCGCTATGTGTGATGTTTCGCGTCCCAGTTGTCGGCCGATAAGGATCAAGGGCTTTGGCAGCCGCCTGTGATTTTGTGTATAAGTCATGATGGTCAGCAGATTCGTTAATACGAATAGACCAAGCAAAAATACTAGGGTGATTATAATCACGCATAATCATGCGCTTAATATTATCTAAATGTGCCTCTTGCCACGCTTCATCACCAATGTATTGCCAACCTGGTACTTCATTGACAATAAGTAAGCCGAGGCGGTCACAGGCATCAAGAAAGTCAGGACTTGGTGGGTAGTGCGAACACCGAACATAGTTTAGTCCTAAATCCTTAAGAATTAAGACGTCATCTTCCTGTAAAGATTTTGTTGCTGCCGCCCCTAAGTAGGGATAAGTCTCGTGACGGTTAAGGCCGACAAGTTTAGTGTGCATATTATTAAGAAATAAACCGTTACTGCGAATTTCGATGGAACGAAAAGCGAGCCTAAAATCCTTACTCGCCTTATAACGATTATCAATACTCATTAAGGTAATTCTAAGTGTGTATAAGTAAGGGTCATCAATTGACCATAGTCGCGGTTTCGACCCCATTTTAAAACGGGGAAATTTAGCTTCTTTGACGAGTGTATTATTATGATCAAACACTTGATAAAGAACAGAAAAAATAGCACTTTTCTCATTACAAAATGTTGGACGGACAATGACACTACCATCTGTTTTACCGTCGACGCGGGCATCGATGATATCAAGTGATTGCCGTTCTATAATTTTGACACCGCGATAAATACCGCTAAATGACAAATAGTCGACAACATTACCCCATGGAGGAATACTTTCTTTTTCGCGCCCATCAACTTTCACAACAAGAAGGTTCTCACCGCTCGTTAAGTAATCGCTAATATCAATTTCAAAGGGAAGATAGCCATGCGCAAAGGTGCCTAGGTCCTTACCGTTAATAAAAATCTCAGCACTGACCATTACCCCATCAAAATATAAAATATATGATTTTTCATAGTCATAATTATCAATTTTTATGTGCTTAAAGTAGGTGCCAACAACTTGATGATGAATATCACTGAAATTGTTAAAAGGAAAATCAACCATGTTGTGGGGGATGTTAATGTTTGAGCTTTCTAAAGGAATCTCATCGATATAAGATGGTAAAAAGCCGCGAATAAAGTGCCAGTTAAAATTTAAGTATTGTTCCATAATATAATATTAACACAATTTAAGTAATAAAAAGGGGCAAATCTTAAAAACATATAGTATATATGATACAATAATAAAGAGATTTAAATTATGGAACCAACAATCATTCACCTAGAAACCAAACACACAAGTTACATTTTACGTGTCAACCATTTTTCACATTTAGAAAATGTATATTATGGAGCAAAGATCAAAGTTGGTGATGAGCTTTTTGCCCTTGAACTTAAACAACTAAACGTCCTTGGAACATCTACTATTTATGATGAAGGCATTGATCCTGCGTATTCACTCGATCACGTTAATCTTGAACTTTCAACATATGGAAAAGGTGATTATCGCCCTGCAAGTTTAATTATACAAAGTGATTTAGGCTTTACCAGTGACTTTAAAGTTGTTGAATTTCGTCATAAGCGCGAATTTGATTTTTCGAGCGAAGGACTTCCAACACCACATGGTGCAGATGAGTGTTATGAATTTGATTTAAGAGATGAATATAGCGAAGTACTCGTAACTTTACGCTATCTTGTTTTTAAAGAGAGTGATGTTATAGCACGTAGTCTAAAAGTACATAAACAAAGACGCAAACACCCTTCTATAACGAAAATAATGAGTCTGAATTTAGATTTATTTAATAAAAATTTTGAGGCAATGGGTTTATACGGTGCGTGGGCTAATGAAGCTCGTCTCACCTCGCACCCCTTACGCCCTGGTACCTTTAGTCTATCAACTATTGCTGGCCCAAGTAGCAACCGCCATAATCCCTTTTTACTTTTGAAAACGCCAACAGCTACGCTTGATAGTGGTGAATATTACGGTGTAAATCTTATGTATAGTGGACCGTTTGAAATAAGTATAAATTTAGCGAACAATAACCGCGTGCGACTCCAAGCAGGTATTAATGATGAAACATTTAGTTATGAACTCACCAATGGTAGTTTTATTAGCCCATGGGCGGCTCTTACTTATTCAAATAAGGGACAAAATGGTCTTTCACGTAATTATCATCACTTTGTTAATGATCACGTTGTCAGAAAGGCCTTTAGTCGTCAAACACGACCGATTTTATTAAATAATTGGGAAGCAACATACTTTAATTTCAACGAGGATAAATTAACATCTTTACTTAAAAAGGCTAAGAGTCTAGGCATCGAAATGCTTGTGCTTGATGATGGATGGTTTATTGAGCGAGATAATGATTACACTGGTTTAGGTAACTATGAAGTAAATAAGAAGAAACTTCCTCATGGTTTAGAAGGGCTAGCAAAAAAAGCCAACAATATAGGGCTTAAATTTGGCTTATGGTTTGAACCGGAAATGGTTTCCGAAACGAGTGAAGTGTATCAAAAACATCCCGATTGGATTGTAAACGTCCCTAACTTTAAAGCAAGTAAAGGTCGTCACCAGTTTGCCTTTGATCTTAGTTTAGAAGCTGTTCAAAACTACATTATTGATAATGTTTCTACTATACTTTCTGCTTCCAACATTGAATACGTAAAATGGGACTACAATCGTAATTTAAGTGATTTCTATAGTAAAAGTGGTCGTCATTCAACATTTTTTTACGACTATACGTTAGGGTTATATAAAATTCTTGATAGCTTGACTAAACGCTTTCCGCATGTTTTATGGGAAGGATGTGCGAGTGGAGGAAACCGTTTTGATTTAGGCGTTCTTAGCTATTTTGATCAAATTTGGGCTAGTGACTGTAGTGATGCCTATGAACGTATAAGAATTTTAAAAAACCTTGCTCTAGTTTATCCTCTTAGTGTCATAAGTGCTCATGTTAGTGATGTACCTAATCATCAAACACTACGAGAAGTCGCACTTAACACACGTTTTAATGTTAGTTTTTTTAGTGGTGGTTTTGGATATGAACTCGATATTACGACACTAGAAGCAATGGAAGAAAAGCAAATTAAGGCGCAGACACTTTATAATAAAGAAAATCGTGATCTTGTTATCAACGGCAATTATTATGAACTTGCTAATGATACAAATTATGAACGTTATGGCTTTGCAGTTATTAGTCGTGATTTAGAACGGGCCGTGGTTACGCTTATTAATGGCATTGCAACGACACTTCCTATTAGTGAAACAATGCCCCCATTGAGTGTTAGTCTAGATAAGACTTATCACGTTGTTGGCTTTGAACAAACAAGTAACCTCCATAAATTTGGTGGGCTCTTAAAAATGGTTTTACCAAGTTTTATTAAACCAGAAGGCTTAATTGTTAAACATCTCGCTAAGCGAAAAAGTGCTGAACAATTAATTGAGGTCGAAGTCAAAGAAGACTATGTTGTTGATGGTAGTGTTCTTTTAAATGGTGCTCTACGCCTTTATCCACAATGGACGGGAACAGGGGTCAACGAACAAACGCGCGTCTTAGGTGACTTTGGCAGTATTATTTATAGCCTCTACACTGAAAACTAAAAATATGTTATGATTATAAAGCACGAAAAGAGGTAGCAAAATGTTAGATATATTAATTGAAAAACTTATTCTTTACGCTCAAATGCATTTATCACTTGATGATCAAGATGTGTTATATACGCGGAATTTACTTTTATTTAAATTAGAAATTGAACGGCCATATAAGGGTATTATTAACGTCTCTGAAATTAGAGCAATGAAAACGCCTGATGCACTTTTAGAAGAAATGCGTGCGGAAATAACTCGCCTTAATTTAACAGAAGAGTGGCGAATAGAAGGTTTATTAACTGACGTTATGGGTTTATTAACTCCTTCACCTAAGCTAGTGACTGATAAATTTAAAACAATTTACAAAAAAGACAAAAAAGCTGCAACCGACTATTTATTAGATTTAGGTATTGCAAGTAACTATATTCAAAAAAGCAAAATCGAACAAAACATTAAATGGCAATCGAGTTTTGATGATAAGCGTTTAGAAATAACAATTAATCTAGCAAAACCAGAAAAAGACAACAAACAAATTGCTGAAGAAATGAAAAACGTTGGGCCAGTTGCTGAAGAATATCCAAGCTGCCCAATTTGTAAAGAAAACGTTGGCTTTGGTGGTAATTTTAAAATACCGCCTCGCCAAAACTTACGCGTTATTCCTTTGAAAATTGATAATGAAAACTGGTTTCTCCAATTTTCACCTTATATGTATTATGACCGTCACTGCATTGTCGTGTTTGACGAACATTTACCAATGAAAATTAGTCCGCGTATTTTTTCAAGACTCCTTTCGTTTACCGATCAATTCCCTCATTTCTTTATTGGTAGCAATAGTGATTTACCTATCGTCGGCGGTTCAATTTTATCGCATGAACATTTCCAAGGTGGTGCGCCTGTGATGCCAATGTTTGAAACTGGCGTTCGTAAACACTTAAAAGCTCGTTATGATAAAAGAGTCGAAATAGGCATCCTTGATTGGTTTACAAGTGTAATTCTCATTAAGAGTAGTAACAAGAAATTAGTCATTGAATACGCTAGTAAGATTACAGAAAAATGGCTTGATTATAACAATAAAGAACTTGATATTGTTGCAAGCACTGGGGAAGAAAGACATAATACTGTCACACCAATCACACGTAAAGTACGTGGAGTTTATTATTTTTATCTCATTTTACGCAACAATAGAACAAACGAAACATATCCTGATGGTGTTTTTCATGCACATCCCCAATATCACAACATTAAAAAAGAAGGTATTGGTCTTATTGAACAAATGGGTATCTTTATTTTGCCTGCCCGCCTTAAACATCAACTTAATTTAATCGAAAAAGCCCTAGAAGAAAAAAGTAGTTTAGATGAGCTAGTTACGGCTAACCCCGACTTAGGCATCCACAGCGAACTCTTTAATGATTTAGCAGATCTGACAAGTGATAAGAAAATCGCCTATGACAAAGAAGTACGAAACTATGTTAGTGACGTATGCCGTAATGTTTTATTGAACACATCTGTGTTTAAAAGTGATGAGAAAGGTCAAGATGCTTTTTATGACTTTTTAAAGAGCATCAAATATTAATTATGAGTTTAGACACTAATAAATTTTCCCTTGTCGTTAGAGGCTTTTTGGAACATTTTAAAACGAGTCCGAAAGATCTTTTTATTGCGCCTGGTCGTGTTGAAATCGTTGGAAATCATACCGATCACCAACACGGCAAAACTTTGTCAATGACAATAGACCGCTATATTTATGCTGCCGTTAGTCCTAATGATGATTTTAAAGTTGTGTCTCACAATAAAGGCTACAAAGCCGCGATTGAAATAGATCTTAACGATTTAGAAGTTAAAGAAAGTGAATACTCAACCTCTGTCGCCTTAGTGCGTGGTGTTTATGCCTATTTTAAAAACCACGGCTATAACATTGGTGGCTTTAATTCCTTTTCCCTTTCAACTATTTTAGGGGGGATGGGTTTATCTAGCAGTGCAGCATTTGAAGTACTCATTGCTAAAATTATAAGTTACTACTATAACAATAACGAAATTAGCGATTTAGAAATTGCTAAAGCTAGCCAATTTGCTGAACAAGTTTATTTCAACAAACCGTGCGGACTGCTTGATCAAATGACAATAAGCTATGGTGGAGTCGTCTACTCCGATTTTAATGAGCTATCGCCTGTCCAAGCAAATCTTGAACAGATTAATGATAAGTTAAATTTCTTTGTCATTAATACAGGAAAATCACACGCTAAGTTAACACCGCATTATGCAAAAATTACGCAAGATTTAGCGCGAGTTTGTGATCAATTTGGTCAAAAATTACTAATTGATGTCGATGAGACTGCATTTAATAGTCGCTATAACGAATTAAAAGAAAAGTTGGGTGAACGTCCGCTCAAACGTGCTCTCCACATTTTCAGTGAAAATAAACGCGTAATTTCTGCCTGGAATGCACTTAACAATCATCATATTGATGACTTTATCGAAACAATTAGACAATCAGGATTATCCAGTCGTAATTATTTGCAAAATTTAACTTATCCTGGCGATAAGGATAAACAACTTATCAACGTTTATGACAAACTTTTTAAAAACACTAATTTTGGTGTTCGTGTGAATGGTGGCGGCTTTGCCGGCACACTTATTGTTATGACAAAGCACAAAAAAGATAAATTCATAATTGAAAGTGTTTTAACAGATACTAATGTTAAAATACTTGAAGTTAAACTTGCAAGTTTTAAATCTGGTCACGTGCAAACGCTAAGCTAGTATATAACTTCAATTTATTTTAGTTTATGATAAAATACACGTATGAACAAAGAAAAACATATTTTTGAACTGAAACAACAACTAACTGGGAATCGTAAAAACGATAGACTTTTAATATTTCAACATTTACTTGATGCAATCGCCGACGGGGAAGTCGAAATGACTAAGGAATATATGCGTCTTGCCCTTGCCTATCTTCCTAATGAACTGGATGATTTAATGGATGAATTCGTTAAATATGAAGATGTTTATACACCTGTGTTTTTAAATTTAACTGTTTTTCAAGAAGTAACTCTCGTTAAGCGTATGGCATTAATGCACTTTCTTACTAAATATGCGACCGAGAAAGAAAAACTTGAGAAGAGTGAAGATGAACAACTTTATGCCTTTGATGATGACTTTCAACAACAACTATTTGATAAGATCACTGGTGGGCGTATTAAGTATAGGACGAGCGAATACCCTTATGCGCTTATTTACCTACAATACGGCCTTCTAATGCGTGAATACGGCGATAATATTAATGCCTACACGATGCTTTCTAAAGCGCACGTTTGGAATCCTGTTTCTAGTGTAACGATTTTTCAATTGCTCATATTATTTAAACAAAGTCGTCAAAGTGAAGAACTATTGCGCTTTAGCCAATGGCTCTTAACTGTTTCCTATCAACCTAGTTTTATAGCACTAGCGTTGCAGTATATGGCCTATGCTTTATATCTAGACGGGAAATATGAAGAAAGTTATGCTTTTTACTTTCAATCACTTAAATATGATGATAAACCCTTCCCGGGACTAAATGAAGAAATTAACGGTGTCCTCACCGCCTTAAAACTAGATGCGCCTTATAATTTAAGCCGCGTTGATGTATCCAATATTTTTATCGGCAAAAACTATAAACCACAACCTAATGAACTAGTTTTTGATACATTACGTGAGCATATAATTATTAGTTATACTAAGCAAAATTACACCGAAGTGCTCCATTTTGCTAATAGTTACAAGCGCATTCGTCCTCGCGACAATAAAATAAACAATATTATCAAGAAATCGACCGAAGCACTTAATTAAGAATCTTAAAAGAAAATGAACAGCTATAGCTGTTCATCTTTTTTTATATTTTTCATATATTCTTTAATGTTGCAGTTTTTGCAGCTACTTCCACTACTTGAGCAAGAGGCATTAAAACTGCAATTTGATTTGCCTGTTTTTTTTCTTCTCACTTGTAAATATACGACAAATGCCAAAAACAATACGACGGCAATGATCACAAATACTTCCGTTGTTGATATGAGCATATTATTCATGTGTTAAGCCTCGTTTCTTTTT
>Ga0265295_1004198_pt1 | contig 19641 bp, 15 predicted proteins | sample Munlansysbiofilm_FD_192503 | JGI IMG/M metagenome (GOLD analysis project Ga0265295, IMG submission 192503) | Leachate microbial communities from a municipal landfill in Southern Ontario, Canada - Methane capture system biofilm | ecosystem: Engineered > Solid waste > Landfill > Unclassified ... | reverse complement strand
TACCATCAATTTAAGTTTACCGGGCTTTTTTTGTAATGGCACTGTTCCTGATAATTTTACAGTTTACGATTATGCAAAGTTAGTTATCAAACTTTTAAACGAGTTAAATGTAAAAAAAGTATATATTGTTTCACATTCGTTTGGTGGGAGAATTGCTATTATACTTGCTAGTTTGTATAGTGAACTTGTTGAAAAGGTAGTGTTAATAGATAGTGCAGGTTTAAAACCGCGTTTTTCTATTGTTACATATTTAAAAATTAAATATTTTAAGTTTTTAAAATGGTTAAGTAAATTTAAAATTATTAAAAAAGAGTTTTTAAATAAATTTGGCTCATCAGACTATAAAAATTTATCTAGTAGTCAAAAAAAAGTGTTTAATAACATTATTAAAGAAGATTTAAGTTATCTGTTAAAAAACATTAAAGCACCTACTTTAATTGTTTGGGGAAAAAAAGATAAAATAACGCCTTATTATATGGCAAAAAAACTAAATAAAAGCATAAATAAAAGTAGGCTTATATTATATAAAAAAGCAGGGCATTTTAGTTATTTAGAAGAGATAAAAACTATAGAGCGTGATATTCACTTATTTTTTCTTGAGGAGAATTTATGAATTTAATTGATATTCATAATCCGCATTTTTATATTACTACTTTTATTAGTATATTAAATGCTACTATTATTTGTTTTAATGGTTACAAGTTTTTTCAGACACTTCAACTAGAAGGTTATAATATTTCAGGCTATTTTTATTGGATAAAAGACACAAAAGCAAAATATGTTTTACGCTTATTTACGCTCTCTTTTTTAACTAGTGGTTTTTTATTTATTAGTAACTTTTTGTTTTATAAAATTTTTAATGGTTTTAGTTATTATTCTTACATAACTTTAATTTTTTATTTTTATTTAAGTATTAAATTTGCTTTAAGTATAAATGTTTTAAATAAAAAAACGCCATTAAAATATACAAAAAGAATGATGCGGTTTATAACTACATTTTTTATATTAACAAGTGTTATAACTTTTTATTTAATAACACTTTTTTGGGAGTTTTCTAATTTTTTTAATTTTTCGGTAGTTTCTTTTACGCCTATTTTAAATTCAATATTTATAATAGTAGTGCATTTTTTATTACTTCCTCTAGAAGAAATTATTAAACTATTTTTTATTTTAAAAGCAAAAATTAAGTTAAAAAAGCACAAAAATTTAATAAAAATTGGTATTACAGGTAGTTTTGGTAAAACAAGCACAAAATATATTTTAAATACCATACTTTCACAAAAATATAAAGTTTGTATGAGCCCCAATAGTTATAATACGCCTATGGGACTTACAAAAGTAGTTAATGAGTATTTAAAAAACGAGCATGAAGTTTTAATTGCCGAAATGGGTGCAAAAAAGCGGGGCGAAATTGCATTTTTATGTAAACTTATTAAGCCACAACACGGTATTTTAACAGGAATAGGAAATCAACACTTAAAAACTTTTGGTAGCGCTTTAAATATTAAAAAAACAAAATATGAACTTATTGAAAACTTAAATAAAGAAGGCGTAGCCATTTTTAATGGTAATAATGACATTGTAAAAAGTTTGTACGAAAATAGTAGTTTTATAAAAAAATACTATACTGCTTTAAATGATGAAAATGCATTTATAAGTGCTAATAATATAAAAGTAAATGAAAATGGCTCTTCTTTTAACATTGTAATTAAAAATGAAATATCGTTTTTTGTGAAAACAGTGTTACTTGGAGTGCATAATATAGAAAACATTTTACTTTCAGTAGCACTTTCTTATAAACTTGGTTTAACTAAAGAACAAATAAAGTTAGGAATAGAAAAAATTAAAAGCGTTCCGCATAGGCTAGAACTAGTAAAAGCACAAAATGGAGTAATAATACTAGACGATAGTTTTAATGCCAGTGTAGAAGGAAGTAGTCGTGCACTTGATGTTTTAAAATTATTTGAAAACAGAAGAAAAATTGTAATGACACCCGGTTTAATTGAACTGGGAGAGAAGGAATATGAAGAAAATGTTTTGTTTGGTGAGCGCATTGCAAAAGTTGCAGATATTTGCATTTTAGTAAATTTAGTTAATAAAAAACTACTAAAAGAAGGATTATTAAAAGCAGGTTTTTTAGAACAAAATATAATAGAATGTGATTCATTAAAAGAAGCAAAGGAAAAATTAACAACATTACTTAATAAAGATGATGTTTTACTGATTGAGAACGATTTACCCGATGTATATACTTAATATTTCACACACTAAAACCTTCTTACCATATAATAGGTAGGGAGTTTTTTATGGAAAAAGAAAACATTGCAGTAATATTTGGAGGGCGCTCTTGCGAGCATGATATTAGCATTATTACAGGCTTACAAGTTTTACATAATATAAATACAAATAAATATAATGTTCTACCAATTTATATTGATAAAGACGGCGTTTGGTGGAGCGGCGAAGCATTAAAAAATTTGGAACAATATAAAACCGAGGTTAAAGTTAAAAAAGGTATTTTTCAGGTGGCTCTTTTTTCGGGCTGTAACATCTTACATAAAAAACAATTTAAAAAATGGAAAAGTTTTTTAAAAATAAATTGTGCTGTACTTACACTACATGGTATGAACGGGGAAGATGGCAAACTGCAAGGTATTTTGGAACTATGTAATATTCCTTATACTTCAAGTGGAGTTTTAGGTAGCAGTGTTTGTATGGATAAAGTAATTATGAAACGAGTTTTTGAAAGTTTAAAACTTCCTATTGTAGAGTGGTTTTATGTAAGACGCGATAAAATAGAAGAGCAAATAGATGATATAGATAAGCGCATTGAAACAAGTTTTAAGTACCCTGCTATTATTAAGCCCGCTAATTTAGGAAGTAGTATAGGAATAGGCGTTTGCCATAAAAAAGATGAGTTATTAGAGAAATTATTAGTAGCAAAAGAGTATGATGATAAAATTATAATTGAGCGTTGTATAATAAATTTAAAAGAAGTAAATTGTGCTGTTTTAGGCTATAAAAATAATATTACTCTTGCAACACTTGAAGAACCTATTAGTTACAAAGAATTTTTAAACTTTAACGATAAATATATAAGTGAAGATAATTTTGTAAAAGGTATGAAAAACCTAAAACGCAAAATGCCTGCTAACATAACAAAGGTACAACAAAAACTTATAAAAACACTTTCAAAAAAAGCATTTTACGAACTAGAATGTGCGGGAGTTGTGCGAATTGATTATATTATAGATAACGATACAAATAAAGTTTATATAAATGAAGTTAACACCATTCCCGGCTCACTAGCCTTTTATTTGTGGGAGTATGATGGTGTTTATTTTCCTGTTTTAATAGATAAGTTAATAACCTTTGCAAAGTTAAAATACGATGAATATAAAAAAAATAAATTTACCTATTTATCTAATGTATTACAACAAGTTAATAAGGGTAGTAAAAACAAATAAATATTCATAAAAATGAATATTTATTTAATTTTTATTAAGTTATAGGTTTGAATTTGAATAATTATGTAATTTATCCTAAATATTTTAGATATATTAGAACTAAAGGTATAATTGATAAAATGCTTAAAGTTAAAGAAATAAATCCAATAGCTTTTTTATTTAAAACTAACTGTAATATACTGTATAAAATTGCATTTAGTAAAAATAAAATAGGTGCAATAAAAGCGAATACAATAAGTATTAAGCCAATAAATAAAATGTATACAATATTGTTGGAATTTGCAACTCCGTTTAAAAAAATAGAAGTAAAGGAAAATAGTATTCCAAAAATTGAAAATAAAATTGACTGAATACCGTATTTACGATAATTGGCACGCTTTTCAGGGTTTTCTTTTATAGAACTAAAGCGTATTTTTTCTTTTGCGATATAGTGAAAAAGTTTTAAAAAAGAGTTTAATTTTTCCATAATTCATCTCCAAATATTTTAATTAAATTATATCATTAAAAAAAAACTATTTCAAATAAAAATACAGTTATAAACTGTATTTTAAAATTTGTTTTATAATGTTTTCATTACCATTTGAAGTGGTTTCTGATGTCATATTTTTTACTAGGGAATTTTTATCTAATATTGTTTGATGAATTTTTTGTTTTAAACTAGCGCTTGTTAAATCTTCTTGCATTAGCACTTTTGCATAGCCTTTTTCTTTCATATAGTTTGCATTTAATATTTGGTCGCCTCGGCTTTCACCTTTAGGAAGTGGAATAAGAAGCATAGGCTTTTTTAAAACCAATAGTTCAAATATTACATTACTTCCTGCACGACTAATAACACAATCGGCACAGGCATAAAAATTTTCTATATCATTTACAAACTCGGTTTGAATATAGCCTTTTACATTATTTAAAGTAAAATTTTTATTATTCTTTCCTGTAATATGTAAAACATTATATTCTTTTATTAAATCGGAAATGTTTTCAAAAACAAGTTCGTTTATAGTTTTTGCACCTAAACTTCCACCAATAAATAGTAAAGTGGATTTTTCTTTATTTAAACTGTATTTTTCTATTATTAAATTTTTGTTACCGTTAAAAATTTGTTCTCTAATAGGTGAGCCTGTATAAACCATTCGTTTTTTTATGTGTGCTGTACTTTCAAAACTCGTGCATAACACCTTGCTGTAATGGTATATAATTTTATTGGCTAAACCTAATGTTATATCACTTTCGTGGCTAACTACTGGAATTTTTAACTTTTTAGCAGCAATAACAACAGGTAAACTTACAAAGCCACCTTTACTAAAAACAACACTCGGCATTAAATGTTTTAAGTGTTTTTTTGCTTCTCTTATTCCTTTTAGCAGTTGAAAGGGAATAAGTAAATTTTTTAATGTAAATTTACGAATAAGTTTTGTAGTTGTAACACCAAAATAGGAAATATTTTCTTGTTGTTTTATTAAATTTTTTTCCATTCCGTTAAAACTGCCAATATAGTAAATTTTACTAAAATTTTTTTGTAAATAGGGTAATAATGCTAAATGTGGCATAATGTGTCCTGCTGTTCCACCACCAGTTAATACTATACTTTTCATAAATTGCACTCCTATTTATTATTGTATGTAATAGAAAAGTATTTATTATATAAAAAATTAAAAGGAAAAATAGTTTTTTTAAATTGATTTCTATTTTCGAACTGAATAAATATACAATAAAATGCATAAAATTTCACAAAGTTTGCTTACAAATCGTTTGAATGAAAGAAAAATAAAAATTCGTGTATTTTTATTTATTAAAAATGAATACAACTTTGCTTTTATGTGCTATAATAAACGAAGGAAAGAAACTTGGAGGACTAAAAACAAAAATGGCAAAAACATATAACTCAAAAGACATTGTAGTATTAGAGGGTTTGGACGCGGTAAGAATGCGCCCCGGTATGTATATAGGAACAACCGGAGTAAAGGGTTTACATCATTTACTTTGGGAAATTGTAGATAATAGTATAGATGAAATTGCAAATGGTTATGGTGATAAAATAATTGTAAGTTTACATGAAGATGGCAGCGCCTCAGTAAAAGATAATGGGCGCGGTATTCCTGTTGATATTCATGAAAAACTTGGTGTTAGTGGCGTGCAAGTAGTATTTACACAACTTCATGCAGGCGGTAAGTTTGAAAGTAATACTTACAACTTTTCAGGTGGATTACATGGTGTTGGTGCTTCTGTTACTAACGCTTTATCTAGTTGGTTAAGGGTAGTAGTAGAAAAAGATGACAAACAATATTTTATGGAGTTTGAAAGTATAGAAGATGAAAATGGTAAAGTGCGAAGTGGTGTTCCTAAAGCGCCACTAAAAGTAATTGGCGATACAGATAAAACAGGTACTTATGTGCATTTTATGCCTGATAAACGCGTTTTTAAAGATGTAACCTTTAGCGCCGATACTATTATGCAAAAACTAAAAGAAATTGCTTTTTTAAATAAAGGAATTGAAATTACGCTAATTGATGAGCGTAACCTAAATATTAACGGAAAACCTTTTGTTAGAAGATATAAATATATGGGCGGACTTGTTGATTTTGTACTATATTTAAATGAAAGTAAAAATGCGTTATATGAGCGACCACTATATATAGAAGGTAAAAGCGATAAAATTGAAGTGGTGCTTGCTATGCAACATACCGATTTATATATTCCTAGTATTTTTAGTTATGTTAACAACATTCCTACTAGTGAAGGCGGCACTCACGAAACAGGGCTAAAAAGCGCTATTACTAAAGTGTTTAATGATGTTGCAAGAAGGCAAGGTTATTTAAAAGAAAAAGATGAAAACTTTTTAGGTGAAGATTTTAGAGAAGGCTTAACTGCTGTATTATCTATTAAAATGCGTGGTGTTCAGTTTGAAGGACAAACTAAAACCAAGTTAGGTAACCCAGAAGCCAAAACTGAAGTAGAAATAATTGTAGCAAATGAACTAGAACAAATAATTTTAAAAAATGAAAACCGAAATGCTTTTGAAGCAATTATTAAAAAAGCGCGCCAAGCACAAAAAGTGCGTGAAGCCGAAAAACGCGCAAAAAATTTAGCACGACAACAAAATAGTTTAGATGGTATTAACCTAGTAGGAAAATTGTCGGGCTGCTCGGGTAGAACGCCAGAGTTAAACGAACTATTTATTGTAGAGGGCGATAGTGCAGGCGGTAGCACAAAACAAGGGCGCGACCGCAAATTTCAAGCAATTTTACCACTTCGTGGAAAACCACTTAATGTTGAGAAAAAACGATTAGACCAAGTATTAGAAAATGAAGAAATGCGTACTATTATTAGTGCAATTGGTGCAAGTGTGGGCGATTCGTTTGATGTAGGAAACATTAAGTATCATAAAGTAATTATTTTGGCGGATGCCGATCAAGATGGCGGACATATAAAAAGTTTATTGTTAACCTTTTTCTTTAGGTATATGAAAGAGTTAATAACAGAAGGGCATTTATATATTGGAATGCCACCTTTATATAAGGTTTATAACAGTAAAGTAACCGATTACGCTTACACCGATGCCGATTTAGAAGCAGTAAAAGAGCGAGTAGGAAGAAATTACCAAATACAACGCTATAAAGGGCTTGGCGAAATGAACCCAGAACAACTTTGGGAAACAACACTAAACCCAGAAAAACGCAAACTAATTAAAGTTACAATTGATGATGCAGCAGAAGCAGAGCGTATTATTACTACCTTAATGGGAAATAGTATTGATTTAAGAAAAAGTTATATTAGTAAACATGCAAACTTTAATAAGCAAGATAAATTCATTAACTTTATAGGAGAATAAAATGGTTTTTGACGAAAGAGATTTAGACAGTAGCGAAGAAAAAAAAGAAAAAAAAGAAACAATAAAACCACTAAATTCGCAAATTTCATTTGATGAACTAGAAAAAGAGAAAGTAGAAGTAGTTAAAGAACAAGAATTAGAAGAAAGTAGCGAAGAAGAGGAAGATGCCTCGCAAGATGCAGTGGAAGAAGATATTATAGATGAAGAAGGCAATTTTCATAAAGGAATTAAAAAAGTAATTCACGAAAGTATGATGCCTTATTCGGAATATGTAATTTTAGACCGTGCTTTACCAAGAGTGGAAGATGGTTTAAAACCGGTGCAACGCCGTATTTTATATTCAATGTATGAACTAGGCTTAACACCTGATAAACCTTTTAAAAAGAGTGCAAAAGTAGTAGGCGATTGTATGGCAAACTATCACCCACATGGCGATAGTTCTATTTACAATGCAATGGTGCGTATGAGTCAGGATTTTAATATGCGTGCTACACTTATTAAAGGGCATGGTAATTTTGGCTCTATGGACGGCGATTCTCCTGCAGCAATGAGATACACCGAAGCAAAACTTTCTGACATTTCTATGGAACTACTGCGCGATATAAATAAAGATACAGTGCGTTGGAATCCAAACTATGATGATAGTAAGAAAGAGCCCGATATGTTACCGGGTAGATTTCCTAATTTACTTGTTAACGGAAGTAGTGGAATTGCAGTTGGACTTGCTACAAATATTCCCCCACATAACTTATCTGAAACTATTGATGCAGTTATAGGTTATATTGATAACAAAAATATTTCAACAGAAGAACTTATAAAACAAATAAAAGGGCCTGATTTTCCAACAGGCGGTTTAATTTTAGGAACTGATGGAATAAAAGATGCATATATAACAGGAAAAGGTAAAATTGTACTTCGTGCAAAAACACATATGGAAGGAACAGCAAGTACAAAACGAACTATTGTAATTGATGAGTTTCCTTATCAAGTTAATAAATCGGACTTATTACTTAAAATTGCTAATTTAAGAGAAGAAAATAAAGATATTTTAGGTGGTATTAGTGAAATTCGTGATGAGTCTGACCGAAATGGTGTGCGTGCTATTATTTCACTAAAAAAAGACGCCGATGAAGAGTTAATTTTAAATTATTTATTAAAACATACCGATTTGCAATGTTCTTTTGGTGTTAATATGGTTGCAATTGCAAACGGAAAGCCAAAACAATTATCGCTAAAAGAAATTATAGAATTTTATACTGAATATCAACGCGAAGTAGTATTAAGACGAACAAAATTTGATTTAGATGCAGCAAAAGAACGAGCACATTTAGTAGAAGGACTACTTATTGCAATTGCTAATATTGATGAAGTTATTTCTGTTATTAAAAAATCATCATCTACTACTGAAGCAAAAGTAAAACTTCGTGAAAAGTTTTTATTAAGTGAGCGTCAAGCACAAGCAGTACTTGATATGAGACTTTCTCGTTTAACTAATTTAGAAGTGGAAAAACTAGAAAGCGAATTGAAAGAGTTAAAAGAAACAATAGAAAAATTAACGCAAGTAGTAAACTCAAAAGCACGCCAAATGACTATTGTAAAAAAAGAGTTATTGGAAGTTAAAAAGACTTATGGTGAAAAGCGTCGTACTCAAATTATTGAAAACGCTGAAGAACTACTTGATTTAAACGAACAAGCATTTGTGCCAGTAAAAGAAATGGTTATTGCTGTTTCGGAGCGTGGTTGCATTAAAAAAATGCCATTAAAAAGTTTTAACATGACAGCAAGGTTAATTAACGAAAAATCCACACTAAATGAAGTTCATCCTGTTGTTATTTTAACAGAAAGCGATAAAACACTTTTACTATTTACTAATAAAGGTAACTGCCATAAGTTAGATATTGAACCTATTTTAGAAGCAAGATGGAAAGATAGAGGCAGTAGGCTAATTGAACTATTAAAAAACTTTAAAGATGATGAAAAAGTTGTTAACATACTTCCCATTAGTGAAAAAATATCTAAAGTAGATATTATGATTTTCACAAAAGAAGGAATGGTAAAACGCGTGCCACTTAAAGAGTATGATATTAAAAAAGAAAGTTTTGATGCTATTTCACTAAAAGAAAATGATGAAGTAATTGCAGTTGATATTTTTGATAAAAATAAAACAATGGCATTTATAACAAAAGAAGGTATGTTACTTAACGCAAACACTAACGAAGTTCCCGAACAAAAAAGGCAGGCAGGTGGCGTTAAAGGTATTAAGTTAGAAGATAGTGATAAAGTAATTTATGCAGGAATGGTTAAAAAAGATGAAATTTTAATGATGGTTACAAGTAAAGGTTACTCTAAAAAAATATCGTTAGAAGAATGTGAACCAATTAGTAAATACCGAAAAGGTATAAAAGCCATTCAACTTGGCATGGATAACGGTTTTGATTTAATACTTTCTGATAAAGTGGACCATACATTTGAAGTTTACGCGCTAGATGAAAAAAATAATGTAATTTCATTAAATACCGATTATATGCCACTAGAAAATAGGCTTACAAAAGGAAAGGTAATAACTGCTAGTAAAAAAACTTTTAAAATAAAGTCGCTTCATAAATATGAGTGGAGTGCAACCGAGTTTTCTTATTTTAAAAAATAATTATAAAAAACACTTGTAATTTTGCAAGTGTTTTTTTTGTTCTATTAAAGCACTTATTTTTCATATAATAGGGTATAAAAAACATTAGGACAAACTATTTTTACAATATTCGTGGTTTTATGACAAGGTTTTAAAGTTTTTTTAAAAAGAAAATATAAATTTTTATATTATACTAAAAAGGAGTTTCAAGTGCATTTTATTGTAATTAAACTTCATACCATAAAAAAAGTTTTTTTATTTTTACTAATTATGGTTATGTTATCAATTGGGGTGCAAAATAAAACGGCTGCAAGTGTATTTTTTGGAGGAACAACAAGAGATTTGCCCGTTTATAATGTAGAAACACAGGAAAATGAAGTAGCACTTACATTTGATGCTGCATGGGGTGCAGATAAAACTCAAAGCATTATTGATTTACTTAAAGAGTATGATGCTGATGCCACTTTTTTTCTTGTAGGATTTTGGGTAGAAGAATACCCCGAAATGATTTCAAAAATTAAAGAATCAGGTTTTGAAATTGGCTCACACTCTAACACACATGCAAATCTTGCAAATGTAAGTAAAACTAAAGTAATAGAAGAACTAGATACTTCAAAAACACTAATTGAAAATGCAATAGAAAAGCCTGTTAATTTATTTAGAGCGCCCTTTGGTGCTTATAATAATACAGTTATTGAAGAGGCACGCAATTTAGGAATGACTACTATTCAGTGGGATGTAGATAGTCTAGATTGGAAAGGACTTTCTGCAAGTAAAATGGCAATGCGTGTAATAAATAAGGTAAAACCGGGGTCTATAATATTATTTCATAATAATGCTGATTGTATTGTAGAAGGGTTAAGGCTTGTTTTAGATACTCTTAAAAATAAGGGTTATAAATTTGTAAGCGTTGGCAATCTTTTAATAAAAGACGATTATTATATTGATAGTCAGGGAAAACAACGAAAAAAATAAAAAGAGTAACATTTTGGAGGGTTAAATATGAATTATGAACAAATGAACAACAATAAGGTATTTTTACAAGGTAGTATTGAAAGTGAACCAATATTTAGTCATAGCGTTTACGGTGAAGGGTTTTACGAACTTAATTTAAGCGTGGCAAGGCTATCAGAACATTGCGACCTTATTCCTATTACTGTATCGGAACGACTATTAGCCGAGCATAATTTTCAAAAAGGAAATAAAATAGCAATAAAAGGACAGTTTAGAAGTTACAATAAAATAGTGGGCGATAAAAGCAAACTTATGCTTACAGTATTTGTTAGGGAACTTATAGAAGTTGACGAAAATAAAAACCCTAACACTATTGAGTTAACAGGTTATATTTGTAAAAAACCTATTTATCGCACTACACCATTTAAGCGTGAAATAGGCGATATTTTACTTGCAGTTAATAGAGCATATAATAAATCCGATTATTTACCCTGCATTGCATGGGGGCGAAATGCTCGTTTTATAAAAAATATAGAAGTAGGCGAAAAAGTTACAATTATTGGACGAATTCAAAGTAGAGAATATCAAAAAAAGATAGATGAAACTTTAGTAGAAACTCGTGTTGCTTATGAAGTATCTATTGGTAAAATTATGATAGAAAAGGAAAATGAGGAAGAAAATATTAGAGAAAACTTTTTAATGAACCATATGCAAATGGATAATGTGTATGTAGGTGGGGAGTATTAACACAATATAAATAAAAAAAACTAACCGATGGTTAGTTTTTTTTATTCTTCTTCGCGTTTTTTAGTTTTTATAACAATGAGTATAACTACCAAAATTATACTAAAACTACTTAACAACAGTGCTTGTAATAAGTTATTATAATCGCCATACACTTTTATATATTTAGTTAAAACATAGCCGGTTATTTCCTCATTATTTTCGTTTAAAAAAGTAACTTGCGTATATTGGTTATTTGCATCATAAACAGTAATATAAACGCGTTTTCCTTCTTCTAAAACATCGGTTAATGGGGCTAGTGTTTGTAAATTTGAATAAACAGTAATAAAATCATTTGTATCGGTTATTATAATTTCTGCATTTGTAAATAAAGTAGGAACAATAACGGTAATTTCTTCTGGTACAACATCAATTTTACGAACATAAACTATTTTATTATCACTAGTTTGTATTGCATAAAAGCTATTTTCATTTGCATCAGTTAAACTATTTACTTCATTTAGTACGGTAAATACATCGTTTTTATTTGCTGTACCAACAACTATTTGCGATTCTTCCGTTGTAAGTGTTGTAGGGTATTTATAAAAATTTGTATTATTATTTAAAATGCGCACTTTACTATATTCACTTTCTAAAAGCACTTCTTCTTGTAACAAGGTTTTTAAAATATAGCCCGTTTTATTTTCACCGCTAATATCATTTACATATAAAACATAAGCATAATCAGGGTTATCGTTAACACTGTTACTTAAAATAACAACATATTCATTTTCATTAAGTATTAGCATTGGTGTTATGTTGTAGGGGGTTTGAAAAATAGCAGTATTTTCTTCTAAAATTTTTGCAAGTGTAATACTTTCTTCTAATGCTACTAACTCATTTAAATTAAGTGGATGAATAAAACTAGAAATATTTTCGGTAAATATAAGTTGTTCGTTAGTACTAGATATAGTTTCTAGCGTATTTGTTTCGTTATTTATTGCAAAAATTGTTCCTGTTTCTACATTTATTTTTAAATTACTATATTTATTTAAACCATTAAAAGGTAGCCTTAAATAACCATAGTATGAATAACTGTTGCGATTAAGTTTATGTAATTTACTATCGGTGGCATTTTTATCTAGTATGAATAAATTATTGGCACAATCAATTGCTATTTCACTTATGTTGCTAATACCATATGAGGTAGTATCAATTTGTGTTAAGTTGCTTAAATTATGTAAATAATAAAGATTTGTTCCATTATTTACATTGCTTAAAAATATATATTCGCCGTTAGGGGAGGTAATAATTTTACTATTTTCTGTAAAGGTAATATTAAGCGTGCTAGCATTTAATATTATAGAAAGTTGCTCTTCACTATATTTTAAAATGTAGTTATTATTATCATCATAGTTTAAAGCATATAAATTATTTTTTAAGTCGGTTGACATAGAGCCAATATTATCTATTGTGCCTACAGGCGTTTGATTATTGTATAATATATTAAAATTTGCTAAAAATTCGTAATTACTGTTTAATAGTTTTAAGCGCTTAAACAAACTATCATAAATAAAAATAGAGCCATTAGGTAAAACGCTAATATGAGTAGGTGACCCAAAATTTTCGGGGTTACCACCAAGTGAGCCTACAGTTAAGGCTTCGTTTTCATTCCAAACAACCATGTTGTGGTTAGTTGTAGAAGTAAAATAAAAGTTTGTTTCGTTTTGAATAGAAAACCCGTTTAAATTTGTTGTGTCGTTGGTAAAACTAGTGCTAAGAACTTCAGTTTGACCGTTTATAATTTCATCAGCATACAAAGTAGGTAAAGTGAAAAAAAAGCCATTTAAATAATAAGTGCTAATTATAAGCAATAAAAAAAATGTTGCAGTTAAATATAAACTTTTTTTAATTCTCACGCTATTCTCCTTTGTAAAACTATTTTTATTATAACAAAAACCTCTATTATTTTACAAGCACAAAACGAAATATTCTTTTTAAATTTTTTATGCAAAAAATAGTAAAAAAAGCATTTTTGCCCTTTATTTTTTTGTCTTTTTTATTTTTGTAAAAAAATTGTAAATTTTTGTAATATTTTACAAAAATATGTCATAAAACTTTGACATTGCAAAAAGCACTAACTTATAATAGCCACAGTTAGCCATAAAAAAGCGGTTAAAATATATTATTTTATGTGCTACTGGAGGGGAAAAATGGAATTAAAAATTTGGTGCAAAACTTTTTTAAATATTTATAGATATTTAGAAAAAATAACTTATGCAATTGATAAAATTGTGTTAACAACAGGGCTAAATATGCAACTTGAATCAGAAGTTTGTGCAAAAAAAATGATTGAACTAACAGAGCGAAAAGTAAAACTAATTAACTTAAAACTATTTATTGAAAATACCCTAAATATGTTAAATGAAGAGCATACTAAATTACTAGTGCTAAAATATGTAGACCATATTAAAAGTGAAGAAATTGCGAAATTATTTAACATTAGCAATCGCACTTTTTTTAGAAAAAGTAGCCAAGCCCTAACAAGTTTTGAACTTGCTGTAAAGCGAGCAGGAAAAACACCTTTAACTTTATTTAAAGAATATAAAGATGAAGCGTGGATTATTGATTTATATGAAAAATTATTTTTGCAAGAGTCGGTACCCACAACAAAAAAAAGTATGGAAAAAGTAAAAACTTCCCCTAATATTATTAACCTTGCTTATGATAATTATAAAAAACTAAATACAATGCAAGCATTTAGTTAATTTCTTTTTTTCCGCCCTTAAAAAATAAAAATATTAAAATAAAACTAGGTAGTACTGTAATTGCAATTAGTAAAAAATGAAATTTAGGTCTAATTTGTAGTAGTGCATTTACTTCACTAAAAGTGCCATATTCACTTATAGTGCTTACTTCTAAATTTTCTTCTATTGTTTTAAAGTTATGGGTAAGAGGTGAGTAAACATAGCCATTTATTATATTTTGATTTAAATTATATTTACAATAGTACCAAATATTACCTTGTGAAGAAATAGCACTTTCGCCAACAATTTTTCCATAATAAATTAAAGAAGTGTTGGGTTCTAATACTAAAACGCTAGTTTCTTCCTCTGCTGTAGGTTTATTTCGCAGTATAACATTAGAAAAATTTGTAGTGTTAAATGTAATATTATTAGGATAAGGTGTAGCGGGTGTTTCGTTAACACACTCTACCTGATTTTTTTGTACAAAACCAGTTAGATCCAAATAATTTACCTTAAAAAACAACTTATTTTCTTCATTTAAAATTTCAACAAAATAAGTGGGCTCAAGTATACAATATACATTACTATAATCGTTATTTTGCGTGGCAGTTTTATATAGTAACACATTGTTATATTTAATGCGTGCAAAACAAGAACTATTTTGTGCTAAAACGCTCATATAAGGCGTGGAGTAGGATAGCGCAAAAGTAAATACACCAATTAGTAAAGTTAAAATAATAATTTTTTTCATTTTTGCTCCCAATTTATTTTAGTATTATTGCCTTCAAAAAATGACTTTAATAATATTTTTTAAAAAAGGAAAATAAAATGACGAAAGAAGAGTTAATAGTTAAAGCCTTAAAAGAAATAGAAAAAGAAGAAAAAAGAAGATATGAAAACAATAAAATTTTTCGTTACAATTCAGGCGAAGTTATTCATAAGAAGCAAGTAATTTTTCATAAAACAAATAAAAAAAATCGTTGGGTGTTTGGTGGAAACCGTACAGGAAAAACCGAATGCGGAGCAGTGGAAGTAGTTTATTTAGCACGCGGTATTCATCCATATAAGCAAAATAAAGTAACTAGTGGTTGGGTGGTTTCGTTATCTAATCAAGTGCAAAGAGATGTAGCACAGCAAAAAATATTATATTACCTAAATCCAGACTGGATAGAAGAAGTGGTAATGTTAAGCGGACGAAAAGATAACATAGCAAATGGTGTTATTGATTATATTTTAGTAAAAAATGTGTTTGGAAGTTTATCAAAAATCGGCTTTAAAAGTTGCGACCAAGGTAGAGAAAAATTTCAAGGCACAAGTTTAGATTATGTGTGGTTTGATGAAGAGCCACCGTATGATATTTATTTAGAGTGTAAAATGCGACTTTTAGATAGAGGTGGTATTTTATTTGGCACAATGACACCGCTAAAAGGGCTTACATGGGTTTATGACGAAATTTATTTAAACCATCATAACGACAAAGAAGTTTGGTATGAACAAATGGAATGGAACGATAACCCATTTTTATTAAAAAGTGAAGTAGAAGAGTTAACAAAAAATTTAAGTGAAGAAGAATTACAAGCACGCCGTTATGGTAAATTTACTTTTCATTCGGGGCTTGTTTATAGTGAGTTTGATGAAAATATTCATGTTATAGAGCCGTTTCAAGTACCTACCGATTGGTACGATAATATAAGTATAGACCCAGGTTTAAAAAACCCATTGTCGGCACATTTTTATGCAGTGGATTACGATAATAATGTGTATGTAATAGCCGAACATTATGAAAGAGAAAAAGATATAGACTATCATGCAAAATGTATTCATGAAATAAGCGAAAATTTGAATTGGCATAAAAATAGTAATGGTATGATTCAGGCACTTATTGATTCGGCTGCAAGTCAGCGCACTTTAAGTAGCACTAAAAGTGTGGTAGAACTTTTTTATGAGCGGAATATTTTAGTAAATCCTAATGTAAACAAAGATTTATTTAGTGGTATTGCAACAGTAAAAAGTTATTTTAAAAATGCAAATAATGAGTCAAAAATTTTTATATTTAAAAATTGTGTTAACTTAATTAGAGAACTAAAAAGTTATTTTTGGGGAACAAGCGACACCCCTCAAAAAAAGGACGACCACGCATTAGATGAACTTCGTTACTATATTATGAGTAAGCCACAAAAAAAACAATTTAAACAAGAAAAATCTCCTATACAAAAAGATAAAGAAAGACTAATAAAAAAATTAAAACGGGTTAGGTAATATGTCAAAAGTTAAAAAAAAAGAAATAGGAAGCGCACTATATAAAAAAGCCCTTGGCTATTCTTTAGAAGAGGTAGTAGAAGAATATGTTATAGATAAAGAAGATAATGAAAGGCTTATTTTAAATAAAAAAAAGATAACTAAAAAAAATGTTCCTCCCGATGTAGTAGCGGTTAAAGCATTATTACAGTTATATAAAAATGACAAAATTTCTAATTACAATAAAATGAGTGATGACGAATTAAAAACCGAAAAATTACGACTATTAAACGATTTAAAAACTTTACAAAAAGGAGAAGACAATGGAACTAGAAAAAATAAAAATAAAAACAAAGTGTGATATACCAGGCTGTTTAAATTATGCTGATTATACCTTAAAACTACGCAAATTTTGGAATGTAGGAAATACAAATTTTTGTAAAAGTTGTTTAACAAAAATGCACGGTGAAATTAGTAAAGTGTTAACACCTAAAAGCCCTAAAAATATATTAAAAACACCTAAAAAAATGTTAGGAGAAAAGTACGATGAATAAAAAAGATAACAAAAATTTAGCACCATCTAATGCACCTATTTTTGATAGTTTATATGAAAACCAGTTTATAGAAGATTTAATAAAAGAGGTAAAATCTGACTTTAAAAATAGGCAAATAGAACGAAAAAACATTGAAGCACAGTGGCAACTTAATATGAATTTTTTACTAGGTAATCAATATTGTGCTATATCAAGTAGTGGCGATATTGAAGACTACGACAAGCAATATTTTTGGCAAGAAAGAGAGGTTTATAATCACATTGCACCACTTTTAGAAGTGCGTATGAGTAAACTTTCTAAAATAAGGCCTAGTATGTCGGTTATTCCTGCTAGTACAGAAGAAAATGATATTCAAACAGCAAGGTTAAGTAAAAAAATTATTGATTCTGTTAATCATAAATTAGGAATAAGCGAAAAAATAAATAAAGCAACTGTTTGGAGTGAAATTACAGGCACTAGTTTTTATAAGGTTATTTGGGAAAATGAACTTGGCGCAAGTGTAGGAATAGATGAAAATGGAAAAACAATAAAAGAAGGCGATGTAAATGTAGTTGTTTGCCCGCCTTATGAAATTTTTCCCGATAATATAAATGCTACTTCAATTGATGAGTGCAGAAGTATTATTCACGCAAAAGCCTATCATATTGACACAATTAAAACTTTTTGGGGAGTTTCAGTTGAAGGAGAAAATATTGATGTGTTTTCTTTAGATAATGTTTCTTCAGTTGGCGGACTAGGTTACACCGCAAGTGTACCAAAGGTTATAAGTAAAACCAAACCCGATCATGCTATTGTAATTGAGCGCTACGAAGCACCAAATGAACGCTTTTTAAATGGACGAGTAATTATTGTAGCAGGTAATAAACTACTTCATATTGGAGAGTTACCATATAAAAATCGTATGCTAGAAAAACGCGGTTTTCCATTTATTAGGCAAACCTCACTAGAACAGCCCGGTAGTTTTTTTGGTAGTAGCATAGTAGAGCGGTTAATACCAGTGCAACGCGCTTATAATGCTGTAAAAAACCGAAAACACGAGTTTTTAAACAGGTTAAGTATGGGAATTTTAACAGTAGAAGATGGTAGTGTAGATACCGATAATTTAGAAGAAGAAGGTTTAAGCCCCGGTAAAGTTTTAATTTATAGGCAAGGTAGCACACCGCCAAGTATTATGAGTATGGGCGAACTACCTATTGATTTTTCGGAAGAAGAAAGTAAATTATTAAACGAATTTATTCAAATAAGCGGTATTAGCGACCTTATGTTAAATTCTAAAATAAACAGTACAAATACTTCTGGTACCGCACTTGAAATTTTACTTGAGCAAGATAACACGCGTTTAATTACTACTGCCGACCAAATAAAATATGCGGTAAAAACTATGACGCAACATATTTTAAGGCTTTATAAACAATTTGCGTCGTCACCTAGGTTAAGTAAAATAGTAGGAAATGACGGTAGTGTAGAATTATTTTATTTTAACGCTACAAGTATTACAAGCGATGATGTTATTTTTGAAACCGAAAATGAGTTTAGTGAAACATTAACACAAAAACGAAATATGATTTACGAACTTTTAAAATTAGGTTTATTACAGGATTCAAATGGAAACATAAACAACACATATCGCACAAAAATATTAGAAATGTTAGGTTTTGGAGTTTTTGATACCGAGAACAATTTATCGGAACTTCACTTAAAGCACGCTAGAGAAGAAAATATTGCCTTGTTACAAGAAGGAGAAGCACCAGAACTACTTGAAATTGACGAACATAGTTTGCATATTGACGAGCATACTGCATTTTTATTAAGTAAGGAATATCAAAAACACAAAAATAAAAAGTTTATTAAAGAAACATTGTTAAATCATATAAAAGAACATAAAAATCACATTAGTAAAACTTTAAAAGAGGAATAGTATGGAACAAGAACAAAAAAATTTAGAACAACCAATAGCACAAGAAACATCACACTCTGAAGCGGATAGCGAAATAAATTTAGGTGAATTAGACGAAGTGTTAGAGGGCTCTTTACCTAATAAGTTTAAAACCATTGAAAGTTTAGTTGAGGCATATAATAACTTGCAAGCCGAGTTTACTAGAAAAAGCCAAAAATTAAGCGAAATGGGAAAAGAACTAACTTCATTAAAAGAAAATACTATAGAAAAAGTACCTTTTTATGAAGAAGAAAACTATGAAAAAATGGTAGAAACTTTTTTTCATGAAAACCCGAGTGCAAAAGAATACGCGAGTGAAATTTCCAACTTAATTTTAAACGATAATGCTTTAACTTATGAAAAGCAACCTTTAAATAAAGCGTGGGCAAAAATAGTAGCAAATAAATTTACTAATTTAGATGAAACATTAAATAAAGATAGTAATTTATTAAAACGCGTTTTACAAAATAAAATAGTGCAAGATAGTATTATTCAAAACTATTTAGCATCGTTAAAAGAACAAAAAACAACGCCTGTTATTAGCACTCATAATGGAACGGCTTTAAG
>Ga0265295_1004197_pt1 | contig 19644 bp, 18 predicted proteins | sample Munlansysbiofilm_FD_192503 | JGI IMG/M metagenome (GOLD analysis project Ga0265295, IMG submission 192503) | Leachate microbial communities from a municipal landfill in Southern Ontario, Canada - Methane capture system biofilm | ecosystem: Engineered > Solid waste > Landfill > Unclassified ... | reverse complement strand
CTCCGACCCGTATCGTGCGCCTGGGATTCTAAATATTATTCCTCACCTGGAACATGGCATTGGCACTTATTTACCCTTGGAAGGTATGTATCAGATTACCAGTAGTTTGGTGCAGCTTGCCGAAGATTTAGGTGTAGTATTTCAGTTCAACGAAAGGGTAGAGGAAATCATTTTGCTGCATAAGAAAGTGGCTGGCGTGGTGAGTAGTAAAAAAGCGTATCAGGCTGATTTGGTGCTTTCAAATATGGATGTAACGCCTACCTACCGCAAGCTTTTGCCAAATGTAAAAGCCCCCGAAAAGAAGCTGTGCCAGGAAAGAAGTAGCTCGGCACTGATTTTTTATTGGGGAATTAAAAAGGAGTTTGAGGAGCTTGGACTTCACAACATCTTTTTTAGTAAGGACTATCGCAAGGAGTTTGAGGCCATTTTTCAGGGCATTGTTCCTGCTGAAGATCCCACAGTTTATGTCAATATCACCTCCAAAGATATTCCAACGGATGCACCAAAAGGCTGCGAAAACTGGTTTGTGATGGTGAATGTTCCCACACATAAAAACCAGGATTGGGAGCAGTTGATTCCACAATATAAAAATCATATAATCAGTAAGTTGAACAATATTCTAAAAGTTGATATCCGTACTTTAATTGAAACAGAAAACACGCTTACACCACGCGACATTGAGCTGAAAACCTCTTCTCAGGGAGGATCGCTTTATGGCACCAGTTCCAACAGTCGCTATGCAGCTTTTTTACGGCACACCAATGATCATAAGGATATTGAAGGCTTATTTTTTGCCGGCGGCAGCGTGCATCCCGGCGGCGGTATCCCACTCTGTTTGCTCTCCGCGAAAATTGTTTCAGAATTAACCCCCAACCCATGATTAGATTATTTAAAAACCGCTTTCAACTTAGCCTTACCCTGTTGATTATTGTTTATATGGTCGGTATTATTAGCATATTGCTCGGCCATGCCGAATTGCTGATGCTGCTTACGCCTTACAACCTGCTTTTTGCCACCGGGATTTTACTTTATAATGCCGAAGGCTTTGATAAAAAGTACGGAACCTGGCTGTTGGTTGTGATGCTGGCAGGCTTTTTTGTTGAAGTGCTGGGCGTAAAAACCGGTCTTATTTTTGGCGATTACGCCTATGGCGAAGGCCTGGGCTTGAAATGGCTGGATGTGCCGCTGATTATTGGTATGAACTGGGGCGTTCTGGTGTTTTCCACTGCTGCTTTAGTACATAAGCTTCAGCTGGCAAAACCGCTAAAAGCCGCCATTGCCGCCACACTGATGGTTTCTTACGACCTATTTTTAGAACCTGTGGCCGTGCGTTTCGACTTCTGGACATGGGCCGGCGCCACTATCCCGCTCCAAAACTATATCGCCTGGTGGATTATCGCTTTTCTGATGCTTCTGGGCGCATTTACTATTGTAAAAAACCTGCGCAACCGGCTGGCAATCTATGTTCTTCTAATTCAAACTTTGTTTTTCATACTGCTGATTTTCGACCAGAACTTAGCTATCCGATAAAAGAAATTTTATGAACAACCTTTACTTATATATCGACCTGCTGACCTTTTCAGGACCGTTTTTATTGAGCTTCGACAAGCGTGTGGCTTTTTACAAACAATGGAAGTATCTGTTTCCGGCCATTTTGTTGATGGCGGTGGTTTTTATCGCCAAAGATGTGATTTTTGCCGCCAACGCAATTTGGGGATTCAACGATACCTATCTTGTTGGTATCCGTATTCTGGGCTTGCCCATTGAGGAATGGATGTTTTTCTTCGTGGTTCCTTATGCCATCGTTTTTATTTACGCCTGCTTGATCGTTTACGTTAAAACAGACTTCTTAAAAAGTGTACACCGGCCATTTTTTGTGCTGTTGAGCGCGTTACTGATAGTGGTGGGTATAATCTATTACGACCGTCTCTATACCTCCGTGATTTTTATACTCACCGCCTTACTTTTACTTTATAATGTGTATAAAAGACAGCCCTGGCTTGGCTTTTTTTTGTTGGCATATTTAGTTTCGCTGATTCCATTTTTAATCGTGAATGGCGTGCTAACCGGTTACTTCACGACAGAGCCTATCGTTTGGTACGATAACACCCAAAACTTGGGCTTCCGCATTTTAAGCATTCCTATCGAGGACGCCATATACAGTCTGATGATGATGCTGATGACCATCCAGCTTATGGAGTGGTTTAAAAAGAAGTATTGAATTGCGCTTGCAAGCAGAACAACTACTTTAGAACCAGAGATTGACCCGAATCTTCAGGCATGGAAACTTTCGCGCTCGATCAATCTTCGTAGGGCTTTTCGCTGGTGCGGAGAGATTATTTCTCAAAAGCATCATCCAATCCCTCTATAATCCTTAACTTAGCTGCCTTAAACAGTCCAATGGCTACTGGAAGTTTTTTTGGAGAGAAATTCTGAGAAAAGCCCGTAAGCTTTGGCATAAAATTAATTTTCAAACATGAATAAAGTAGTAAAAAACGCACAGGAAGCCATCGCGGGCATCAGCGATAATATGACCGTGATGCTGGGTGGTTTTGGGCTTTGTGGCATCCCCGAAAATTGTATAAATGCCCTGGTAAGTGCCAGCGTAAAAGGCCTCACCTGTATTTCCAACAATGCCGGAGTTGATGATTTCGGACTGGGATTATTGCTGAAGAAGCACCAGATCAAAAAGATGATTTCTTCTTATGTTGGTGAAAATGCTGAGTTTGAAAGACAGCTTTTGAGTGGAGAACTGGATGTGGAGCTTATCCCGCAAGGCACACTGGCTGAGCGTTGTCGCGCTGGTGGAGCCGGAATTCCTGCATTTTTTGTTCCTGCAGGTTATGGCACCGAAGTGGCCGAAGGCAAAGAGGTGCGCGAATTTAATGGCAAGCCACATTTGCTCGAACATGCGCTTACAGCCGATTTTGCCATCGTGAAAGCCTGGAAAGGCGACACACACGGCAACCTGATCTACAGGCATACTGCCAACAACTTTAATCAGCCTATGGCGATGGCCGGAAAAATTACCATTGCCGAAGTAGAAGAGCTGGTACCTGCCGGTGAGCTTGACCCCAATCAAATTCATACACCGGGAGTTTTTGTGCAGCGTATCTTCAAGGCAGAAAATCTCGAGAAACGTATCGAGTTTACAACAACGCGTTAGTTTAACCTGAAAAAATCAATACAATGGCTTTAGATAAAAATGGCATTGCAAAGCGCATTGCCCAGGAAATAGAAGATGGTTATTACGTTAATCTCGGCATCGGAATCCCAACTTTGGTGGCAAATTTTATCCCTGACGGGATGATGGTTACCTTGCAATCTGAAAACGGACTGCTGGGAATTGGACCCTATCCGTCTCCCGATGAGGTGGATGCCGACCTGATTAATGCCGGCAAGCAAACAATTACTTATACCAAGGGATCTGCATTTTTCGATTCCAGCACCAGCTTTGCCATGATTCGTGGTGGACATATCGACCTTACCGTTTTGGGTGCGTTCCAGGTAGCTGAAAATGGAGATATCGCCAGTTGGAAAATTCCTAACAAAATGGTGAAAGGTATGGGTGGTGCTATGGATTTGGTGGCTTCTGCTAAGAATATCATTGTCGCGATGACGCATACCGATAGAGATGGAAATAGTAAACTACTGAAATCATGTGATTTACCGCTAACAGGCGTTGGCTGCGTAAAGCGTATCGTTACTGAATTGGCTGTGGTTGAAGTTACTGACAAAGGCTTTAAACTGATCGAAAGAGCTCCCGGCGTTTCGGTAGAAGAAATCGTGAAAAAAACTGCCGCACCACTGATCGTAGAAGGCGAAATAGCAGAGATGAAGCTTTAGTGCTTTCTGAAATATTTTACAGACAGGATGGGTCTTCGGGTTCATCCTGTTTTTTTTGATTCGAGCATCCTATTATTGAGGCATCAGGCCTAAATCAGGCCTTTTTGAAGCCAAAGTTTATTGGAAGGAGAAAATTAGTTGAGCTGAAGCTCTAAGGTTTTGCTTTGATATTTACCACTTCTTCTGGCCGGATGTCGAACCAGAAAATCAAGCCTTTATTGGTCTGCCTGCTGTGGAAATCTTTTCCGGTAATTTCAACTTTTTTCGCCGAAGTGATAAAGCTAAGTCCCTCGATGGGCTGCTTGCCCTTGTTGGTGATGGTGATTGAATTGTCGGGATTGATTTTGTAATCAATTTCCAAACTTTGTTCATAATAGCTCAATAATTGCTGGACGGTTGCTGGTAAAAGTTGGCCGCTTTTATGCAGACTGTCGATGCGCGCCAAAGCTTGATTAAATCCTGTTTCGGCAACTATTTTTCCCTCATCATCAAAGCGCCAAAAGCCTTTGGTTTCATTCACCCAGGCGGGATACACATGGGCGATATGAATGTTGTTGTAGTCAATAATCCGTGCCAGACGTTCGTTATTGAAGTAGTAATTCCAGAGGCCTTCGTGCGGCACTTCAAGGGTGCCGCTGGTATGCCAGAGCCAGGAATCTGTGCCCGGAATTTTCGCAAAATCCCGCTCCGGAAAAGCATCGCTAAAGCCGGGATAGGGCTGCATCAGCTGGCCATCAAAATGCCAGGGTGCAAACGGACTGACTTCTTCAAAATAGGGATTCCAGAAATAGCGAACGCCTTGCTTATTACCGTGTTTTAGCACAGAAAATTTACCGCTTTTGTTCAGGCCGTCGCAAACAGTATTTTCGCGGTTGTTTTTGGCTGAGTTGTTGTATCCGTGGTCTATCCAGCTTGGCGAACCAAAATGCTGATTCATATATTTCAGCGCGATTTTCAGGTTTTTTCGGGTGGTGGAAAACTGCTCTGGCGTGTGCAGACAAATTTCATGGCCTTTGTGGTGCAATTGAAGCAGGAAATCTTCAAAATGAGGTGTTTCGCTCAGGCTGGCATGGGTTTCCAGAAAAAGGCTGTCGCTGATGGCCGCATTGGTTACTCCGTCGGGATTGTTGTAAAAAACACTTTTGGTGACCGGAATATCATAAAACACAAAACCTCCCACAGCACTGTCGGCTTTTGTGATGTCTTCGTGTCCAAAATTTACAGCACGTTGGGTGCGGATATTCGTCCAGTCGGCATGTTCCGCGAAAACAATAGCAGCATTATAACCTGATGGAACGGGCATTATCCGTGGCAGAAATGTGGGTTCAAAGCCCGCTAAGAAGTCAAAACTTCCACTGGTTTTTGAAGACGGTTTAAGTGTTTGGGCTGAGCGGTAAATATAATAATCAGTGGTGTCTTCACGTAGCGGATAATGAATTATTGGATGATCGGCAGCATAATCCAGGTTTAAAAAAGCGGCATTCATGCGCCGGCTATATTGCAATGATGATAGTTTCGTGGCCGGATAAATTCCTGCTGTACGCTGGTTTTGGCCTGTAAGAAATCCCTGCTGGTCTAAATAGTAGGCAAGTTGGAAATTAATAGAATCAATGTGTCGGTTTTTTTGGAAAACGCGACTTAGGCTGTCCTCAAAACCGATCACCAAAGCCTGCCGCTCCAGCTGTCCTATTCCCCGAAAACGACTTTGCATGCTTACTTCCATTTGCGGGCTTTCCCAATCGAAGTTAATTTGAATTTTGTTGCGGCTCAATGCATTTTTTGCTACCAAAACAACTTGTTTTTTATCACCTTTTTGCTTTATTCGCCTGAGTTTCCACTGCTGCGACTGGCTTTTTATTAATGTGTTTTTGCGGTTCAAAGCGGTATAAACCGACCAGCTTTTGGTGAGCGGTTTTCCATTCTGGTCAGCTACGAGCAACGAACCTGTTTCAGGAAAAAGCAGCAGCTCAAAAAATTGATTTTGTGCCAGCACTTTTGGAATGCCCTCGGCTGCGCTAAAGTCAATATTTTCAGGTAAATAATCCGGAATATGAGCCGGACTAAACCTATGGCTGATCTGGTCGGCTGCAATATTAATTTTAGATGTATTCCAAAGATAGGTTTTTAGCTTGCTGTTTTGCAGCAGATCAGCGGGAATGCTGAGACTGTCTGAAAAATAAAACCATTCATTGGCAGTGGTGAAATTGGCCGTAAGATCGAAAGCATGCCACAAAAGCAGTTTGTCATCCCGGTTTATTGTTAGGATATAAAAAGCTTTTTCGGCTGGCTGGTCAAAACGCAGCCAGCCACTTAGCTTAAAGTCTATGGAATGATGTGAATCCAGGATTTCATAGCTATCGAGCTGAAAACCAAATCCAAACTCCTGATTTGCCGGGGTCAAATTGTAGGCATCACCTTGATAAGCGGTGCTGTCGGGCACAATAGTAGTATTCAGCCAAAAGGTTTGATTTTGGTTGGCTTCAAAGCTGTTTTCAAAATGTTGTGCTATTGAAAAAACGGGAAGTAATAGCAGCAGGCGCAACAATATGTCACGCAGTTTAGGCATAGGTTTGCACTTCAACTTCGCCTTTTAATACCTGTAACGCATTGGAAGCGTGTGCTTCGAGGTCGTTTATGGTTGGGTAGAGTGCGATGGGAGCCAGTTTGCCGATGCGCCTGTTAACATTGGACAGAAACATTTCGCTGTTGAAGATATTTCCAGTGAGGACAATCGCATCCACTTCGCCTTCGAGTGTGGCATAATGTGAGGCAATTTCTTTGCTTACCTGGTAGGCGCATGCCTCTGAGATAAGCACTGCTTTTTCGTCTCCGTCGGCAATCATTTTATTGATTTCCGGGATAGAATCTGTGCCAAGATAAGCCGAATATCCGCTTTCGGAATTGAGCATTTTTAGCACCTGCTTTTCAGTGTATTTACCACTGTAGCAAAGTCTTACGAGTTGTCCGGTCGGTAGTGTGCCGGCACGGGTGATAGAGAAAGGACCACCACCATCAAACGCCTGATTTACATCAACTACCAGTCCCTTTTGGTGTGCTCCAACCGAAATACCTCCGAGCCCAACATGGGCAATAATGAGGTTGAGCTCTTCGTAGTTTTTGTTGACAGATTTCGCGTATTTTCTAGCGAAATATTTATGACTCAGCGCGTGAAAGATGGATTTGCGCACAAACAGCGGATGTCCGGTGATGCGTGCCAAATCAGAAAGCTCATCAACCACAACAGGATCGGCCATATAGGCTTTGATTCCAAGTTTTTTGGCCATTTTGTAGGCAATCAGACCTCCCAGATTGGTTTCGTGCACACCCATAATACCGATTTCCAGGTCGGCAAACATCTTGTCGTTGATTTCGTAAACACCTGATTTAAGAGGTTTTACCAAACCGCTTCGGGCCATAATTATTTCGATGTTAGCCAGATCGAAATCATTACGTTCCAGCTCTTCCATAATCACTTTTTTGCGGTAATCCGTCTGATCGGGAATGTTATCAAATTTGTCCAGATCTTCTTTAGGATGTCTGATAGTTTTCAGAAACATCGGATCGGTATTGCGATAAATGGCGATGCGCGTATCCCGCACTTCAGGGTAGATGATTAAGATTTTCTTTTTAAGCATGCTCGAAGTTTTTTAAAGCACAAAGTTAACCCAAACTATAAATAAACCTTTAAAAAAGGGGAATAAGTTTTGTGAAAGTGCGACAGCTTTGGGAAATGATGGTCGGAAAGAAGGAGATTCTCCAACCATGCTGTTTAGCTGTCTTTTGGCGAACTGCTGTCAGCTTCAAGTGCTTTGAGGAGTTTTTTCAAGGCTTCGGTCTGGTCAATCTTTTGCTGAATAAGCTTTTCGGCCTGTCTGGTTTCGTTTGTTTCGCGGGACGAATCTTGAGTTTTTTGCTTGTTCATATTTTGGTGAAATTTGGTTTGGGATAGCATTTCGACAGCCGTCATTAAAAATCCTAACGAAAGACAACCGGTTTGGAAGTCTTTCGTCAGGGAATTACTTGTTTTATTGCTTAGTTTTTAAGGAGTAAGCCATCATACTGAAATTTAACGATTGCCAATCCAAACTTTATCACTTGTAGTGTTTTGGTTATAATCTGTCATGCTTACGATATAAATACCAGGCGCTAAGTGAGTTATATCCGCAATGGCGGCGTGGCTAACTTGCTGATCTATTACGATATTGCCTAAAGTGTTGTGCACTGTAAACTGCTTTACTTTTCCGCTCATCACAAGTTTGCTGCCTTTTACTACCGCTTTCATGGGATTGCTTTGCAGACCGATTTCGTTAACACCGATGGTGATATCGCGTTTGAAAACCCAGTTATACATCCGCGATCCGTTTGTGCCAACAATGGTTTTGCCGTCAGCCGAAACACTGAAAATACTTCCAAGTTCATCATAGCCTGTTTCTTCGTAAACATCCAGGCCGTATTCAGTCATAAGTTCCTGATCGAATGAAACCCACTGACCATTTTTAAGGAATCTTGCACTGCGTAAAGGATAGTTTAAAGGCGTGGCACCATATAAGTTACCTTCGTCATCGGCGGCAAATGAAGCCACTTCGGAGTCATTCAAAAATAGTTCGGTGATATCGTTTTCTACGTCATAACGGAATGGGACGTTACCTTCGTTTACCCACATTTCTTCTACCCAATAAATATCTCCGGTTACCCATTTTCCGTTGGGACTAAGTGAAAGCACATCATAAAAGTTGTATTCATCACCGCCTGTTTCAGGGTCGTAAACATGTGCGCCAAACATAAAATATTCGCCGTCTTTCATCAGGAAAGCCGTGCGGTTTGGCAGAACGGTATAATTTAAACAGCCTAAAATGGTATTGCCATCGGCAGAAATGCCATTCATTTCGTTGAAGTTGGCATTGTCGCCAAAGCGATCAACGGTGGCATGGTTCACCTCTAACAGCTCGCCGTTTTCCCACACACAGGCGTAGCCATAAGCAAAACTAGGAGAAAAAACGCGACCAGCCATTTTTGTGCCATCGGGTGTAACAGAATATACGCCACCGGTTCCTCCTTCAACTGGCAACGGAAGTGTAGTCCATACGCCATCTTGCCAGTAAGCCGGCACATCATTGTAGCAGCCAACCGCCATTTTCCCATCGTCAGTAACATCAAAAGCAGCTGCTAACTCCCCTTCAGGGATAAGTTTAATAGCTTCGTAAGTGGTTAAATCCCAAATAGTAGCGCCAAAATACATAACATCTTCTTCATAGTAACCTGCAGCCCAAAGTCCGTTGTCCGAAACTTTGATCATGATGGCACCGTCGCTGGATACTACCGGTACTAAGGTGGCTGTTTGCGCAAAAACACTAAATGTGCTCAAAACAAGCACACTTAAAACGATTCTTCTAAGTAATGAATTTTTCATAAGATTTTGGTTTTGATATGAATAAATTGTTCAAAATAAATTTGATGTAGCAAGATTAGCCATTAAAGCCTGTGGGGGGCAAAAATCAACTTGCACAGTTCTGCACCTATGTGTAAAATCTACTGCAACAAAGCTACAACATTGATTGTAAATCAAAGTATTACAAGCAATTAGCAAATGTGCTAAAAGCGACTGTTTCTATCTTGAAAAATGTTTTTGGGGACGATATGCGGGAAATAGGTGCTTTTTAACAGCTGATCAAGTTTTGAAATACGTCTTAAATCATCAGAAATAGGTATAATAAACCACAAGCTGTTTGCTAAAAAGCTTTTGCCGACAGGCGAGAAGGTGTTTGTGGCTATTTCTTTAAAGCCTTATTGTCATTTTCAAGGGCTTCTAAAAGCTTTTTTAAAGCCTTGGTCTGAATATTCTTCTTGTGGATAAGATTTTCTAACTGTCTTATTTCATCTAATTTGTCGGGCGAATTTTCCGTTTTTTGCTTGTCCATTTTTGATAAATTTTTGTTTGATAAAGAATGACCAAACATTTTGAAAAATTCCTGACGAAAGACATCTGATTTGGGAGTCTTTCATCAGGAAACTACTTGTATTTGTTGCTTAGATTTTAAGGATTGAGCAAGCCATCGTGCTGACGATTAACGATTGCCAATCCATATTTTGTTGCTGGTAGTATTGTTGTTAATATCCGTCATGCTGACGATATACACACCGGCAGTTAAATGCGATACATCAGCAATGGCTACTCCAGTAACTAGCTGATTCATAACCTCATTACCCAGAGTGTTATATACTGAAAACTGTGCAACCTTACCACTGATTAGAAGTTTATCATGTTTTACAACGGCTTTCATGGCATTTATTTCGACAGCTGGATCATTGATGCCGGTGATGTCTCCGTCAAGCTGTAATACCCAGTTGTATGTTTCTACACCATTTACGCCAACAATCGTGCGGCCATCAGCCGATACGCTAAGCAGGTTGCCGAGTTTTTCGTAGCCTGTCTCGTCCATAACACTAATACCGTATTGCATCATCAGTTCCTGATCTAAGGAAACCCAGTCGCCGTTTTTTAGAATAAGTGCTTCACGGTCAGCCTCGTTCAAAGGATTTACGCCGAATAAATTTCCATTGTCGTCGGAGGCAAACGAAGCTACTTCTTCGCCATCAACAAAAAGCTCTGTTACATCATTTTCAACGTCATAGCGGAAGGGGCAGAAATATTCGTTCACCCAGTCTTCGGCAATATACATTACATCGCCGGTGATCCATTTTCCGTTGGGACTCATAGAAAGCACATCGAAAAAGTAAACATAAGTGCCTTCCGGTGTTATTTCATATTGATCGGTGCCAAATTCAACATAATTGCCGTCTTTTATGAAAAAGCCTGTGCGATTAGGTAGAACGGTATAATTAAGACAGCCCAGCATGGTATTTCCATCGGCTGAAATATCAACCATTTCATTGAAATAGGCGTTGTCGCCAAAGCGATCTTCTGATGGAAGAGTAACCGAAACCAGTTCGCCATTTTCCCATACGCAGGCATGAGCTATTGTATAACTCGAATCGAAAACACGTCCAACCATTTTTGTGCCGTTGGGTGTTACTGAGGTTACTTCGCCCACACCATTTTCAATAGGCATAGGAAGTTGTACCCAAACACCATTTTGCCAATAAGCTGGCTCATTATTATAGGAGCCAACGGCTGTTTTTCCATCATCGGTAACATCATAGGCGGCAGCATTTTCGCCAACGTTAGTCAAGTGAATACGCTCAGAGGTGTTTAAATTCCAAATAGATGCGCCGGTCGATTCCAAGTCGTTCTGGTTGTGTCCGGCAGCCCACAAGCCATTGTCGGAAACCTGATACATGATAGCACCATCATCAGTGATAACAGCTTTTAAAACAGGTGATTGGGCGAAAATAGTAAAAGCGCTTAAAAGCAGTGCGCTTAAAGTGAGTGTAGCAAGTCGTAAATTTTTCATCAATTGAAAGTGTTTTAGATTTAACATTTCAGCAAAAAAATGCTGGATTTTTTTCATGCTGCAAGATTAGATCAATTCGTTCAGAAACATCCAAAACTGCTATGCACAGTAATGGCACAACAAGCTGAAAATGCTATAACAATACTGCTACATAAATTAAAAGATGCTGAATTAAAGGGAGTTAAGATATTCCACCAAGGATACTTCTGAGTTGGTGATATCTAGTTTTTTGCGCAGGCGGGTGCGCGCCACCTCAATACTTCTGATGCTCTGGCCGGTGATTGACGCAATATCTTTGGTAGTCATATTTAGGCGTAAAAACGCACATAGCCGGCGTTCGTTGGTAGTAAGATTGGGACTTGAAGCCTGTAATTTTTCGTAGAACTTATTGTGTACCTGCTGATAACGTATTTCAAACTCGTCCCACAAGCCATCATCTTGTATATTACTTAGGTCGCGGATAATTTGCCTGAAATAGCCACTATTTTCTCTGTTTTGTTTGGTATTCAGCAATTCAATAATCTGGCTGATGGTCTCGTTTTTCTTAATCATACCCATCACATAAGTGGAGAGTTCTTTGTTTCGGATTTCTAACTCTTTCTCAAAGTTTTCCTTTTCAAGGATGGCGTTTTGGCTACCCAGCTCCAAATTATTCTTTTCTAATTTTAGTCGGCCAACGCGGCTGTGCATCAAAAAATAGCCCAGCACGAAGATCAGCAGCAGCAGAATCAGCAATAGAGCCGTGAAAAAATATATGGTGTTGAGCCTCTCCTGTTCGATACGTGCTATCTTTTGTCTTTCTTTAAAAGCTGACAGCAACTCCAACCGGGTGAGCTCCTTAATGGTTTCTTCGTTGTTGAGTATCTGGGTAAAGTTATTCAATTCCTCCAGGTATTTTAGCGCCGAATCGGCATCGCCAGCCTGCTTGTAATACGTAAATAATTTCTGCGCAAAACTACTTTGCAGTTCAATGCTACCAATGTTTTGAGCAATGTCCATCCCGCTGTAAAAATTGTTGAGCGCTTTTTCTGAATCGCCAATAAGCAGGTAATATTCGCCCAATCGGTTGTGCGATGCTGCTTGTCCGGCCAGATCATTCCGCTCTTTGCGCACTTGCATGGCTTTGGCAAGTGGCGTGTAGGCACTGTCTAAGTTTTTTATATCCAAAAACAAACCACCTATATTATTATAGGTGCTTGCGCGCAAATATCCAGGATCGGTGGCGTCAGCTGACGACCGGATGCTTTGGCGGTAATACCACAGCGCAGAATCGTATTGTTGCAGGTTTTGATACACGATGCCCAGGTTATTCAGAATATGCGGTAATTGCTGGTATGAGCTGTTAGCAGAATCTGTTTTTATTGCCCTTTTTATAATGCTAAGACCTTGAAGCAGATTACTTTTAGCGGTTTCATAATCTTGCATTTTTAATTGTAGCGCACCAATACTGGCCAGTGCAAAAGCAATTCCCTGGCTGTGGTTGTTTTGTTTTTGAATATCGAGATAGCGGTAGAAATAGTTGGCGGCGGTTTCGTTTATGCCCTGCATAAAATAGGCGTTTGCCGCATTAAAATAGGCGTAGGCTATCAGGTCGCTGTCACCATTTTCTTTGGCGATATCCAAAGCTTTTTCGGCTTCCCGGATGGATGATTTGAGGTCGTAAGAGCTGTAAGTTTGCGACAAAAGCACCAAGGCGTTCACCTTTTCGCGGTTGGTTTTGGCTGCGTCAACCACCTTATACAAGGAGTCGATTTGCCGCTGCTCAAAGCCCTGAACAGTCAAAAACAGAACTAACAAAGCAGTAATTAGGACGAATCGATAGGTAATCAGATTTTTCAAGCAGCTAATTTTTAATGAAGCAAATATAAAAAATAATCCAACTTATGTTTAGGCGAGTTAATGGCTGAATAATACTGTTCATTTGTTAAATATTTAACAGAATCTATGTCATTATTGCCGTAAATCATTCAAAAACACCTATTTTTGCATCGGCAAATTACAACAATTTAAAATGATTTTTATGAAGAATTTAAGTTTTTTACTGGCGCTGTTGTTTCTTATCACAGCCTGCCAGCAACCTGCTCCCAAAGAAACCGAAACACCGGATCCTATGTCAGTTTTAATGGATAAGTACGCCGAAGTACAGCTCACAGCCGATATAAGCCACCTGAGCGACAATGAAAAAGAAATGCTGAAACTACTTTTTGAAGCGGCATATATTATGGATGATATTTACTGGAAACAGAATTTTGGCGACAAGACAGCTTTTCTCAATTCTATCGAAAATGCTGAAGCCCGCCAGTTTGCTACCATAAATTATGGTCCCTGGGATGAGCTCGATAATCAAAAACCTTTCCTGGAAGGCTATAACGAAAAACCTGCCGGCGCTCAGTTTTATCCACTCGATATGACCATTGAAGAGTTTGAAGCTTTTGATGATCCCAATAAATCAAGCCTTTACACCTTAATTAAACGCGACGAAAACGGTGTGCTAAAAACAGTTTGGTACCACGAAGCCTATGCCGAAGAAATTACAAAAGCTGCCAGTCTGCTCGAAAAGGCATCACAACTGTCAGGTGATAAAGCCTTTGCCGATTACCTGAAACTACGCGCCAAAGCATTGCGCAACGACGATTATTTTGAAAGCGATATGGCCTGGATGGGTGTGCGCGATAATAATGTGGATATGGTAATTGGACCAATCGAAAATTATACCGATGCTTTGTTTGGTTACAAAGCTGCTCACGAGGCTTTTATATTGATAAAGGACAAAGTTTGGAGCGACAGACTCTCGCATTATGCTGCTTTTTTGCCCGAGCTGCAAACCCAACTTCCTGTTGATCAAAAATACAAGAACGAAGTGCCCGGCTCCGATGCCGACCTCAACGCTTATGACGTAGTATTTTATGGCGGTGATTGCAATATGGCCGGAAAAACTATCGCCATCAACCTGCCCAACGACGAGCGCGTGCAACTGCAAAAAGGCACACGCAAGCTACAGCTCAAGAACAGCATGAGGGCTAAATTTGATAAAATTCTGGTGCCTATTTCACAAGAATTGATAGCACCCGAACTGCGCCAGCACATCAAGTTCGACGCTTTCTTTAGTAACACCATGTTCCACGAAGTGGCACACGGCATGGGCATCAAAAATACTATCGACGGAACATCAACCGTTCGCAAGGCTTTAAAAGAACAATATTCAGCACTGGAAGAAGCCAAAGCTGATATTTTAGGACTATTTCTGGTTACTAAACTCCACGAAATGGGCGAGTATAAGGATACGGAGTTGATGGACAATTACGTAACTTTTATGGCCGGTTTCTTCCGTTCGGTAAGGTTTGGAGCTGCCAGTGCACACGGAAAAGCCAATATGCTCACCTTTAATTTCTTCCGTGAAGAAGGCGCTTTCGTTCGTTCGGAAAATGGCACCTATGCTATCGACCTCGAAAAGATGAAAGCTGCCAGTGTAAAACTCACCGGCATGATTCTGAAAGCACAGGGTGATGGCGACTACGAAGCTGTAAAAAGCTGGATCGCTAACGAAGGCGTGGTGAAAACCGAGCTGCAAACAGACCTCGATCGCATTACCGCTCTCGGCATTCCGGTAGATATATACTTCGAGATGGGGCCGAAAATGCTCGGTTTGGAATAGTGTTCGTTAGCGAACAACAATTGCATCAAAACGTACATTTTTAAGCCTTAGATTTTTGTGAATATAACCGATATAACACTATTAGTCATACAATAAGAATTTATGGCATAAGAGTGGATAAAGGGATTTCTTTTGTTAATAAAATCAAAATTTTAAGTTATGAAAAAAGTTTTCTTATTGCTGGCGTTCGTCTTGCTGGCCTCTTTGGGCAAAACCTATGCCGACGAAGGCATGTGGTTACCTATGTTTGTTGAACGGCTCAACTATACAGATATGCGCGAAGCTGGCCTACAGCTTACTGCCGAAGAAATTTACAGCGTAAATAATTCGAGCCTCAAAGATGCTATCGTAGGACTATCAACAAGTCCGGCGCCATCAGGATTTTTCTGCACCGGTGAAATTGTATCTGACCAGGGGTTGTTGTTTACAAATCACCACTGTGGCTACGATATTATCCAGCAGCACAGTACCCTCGACCATGATTACCTCACCAACGGATTCTGGGCCAAAAGCCTGGATGAAGAACTGGCAAATCCCGAGCTTACTGCTTCTTTTTTGGTGCGTATGCAAGATGTTACCGATAGCGTGATGCAAAACGTATCTGATACCATGGATGCCCAACAACGCAGCGCTGCCATGCGCGAGGTAAGCAATCGCATGAAAAAAGCCGCTACGGAAGATGGACGCTATAACGTTGTTTTGAAAAGCTTCTTCAACGGAAACGAGTATTATATGTTTGTGTATGAGGTTTATACTGACGTACGCCTGGTTGGAGCTCCTCCATCAGATATTGGTAAGTTTGGTGGCGACACCGATAACTGGATGTGGCCACGTCATACCGGCGACTTCTCTATTTTCAGGGTTTATAGCGCACCAGATGGTAGTCCGGCTGACTATGCCGCAGAAAATATTCCCCTCAAACCAAAACATTATCTGCCTATAAGTCTGGATGGTGTGAAGGAGAATGACTTTGCGATGATCTGGGGTTTCCCGGGAAGCACTAACCGCTACCTCACTTCTTATGGCGTAAACTTTAACCTCAACGCTCAATATCCTGCCATCATCGATCTCTTTGGTAAAAAACTGGATGTGTGGAAACCTTTTATGGCTGCCGATCAGCAGGTTAATATCCAATATGCATCCAAACATGCTATGACGGCTAACACCTGGAAATACCTGATTGGCCAAACCCGCGGACTTAAAAATCTGGCTGTTGCCGACAAAAAGGTTCAATTAGAAAATCAATTCACTGCATGGGTAAATGCTAATCCCGAACGCACTGAGAAATATGGCAAGGTGCTGACAACACTCGAAAGCAGCTATGCCATGATGGCTGATAAAATTGAGCCACTGCTTTACACCAGCTTTGCCGGACTTAACGGAAGTGAAATCGTGGGCTATGCAATTGATTTCAGTGGCTTGTATGAACTGCTCAAACCGATTGACAAAAAAGAGCTGCCGAAGGACAAAGACATGGCTAAGAAGATGAAGGAAGAACGCGAACAGCAAATCAAAGCCTCTGCCGAAGCACTGCTTGCTGAAGTTGATGAGCATTTTAAAAATTATTACGCACCGGCAGATAAAAAGTTGCTGGCTACCATGCTCAACGAATACTATCTGCATGTTCCTGTAAATATGCAGACACCACTGATCTATCAGAAATTCAATGAATACAAAGGCAGTTTCGATAGCTATGCCGAGAATGTATTTGAAAAGTCTGTTTTTGCCGATAAACAAAGGCTGGTGAACTTTCTGAATAATCCTGATTTAAAGACCCTTGAGAAAGATCCGGCACTGGAACTTGCAAATGCTTTTATGGCTAAGCTGATGGAAGCCTCGGGCGAATTCCAGGGCTCACAAGCTGCACTGTCAGAATCGGAACGGCTGTTTATGGCCGGCCTGCGCGAGATGCAAAGCGACAAGGTGTTTTATCCCGACGCCAACTCTACCATGCGCATGACCTGGGGAACTGTGCAGAGCTATGAGCCCGCAGATGCAATTCAGTATGATTATGTTACCACCTCAAAAGGAATTTTGGAAAAAGAAGATCCTACTGACCCTGAGTTTATTGTGCCTGAATATCTGAAAACTTTGATCGAAAACCGCGATTTTGGTCCTTATGGTGAAAATGGCGAGCTGATTATTTGTTTCCTTAGCACCAACGATATCACAGGCGGAAACTCCGGAAGCCCTGTAATCAATGGCAAAGGCGAGCTTATTGGTATTGCTTTTGATGGCAACTGGGAAGCCATGAGTGGCGATATTGCTTTTGAACCTGAGCTACAGCGCACCATCAATGTGGACATTCGCTACGTACTTTTTGTGATCGACAAATATGCGGGCGCCACTAATCTGATTGACGAACTTACCATCCACAAAGCAGTGCCGCAGCCTTTGCGTACCGAGACCGTGGAAATGTAAAGCACACGATTGGCACATAAAAAAAAGGAACAACCGAGGTTGTTCCTTTTTTTTTGCCTGAAATAAGGTAAGGCAATGTATAGATTTGAAGTCAGAAGGGTAATTGCGGCCCTCAAAGCATTTGCTTTGTGAAATTATTCTACTCCCAAAACGAATTTAAAATAAATAGTGTAATGATGTATTATGGTTTTGATAGGTGGTTTGCTGAACCGGATTTAACTGTAGGCGCGCTCGCACAAAAGCTTGAAGAATTGAAATAATACTATTTTTGAAGTGAAATTTATTGTGTATCATTGGTTTAAAGAGAGCATAGCTGTAGCCAACAAAAAGGGTTTGCTAATTTGATGCTTGATTTAAAACAGAAAAAAGAATTACGCTAAAACTGTTATAATGACAACTATAAAAATTACCGTGGAGGGCAAAAAAAGAAATCGATTTTGAAGGGTTTTTTTCGCCGTCCGATAAATTATTCATGTAGGTAATGACTTACATGGAATTATTAGGTTACCGATTTCAAAATAAGGAAGAAAAAGATTTTATCGAAGGTTTATGTAAACACATCCCAGCTACTGATCTTTCTTCGGTGATTGTTTCCAAAGTAATACAAATCAAGCAAAAACATAAAATTAAGTTACCAGATGCCATTATATTGGCTACTGCGATTATTAGCGAATTTGATTTGGTTACAGTAAATGTGAAAGACTTTATTGGTATAGCACCTGAGTTGAACGTCATAAATCCCTTGGGATATGTTCCCAAATAACCTACCCATTTCTACTTGTTCTTTTGCCCGACAACTGCGTTAAAAATACTCGGTATCCCGTCCGCAAACGGGATGACTGTGTTTTTTGCCTTGTTGGCGAACAAAATAACTTCCTATAACTTGCGCAAGTTATTTCGGAACAAATCCTTAGCCTGAAGAGCTAACGAATTTTTACTTTCCCACCATTGTGTTTAATTGTTTTTGGTTGTTGTAGTGTCAAAAGTGTATGTCATTCCTTATAACCTAAAAAAACAGGAAACCAACGGATTCCTGTTTTATAGTATCGGGATGATACAAACTTTAGCCTTTTGAAATAACCTCAATATATTTCTATTAAATCAACTTTAAACAACCGCTTATTTATGAAAAGCAGTAATTATTGAACTTTAGCAAAGGCTGATAAGTATTTTCCTTATAAAGTTTTAAGTGGTAGTCGTGTTTCCTTTGGAGGCGTGTACGCTGTTACAAACCATACAAAGAATAAAGCTGATTGCAGCGATACACATCAATATCATTGCGCCAACACAAACTTCTATGTCAACTAATAACCAACCTGAAACCATAACGATGATGCTTAACAAAACGGCAATCAATCCGACTTTGGAAGCTATTTTAGCAAACTTGCACATAATCAATATAATTTTACACAAAAATACGAAATTTAACTTCATCTGAAAATATTATATCGTGATAAATTTCACAGGCGATGTATGACCTATATCACCTATTTTGTACCTTTATAGCCAAACTAAATTTCAACAATCATGGATAAGCCCGGCCCGGTCAACTGCGAAAGCTGTCGTATCAAATCATGCGCGGCAGAAGTACTGGATAAACAAGAGCTTCAGGTTTTAAACGCCAATTGCGCTGGTGTTTCGTATAAAAAAAACGAGAAGATATTTCAGCAAGGATCTCTGTGCTCCAATATCATCTATGTGAAAACCGGTATAGTAAAAATCCATAAAACCGGCCCCTTGAAGGATCAGATTCTAAAAATCGTCAAAAGTCCGCGTTTTATTGGCATACCAACAGTCTTAGGCGATAGGGTGAATCAATATTCGGCTACGACCTTAACACCTACCACTGTTTGCTTTATCGAAACCGGATTTTTCAAAACCCTGATCCTGCGCAACGGGAAATTTGCTAACGAAATAATCAACAGCATTTGCCAAGACGAGCTTACTTTTTACGATCTTTCCATCAATCAGATGCAGAAACAAATCCATGGCCGTCTGGCCGATGCCTTGCTCTTTCTCTCTGATGAGATTTTTGAATCAGACAGTTTTGAGTTACCGCTTTCCCGCTCCGACCTGGGCGACTACATCCAAGCTACACGGGAAAGTGTAACCCGCGCCCTTAGCCGCCTCAAAGCTGATGGACTGATTGATATGCAGGGAAGGCAAATCAGTTTGGTTGACAAAAAAATGCTGGAAAGAATTAGTAACTTGGGCTAAGTCAGCTACCTATTTTATGCTTTTATAGTAGTCGTCCAGCAACTGCTTGGCTGCCACATAAGCCGTCAGGTTTTGTGGCAGCCAAGCAGTTGC
>Ga0265295_1004196_pt1 | contig 19653 bp, 7 predicted proteins | sample Munlansysbiofilm_FD_192503 | JGI IMG/M metagenome (GOLD analysis project Ga0265295, IMG submission 192503) | Leachate microbial communities from a municipal landfill in Southern Ontario, Canada - Methane capture system biofilm | ecosystem: Engineered > Solid waste > Landfill > Unclassified ... | reverse complement strand
ATGATTTCTGTGCCTTCAAAATTTTGGGTGGGAAGGTTGGTCGTGACATTCGTCACCTGTATCGTCTCAGGAGCAAAGGTAAAGCCCGGTTTCGTGGGCGTAATCACGCCTGTGTAACCGTATGGCACTTCCATGGCATAAAATCCGGAGGCATTCGTTGAAGTATTGCCCACACCGGTAAATGCAATGCTAACGGCATTGATCAGGCCACTGGTTACGGTGTTGGTAATAAAACCACTAACCACGAAGGTCTCCACCTCTCCGGTGAAATCCTGATCCGGAGTAGCAGCAGTAACCTCTGAAAGCATACGGGTTTCCGGAGTAAAAATCCATCCCTCTTTGGAAGGCGTGATGATACCGGAAAAACCATGGGGTACATATTGCTCATAATAACCGGAAGAATTCGACAGCACCGCGTCGATACCTTCACCAAAGGTAACCGTAACACCGGGAACTCCGGCTTTGGCAGCTTCGGTAATGGTTCCGCTAACGAGATAGGTCTTTACAGAAGCGAGATAATCCTGGTCGGAATAATTCCCGGCTACATCCGTGTAGGTGCGTGTTGCCGGAGCAAAATTGTAACCCTCCAGAACCGGGGTTACCACGCCACTCCAGCCGAGATCGATCTGCTGCGTATAGAAACCTGTGGCATCGGTAGTTACCGTGCCGCCACCGTTACTAAAGTTAACCGCTACATTCTCCAGGCCTGCGCCATCGAGCGTAATCATCCCGCTGATGGTAAAAACATTGGGAGCCGCTGCAAAATCCTGATCCGGAAGGTCACCTTCAACGGAAACATAGGAATAGGATGCCGGGGTAAAATAGTAGCCTTCCAGCGCTGGCGTGGCGGTTCCACTGTAGCCATGCGTTACACTGATGGAATAATAGCCCGAGGCATCGGTATACACTATACCGGCATTGTTGCTAAAGGTCACAGGTATATTTTCCATCCCTGTGCCGTCAAGGGTAATAGTTCCGGAAATCAGATAGGTGAAAAGTGCACCTGTAAAATTCTGATCGGTCTGATTTCCAGCCAAACCGGTATAGGAACGGGAGGCCGGAGCAAAGCTGTAGCCTTCTTTTTCGGGGGTTAATGTGCCCGTAAAACCATAAGGCGCGGTGAAGGAAAAAGCACCGTCGGAGCCGGTAATTACCGGATCAAATCCCGTAAGGGTAACCGTAACCCCTTCCAGCAAGCCTTTGGTCTGATTATCAGTAACCACGCCGGAAATAGTATAGGTATCTAAGGTACCCACAAAATCCACGTCGGTCATATTTCCCGTAAGGGAAGGAATATATGCGTCAGGAGGCGTAAAGCTATAGCCTGTTTTACTGATAAAAACAATACCGGCAGTACCTTCTTCAATCCCTTCGAGGCAATAGGTACCATCGGCGGCTGTATGCGTCGTAACCGTAGTTTTCACTTCAACACTTTCAAACCACACCATGACGTCGGCAATGGGTGCTTCGCCGTCATCTACCACAGTACCACAAACCGACCAGGTAGTGATCGGTATGGTGCCGATGAAATCAAGATCGTTGAGGTTTTCCTCCACGTCGGTGACAGTAATCGATACCGGATCGAAAACATAGAGTGCGTCGGTGGGGGTTAGGGTACCACTTTCGCCATAAGCCACACTGATGCAATAGTTTCCATCCGCATTGGTGGTTACGGTTTCTGTGGCTGACGTTTCGGACGACTGGAAGGTAACGCTGATCAGATCGAGCGGTGCCCCTTCGTTATCGGTAAGCGTTCCACAGAGTGAAACGTAGAACGGAACATCAGAAGCGGTAAAATCCTGGCCGGTAAGAGAAGCCGAGAGGTTATCGATGTGGCGGTTGGCCGGATCAAAATAATAAGTAATAAAAGGCCATCCACTATAATCCGTTTTTGAAGGGGTTATCATACCGCTGGTTCCGGGCATCAGATCCAGTTCGTAGTAACCGGAAGCATTGGTGGATTCGGTTATGGTAACCAATCCATCGTCGCTTACAAAGGATATTGTTACACCGGCTAAGGGAGTTCCGGAGGTTAGCAGTACTGTTCCGCTCACCTGGAGTTGTACGGCGGTAAAATCCTGCAGCGGCAGGTTGCCATTAAGCGCGGTAAACTCCCGCTCTTGCGGAATAAACCCCCAGCCATCTTTGGAAGGGGTAATTGTACCGGAAGCTTCGGGTGTAACATACAACCGGTAGGTTCCGAGGTGGTCAGTATAGTACACCACATCGGTTTTTGCAGGTGCATAAAACTGGGTTTCTACCTTTGCACTGCGCAGGGGTGTTCCGGTCTGTTTCAGGATTTTTCCGGTAATTAAATGATCCCCGGAAGGGCTACCGGAGAAACTGATATAATCCACGCCCGTTAAATCAGAGCCGGGATAAACAGTGGTAGTAATAAATCCGCCATGGTAGGCATCTCCATAATATTCTTCGCCTTCGGAAGTGCGATAAAGTTTCCAGATAACATTTTCGAAGTTTGTGAAGCCGTCTTTTTCCGGGGAGAGACCATCGTCACCAAAAATAGTAACGGAAAAAGGTCCACTATTACGTTGAACAGCGCCACCACAACGTTCTGTGCCGTCAGGCATCAGATAAAACGCACCAATCCAATCTGTTGGATCAATCGGCACATTGTTAAATAAAGCAGCCGAACCCATAACAGTAATATTGGCATCCGTCGTCACGGGCGTCCAGCCTGCTGGGGGAGTTTGAGCAGCTACACCCAACGAAAGCAGGCAGGCTATCAGCGCGATTGCTAGGTTTCGTATTTTTAAAGTCATAATGATGAATTTAGGTTTATACTAATTCTGAATAAGTTAGGTTAAGGGCTGTTAGCACAGCGTCTTAAATGCAGTAAAACCTCCTCGTATAGTAGCACTGAGGAGGTTTTGCTGCGTTATTTTGCAATATAAACATGCATCATGAACCGGGGTATTAATCTTATCATCACGAAAAGCAACAGGAATAAAACATCCTGAAATTAATTACTTATTGCTTTGGATAATCAGTTTTTTAACCACCACACGGTCAACGTCTGTAATGCGTACAAAGTAAACTCCTTGCGGGAGTGTACTCACATTCAGGCGTACCTGGCTGGAAGCCAAAGGCTCTTCACGCAGGACTTTTCCATCTTCTGCACCATAGATACTAAGCATAGCCTTATCGGAGATTTGTCCAATCACGTTAAGGGTTACGAAAGTACTGGCGGGGTTGGGGTAGAGTTCCACATCGCGGAGGATGAAGTCGCCCAAACCAATGGTACTTTTCTCGAGGCCTGTAATTTTAGAGAGGCCACCGGGTGCAAAGAGGTTGGTATGTTGCATGCTTTCATCGTATTTGGCAACAAGAACAAACTCCTCGTTCGTAGCGGGTTTGTACAGTTTGAGGGTCATCGCCTCATTCACGTCAAATCCGTCGGTGAGTTTGGTAGTTTCATCGTCACTGAAAGCGGTGAGCGATACAGAAGAAGTGTACCCGTTAAGCTGCAGGGTTCCGGCACAGAGGCCCTCCTGGGTAAAGACGCCAATCACGTCACCGAAATCAAGACCTTCGACCTGAGCAAGGGCGTCGGCAGTAACAGCGATGGTGTGTGAAGTACCCGTAGGCAAAACGTCGTTCCAGGGAGTCTGGTTTACATATTCCGGATAGAATTGTCCTTCGATGGGGAGGCCTTTAAGGCCGGCATAATCGATAGACGCCTCGGCATAGGTATAAACCATATAGGCCCGGCCCGGGCTGAGGAAGGGCAGGAAGTTGATGCCCTGGCTTGGCCAGTACACACCATTTCCGGCAATTTCCTTCACAATTTCGAGGGTCGTTCCCAGGGCACCGAAGAGGTCTTCGGTAGAAACATTATGGTTAGCCAGAACAGGAATAATAGTCCAGCCTTCATTGAGGTCGACAACCTTATTGGTCACTTCCGTACCTTCAAAATAGAGGCTGACTTCATTTTCGACTTTAATTTTATACCCGATATACGAATCCCAGGGCCCAATATTATTAATTGGGGGCCAGTAGACGACAGTAAGGGTTTTAAGGATAATAAAGTCTTCAATAATCGGAGCCATAAGCACAGACACATCGGTAGTATAGTCGATGTAGCTTGAGAGGCCGCTCCAGCCTTCAGGAACTACAACGATTTGGCCGGTGAACATGCTCAGCGGTTGTTGGAACCCTTGGGTAAGAATCGGGCCGCTGCCTTCGTTGTCGAGGGTAGCGATCACGGTTTCACCAATGGTCCAGCTCAGAGAAATCCCACTTCCTGCATCAGCAGCAAAATTTCCGCCGCCGGAAATTACGAACTGATCGACGTTTTGAGCTATAACGCCGGAGAGGAAGCCGAAGCTGAGTATTAATGTGAAAATCCTTTTCATAATATTTTTATTAATTCGCATTCGTTGAGAGAAATAACCTTGCGGGCCAGAAGCCCGCAAGGTTTATTTGAGATTTTCAACTAGTTAAGTTTGTACCAACTACCGTAGTAAATAAAACGTGAGGCACTTTGTGCAGCCACATTATTTCCACTACCAACAGCATTGCTAACCTGTACATCAGAACCAGTTCCAATATTTAAGATAGTAATAACCTGACCATTGGTTACAGCTGCTGAAACAGGCAAATTAGCTGTAAGCAGGGAAGTACCGGGATTAAACACTACCATATTTTCTGTATCGGCCAATGTATAGGGAGTAGTAGTAGCAACTGTACCATTTGGACTATATACAAGTGCACCAAGCGTTGTTTTGCCCGTAAAATCTGCGGTGTTTGATGCAGAGAATGGACCAGCAACTGTTGTAATCCCATTTAAGGTTGAAGCTGCAGAAGTAAGACCTGCTGTTGTCAGCTGAGTATCAACATAAACATTATTAACATCTAAGCGACCGGTACCAAGATCCATATCAAAACCTGATCCAGTAGGAGGCAGTATTTTATTATCAGAGCCTAAAACCAGTGCCTTACTTGTTTGAGCAACACCGCGGGTTGTTGGCAGCCAGTCAGCAATTGCAGCTTCGGTAACTAATGCGTTGTCGGTCTCACCAGTAGCACCTGTTCTTATACCTTCATCTACAGTGCGAACTTCACTGAGGGTAACATTGTCAAGAACAATAGCTTCCAGGTAGAGATCTCCGGTAACATTAACATCACCATCGAAGTAACCAGCATAATGACCAGCTGTGCCGATACCATATACAGCTACGTCGGAAGAAGTAGCTAATGTAGTAGGTTCAGCAAAAGCACCCATAACACCAATGTTCTGTCCGCCATTTGCTGCAAAACCGAATACACCAGCGTTTTGACCGGTATTGGCACTAACAGAGCGACCAGCAACACCAATAGCCTGACCTTCACCATTTATTACAGCCGTACCACCAACACCAACAACTGATTCGGCAGCATTTGTGAACGTACCATAAGCAATACCAGATACACCTAAGGAAGCTGGTTCACCGTCACCGGTATCAACCTGATCCGTAGTGCCAACAGCAAGAATACCGCTAGCACGCTGACCTTCTAAATTAGCATTGGCTTGGAAATTCATAGCGTGTACATAGTTTGTAACGCCCCATGTAGCAGTACCATTATTTACAATACTAATTTGCTCATCAGCTATAATGATACCTTCAGTAGTAGCGTCTGACGCAGTAGCATTGTAAGCATCCTGCAGTGTGTAATCGTTAACATATTCTACAACTGCAGCTTCAGTTACCAATTTAGCATCAGAACCAGGTTCTGAAATTTCTTCAATAGAAGTTACAATTTCAGAAGCGGTAACTGCATCCATAGTAAGAGTAGAGTTAATCACAACATCATCAGCATCAACTGTACCAGCGTCTAACATACCAATTTCAGATAAGTCAGCCCATGCAAAACGGATATCGCTATTTGTTTCACTGATAACACCATAGGAAGCATTAGTACCATCAATAGTAACAGAATTACCTGAAGTAATAGTACCAGCAGCAACAACATTACCATCCTGATCAGCATCAAATACTGTAGTTCCATCCTCCACAATAAGAAGATGTGCATCAGTAGAAGAAGCTGTGGTAGCTCCAGCAAAAGAAGTAGCATCATTAGTAACACCACTCAACCAACGTGAACCATCGTTTGTCATAAGAACACGATTGTTATCAGCTTCACGAACGATAACTGATCCACCATCCGATGTAGCAGCACCAATTAAAACTAACATTTCACCAGTAGCATTATATGTTTCCATGAAACCTTCGTCTGACGCACCATTTCCAAGTTTAAGAATAGGATTCAGACCAGAAGCATCACGAACTTCAAAGTTATGATCACCCTGTAACCACATCTCATCATTGAAAGTAGAAGTACCATCAACATTAAGAGTAGCATTAACATCGACGTTTTCAGCAAATACATCACCATCAGAATCTAATCCAAAAACAGGAACACCGCTAGCCATAACGCCTAAACGATTTTCATCCGCAGTAGCAGATCCATAAGTCATATATACTCCTTCAGTAGTTTGGTTTCCTGCTCCAACAGTCCATCCGTAGGTAGCGTCATTTGCCATCCATACACCATTGGTGCCATCATTAGCAGAAACAGAACCTAAATCATTATTCATACCAATAGTAACCAACTCAGTACCGTCGTCAGCCCAAGTTTGAAGGAAACCTTCATTAGAATTACCATCACCTAACTCAACAATTCTGTTTCCATTAACATTATCAATTTTCAGCAGATTATCACCACCTGTTAATGTAATATCATCGTTAAATGTTGAAGTACCAGCCACTTCAAGAGTATTGTTGAGCATAGTAGCATCAGAAACAGTAAGTCCACCAGTGATATTTACATCATCAGCAAGTTCGAGATCTGCAGAGGCAACTGAATTATAAATGCTTGTTTGAGCATCGATATCATTTTCGAAAGTATGAAGAGCAGTCCATGTGAAAGCATGAGCTTCGTTCACCTGAACATCACTGTCGGCAGAACCAAATTCCAGTGTTCCGGCATTATCAAGAGTAACTTTAACAACTGCAGGAGCAGATCCATCATAAGTAAAGTCTTCGATTCCTGCACCGTCGGTAAGGTCTTCCATCAGTTCAGCAACAGTAGTCCATTCGGGAGCTGTGCCTGAACCCGTACCAATCATCAGTTCTTTTTCCTGACCTTCGAGGCCCTCCAATGAGAAGGTGCCTTGGATATCGGCATTGGCATTGAAGATAGCATCGCCGTTGAAAGTAGAAGTACCACTTACGGTAAGCGTGCCATTAAGGGCAGTGTTACCTTCTACATAAAGGTCAGCACCGGCAGTAACGTCACCCTGAAGATCAGAAGTACCTGTAACGATAAAGTTGTCATCAACTGTAGTCTCACCATTAATAGTAGTAACAGCATTTACAATGAGAACATCGAAAGTAGGATCTTCACCGAGGTAAGTATCGTCACCAACAATCAGGTTATCACCGATTGTAGCATCAGTACCAACGATTAACTGAGTTCCAACGTCAACCTGGCCACCTACGTAAAGGTCCTGACCAATACCAACACCACCGTCAACTACGAGAGCACCAGTCTGGTCATTAGTAGCGTTAGCTTCGTTGTTCACGTGAACAGTTCCTGATTCACCTACTTCAACGTTGTTGTCAACGTAGAGGTCTTCAGTCATGTAAACATTACCATTGAAGTAACCTGCATAAGCAGCTTTCGCGCCTGTATTGTAAGCAATAGCACCCCAGTTTGTTCCGTCGTTACCGTAAACTGCAGCAGTTTCGCCAGTAGACATTTTACCCCCTAAGTAACCATAGATAGTACCATCGAGGATTGCCTGAACAACAGCAGCGGTTTCAGCTGTAGTAGTTAAGCGGGCATCGATAGCATCTTCCGCTACGTCAGAAGCATAAACATCCAGACCACCGTTAGCGGTAGGGGCATATATCTGTAATGGGCCATCGGTAGCGTTAATATGGAGGTTATCCAGATTAGTGCTGGCCACAGCGTTATCATAGAGTTCCTGGAAGTATAGAACGGCGAGACGATCTTCAACATGCTGGTAAACAGCACCGGCAGTGGGAAGATTGGCATCATCACCATCAACCATCGGAACTTCAGAATCAGTAATGATACCGGTAAGGGTAGTACCATTAAAAGCGATGTCGGTATTTACAATCAGATGATCGGCATCTACTGTAGTAGCATCCACCAGACCGGCATAAATATTATCGGCAGTGATGTCAGAAGCCGTCATGTCGTTAATGGTGAGGTCATTCGCCATTACGTCACCTTCGGCATCCACGGTAAATACATCGTTATCATACGCTGCGCTCACTGCGATACGTACCTCGTCGGATTTGACTCCAGAAGGCGCATAAGCAATACGAGCACCTGCACCAGTGGTGTTATCACCTACGGCATGAATCCATCCACCAAGCAATGCTTCGTAGGTGGTGAACGCACCGATAACCGGTATTCCGGCACCATCCACGGCACCATCAGGGCCGGTTACAGAGAAGGAACCATTAGCACCATACATACCTGCAAGGGTAAGCAGATTACCATCGGCATCGTAAGTTTTAATGTAACCTTCACCACTATGGCCATCAGCACCCGCATAAACGGTGAGTGCATCGCTGGCATTGTACATGCGGAGTTCAGCGTTAGCAGCGGTACCAAACATTTCAATATCGTTATTGAAAGTACCCAGGCCGTCAACATCCAGCGTACCGGTTACGTGTGTGGCATCATCCAGCACGAGATCGGCAGCGTCATTATAAATTGTACCCTGGGCATCAATTTTGTCCATGAAGTTATGCTCAGCCATCCAGGTGAACTCATGTCCTTCATTCACAATGATATCACTGTTAGAATCAAAAATCAGCGTGGCATCATCAATGGCAGCGGTAACCACAGCAGGAGCAGAACCATCATAAACAAAGTCTTCGATCCCTGCGCCATTGGTAAGGTCTTCCATCAAAGCAGCAACGGTAGTCCATGCAGGAGTATATCCGGCACCCTGGCCAATCATTAGTGCATCAGAATCACCTTCTACACCGTTAAGCTGGAATTCACCTTCCACATTCAGCGGACCGAAGGTAGTAGTTGTTCCCGTAATTTCCATATCACCGGAAACATAGGCATCAGCACCCATATTCACATCGCCATCGAGATCAGAAATACCGAGTACATGGAGCGCATCCACAGTAAGGGTATTATTGATATCCACGGGTCCGTTGAAAGTAGAGCTGGAATTAACCACAAGAATATCACTGGCGGTTTCGCCAATAGTCGTTTGGTCACCATTCAGGGTAGCATTATCTTCTACGAGCAGCGTACCGGTCATTTCGGTATTACCGGCGACGTAGAGGTTTTCATTGGCATAAACATCGCTGTTGAAAGTAGCCACATCAGAAACCGTAAGCGTACTATACATATTCGTAGCGCCATACACATCGAGTGTATTATTCAGAGTAGTAGCACCATCCACCTCAAGCGTAGAGCCCATCCAAACAGCACCGGTTACATCAAGTGTATTATTAATGGTGGTAGGACCATTCAGTGTAGAAATAGCATTAACCGTAAGGAGGTCGCTGGCGATATCATCACCAAGCACCGTATTGCGTGCAACACTTAAATCTTTACCTGCATTGATATCTGCGGCAACATTCAGGTTTTCACCAATACCAACACCCCCTTTAACCACCATAGCACCGGAGTTAGCATCACCGGAACCGATGGTATTATTAACGTAGATGTATCCTGATTCGGAAATGGTAAGTTCAGACTTAACAAAAGCATTTCCGTTAAAGTAACCGGCATAATGTTTATCGACGCCACCCACATTCACGGTAGCACCTAAGGCACCATAAACATTATTAGCAGTGATAAGACCGTAAACAGCAACATGGTTTACGCCATCAGAAGCACCCAGTTGAGCAACATAGGCATCATCGAGGTTAGCCTGGATGGTAGTATGTTCGGTAGCGGTAGATCCTGAGAGTTTAGCATCGATTGCGATTTCAGCGTCACCGCTGGCAACCACGTCAAGGCCACCGTAAAGGTTATCCGAATAAATTTGTACCGGGTTATTGTCGATGATATTGATTTCATGGCCATTCTCATAAACATGCTGCAGATCGAGATCATCCTGAATGAAAGTCCAGGTAGAAGTAATATCATTGGCATTGCTGGTAATGAGGCCGAAATTGCTGGCGATGTCGGAGGCATTGTTGGCAATGAGTCCGCTATTGGCCATAATCAGGTCGTAGTTAGAAACGATATCCGCAGCATTCTCACCGATGAGGCCATAATTGCTTACAATATCAGAAGCGTTGTTGTGAATGAGCACAAGGTTAGAGCCAATCAGAACCGTATTATCGGCAATGGCCAGTGCGTTAGCGTCGATATCAGTGGCATTGCTGGCGATAGCATCGGCGTTAACAGCGATATCAGAAGCATTGGCTGCAATATTCGCTGCATTTACCCCAATGGCCGTAGTATTGGCATCGATAAGGGCAAAATTGCTGGCAATATCAGAAGCATTGGCTGCGATCAGCAAGCCATTGGCAGCAATGGCAGCGCCGTTAGCATCAATCAGCACGAGATTACTGCCAATCAGTTGGGTATTCGCATCGATATTATCCTGAAGGATTACATCTGCGTTATAAACACCCTGAGCCGTAACGAGAGCCGTAGGGTTATCCTGAACCACACCGATAATATCGTCAACGGTAATGCTTTTCGCAGCGCCAAGGTCGAGTGTACCGCCATGGAAATTACCATAAAAGTCACCGGCATTAACAGCAGAAGAAGTAATCGTTCCAATAACCTGAACATTTCCGGCAGCATAGATATCAGTAATGTGGAGGTCACCACCGCCAGTAATGTCACCGCCGGCAGAGATGCCATTGGTAACTGCCAGGCTAAGGGCGGAAACAGAACCGCCGGTAACAACATCACCGCCAATCCATACGTCGTTGGCGATACCAGCGCCACCTTTTACCTGAAGGGCACCGGATTGCCAGTTGCCATAGGTATTATTTGCGGTGGAGAGGATGCGGACATAATCCTGGGCATTGATGTTAGAGCCCACATTGAGGGAGCCGTCGAGTTCAATGTCGCCAAAACCGGCAATGCTTTTGTTCGCGTCAACGACAACTGCTTCGAGGGGGTTAACGATACCCGGTGTTCCGGTGAAGAAGCTACCTACATTAAAGGTATCATCACCAACATGGAGCACACCGTTATCGACATAGGCCACATTCCCGGCTACGGCAGCGTAGGGAACAGACTGGAAGGGCACGGTACCCATATCGACAAAGCCGCCACCCAGGTCAATTTCGACCTGAATTACAGGGTTTTCGAGGCCTTCAAAGTCGACTCCAGCGCCAACGACCAGATTAAACAGGCCGTATTCGTTGGTCATTACATTGAAGGTTTCAATGTTACTGTAGGCATTGTCATCGGTTACAGTGAATCGAACGGCGATACTGGCGTCGGCCATAGGTACACCGCTTCCATCACGAGCGATGGCCTGATATTGGAAGCCATCCGGAACCGTGACCTGTGCGTTTGCAGAGAGCCCGAGTGAAACTATTACAGTAAGCAATAATGCCATACGGGTTGCAAATCTCAGAAAGTTTAGTTTTTTCATAACTGATGATTTTGGTTTTAAATAATTTATTATACCATAATTTTCGTTCATATATCTATTTGATTTTCATGAGTTTATACATAAAAAAACAAGCATTGAATTACTCACGCTTTATGATTAAAATAAAATTTCGTGTGGTCAGCATGTTGTAACGATTGTATTTATTAGGCTTTCACCTTTTATCATAAGCTACAAAAGTAGTCCTCATTTATGAATAAAGCAAATATCAGTACCTATTTATTTCACCTCTTTATACATTTTTTTTTCCTGAAGGTTTCAAAATGTAAAAAAAGGAATCTCTTCTGTTATTTATTCTCCGGTATCCCGGTTATACTTTTAAACACTTCACCTGATAATTTTGTTTCTACTATTTTTGGCTATTGGCTGGAAAGCCTATAGCGATACAGGTTTGAAGCTACATTTTCCATTGCAAAGGAAACACTTTTCAGCCATTTTTACAAACAACGTGTATTTATTTTATTAAACCGCATATCAACTCACAACACGTTGTAATACAGTAACTAATAATAAAAAAAGAACCGAATACACCCTATGGCGTAACAAAAATTTAATAGCAATTTTACGCAACGATTTTCATCAGTTAAACTTACATACTGATTTTCAATCACATAAAGCCCATGGCAATATTTTTTCAACAATACACTGTTGAAAAATATCCGACGGGCTTATTATCAAACGTTTAACTTTAAAAAAAAAACGACAAAAACCTGCGATCCGGCTTCCCTCGGCCTATTTTCTGCTGCCGGAATGAAATAATTAGATCCTATCCACGGTTATTTAACAATATCGCTAAATTTGTACGCTCATAAACCTTAAAAAAATCGTTATGAATGTTGTAGTAGTTGGTACAGGCTACGTCGGACTGGTTACCGGGACTTGCTTTGCGGAAGTGGGGATTCATGTAACCTGTGTGGATACGGATGCCGCCAAAATTGCCCACCTGAAAAATGGGATGATCCCGATTTATGAACCCGGCCTGGAAGATATGGTCAAACGCAATGTGGAAAAAGGCCGGTTACATTTTACCACCAGGCTTACGGAAACCCTGGCGGATGCTGAAGTGGTATTCAGTGCCGTGGGTACTCCCCCTGATGAAGACGGCAGTGCCGACCTGAAATATGTGCTCGAAGTAGCCCGGACTATCGGCCGGCAGATGAACCATTACCTACTGGTGGTAACCAAATCGACCGTACCGGTAGGCACGGCAGAAAAAGTACGGCAAGCCATCCGGGATGAACTGGACCAACGGGGCCTGAAAATCGATTTTGATGTGGCCTCCAATCCGGAATTTCTGAAAGAGGGAGCGGCCGTGGAAGATTTCCTTAAACCTGATCGTATTGTGGTAGGTACGGACTCCGAAAAGGCAGAAGCACTGTTTCAAAAACTATATAAACCATTTACCCTCAACGGCCACCCGGTAATTTTCATGGATATCCCCAGCGCAGAAATGACAAAATATGCGGCAAACGCCATGCTGGCCACAAAAATCAGTTTTATGAACGATATGGCGAACCTGTGTGAACGCGTAGGTGCGAATATCCACGATGTGCGACGGGGCATTGGCACCGACTCACGCATCGGAAATAAATTTATCTACGCCGGCACTGGCTATGGTGGCTCATGCTTTCCGAAAGATGTACAGGCCATAATACGTACTGCGCGTCAAAACCATTACAACCTGCGGGTATTGGAAGCTGTGGAAGCCGTAAATAACGACCAGAAATCGGTTCTCGTGGAAAAAGCAAAGCGCTATTTTAACCACAACCTGAAAGGGAAAAAAATCGCTCTCTGGGGCCTGTCGTTTAAACCCCAAACCGACGATATGCGCGAAGCACCCGCCCTGGTCATTATTCAACACCTCCTCGATGCCGGTGCTGAAGTGGCAGCCTACGACCCCGTAGCCCTGGAAGAGACCAAAAGAAGAATCGGCGACGCGATCACGTTTTGCAACTCCATGTATGAAGCAGTGAATGAAGCAGATGCATTATTTCTGGTCACCGAATGGAAAGAATTCCGGATCCCTGATTTCGGAAAAATGCGTGCACTGATGCGGCACCCGGTGATTTTCGACGGACGAAACATTTATGAACCGCAGGAAATGATGAAAAATGGTTTTGACTATTTCGGTATCGGAATACAACCCCATATTCAATCCTAAAGACTACAACCCCCAAAAGGAAATCCCTTCGGGGGTAATTTTTTTTTAGTACTTTTAGAAAATGAAAAAAACCGGATTACAAAAACGAACTAAGGCAACCAGGGTATGCGATTTACCCAATAAAAACAGCAAAGAATGAAAAAAAAAGTGCTTGTGACCGGAGGGGCAGGATTTCTGGGTTCACATTTGTGTGAAAAACTTTTACAACAAAACCGGGAGGTAATCTGCCTCGATAACTATTTCACCGGACAAAAGATGAATATTGTCCATCTGTTGGATAATCCGTATTTTGAAGTAATACGACATGATATCACTACACCGTTTTTTATCGAAGTAGATGAAATCTACAACCTGGCTTGTCCTGCCTCCCCCATTCATTATCAGTACAATCCGATTAAAACCATTAAAACATCGGTAATGGGGGCCATACACATGCTGGGGCTGGCAAAACGCATCCGGGCAAAAATACTTCAGGCCTCCACGAGTGAAGTTTACGGTGACCCCGACGTACATCCCCAACCCGAAAGCTACTGGGGTAACGTAAACCCAATCGGGGAACGATCGTGCTACGATGAAGGCAAACGGGCGGCAGAAACCCTTTTCATGGATTACCACAAACAAAACCAGGTACGGATTAAAATCCTGCGCATCTTTAACACCTACGGGCCGCGTATGATGCCCAACGACGGCCGGGTCATCTCCAATTTCATCCTTCAGGCCCTCCGGAATGCACCCCTCACCATATATGGAAACGGAATGCAGACCCGGAGCTTTTGCTATGTAGATGATATGCTGGATGGAATGATTGCCATGATGGAAACAGGCGATGAAATCACCGGCCCCGTAAACATCGGCAACCCCGAAGAATTTACCATGTTGGAGCTGGCACAACAAATAATTGCCATGACCGGATCGAAATCCACGCTGGAATTTATGCCATTGCCCTCCGACGACCCCATGCAGCGAAAACCTGATATCACCTTGGCGTCCAACCTATTGGGATGGCAGCCTTCAACTTCATTAACGCTGGGACTGGAAAAAACCATTGAATACTTCAAAAATAATTTATAAGGTATATCTTTCTTTTTTAATAAAAATATTATAAAAAACATAACGCGTAACAGATTCATGAAAAAGATACTTCTTACAGGCAGCGAAGGGCAACTTGGGCAATCCATAATTAAAATAAATAGCCTGAATCCGGAGTACACAATTGTACCCACCGACCTCAGGGAGCTGGATATCACCCAGGCCAAAGAAGTACATCGTTTTTTGCAATCCGAGCCATTCGATTTGGTAATCAATGCGGCAGCCTATACCCAGGTTGATGGCGCGGAAACGGATTACGAAACTGCACTGCGGGTGAATGGCACTGCTCCGGGAATTCTCGCGGCTGCCTGCCGGGAGACAGACACCGGCCTCATACACATTTCCACCGATTATGTGTTTGACGGAAACCTTGACCGCGACTATCAGGAAGCCGATGCAGCGAACCCGATCAATGCCTACGGCCGAAGCAAACTTGCCGGTGAGCAGGCCATTGCACGCGCAGGCGCCAAAGCACTCATTATCAGAACATCATGGCTGTTTAGTGAAACGGGAAAAAATTTCGTGAAAACCATGCTCGCGCTGGCGCAGGAAGGAAAACCTCTCCGCATTATTAACGACCAGTACGGAAGCCCTACCTATGCCGGTCACTTGGCAGAGGCCTTACTCTTTCTGGCCGGAAAACGTTTCCATCCGGGCATCAGCCTTTTCCATATCACCAACAAAGGCTTTACCACCTGGTACCACCTGGCAATGAAAGTGTTTGCGACTGCCGGAATCCGGGCTGCCGTCACCCCCGTTCCTTCTACCGGATTCAAAACGGCCGCGGCACGGCCAGCCCGCAGTGTACTCAGCAATCAGCGTCTGGAAACAGTTACAGGATATGTGATGCCCGCCTGGGAAACCGGGGTGGAAACATGCCTCCGGGAAATCGAACGTCTGAATTCAATACACTAATCACCTAAAATCATTTACATTATGACCGACCCGAAAATATTGGACAGAGCGAAACAATGGCTTACTCCGGCTTATGATCAGGCCACCAGAGATGCCGTTAACAAGCTGATTGAAGAAGACAGTACTGAGTTGACAGATGCCTTTTACCGGGATCTTGAGTTTGGAACGGGAGGACTACGGGGCATTATGGGTCCCGGAACTAATCGTATGAATAAATACACGGTGGGAAAAGCGACACAAGGACTGGCGAATTACCTGCTAAAAACCTTTGTCGGCGATGAAACCATTAAGGTGGCTATTGCTTATGATTGCAGGATAAACAACACTTTTTTTTCCGATATCACCGCGGCGGTACTCTCGGCCAATGGCATTACAGTTTATATATTTGATGCGCTACGCCCCACACCGGAATTATCGTTCGCTGTGCGCTACCTGGGCTGCCATGCCGGAATTATGGTTACCGCTTCACACAACCCCAGAGAATACAACGGGTACAAGGTATACTGGAACGATGGGGCGCAGATTATCGCGCCACACGACCGGAATATTATTGATGAGGTAATGAAAATCAAGGAGGTAACGGAGATCCACTTCGCTGCCCGGCAGGAACTGATTCACACTGTAGGCGAAGAAATTGACACGGCGTATCTGGGGAAAATGGCCACTTACAGTTTGTCGCCCGAAATCATTCAACAATACCACGACCTGAAGATTGTATATACCCCCATTCACGGCACTGGCATCAGGCTGGTTCCCATGGCCCTGAAGAAATTTGGGTTTACCCATATTTACGGCGTGGAAGAACAAAACACAACCGATGGGAATTTTCCCACGGTAAAATCACCGAATCCCGAAGAACCGGAAGCATTATCGATGGCCATTCAAAAAGCGGAAAGCATCGATGCAGATTTAGTAATGGCAACAGATCCCGATGGAGACCGGGTTGGCATCGCCATAAAAAACAATAAAGGAAAATTTGTACTGCTCAATGGTAATCAAACGGCTACGTTATTGTTTTACTATATCCTGAACAAGGAAAAAGACCATTTGAAAGGCAATGAATTTATGGTTAAAACCATCGTTACCACCGGGTTACTTAAAACCATTGCCGACGCCTATCACATCGAAAATTACGACGTACTGACCGGTTTCAAATACATTGCGGCAATTATCCGCGAAAACGAAGGAAAAAAACGCTTTCTTGTGGGCGGGGAAGAGAGTTATGGATATCTGATCGGGGATTATGTGCGGGATAAAGATGCAGTAATTTCCTGCGCTATGATTGCAGAGACCATGGCCTGGGCGAAATCGCAGGGAAAAACCATGGAGGATTTACTCAATGCGGTATACCTGCAGTTCGGAATGTACCGCGAACGCCTGCTTTCGGTAGTACGAAAAGGAAAAGAAGGCGCTGAGGAAATCGCACGATGGATGGACGAATACCGAAACCATCCCATGAAAGAAATCAATGGAATTCAGGTAGTAACCGTAAAAAATTACCTGAATCAGGTGGAAACAGATCTTCGGACCGGAAGCAAAAAAGCGATTTCGTTACCCCAATCAAACGTGATGCAATTTGTGCTGGAAGACAACACCGTGATCACTGCCAGGCCCTCAGGAACAGAGCCTAAAATAAAATATTACTTCAGCGTGAATGCTAGGGTGGAAAATCACGCTGCACTTGCAGCAACAGCCGATTGGCTCGATAATAAACTAGACAGACTCCTTAAAACCTTCAATCCATGACAAAACAAGACGAACCGGTAGCCTCCCGGAATGTACTGGAAATGCTCACTGTTGCGCATGAATACTGCCTTTTCACAGAAAAAGCCGACACCTACAAGCAGGAAGAAATTCTCGATTATATGCAAAAAATCGGTCCGTTGCTGTATTTAAAGGGCACACTGCTTCCGGATATCGTACCGGAATATCCGGAAGCAAACGAAAGGTATATCACGGAAGAGCAATGGGAGAATGTATTCAAAACGCTAAAAGAAAAATTCGGAGAATATGATCAATATTGGTATCATGATTACAATAGTATTGATATAAATGATCCGATAAAAGGTAGTTTAGCCGACAATTTCGCGGATATATATCAGGATTTAAAAGATTTTACTTTACTTTTTCAGAAGAATTCCATTGCGGCCAAAGAGAATGCAATTGCGGAATTAAAACAACTCTTTGTCAGCCATTGGGGTTTCCGCCTGGTGACTGCACACCGCTACCTGCACTACCTGCTGATGGCGCGAAAAAAACCACAGGCAGCAGAAGATACACCAAACCTCGTTGAATCAATGGATTAACATCTACTACTCCATTCCCGTCGAGGGCGATAAAAAAGACGAAATAAAAAGCAAAAGGCTGAGATTTGGAACCATCCTGAATAGTTGTATATTTGCTGCAATTTTTAAATAGTCTAAATAAGCATAATGACACTTTTAGAGCTGGCGCAAGGAGAGAAAGCCTTTATTACTAAGGTAAAAGGACGAGGCGCTTTTCGTAAACGTATTATGGAGATGGGGTTTGTGGCGGGAAGAGAAATCACAGCGGTACGGAAAGCTCCCTTGGGCGACCCGATTGAATATAATATCATGGGCTATAATGTCACGCTCCGCAACGCAGAAGCCCAGTTAGTGGAGGTGATTACCCTGAAGGATCTAAAGGAAGAGATAAAGCATGAAACTCCACCTGAGGCCGTTAATGCTTTGGATGACAAGTTTTTATCCTACCATGCAAAACAAAAAGGGAAAGTGATCAACATTGCCTTTGTGGGCAACCCGAATGCGGGAAAAACATCCCTTTTTAATCAGGCCAGCGGGCTCCACGAACGTACCGGAAACTATGGCGGGGTAACCATAGAATCGAAGGAAGCACGGTTCTGGGTCGACGGATACCAGATCAATGTTACAGATTTACCGGGTACGTATTCGATTACCGCATATTCGCCCGAGGAGCTGTACGTAAGAAAATACATTCAAATGAAGGCCCCCGACATTGTAGTAAATGTGTTGGATGCCTCGAACCTCGAACGGAACCTCTACCTCACCACGCAATTGATTGATATGGACATTCGGGTTGTGATTGCCCTGAACATGTACGACGACATGGAACGCAACGGCGACAGGCTCAAGCATGAATACCTGGGGCAATTGCTGGGGATGCCAATTATTCCCACTGTGGGTTCGAAAGGAAAAGGAGTAAAAGAGCTTCTACGCACAATTATCCGAGTATATGAAGGCAATGACCCCACCAGCAGGCACATTCATATTTCCTACGGGAAAGCCATTGAGATGGGCATTCAGCGGATCCAGGAGGCGCTGCGCATACCGGAAAACCGTTGGCTTACCGACAGGATTTCAAGCCGGTTTTTAGCCATCAAATTGTTGGAAAAAGATGCTGAAGCGGAAAAGAAAATCAAAGAACTTCAGAATTATACAGCCATAAAAGAGGCCACCCATCAGCAAATCAGTATTTTAGAAGCATTCCTAAAAGAAGATACAGAAACGATCATCACTGATGCCAAATACGGTTTTATTGCCGGGGCCATCCGTGAAACATACGTTCCGGCGCGAAAAAAACGCATTCGAAAATCAGATCTGATCGACCTGTTTTTCACCCATAAATTCTACGCCTTTCCCATATTTTTGCTCATTATGTGGGCTATCTTTTACCTTACTTTTACGTTAGGTGCCTATCCCCAGCAATGGATTGAAGGAGGGATAACCCTACTGGGCACCAGCATCGACCGGACCCTGGGGGAGGGAATATTCAAGGATTTTCTGATCAATGGAATTATTGGCGGCGTGGGCGGCGTACTAGTATTTATCCCCAACATTATTCTGCT
>Ga0265295_1004195_pt1 | contig 19654 bp, 17 predicted proteins | sample Munlansysbiofilm_FD_192503 | JGI IMG/M metagenome (GOLD analysis project Ga0265295, IMG submission 192503) | Leachate microbial communities from a municipal landfill in Southern Ontario, Canada - Methane capture system biofilm | ecosystem: Engineered > Solid waste > Landfill > Unclassified ... | reverse complement strand
GATTAGATTTGTATGATAGTTAAATCAAATCTCATGTAACTGCTTAATTTTTAAATGTGTTCGATTATCAATTGAATATTAAATATACATAAAAATACCGGTTTCATAACAGACAGTTTCGCAAAGTTTGCATATCAATGGTCGAGTTGTGATCTTTAAATTTAATAGATAACTTACGATATAATTACAGGGTTTTTATCTTAAAGGAGACTATAATCCCTCTTTCTTGCCCGGAGCAAGTAGTATTGTTATTAAGACAGCAAAAAGCTTTTCAGTATAAAATTAACAAGATATACACAAAGTATATACTTCAAAATTACCTATTGCAAAAACATGCAAAAAGAAGACCTTGATTTTTTCCGAAAATGGTTTTTTGAATACGTAAATCAATTTTCTTCTCCTGACCTTTTCATTAAGGAAAACATTGAGCTGAAAATTGAACATACCGGCAGGGTTTGTGAAAATATTCTTTTGCTTGCAAAATCTGAGAAAATAAGCGAAAATGCTTGCATGCTTGCCGAAACAATAGCTCTATTTCATGACCTGGGCCGTTTTGAGCAGTTCATGAAATATAAAACGTTTAAAGACTCAGAATCCGAAAATCATGCATTTCTGAGCGTAAAAATTCTAAACAAAGAAAAAGTCCTCTCCCGCCTTTCAAAAGAAGAAAAGGGTCTCATCCTCAAATCTATAGAATGTCACAACATGATGGAAATCCCGCAGAGTATAGAAAAGCACAGTAAACTTTATTTTTTCTGCAGGTTGATAAGGGATGCCGATAAAATAGATATCCTGCGGCTTGCCAGTGAAGAATATTCGGAAGAAAACAGGTCTCTGAATCCGGCACTAGAATTATATTTGCCGGATACGGGGGGATATTCAGAACCCATAGTATCAGAAATTCTTAATAACAGGATGGCAAAAATTGCGGATATGAAAAACAGAAATGACGTGAAATTACTCCGCCTGAGCTGGGTTTTTGATATAAATTTCCCTGCAACTTATTCCCTTCTCAGAGAATATGGTTATCTTGAGACAATAATGTCCTCTCTGCCCGAAATAAAAGAAACGAGCCTTTTGAGAAGGCATTTTGAGAACTACCTGAGTTCTATAAATTCATGAAGTTAAAATTGATTGAAATTATGAAGTTGAGATGCTACTGATAAAGTATCACCGGTTAAGAACTTATTCGAGGTATCTTCTTCGATTCTCACTGCCCAGGCTGCGCCTGTAATCCGAACGAATCTGGTTTCTTGACTGTTCTTCGAGCATAAACTCAAGTGAGTCCTTCTCATTCTCTTTTTGTTTACAGTCATTCGTTTCTTCATTTGTATCAGGCACAGTTCCATCCATGTCGGATCCAAAGTCAACAGCTCTGAGCCCTGAAGGCTGGTCAATAAATTCAACCTCAATTCCAGGAAGCTCACATAATCTGGGGCACAGGGCTTTCATACCCGGGTTTTCAGTAGCATAGTGGGTTGCGTCAATCAGGCAGAGGTCTTCATACTCTCTGAGAACATCATGTTTAAGTTCTGACGAAATAAAAGCATCAACTCCGTTTTCCCTGGCTATTTCGAGAAATTCTTTCCTGAAACAGCTTCCTCCAGCAACCATAACCCTGCTGATCTCCTGCCTATCCCCGGCGTACATGACAGGAGTCTGCAGGCAATCCGAAACATGGGCTGCCAGTTCGGAGGTAGAACAGGTTTCAATCTCTCCTATTCTACCAAGCTCCAGTGTCGTGATATTTTTGAGGCCCAGACTGGCTGCAAGAACATCATTAATTCCTCCCTCAGCCCTGTCATAGTTTGTGTGCATGCTGTAAAGGGATATCTCGTTTTCAAGGGCAATTTTAAGAGAAGCAGCCAGAGTCTTTGAAATCACGTTTACAGGATGGAAGATAAGGGTATGATGGGTAATCAGCATGTCTGCCCCAATTTCTGCAGCTTTTTGTAGCACGCAGGAGTTCGCATCCAGAGCAACTGCAATTTTGCTTACTTCGTCCTTAAGCCCAAGGATCAAACCAATCCTGCCTCTATCAAAGTCGTCTGCAATCTCAGGTGGAGCTATTTCTTCAAGCACCTGCACTATTTTAGAAAGTTTCATGGAAATGTCTCCGAAGCTGGGAAATTAAAATTACCAGTTTTTTTCGATCAGAATTCAGGTTAAGTGTTTATGGCATTTAATTCCAGCCCTGGATTGATAGGGTCAAACAGGATAGTAATGTTAAGTGTAAAATGTTAAGTGTAACTGCCAACATTAGCAAAAATTAAAATAGGATATATGAAGATATTTTATAGAGATTTTAACGAAATTTCTTATAGAGATTTATCAAAAGAAAAGTTCGGATTCTCTGAAATAAAAGGAATAAAAATCAAATCACTTTAAGAAAGTAATAAAATTTACATTTATAAAAAAATAAACTGAAAATATGGGTCTGAAAATAATTGATTCATGCGGGGTATTCTGGGGCGGGGAATGTACTGCGCATAAATATAATACGGCTGTACTCGAACAACTTTTGTAAAATATTTTTCATAACATAGTTGTAATATTAAAAAGCCGCAAAATTTGCAGAAGCGCAAAATATACGTTTCAGGTGCCCGAATCCGAGAGATTCAGTATCAAAATCAAGGAAGGAGACCATGGATAAAAAGATTGTACTGATCGGGTTACTTACCGTTTGTATTTTTTCCATTCTTTCAATGACTGCTTCTGCGGCAGATAACATTGAATGGGTGGAGAAAAAAGATGGAGCAAAACTTTACTGGGGAGAGACGATAAACATAGATGGTTATGATGTAAAAGCAGAAGATTTTAATGAAGAAGGGATGGTTTTTGTCTCCATATCGAAAGATGGGGAAAAACTGAAGACTTCTCCTCTTACAGCAGGCCTGGAATTTGAATATAATGACGAAATAAAGGTTTATGCCCAGAAAGTGGACCCCAACTATGAAGTCATCACAAAGGACGGAAAAGAATTCAAGACCGGAAAGTGGAATCCATATGCTGAACTGGATATTCTTTTAAGGGGAAAACCGGGTTTTGACATAGATGTTGAAACTAAAAAGGATACCTATGACTCAAAATTAACAGGTGACAGCAGAATAGATGTAACTATAAATGTTAAAAACGATGGAGAAGCAAAGGCTCAAAATGTAGTGCTGACTGTTGACACCGCCGGTCTGGAAGTGCTTAATGGAAAAACAAAGTATACATATACGAAAATTCTTAAAGATGAAACCATTGAGCCCATAAGTCTGACGCTCAAAGCCTCCACCCCTTGGGAGGATACTGATTATAACATAAGTGTAAAAACAACCTGTGAAGATATAAGAGGCAAGAAATACGAGCATACCGGATACAAAATCATAAAAATAGAGAAAAAATGGGATCTTATCGTCTCAAAGAATTTTATAAAAGAACGGCATATGGGAGAAAACGTGCCTGTATCGGTTACAGTCAGGAACAGAGGGCTCTGTGACATAAATAATATCGTACTTAAAGATTCGATTGTTTCAAACATGCATCTCCAAAAAGATGCCACACTTGAGAAGACATTTTCTCTGAAGGCTGGAGAAACAGCTGAAGACGTCTTCAAGTATACTCTTGTTCCGGAAAGACCCGGAGAATATACTTTCCCAAAAACTGTAGCTGCTTTTACCCTTTCAAATGGGCAGAGTGAACAGGTGGAATCAGATAATTCGGAAAAGATAACCATTTACGGGCCCTATATTGAAATTACGAAATCCGTTGACAGACAGCAGCTAAATTCCGGAGACAAACTTACTGTAACGGTCACTGCAAAGAACACCGGAAATGTTGATGCCAGTGTAACAGTGACCGATACCGTGCCCTCAGAAGCTAAACTCATTAGCGGGGAAACGAGTTTTAAGCAGGTTCTTGAAAGCAACGGTGGCTCGAAAACCATCACGTATATTATGCAGATGAATAAAGAAGGGGAAATCAAAATACCTCCCTGCAAAGCAAATTTCCTGGACCTTGACAAGTACTCGGGAGAAGTATATTCGGAGTCTCCTGTAGTTAATGTGGGAAAAATAATTACCCTTGAAGGCAGCAGCCCACAACCTGAAGGGTCAACCAGCTCCAATGAAGAAAAAGACGAAACTTCGGATCCGAGCACTGGCGGCACGGAAGAAGATTATGAAGATACACCCGGGTTTGGATTCTTCCTGGCTGTAGCAGGGATTTTAATGGGAACAGGGTTCATTATGAAAAAGAAAGCATGAAAAGCAAGAATTAAATATAGTCAGGATTATTCCGACCTTCCGGATAATCCGTTTTTATGACCTTCACACTTCCCCTTGTACCGGGAAGGTGATTTATTTTGTTAAATTATCGGCCGTTTTTTCTAAATGGATATCTTTTCTAAATGGATATCTTTTCTAAATGGATATCTTTTCTAAATGGATATCTTTTCTAAATGGATATCTTTTCTAAATGGATATCCTGTCTCATCTGCATCATGATTTCAGGAGGCCTCTTATCGAGCCAGTAGAATTACGCTTAGTCCGAATTGCGCCCAGGGACAGAAAAATCATGGCTTTCCCTGTACTTGCGACGTAGTCGCAACAGTAAGCAGCCTTTTTCGCTTCGATCAAGAGGGCTAATTTTTTTGAAAAATAGTTAGGGTTCCTTTAAGCATGAAAAAAATGGTTTAAGTTTTTTGAGTATCAGTAGTATCAGTAAATACTATAAACTGATTAATAAGGAACACAAAACAATTAGAATAATACATTAAAAAATTAGCAGGAAAAAAAGGAATCAAATCATGACAGACGCTCAGAACCAGCTCAAAGCAAAAACCCTGATCCTTACTCATGGGGACTCTGACGGGATATGTTCGGGAGCACTTGCAAAAAGCGCTTTTCCTGATGCATATGTATACTTTACAAGCCCTGTCAGCCTTCTTGAAAAATTAAATCTTATAGAATATGTTGAAACTCTCATTATCTGCGATATTGCTATTGATGAAAGGTACTGCACTGAACTCCAATCTGCACTTGGGAAGTTTGCGGAAGAATGTAACCTTTATTACATTGACCACCACCCACTTCCGGAAAGGTGCAGTAAAGAAGAATGGTTTTACCATGAAACAGAAGTATGCGCTTCAGAGCTGACTTATAGAGTTTTTGAAGACCTTCTGAGCTCAGAGATGAAAAGAGTTGCAATTTACGGGGCTATAGGGGACTTCAGTGATAACACCCCCTGTGTAAAGGACTGGGTGAAAGACTGGGACAAAAGAAGCCTCTATTTCCAGGCAGGGACCCTGATCCAGGCAATACTTCATAAGGGAAAAGATTATGAATTCAAAAGGACTCTGCTTGAACCCCTTTCAAAAAATGTAATCCCTTCAAATATCCCGGATCTGCTCGAACTCGCAAGAGAAGCTGCAATTAACGAAGAAAAAATCCGGTTCTGCGTAAAAAAAAGTGTTAAAGTCCTCAAAAACAGCGCGTATGTTGTAAATACGAATAACTCCATTTCAAAAGCAGCAATCTATGCAGCTTCCTACGGCCGGAGGGAGGTTGGAATTGCAGCGGAATACAGGGAGAAAAAGGGAGCGTATGACCTGAGTATACGTTCCCGCGGAGAAGTAGACCTGAACCGAATCCTTCGCTCAGTTGCTCCCAGTTTTGGAGGGAGCGGAGGCGGGCACCCTGTTGCGGCAGGAGCACGAATACCGAAAGATTCTCTGGAAAGTTTTCTCCGGGCTTTCGATAAAAAGATCGGAGAAGCAAAAGAGGTTAAACAAAAATGAAGACAAGTAAGACTGCATCTGAAAGTGGTATAAACCTTGAGATTATTTTTGCAGGACGTTCAAATGTAGGCAAATCTTCTCTCCTGAAAGAACTTTTCGGGGCAAAGGTCAGGGTAGGAAAACGTCCAGGAGTCACATTGCGCCCCACACATGCCCAGGTCTCGGATCTGCTAATCACAGATATGCCGGGTTTCGGCTTCATGAGCGGGGTGAAGGAGAGGAAGCAGGACATAGTAAAGGACAAAACCGTACACTACATTGAAGATAATGCCGGGAGGATTAAAATAGCTGTTCTGGTAATCGACGGGCCGGCATTTCCAGAAATAGTTGACCGGTGGGATTCAAGAGACCAGATTCCAATCGATGTTGAGATGTTTGATTTCCTGAGAGAAATCGGGATTGATACCATTGTTGCTGCAAACAAGATGGACAAAGTCAAAGAAAACGAATCTGACCCTCTCCTCAACGAGGTCGCCATCCGTCTGGGACTTGAACCCCCCTGGCAGAACTGGAAGCATATTATTGCTCCCATAAGTGCCAAAAAAGGAGACCTCAAAACATTAAAGGGACTTCTAAGGGACAGGCTGCACGAAATGAAAAGGGACGACCTGTTCAAGTATATTTGATTCCTTTTATGAATCAGCTCAAACAGGTTATTTTATTTCACTCTTCAGCTCTTTTCAAAAACAGGAAATTTACAGTCTTTTCAGCTGCTGACTGTATACGCGCCCTATCCGCTGGATAGTATCCGCTTCTTCCGGGTCTTTATCGTCACGGATGCGGATGAAACGGGGAAAACGAAGTGCAAAACCCGAGTCGTAGTTGGGGCTTTTCTGGATTTCCTCAAAAGCGATTTCAAGGACAACCTTTGGCCTGATAGCAAATACTCCTCCGGCTTCTCCGCCTTCCATTAGCCCTGAGAGTATTTCCGTAAGCTCTTTTAGCTGATCGTCCGTAAGCCCCGTGCCGACCTTGCCTACCTGCAGGAAGCGAGTAGTATCGGGGTCGTAACAGGCAACGGTATAAGAGCCGATCAGGTTTGCCCTGCGCCCGAAACCCCATTCAGCTCCGACAATTACAAGGTCAAGAGTGTCCATGAGAGGTTTTTTCTTGAGCCAGTTTTTTCCGCGTTTTCCAGGAGAATAAACGGAATTCGGGTTTTTAACCATAACTCCTTCATGCCCGGCTTTTAAGGCTTCCCTGTAGATCTTCTCCACAAGCTCAAGGTCTCCGGTTATGACCTGCTCAGCCACGGAAATGGACTTTGAGTCCTCGACAGAACTCTCAACACAGGACTCAAGAGCTTTCCTCCTCTCGAGAAGCGGGAGATCTATCAAAGTTTTGCCGTTGATGTACATAATGTCAAAAAAGTTGAGCTGGATAGGAATTCCGAGTGCCTTTTCCCTGACATCGTACTTTCGCCTGAAACGCTTGAGAATTTCCTGAAAAGCCCTTGGAACCCCATTTTCGTCCACAGCTACGGCTTCTCCGTCAAGGATCGCTGACTCAGCTTTTACATGTTTTCGGACTATTTCAACGAGGTCAGGGAGGGAACTGGTAACATTTTCAAGTTTACGCGAAAAAAGAGTTACGGAATTTCCGTCCTTGTGGATCTGGACCCTGGCCCCATCAAATTTCCATTCAATTGCAACCTCCTTCATGGCTCTTATATCAGCATCTATGTCAGGGCTGATCTGAGAAAGCATCATCTTGATAGGGCGGTTAATTTCTATCCCGAGTCTCTCGAGAGCTTCAACCCCTCCTTTTTTAGCCGCTGCAGCCACTATTCCGAGGTCATTTGTAACCATGAAGGAATGTTCCACAATCTCTGCAGGAACAGAAAAAGCTTTTGCAATAGCGTCCCTGACAACTCCTTCTCCCACGCCTATCCTGAGTTCTTCAAGCGCAAGCCTTGAGATGTATTTTGCTTCCCTAGGACTTGATGAAGTGAACAGAAACTGGAGGTTTTTGACCTTAATATCCTGTGAACCTTTTCCAGAAGCTTCTGATGCGATCTTGAAACGCCTGTAAACCTCTGTTATTGATAGCTCTGGCTTTTCCTCAAAGAAAGAAGAGAATGTCACCTGATTTTTTCTTTTTTCTTTAAGGATAAGGAGTGCTGTATCCCCTATATCTCCGGTCGTCCGGACAAGAGATTCTATACTGTGTATGGACATGCCTGAGGCTTTGGAAAGAGAAACGTAAAGCAGGCTTGTGCCAATCCCGAGCTGTTCCCCACTCCAGGCAGGAAAAACCTCACTCATAATAAAATGAGTGGCAACAGGAAGCTCTTCAACATCAACCTTTTTGAGAAGGTCGGCAACCTTATTTGTGGTCTCTATAGTGCTTGATATTTTTTCAATTGCCTGGCACGTTTCTGCAAATTCCCTGAAACTTGTCATTACCCACACAGCCTCTTTTATTTTTGTTTTTCAGATTCCGGTCAATGGAAGCCTGTATCTTCAAGTATTTACTGATTTCCGTAAATTGCAATCAGGTCACTGAGAATTGCACTTGCCGTTTCTACAGGTCCTGCACCCTTACCCGTAACTGTAATTTCTCCTGCAAGCTCGGTATCTATGGAAGCCACATTAAGAGTGCCCCTCACGTCAAGAGGGTGATTGATGGGCACAAGCCTCGGAGCAACATGGATTCTTTCCCTGCTGACCTCTCCTATGAGCTTGATCACGTGCCCCCTTTCATAAGCCATTTCCAGAGCTTCGGGAGTAATTTTCGTGATCCCTGTAACCTCAACATCCTTATACGTTGCATTGAGGCCGAAAATCGCATTGGCAAGGATTACAAGCTTGCAGGCAGTATCAATCCCGTCCACATCGTATGTGGGGTCGGTTTCGGCGATTCCGAGTTCCATGGACTCGGCGAGAATGTCTTTATAACTTGCCCTTTCTTCAAGCATCCTGGTAAGGATATAATTGCATGTCCCGTTCAAAATCCCTTTGATGCTTTTAAGCCTGTTTCCTGCAAGAACCTCATTTGCCAGGTTAATGATGGGCATGGAACCGCCAACCGTAGCTTCGAACCTGAAACTGGACCCCGCAACTTTTGCGGCTTCCATCAGTTCTCTGTATTTCAGGGTAAGTGGACCTTTATTGGAGGTAATGACATCTTTACCGATTTCGAAGGCTGCAAACATATTCTGAAGCCCCGCTCCTCCGGTGACGATATTTGTGGGAGTGGTCTCTATAACAAGGTCGTGGTCTATGGACTTTATAACCTCAACGCCTGTAATTTTTTCTATAGCAACCGTGCCCGTGGTTCTTTTGCGTGCAAGGCAGTCTGCAAGGTCAACACCTTCGGGATTTATAGTAGCTCCTCTTGAGTCCACTACAGCGACCACTATAATTTCCAGCCCGATACTTTCCAGATACTCTTTTTTCATAAGGAGTACCTCGGCTACACCCTGTCCGATTGCACCAAATCCTAAAATAGAACAGCGCACTGTTTTCATATTTTCAAATCTCCTTCTCTATCAGGCCTGGATGTCTATTGGAAGCACCATCAGCAAATCTTTCTTTGCCGAGACTTTTTTCAGAATATCAAGCGCCTTTTGCAGGTCTTCTTTGCCCACAGCATCGACTCTGATCAGGGCTGAAGAAAGCAAATTAATGCCTGGCATGGATAGTGAAAGATCCACGACTTCCGCAAACCCGGTCTTATCAATCTCGTCAATAGTGTCCTGTATCCCTGTATGGACCACGTGCCCTATAAGAACCACATTTATGCTTTCTCTGAAACGATGTTCTCCAACCCTTACAACTCTTATCCCATTTTCCTCAAGTTTTGCCTTTATTGCTTCTATACTTTCAGGTTTCATCTCAAGTACGAGCTGTACGGGTACCGTCTTTCTGGGGGTCCTTTTCTGATGATGATGCAAAACCGTTATCAGGTTAGCTTTGAATTCCGAAAGAGGCTGGAGGGCTAAAAGCATCTGCCCGGGCACATCTTTTAATTCAATGTCCATGGAAACTCGCATAGTGTCCCTCGTGCAATTTATAATATTCAAGTACGTCAAATAATAATAGATTAATTTTAATGAACATACGATATTTATATAAAGTAACTGATTTTGCCAGATTATAAAAGGCAGTTCCTGCATAACGAATCAGGATGCGAACCGGAAATATCATATGCCAAGTCTTTGAAATTTTTATTACTTTTCCTGCTGCTTAGTAGATTAATTCAGTTATATAGTTTGCTATTTATGGTTTTTCAAAAGAGGTAAGAGTTTAGGTAAGAGTTTAATACTTCATTCAAATTACTATTTTGTTTATACATCCCACTTATCCTGTACCAACTTACTTCTATACATTTTACTTACTTCTAACATCTCACTTACTTCTAGCATCTCACTTACTTCTAACATCTCACTTACTTCTAACATCTCACTTACTTCTAACATCTCACTTACTTTTATACATCCCACTTACTCCTATACATTCGCTTACTCCTTCTTTTCCAGAAACTCTCCCTGTTTGAGAATCTCTGAATCTGGAATTCTGATAATGTTCCCTCTGCCCTTTTTGAACTTTTCAATCAATCCGCGTTCTTCGAGATCCGAAAGCATAAGGCTGACTTTGGACTCTGAATAAGGTGACTTTTTCCTGAGCTCTCTCTGAGTGATCCGGTTTCCACTGGCTCGTATCAGATCCATAATTTCTTTCAGATCATCCGGCAGGCTTGCTTCCCGGCTTTTCGGAACTTCCGGACTTAACAAATCAGGTTTCTCTTCAGAGAGTGAACTAATAGACGTTTTAGAGTCAGCTGGCAACTTTTCTCTTTTCTGAACAGATAACTCTGTCTCCTGAACAGGTATCTCTGTTTCCTGAGCAGGGATCACTATCTCAGAGACATCTCCAATATGAGATCCAGAAAGTTCATAATTTGTTCCGGAAACCTTTTCGAGTGAGATACCTTCACCCGGCTCTGCATATTCAGGCATTTGTGACTCTGCTTTGAGATTTTCAGATTCCGGTGAATTTGATTCAGATGAAGCTGAGTGTGATGGAATTAATTCTGATGAGGATGGTTTTGATGAAATTGATTCTGATGAAGCCGGATTTGATGAAATTAATTCTGACACAGCCGGTTCTGATCCAGTAAGAGATCGAGTTTCTTCCGGGGGATATGCTGCCTTTCCAGGAGGATTTTTTTTGCCCTTTTTTATAAAATAACCTGCCAGAAGCAGAATACAGAGTGCGACTGCTGCAAATATAAGGATCGTATTCTGTGAATTTGTCTCAGGTTGAGTTTCTTCTTCCAGATCCAGATCAACATTTTCAAAGTCCTCCTGGTAAAGAAGATCCTGCTGATAGGTTGGGAAGAGGAGAAGGTCGTGAACATAATCACCATCATCGGAGGTAATTATAACTTCTTCTTCAGTCTGATATACTATGGTGTTATCTTCGAGATAACTGGCAGTTATCAGATATGTTCCCTGAGTAAGGTTAAAAGAGTATTCAGCATCCGTTGCAACAAGATACTGCTCCGGAGTAGAGTTAATCTCGACTATTGAGTTCTCGAGGGGCTTAAAAGTATACCACTCGTATACAGACCCGTGAATCGTCGCCGCAACTGCGTTTCCCTGAACAAACAGCAGGAAAATAAATACACAGGCGATCTTGCAGAGCTTTCTAAAATTCACGAAGCTTTAAATGGGTTTTTAGCATAAATCTTTTACTTTTCATTATCAGAGGTTAAAATAAGCTGGAGGCGCATTAAAGTTTTATCAAGAAAATAGAGATCCAATCAAGCTTGCAAGCAAATATAATATAATTTATCAGTTTTATTCTGAAAAGTATGCTTATATGTCACTATTCCATTATCACAGTATTATAACTTGCCAAAGGAGGCAGTCAGATGAAAAAATTAGTGGTTGTTAGATATCTGGCTTATATCACATTTATATTAATCATACTCAGCATACTGTCTGGAGAAGCATTTGCTGCCAAATCTTCACCGGAGAATGGAAATCGAAATCAGTATGCAGATGAAAATACTATCGATACAGAAAATTATGAAAACAGTTCAGAAAAGAATAGAGGTACTGAAAGTTCAGGTTCCGAAAGCGTGAAGGAAGAGGAAAGAATCCAGACGCAGGACAGGGATAAATATACAGCTTATAAACTGGAAAGAAAACATACCCAGGAAGAGCTTCAGTTACAGAAAAGTGAATACAGGGAAGCAAAAGGGGATTTCCTGAAAGTAAGAAATAAAATTCAGACAGGAAAAATTAATCCGGGTTCTGAAGAAGCTATAGATGCCACTAAAGTCTACCTTAATTCAAGTATCAGCTATATGATAGCCCACCTGAAAAATGTAAAAACCAATATGCAGCATTCAAACGGCAGTGGAGCAGAAGAAAAGATAGCTGCTATAGATGAAAGCATTAAAAGGCTTGAGGCTGAACAGGCAGCAGTTAAAGATGCATCCAGCCAGGCTGAACTCATTACTTCAGTCAGTTCCGTGCGCGGGATATGGACCAATGCACAGAAAGCCAGCCTGGCAGGTGCAGGGCAAATCGTTAGCCAGAAAGTAGGGGAGTTCCTTGAGAAATCAGAAAATCTCTCTGGCGGGCTTGAGGTTCAGATTCAAAGCCTGAACGAAACCGGTGTCAATACTGCTGATCTTCAGACAAGGCTTGCCAGTTATAATCAATATATAAAAGCTGCCCGTGAGAAGAAAGCAACTGCTGATTCTATTTATGAAGACGACACTGCTACCCAGAACGATCTGAAAGTGGCAAACAATTATCTGCGTGAATCTCTAAATAATGTGAATAAGGCGAATCAGATACTTAAAGTAATTTTCGATGAATTGAAGGGACATGGCTTTAATGAAATCGGAAAAGTTATAACAGAAAATGATATAAAAACAGAACTTAATAATACAAAAGGTACAGATTAATAATTATCTATATGAATTGATAATTAATCTGTAAAAACGGTACTCCTGTAAACGAATTAATTATTCAGAAGCAGAATAAAAAACATCCCCCAGAAGAAAAGGCTGAGAACTTCTCTGATTATAGATTTAGAATTAGGAGACATTAAAATGGCTAAACTCACTCATCTGCTTTTACTGTTAGCCTTAATAGTCTGGCTTGCAGGATCCGGTTGTGTTGGAAATAGTGAATCTGATATGGATGATGAAAGAATTAATCCTGACGCCGGAGCAGAGAATGGGATATCGGATTATTCAGAAATAGAACTTACTCAGGCTGAAATTCAGGAAATTGACAATGACATGATTGAGCTTCAGCAACTGCTGGAAAATGCAAGTATTGAAGACGAAATAGTACTTGAAGAACTCCCGGGTGTAAAACAAAAAAGCCGGAATAGCTGAAAGTGAGACGAGAAGAAGACAAAAGGTAAATAAAAACAGGAGTAAAAAGTGAAGAGATAAAAATAGTAAGAAGTGAAAAACGTAAATGAAATGAAAAGATAATTTCAAATGAAATATTCAAATGAAATATTCAAATGAAATATTCAAATGAAATATTCAAATGAAATATTTAATTAAAAAATATCCTTCATACTCTGTCTTCTCAAAATCTCCTTTTCAAGCACTGAAGTTTTTTGTTCCAGTTTTCTATTCGATTTTGTTCTCTGTCTCTGTTAATCCGATATTAACCTGTTTAATTCGGTTAATGGTTTATGCTTATTGCAGGCCAGAGTCTGGAGTTTTGATTTTTAATCCAGCCATTATTTTTCAGGTAATACCAGGAATGAATCGGATTATCCTCAGTAAAATCCAGCTTTTACAGGCAAAACGCTACTATTTAATTATTTTATTTATGTGATGCTGAAGATCTATATTCGAAAGAGAAAAATCAAAAATATAAAAGTCCGTACAATCACTAATTATTTTTACACAGATGTCGAATTGAAGTATAAAAAGCTTACTTTAATTAGCAGTAATTTACTGAGCACAAATGCCTTTGAAGTCTTATGTGATTAATAGAATCAATGTTGGGCTTTAAATTAAACATTTATCTACTTATAACCCTCTTTATGAAAAAATATGCTTATATATTATCCCTCCTCAATAATATAACAATCAAAAATTTCAATGGAGGAAGTCATACGACTAAGCCAGGGGAAATTATCCATTATGCTTCTTATCTAACCTTAATATTCATACTTTTTAGTGTACTATCACCGTCAGCTCTTGCCGGAAATGGGGCTGGGGCAGGTAATGCTGACAGGAATGGAAAGTCTTTTGAAACTTTTCAGAAAACTGAATTGCTTCAGGAGAAAAATCAGGAAAAAAATCAAAATGAGAATTTAACCCGGGGACAGAAACAGCCTCATGAAGAAGTGCAGGAAAGAAAACAGTTAAAAGAAAAGCTAAATACTCAGAAAAATAATTACCAGAATTCGAGGAAAAACTTCCTTATAATTAGGAGCAGGTTAAGAGCAGGAAATTACAATGAAAAAGACCTGGAAACTACAAGGGAATACCTGAATGCAAGTATTGACTATATGATAGCCCACCTTGAAAAAGTTCAGTACAACCTTGAACAGTCGAACGGGAGCGGCACGGAAGCGAGAATTAATGCTATTGAGGAAAGAATAAGCCAGCTACAGGAAGAGAAGAAAGCTATTGAAAAAGCCGAAGACCTTGAAGACTTTACAAAAGCAACTGAATCTGTGCGCGGCGTCTGGAACAATGTGAAAAACAGGACTGCTGTAGAGACTGGACAGACTGCAGGCGAGAAAATAGATGATTTTGCTAACAAATCAGAGTCAATTTCCAGAAAGCTTGAAAAAGAACTGGAAAAACTGAATGAAACCGGAGTAAATACATCTGAACTTGAGTCAAAGCTTGAAAATTATAATGCCCTGATGGCTTCAGCAAGGAAGAATAGCGAGGCTGCAAAAGAGATTTACAATAAAGAAAACGCTACCGAGGAAGAACTTTCAAAAGCAAACGGTTATCTTCAAAATGCACTTGGAGAAATAAAAGAAGCAAATCATGTCCTGAAAGAAATCTTCGAGGAATTGGAGCAGTATAGATCTGAAGAGACCAACAGAAACAGAGCCAGAAATAATCCAGAACCAGAGTTCGATGATGCCAAAAATGGAACGGAAAATGAATCAGAAAATTCCACTGAGGAAGAACTGGAGAGTTAAGGGGGCAAAAAAATGGTAAAATTTACACATATATTTGTAATCTCAATATTAATTTTCTGGCTTGCAGCATCAGGCTGCGTTGAAGACAATACAGACGTGGGAGAAGCAGGTATATCCCAGGAGATTCCGGGTGCAGAGGATGGTGAAAATACCTCAGCAAAACAGGAGCTAACCGAAGCAGATCTTAAGGAGTTTGAGGAAAATGTTACAGACCTTGAGGACCTGCTAAATAATTCAAGCCTTGACGAAGAAATAGTTATTGAAGAACTTTAAAAAAGATATTTAAGAATAGATTAAAAAAGATATTTAAGAATAGAAAAAGATGATCTCATTTGAAGAACATCTTTTCTTTATTTTTCATTTTCCGGACTTCGTCTTCCAGGGTTTCTAACCTTGCTTCAAGCTCATTCATGTCTTTTCTTGTGAAAACATCTGCCTTTGCAATGGCATCCTGCATTTTATCAGATATTTTCTTTTCGAGGTCAATCCTCTGTTTCCTGCTCTCCTCCACCAGGTCCTGAACAGTTCTCTTGCCTTCCTCTTTGCTGATATCCCCTCTGTCGACAAGGTCTTTCACAAGTTCATTTACTCTATCTTCTGTCATTGCCCACAGGCCAGCCCCTATGAGCCCAAGTTTTCTGACGGATTCTTTCATGTATAAACACGCATCCCTGATTATTAAACTGAATGTAATTAATTAGAAATAATATGTGAAGTATTAAAAACTGATAATGTATTAAAAGGTTGTAATGTATTAAAAACACTTTTATCATTAGAAGAGTGTCCATGTTTTAACAGTGGAAATCTATTTCTGCAATTTAAGTTTTGTCCTTCAAATATAATGGTAAATTTTTTACTCTTTATATCGGCTATCCGTCAATGGTTTTTGATTCGATAAGAATAAGTTGAAAAAACCTGTAAAGAAGTTCAAAAGTTGTTTGAAGTTTTCCCTATGGTGAATATTCAGCAACCTTCCTGTTCTTTATTCCATTTTAATGGAGATATTAGTAAAATATATTAAATAGGAATAAATACGCCACCATATCACCTATGCCATAATTATAATCACTGGAGTTATATTATTCGGTACTTCAAGAAAAAAGTTACCTCTTCCCAGGGCTCACGATTCCGAAATACAGGAAGGTAACTACAGGCAGGGAAAAATTAGAAGATTTACAGCTTTTCATGCCATAGTCTCACTTTCTGTAAGTCTGTGCATTGTATATAATGTATCTTTTTCAGAGTGCCTTTTTTAATAAATTACTATTGTATTATAAATATCAATAAAAAAACTCCAACTTATTTATACAAATAAATATAATCTGTGATGAAGTTTAAATTCCCATAACAAATCCCCAATAATTATGATGATTTACAATGGCTAAACTCAATGAAGCTGAGACACGGAAAAGACTGATAGATCCGATGCTTGCTGCTGCAGGGTGGAATATCGTTTTCTATGATAAGACAAAAAGACAAGATAATTACAATAATTGTGCGATAAGAGAGTATCCAACTGATTACGGACCTGCAGATTATGCGCTTTGCGTAGGAGGAAAAATCCTCGGAATTATTGAGGCAAAGAAAGAAGAGTCTGGTACACAAAGTGTTTTAACTCAGGCTGAAAGGTATTCACGTGGGCTTTCAAATAACCCTTTCAATTTTAACGGATACAGAGTTCCTTTTTTATATTCCACTAACGGAAAAGATATCCGGCACCACGATGTACGCCCTGCTCTTAGCCGTTCGAGACCAATATTCGGATTTCACACACCTGAGGCGCTGGTTGAGAAGTTAAATTATGACTCTGAAGATAGAAGTACCACATTTTTTGAGATCCCTGATAATACAAGAATGAGACCATATCAGCGTGAAGCCTGTGATGCTATAGGGAGGGCTATTGTTGATCGGAAACGGACAATGCTGGTCGCAATGGCTACCGGAACCGGGAAGACATTTACGATTGTCAATCTTATTTACCGCTTGATTAAGGCAGGGGTTGCAAAAAGAGTCCTGTTTCTTGTTGACAGAAGAGCACTTGCTGCGCAGGCGGTCAGGGCTTTTTCGTCCTTTGAAACTGAGCAGGGACTGAAATTTGATAAAACCTATGAGGTTTACAGCCAGCATTTTCAAAGAGGCGATTTGGATGAAAACGAAGCTTTTGATTCAAATTTGATCCCTGAAGCCTACCTTACAGACCCGAAGCCAGAGCACAGTTTTGTATATGTATCCACAATTCAGCGGATGACCATTAACCTGTTCGGAAAGGCTTCTGATTATTCATGCAGTGACGAGCCCGAGGATGAAGATGCAGGGCAGCTTGATATTCCAATTCATGCTTTTGACCTGATCATAGCTGACGAATGTCACAGGGGTTATTCCGCACAGGAGGTTTCGGTTTGGAGAGACACACTTGACCATTTTGATGCTATAAAAGTAGGGCTTACGGCTACGCCTGCTGCTCATACACTTGCATACTTTAAAGATGTCGTTTATAAATACGGTTATGAACAGGCTGTCAGAGACGGATATCTAGTTGACTATGATATTGTTGCACTGGAATCAGGCGTCCGCATGAGTGGGATATTCCTTCGTGAAGGAGAAATGGTCGGAGTTATAGATTCCGAAACAGGGCAAAGTAAAATAGACACTCTTGAAGACGAACGTGAGTTCTCGGCTGAGAAGATCGAGAAGGAGATTACTAATATTGATTCTAATAAAAAAATCCTTCAGGAGATCAAACGGTATGCCGATGAGCATGAAGAAAGATATGGACGCTTTCCAAAGACCCTGATCTTTGCCGTACAGGACCTGGCAAATTCTTCTTCCCATGCTGACCAGATAGTTGATCAGGCAAGGGATATTTTTGGTAGAGGGGATTCGTTCGTCCAGAAGATTACAGGCAAAGTTGACCGACCTTTGCAGAGGATAAGGGAGTTCCGGAATAGGAAAGAGCCTGGAATAGCAGTAACGGTTGACCTTCTTTCAACAGGGGTTGATGTCCCGGATATCGAGTATATTGTGTTTTTAAGATCCATGAAATCCCGAATCCTGTTTGAACAGATGATCGGGCGTGGTACGCGCAAAGGGGAACATTATCCCGATAAGTCTCATTTTGTCGTTTTTGACTGCTTTGGCGGGACCCTCATTGATTATTTCAAAGGGGTTACGGGTGTAACAGCCGAACCGCCCAGAAAGGAAGTAAAACCGATAAAAAAGGTTATTGAAGATATATGGAATAACCGGGACAGGGCTTATAATGTGCGTGTCCTGACAAAAAGGCTCAACAGAATCGATAAGGAGATGAGCGGAGAATCCCGGGATATGTTCAGCGCTTTTGTAGAAAAAGGTGATCTGAACCGATTTGCTATCTCTCTTGAAAGGCGGCTTTCAGAGGACTTTACAGGGACGATGGGAATCCTGAGAAATCCTGACTTTTTGAACCTCCTTGAGAATTACCCCAGACCACCAAAGACTTTCCTTGTGGATTATGCAATAAGGGACGTGGTTTCATCCACATGGATAGTCAGGGATGCGGCTGGCAAAGAATATAAACCGGATGATTATCTGAGTATTTTTTCTGATTTTGTAAAAGAGAATTTCGAAAAGATTGCTGCAATCGGCATTCTTCTTGACCGCCCGCAGGAATGGAACACGGATGCACTTGGAGAGTTAAAAGAGAAACTTGAGTCTTCCCAGCAGCGGTTCACTATCGAAAATTTGCAGAGGGCACACAAAGAGAAATATAATAAAGCTCTTGTGGACATTATTTCGATGATCAAGCACGCTGCCCGCGAAGAAGAGTCTCTCCTGACAGCGGAAGAACGGGTCAGCCTGGCTTTTGACCGGGTAACCGTGGGAAAAGATTTTACATCTGATCAGCGTTTATGGCTTGACCGCATCAGATCGCATTTGATTGCAAACCTCTCCATTGACAAAGAGGACTTTGAATATATTCCCGTGTTTTCCGATTACGGCGGCTGGAATAAAGCTAACCGTGTTTTTGAAGGCAAGCTTTCTACTTTGATTTCAGAATTTAACAGGGCAGTTGCAGCATGAGTGATATTGTACAGAAATTATGGGGTTTTTGCCACACTTTACGGCATGAAGGTATCGATTACGGCGATTATATCGAACAAATTACATACCTGCTTTTTTTAAAAATGGCTGACGAGCGGGAAATTAAACTTCCTGAAGCCTGCGACTGGCAGTCCCTGAAAGAAAAATCAGGAACCGAACTCACAGAGCATTATAACGATGCACTTCGGACACTTGGTAAGCAGGAAGAGCTCCTTGGTGATATATTTGCAGGCGCTCTTTCTCGTTTTCACAACCCTGTGAGCCTTAAGAAGATTATTTCCCTTATCGATGAAACCGAATGGACAGGCCTTGATATCGATGTCAAAGCAATGGCTTTTGAGGGCCTCCTTGAAAAAGCGGCAAGCGAAGGAAAGAAAGGTGCAGGTCAGTATTTCACTCCAAGGATTGTGATCCAGACAATTGTAAGATGCACAAAACCCGACCCCCGAAACCACCGTGATTTTTCAATTATGGACCCTGCATGTGGGACCGGCGGTTTTCTGGTCTGCGCCTATGAATGGCTGAAAGCTGTAACCGGAGGCGGAGCCCTTGAGCGCGACCTTGCAAAAAAAATCCGCTACAGCACCTATTTCGGGCAGGAACTTGTGGAACGCCCGCGCAGGCTTGCCCTTATGAACCT
>Ga0265295_1004194_pt1 | contig 19661 bp, 13 predicted proteins | sample Munlansysbiofilm_FD_192503 | JGI IMG/M metagenome (GOLD analysis project Ga0265295, IMG submission 192503) | Leachate microbial communities from a municipal landfill in Southern Ontario, Canada - Methane capture system biofilm | ecosystem: Engineered > Solid waste > Landfill > Unclassified ... | reverse complement strand
TAATTTTTGGAAATGGGAAAAGTCAAACCTCAATCGATCGGGCGTAACCAGCGATCCTTTTTGCTCCACATGGTCGCCCAACACTTGCCGTAAAGCCAAGTGTAAAATATGTGCAGCAGAGTGGTTACTTTCTGTATTGCGACGCTTTGTAGTATTTACTTGTGCCGTGAATTGTGCCGTTGGATTTTCTGGTATTTTGTTTACCGTATGAACAATTAAGTTATTATCTTTTTGCGTATCAGTAACGTATAACGTCTCATTTTCAGTTTCTAACGTTCCAGTATCGCCAACTTGACCACCACTTTCAGCATAAAACGGCGTATGCGTTAATGTGAGTTGGATTATATCTTTGCCTTTGATTTTGGCTTTTCGGTAAGCAACGATTTTCGTATCACAACGATCGTTTTCATATCCAACAAATTGTGTGGTTTCGTTTTGTAAAATCTCAACCCAATCGTTGGTTTCCATCATTGAGGCATTGCGTGATCTGTTTTTTTGTTCCAACATTGCTACATCAAATCCGGCATGATCAAGGGTGAAATTATTCTCTTTGAGGATCAACTCCGTTAAATCTAATGGAAAACCAAAGGTGTCGTACATCTCAAAGGCTAGTTTTCCATCAAATTTTGAGTTATTCGATTTTCGATACTTTAGTATATAGTTATCCATCATTTTTATTCCCGAAGCCAGCGTTCTTAGAAAAGCGTTTTCCTCCTCGCGAATTACTTTTTCAATTATTTCTTGCTGTTTTCTTAATTCAGGAAATGCATCGCCCATCTCTTTAGATAACGTAGGAACTAATTGACAGACAAATGGTTGTGTTTGTTCCAAAAAGGTGAAAGCATAGCGAATAGCTCGGCGAAGAATACGGCGAATAACGTATCCGGCTTTGTTGTTTGATGGAAGTTGACCATCGGCAATGGCAAAGGAAACGGCTCGCAAATGATCAGCAATAACGCGTTGTGCAATGTCAATTTTCTCGTCAACGCCATATTTTTTACCACTAATTTCCTCAATGGTTTTAATTATGGGTTGAAAAACATCGGTGTCGTAATTTGATTTTTTGCCTTGTAATGCCATACACAAACGCTCAAAACCCATTCCTGTATCAACATGTTTGGCGGGCAGGGGAACGAGTGAGTTATCGTCGCGACGGTTAAATTGAATAAACACAAGATTCCACACCTCAACAACTAGATAGTGATCCATATTTACTAAAGAAGCGCCTGATATTTTCTTTCGCTCTTCGTTGCTCCGCAGATCGATATGTATTTCGCTACACGGACCACATGGACCGGTTGCACCCATTTCCCAAAAATTATCCTTTTTATTTCCCATAAGGATTTGATTTTCAGGAACATGATTTTTCCAAATCTCCATGGCTTCGGTATCCAAGGATAGATTTTCACTTTTGTCGCCTTCAAAAACCGTAACATACAACCGATCTTTCTCCAGTTTGAAAACATCGGTTAAAAGTTCCCAAGCCCAGTCAATGGCTTCTTTTTTGAAATAGTCGCCAAACGACCAATTACCAAGCATTTCAAACATGGTATGATGATATGTGTCGTGGCCTACCTCTTCTAAATCGTTGTGCTTTCCTGAAACGCGCAAGCATTTCTGCGAATTAGCAACTCGAGGATATTTTATGGGTGCTTGACCCAAAAATAGATCCTTAAATTGGTTCATTCCTGCGTTTGTAAACATTAATGTTGGGTCATCCTTCACGACCATAGGACCCGATTCGACAATTCGGTGTTGTTTTGATGCAAAAAAGTCTTTAAACGTTTGTCTGATTTCGTTTGCGTTCATATTATTATATTTTGTGTTTTAATGCTAAATTAAATCAATATTACACTTTATTTAATTGATAGTGAGTTAATTATATTGTTTTATTCAAACTTTTTGTATAAGTTAAGTTCTCTATTGTAGTGAATTAACAGAATTATATGTATTTTAGCCCAGTGATTCTTAAATCTTTTAACCCATTATGTACTGGTTAGAAAAATTGATTGCAAATGTAATTCTTTTACACTAATTTTGCGATTCTATGTGGTTATAAACTAGAATATTTTATGTCAAAGACAAAATATAAATTTAATCCGGAGACTTTACGCTACGATTTAGTCGAATATTCGGTTAAAAAGCGGTTTATTCATTTTTTGCCAAAGGCATTTATTGTAATGCTGATGACGGTTTCACTTCTTATTTTCATATCTGATTTTATTGAGACTCCTCATGAACGTACGTTGAGAATTGAAAATGAGCAACTTATATTGCAGTATAAAATGATGAATCGCAAGGTTGATGAGATGAATAAAGCATTGGCTGAAATTCAAAAACGCGATAATAACATTTACAGAATGATATTTGAGGCCGAACCAATCCCTGAGGAAATGAGAAAAGCTGGGTTTGGAGGCGTAAATCGGTACAAACATCTTGAAACACTCAACAATAGCGAATTAGTAATTGAAACGGCAAAAAAACTGGACGAACTTGAAAGTCAATACGTTTTTCAATCCCAATCTCTCGATGAGATAACCGATTTAGCTCTTTATAAGAAAGATTTTCTTGAGTCGGTTCCATCAATTTCTCCCATATCCGACAAAACATTTAAACGCTTTGCTAGTGGGTTTGGTTATCGATTGCATCCAATTTATAAAACACGTAAAATGCATACTGGCATTGATCTTACAGCACCTTCGGGCACCGATGTGTATGCTTCAGGTAAAGGTAAGGTTATTAAAGCTGGGAGTTCAACAGGTGGATATGGTAATGTGATTATTATTAGTCATGGTTATGGATATTCGACATTGTATGCCCATTTACATGAAATTAAAGTGAAAAATGGACAAATGATAACTCGTGGCGATATTATTGGAACAATTGGATCCACCGGACGTTCAGTTGCGCCACATTTGCACTACGAAGTACGGTACAACGATAAACCAGTTGACCCTGTGAATTATTACTTTAACGATTTAACGCCCGAAGAGTACGACCGGATTATAGAATTGTCGCAACGACCAACCCAAAGTTTTGATTAGTAAACCCAATGTTTGTAAAAGCACTCATTAGTACTATTTTAGTATTCGCACTATTTTTAAATAGTAGTGCCCAATCGGAGAAAGCAATTTCGTTGAGTGCCGTGGGCGATATTATGCCGGGAACTCTTTTCCCTTCCAAAATTTATTTACCTCCCAACGACAATTGCGCCATTCTGTTCGAAAATGCTAAACCATTTATACAATCATCCGACATCGCTTTTGGAAATCTTGAAGGGTCGTATCTTGATGAAGGGCAAGTAGTTAAAAAATGCAGCGACACGACGAAATGCTATGCTTTCCGATCACCAGAAAAATACTTTGGCGATGTGGTTGCAGCCGGTTTTACTATGTTTAGCATGGCCAATAATCATTCGTTTGATTTTGGAGAACGAGCTGTACTTAAAACGTTTCAGCTTGCCGATAGTTTTCAAGTCGCTGTAGCTGGACCACTAAGCCGGCCCTACGCCATTGTGGAGCGAAATAATTTAAAAATAGGCTTAACCGCATTTGCTCCCAATAAGGGAACTCAGGATATGAACGATTATTCATTGATACGTTCCATTGTTGGTCATTTGGATACCCTGTGCGACATCGTAGTGTTTTCGTTTCATGGAGGAGCAGAAGGAGCTCAATATCAATCGGTAACCAAATTGGCAGAGACCTTTTATGGCGAAAACCGAGGGAATGTATATGAAATTGCCCGTGTAGCCATTGATGCTGGTGCTGATGTTGTTTTGGGTCATGGACCTCATGTTTTGCGTGCATTTGATCTATACAAAAACAGATTTATTGCCTATAGTTTGGGAAATTTCTGTACCCCAGTGCGTATGAATCTAAAAGGTGCCAATGGATTAAGTGTAGTTGCTCAATTGAATTTAACTAAAAATGGTGAATTTATCGATGGTCAAATTGTACCTTTTGTTCAAGATTATGGTAAAGGACCTTTTTATGATCACCAAAAAGGAGCAATTAAAAAGATTAAGAATTTGACAGAGACCGATTTGCCGGAATCCCCTATTCATATTTCAGACGAAGGAGTAATAACCTATAAATAGAATGCCATGCCATATAAAGAAGACAAAATTATAAAGTTGTACTATTCCATAAGCGAAGTAGCTGAAATGTTTGGTGTGAATACGTCGAAAATAAGATATTATGAAAACACCTTTGATATATTAAAACCAAAGAAAAACAAAAAGGGAAATCGACAGTTTACGATTGAAGATATTGATAATTTGAAAATTATATTCCATTTGATCGACGAGGAGGGGATGACCATTAAAGGGGTGATTAATAAATTGAAAGAGAGTAAAAACGAAATTGCTACTACTATTCAAGTTATTGATCGGTTGAAAAGCATTCGTGAAATTCTTATAGAAATTAAGGAAGAGCTCTAATTTACATTGAGAAACAGAGTGTATTTACATAATATTATTTTAAAATAGTCAGCTACTCTGATTGCCTTCATATCTACGCATTATTACTCCATTATGAGCACATAGAATCTAAATATGACTCTGTTAAACCACACTTTTTTTACAATAACATTTTATTAACGGTGCAATACAATGTGCAAGTAGGATTGTATTGAGGCTGATTCTATATGTTTAAATCACAGCAATTTGTGTTTTGTTTTTTGAATTTACAAAGGGTTAAATTGAATTTAGTTTTCGTTTTGTCCCATTAAAATATACAATGGGTGCTATTTATTTCGATTTTGATTTTACCTTGATATAAATACTTTCGGGATTTATCACTAATTTTGCTACTAAATAATATTTACCAAAACCAAAAACTATGAAACAAAAACTCTCATTACTACTAATGTTCGGACTGCTTCTTGGATTTAGCAGTTGTAACTTATTTGAAAAAGATGAAACAGATAAAATCATCCAAATTAATGACGATGTAACTCAAGCTACCGTTTGGCAAGCAGGCAATGTTTACATCATTGATGGATCGTTGAGTATAAAAGCGGATATTATCATTGAAGCCGGAGCAGAGATTCGATTCAATCAAGGAGCAAGTATCCACGTTGCTTACTACAGTGATAACTATGCGAAAATTGTAGCCAATGGAACTGCGGAAAAACCGATTCGATTTACATCAAATGCTTCTAGCCCGGTAGCAGGCAATTGGGAAACGATCGGGTTTTATGCTGGAGCTGAAAATTCGGAATTTACACACTGTATTTTTGAATATGGAGGATCTAATGATAATTATGGAGCCATGTATATCAATAGTACATCGGTGAAATTTACAAATTGTCAATTTATAAAAATGGCGAATTCGGCCATTAGGTTAAATGACAATGGTTTTTTTAGTGAGTTTACAAATAATTCATTTTCTTTAATCGAGAAACACGCCATTAGAATTGAATCCAATAAAGTTCATACCATAGGAATAAACAACACTTTTGATCTTAATGAGCGGTATGGTATTGAGGTTAGTAAGAACTTTAATATTGCAGGAGATTACACCTGGTTGACACATGCAACACCTTACATTGTAGCGGATAATATTTATATTGGTGCGGAAGGAAATGGAATTAATCTAACAATTAATCCAGGAGTAAAACTTCAATTTATTACCAACGCTGGGTTTGTAGTTGCGTATCCCAATAGTGAATATGCGAAAATAATTGCCAAAGGAACAGAGCAAAATCCGATTTTATTTACGTCCAATCATCCATCGCCTCAGGCAGGAAGTTATATGGGATTAAGTTTTTATGACGGTTCTCAACAAAGTGTATTTGAGTATTGTACCATTGAATATGCTGGTAAAGAGGATAATAATAGCGCAATTTATATTAATAGTACCGCAATTAAATTTAATAATTGTAAATTCGATCATAATTTAAACAATACAATTCGATTAAAGGATTCGGGATATTTCACCGCATTTACAAACAATACTTTTAGCAATGTAGTTCATTATCCCATTGAAATAGAAGCCAATTATGTTCACACTATTGGTGCAGGGAATACATTTAATTCAGGAGCTTTTGGAATTCTTGTTGAAGAGAATTTAGATAAATCTGGTAGTTTTACGTGGCTGAAACATGATGCACCATATGTTATTAATCATGAAATAGTAATTGGAGCAGAAGGAAATGGTGCAACCCTAATTATTGCCCCTGGAACGACCTTGAAATTTAATATAGAAAAAGGATTTACGTTTGGTTATCACAGCAATAATTATGGTAAAATAATAGCTGAAGGAACAGTAGCAGAGCCAATTATATTCACATCGTCAAAAACAGTTCCAGGAAAAGGTGATTGGAAAGGGATCTATTTATATGCCTCTTCTAATGGTAGTTCCATGAAGCATTGTGAAGTTTTATATGCGGGTTCGGATTTTAATTATGGAGCCATTATGCTCGATGATACGGGATTAAATACAATTACCATTGATAATTCACGCATAGCTTATTCAGCCAGTTATGGAATAAGTGTTGACAGTAATTCATCGGTTGATATCTCTACCGACACATTTGATAATAACAATGGTGCTGACTATCACGAAAGGTAAACCAATAAAAATATAATAACCAAAGGCGTTCTACAATAGTGGAACGCCTTTGGTTATTATGGATGCTGTGTGCTTTAAAATGAATAGAAAGGTGTCTTCATTGAGATAACGTTAGAATTGAATTAAAAAAGCCATGCACCGGTTGATATATGGCTTTTTTGAATATTTGCGACCGCTGTTTTGTCGGGGTAGGGCGACTCGAACGCCCGACCTCTACGTCCCGAACGTAGCACGCTACCAACTGCGCTATACCCCGTAATTGGAGGACAAAATTATAAAATAATTATCTACATTGTCCTTAAATTCTTAGTTTTATTTTCGTTGAAAAAAAAATATATTTTACTACTTTTAATAGCATTAGTAAATTTAATATTAATGAGTTATTGATTTATTATAACTGAATTGAGTATCCAATTCGTTTTTCGAATCAAAATTTAATGATTTCACCATTTTGGTAGCCATTTTATGCTTAATTTTGTTCGTTAACAATAATTTAACTCATCTAATATTTCATCCCTATGCTTAAACCTTTTTATATGCTTTTGACTGCTACTGTCCTTCTTTCTAGTGCTTGCAAGGACGTGAAAAAAATGGAAAATCCCTTCTTTTCCGAGTACAACACCCCATTTGGAGTTCCTCCATTTGAGCAAATTAACGAAGATCATTATTTACCCGCTTTTGAAAAGGCAATTGCCGACCATTCTAAAGAGATTCAAGCGATTGTTGATCAAACGGATATACCAACGTTTGAAAATACAATGGTTCCTATGAATTACTCTGGCGAGTTGTTGGATAAGATTTCAAATGTGTTCTTTAACCTGCAAAGTGCAAGTAATAATGAGAAAATGCAAGAGATTGCACGAATTATTACCCCAAAGCTAACGGAACATAGCGATAACATTTCGTTAAATCCAAAACTTTTTGAGCGTATCAAAGCAATTTATAATGATATTGAAAATCAGAGTTATACCGTTGAACAAAAGCGATTTATTGAGAAAAAGTATAACGATTTTGTACGCAATGGTGCAAACCTGAACAACGAAGATCAAACTCAACTTCGTGAATTAAACAATCAACTATCGACGCTTCAACTTCAGTTCGAGGAAAATTTGTTGGCAGAAACCAATGAGAATTTCAGCATGATTGTTGAAAACCGCGACGAGCTGGTAGGATTACCACAATCGGTTATTGACGCTGCAGCCGAAACGGCAAATGCCATGAAAATGGAGGGGAAATGGGCATTTACCCTCCAAAAACCATCTTGGATTCCATTTTTGCAATACTCCGAGAATCGTGCTCTACGCGAGAAACTCTATTGTGGCTATACAATGCGTGGCGATAACGACAATGAATTTGACAACAAAGATATTATTGTTAAAATTGCTCAAATACAAACAAAGCGTTCCAAATTGCTTGGTTTTGACACATTTGCAAAGTATGCTCACAACGAAAATATGGCAAAAACCCCCGAAACTGTTAAAGAGTTTCTGCTTAAAATATGGAAACCTGCGTTGGAGCGTTCAAAACAGGAATTGAAAGAGATGCAAGCAATTGTTAATAAAAGCGACGATAAATATACAATTGAATCGTGGGATTGGTGGAATTTGTCCGAAAAACTCCGCAAAGAGAAGTATGACCTCGACGAGGCTGAATTAAAACCCTATCTGGAGCTTGGAAACGTCCGCGACGGAATGTTTTGGGTTGCCAACCAACTCTACGGCATTACCTTCGCTAAAGTGGAAAATGCCCCTAAATACAATGCCGATAACGATGTTTTTGAGGTTTTTGAAGCCGATGGTTCACATCTGGGTGTTTTGTATCTCGACTATCATCCACGCAGTGGAAAAAGCGGTGGTGCATGGTGTACTTCGTTCCGCAATGGTAGTTATTCTCCAAATGGCGACCGAATTCACCCCATTGTTTCCATTGTTTGTAACTTTACCAAACCAACGGCTGATGCTCCTTCGTTGTTGTCGTGGGACGAAACCGAAACTCTTTTCCACGAATTTGGTCATGGTTTACACGGACTTTTCAGCAATGGTCATTATCACCGCACAGCAGGTGACGTTCCCCTCGATTTTGTTGAACTTCCTTCACAAATTATGGAAAATTGGGCTGGTGAACCTGCCGTTTTAAAACAATATGCTAAGCATTATAAAACCGGTGAAGTTATTCCCGATGCGTTGATTGCCAAACTGGTAAATAGCGGACAATTCAATCAGGGTTTTGGAACGGTAGAGTATGTTGCATCCGCGTTGCTTGATATTGAATGGTATTCGCAAACCCAGGAGAATCCAATTACCGATGCCCGACTATTTGAGAATCAAACCATGGGCAACATTGGCTTAATTGACGAAATTGTGCCACGCTATCGTTCTACCTATTTTGGTCATATCTTTGGTGGCGGATATTCGGCTGGATATTACGTTTATCTGTGGGCTGCAATTCTCGATTCCGATGCTTTTGATGCGTTCAAACAGTCGGGAGATCTGTTCAACAAAGAGTTGGCTGCAAAATTCCGCGAGCACTGTTTGGCAAACGTAGGAAATTATGATGCCATGGTGCAGTATAAAAAATTCCGTGGGCAAGAGCCATCGGAAGTCCCATTGTTAAAGAAACGAGGTTTATATAAGCAATAAATCTTTCAAATAAATATTGAAAAATAGAGACATGCTTTTGTATGTCTCTATTTTTTTATCTACATTTGATTACACCACATAATAAATGATAAACTATTGTTTGTCAATTAAATAAACTCTTTTTATGAGCAATAAACTTGACTTGTGTTCAGGATTGAACGAAGCCGCACAACGCATCCATGCCGATGCGAAACAAAAGGGATTTTGGGACAGCGAACGTGAAACAGGAACCCTATTAATGCTAATGGTAAGTGAACTTGCCGAAGCATTGGAAGCTGATCGTCATGGTCGATATGCCAACCGAACAACATTTGCGAGCAATCCCGATGGAAACCCAGAGGCGGAGCAGTTCCGTTCCCATATAAAAAATACCTTGGAGGATGAAATGGCCGATACCATGATTCGAATCCTCGATTTCTGTGGAGCGAAAGGAATTGATATTGAGTGGCATATTAATCAAAAACTGGCCTACAATCGTACGCGCGAACATCGACATGGCAAAGCGTATTAATCTGTTTTAACAAAAGTTTCTTATTTTGTTGTGTTTTCCATAAAATTTAACCACTAAAAGAAATGAAACCTATAAATCCCAAACTCCTTTTCCTTTTTGGACTGTTTGCATTAAGCTCCTGTGTCATTAATTCAACCTTTTACAATGAGTACAAAAATAATTTTGTGCCTTTTTCCTTTGAAACAACCAATGATGCAGCCCAAGTGAGCATATACCGCGAAATAACAGCAGCGGTACTTAATGCTGTAATCATTAAAAACAAAACAACAATTGTGTTTTTGAGTAACATTACTTGCCCAAGTCCGGGAAATAGCAAAAGAATATCAGCCTACGAACAAATAATGAAAGAGGTGGGAGATGTTACACCGGTGTATGTTTTCTCCGGGTTTTCGGTACCAAACTTACAGACGGTTTTGGATAGCAGCAATATTGTTGAAAACATGTACTTTATACATCATTCCTATGGTAGCAATATAGGCATTATGGAACACAACTTCTTTAAAGAACTTGGAATCGAACTTAAATCCGACAAATCACGTCGCGAGCCCTTGGATTGGGCTGTTTTTCAGGATGGTGTACTTATTCAAAAATGTCATTCTGATTTCGAAGGGGTGGAGTTAAAGCAGTTTTTACGTACGTTGATGGTTCGTTAATAATTATATTGAGTGGCATATTAATCAAAAACTGGCCTACAATCGTACGCGCGAACATCGACATGGTAAGGCATATTAGATAATTTTAGATACATTAGAGGTTTCAATTTTATTAAATAGTTATGTTAAAAATATTGCATACTTCCGATTGGCATATCGGCAAACGGATTTACCGAGTTGATTTGGCCGATGATCACCGACTGTTTTTCGATTGGATTGTAGAGGTAATCGTACGGGAACATATTGATATATTGCTCATTGCGGGCGATGTTTTTGATTTGTCGAATCCATCGGTGGAATCGCGGGCGATCTATTACGATATTTTAGTTCGATTGAGAAACATCAATTGTCAGGTTATTATTGTGGGAGGCAACCACGACTCAGCACAGGTTTTAGATGCACCCAAAGAACTATTAAAAGCCTTAAACATAACCGTTGTAGGTGGAATGCCAAATGAGTTGGAGGGAATGCTAATGCCGTTGAAAAATAGCAAAGGCGAAGTGGAAGCCGTTGTTGCTGCGGTTCCTTATTTGCGAGAAGCCGATTTGCGGATGAATAGGGAAGATGAAACACGTTCCACCAGACTCGAATCCATGCGTCTCAATATCCTCAAAATATACTATTCACTAGCCGAAAAAGCGGCACTGCAATATCCCAAAATTCCACTAATTGGAATGGGGCATTTATATGGAATAGGAGCCTCAATATCGGACAGCGAACGAGATTTGAATATTGGAAATCTGGATGCCATTAATCTGGAAACGTTGACCAAAAATTACAGTTATATGGCATTGGGGCATATCCACAAACCCCAGAAACTCTCATCAACGGTTCCAGCTTTGTATTCCGGTTCGCCCATTGCTCTGTCGTTTAGCGAGCATTCCGATCCCAAAAGAGTGGTTTTGTTGGAAATTGAGGAGCAAGGTATTGAAATTCAGAATGTTGAAGTTCCTGTATTTCGTAAACTCGTTCGTCTAAAAGGATCATTTACGGAGATTGAACAAAAACTTCTTACGTGGGAAACTCCTTCGGCATCGCTGCCAACGTTGGTTGAGATTGAGTTTCACGAGCAAACAAAATCGCCACAACGTGGCATTCAAATTCAGGAGTTAATGGACGGATGGCAACATCCCGATGCCATGATTATTAAACATCGTCTAATATATCTCGACAACGACATGGATGTAGATCGTTGGGTCGACGAAAACGCGCAAATTGAAGAGCTAAAACCCACCGATGTCTTTATGAAATTGTTGGAACGTAAAGCCCTATCCGATAACGAGAAAGAGTTGCTTTTGGAAGCATTTAATGAGTTGCTAATGGAGACTCACGAGAGTATTTCACCCGAAGAGAATGATTCTAATTTGAACTAGATTATGATTATTAGAAAAATACGTATCAAAAATATAAATTCGCTTAAAAACGAACATATAGTCGATTTTACCACTTCTCCGTTGAAGGAATCAGGGCTGTTTGCCATAACTGGTCCAACAGGAAGTGGGAAAACAACCATTCTTGATGCCATCTGCTTGGCTCTTTTTAATCGGATTCCACGCATTGACAAACAGATTAGTCAAAATCTAATTATTGAAACTGGAGTCATTTTAACTCGAAATACAAAGGATGCTGTTGCCGAGGTAGAATACTCCTGTGCTAAAGGGATTTACACCTCGCGATGGGAAATCTCAACCAACAGAAATGGGAACCTTCGCGACTCCGAAATGCGCATTTACGATGTTGCTGGAAATACGATTGAGGAAAAGAAAAAAAATGTTCCGGTGTTGAACGAACAACTTGTGGGGCTCAGTTTTGACCAATTTATCCGTTCTATCCTTCTTCCGCAGGGCGACTTTGCACTTTTTCTTCAATCGGGCAAAAATGATCGCGGAATTTTGCTGGAAAAAATTACGGGAAGCCTTATTTATCGTGAACTTGGAAAACGGGCTTATGAAAAGCGTAAGATTGTCTGTCTGCAGATGGATAAAATCAAAGACCAACAGAGCGAACTTCTTGCTCGTAAAATGGATGATACCGCCTTCGCAGAGCTTGAAGTGAAATGCAATTCCATTGCAAAAGAGCAAGTTGAGCTCAATAATAAGATGGTTGCCACCGAAAAACAATTGGATATTAAACAAAATATTGAGAGGTTGACCAAGCAAGTTATTGAAACCGAAATGTTGTGGAAAAAATCGATTCAAGACTCCGTTCAGTTTATCAAAGGCGAGGGTGTGAAAATGAAGCCTCACAAATTGTTACTTCCTTATTTTGAGGAGATTAATGCGGTTACAGAACTCCAAAATTGGATTGCGACTAACTCAAGGAAAATTGAAGAGATTAAAACCAACCTTGCTCAAAACGAGACTAAAATTGAAAACACCGCCAATAGCATTCGGCAATTCGTTCATAACCAAACGATTGAAAGTAGCAATCTTGTAGCTTCCCTCGATCAGTTTGAACAAAAGGTGATTGGTCTTTCCTCGTTATGCGACCAAAAAGAATTTGCGTATCGTACTGGATTTGAGCCTGTTAAACAGACTGCAAAGGAATTGAATTTGCCCATTTTAATAAAGGAGGAACCCCATAAAATTTCTGAAAAAATATCGCATCGAAAACAGGCAATTATTCATCAGCTTTCGGAATATGAACTAAAGCATCCCAAAATTGGCGTTGAGAATAGCTTGGAAAAACAGACTCTATTTCAAGAGCAGATCTCTTTAGCTACCGAATGGGATAAAATGATTGCAATTTACGAGCAGAATAATAAAAGTCTGCAATTACTTCTAAAAAAGCGGCTCGATACCGAGAAAGAACACAAAACAGGAAAGAGCAATCTCGAGCAATGGAATATTCAATTTAATGAGCTGAAAACGCACCTTGAACTAAAATCAAAAGATTTGTTAATCAATCAATTAACAACAAAACTCGAAGATTTTAAAAAGCATCTGCACAACAATCAACCTTGTCCTTTGTGTGGTTCGCTGGAGCACCCTTGGGCAGAAAAAGAGATTCCTGATAGTAAAAGTCAAGAGTATGAGTGCAAACAGTTGGAAGAGAAGTTAAAAATAGTAAAATCAAGCATTGATAGCGCAATTGCCAAAAATGAACTGTTTGAAAAACAGATTGAAAATACGTTAAAAGAGGAGAAAGAGCTAGGAATTCAAATCGCAACCAGTCAACACGATATGGATGCTATAAAGACGAAATTGCCGGAAGATATGCAACTTTTGAAACCCGCTGAAGCCACATCTAAATTACAACAATATTTAGCGGAATATCGAGGTTATGGTCAATTGGTAATCGAATTGGAGAAAATTGAGCAGATAAAATTGCAAATTTCTAAATTGATTGAATTATTTACCGAGGGCAAAGAGATTCGCCTACAACTTCAAGCAATATATCAGGGAAATAATATTCAGACCGATTGTAAAGCTCTGCGTTCCAAATATCAAGAGGTTGAGAGTGAGAAATCGAGATTGAACAAAAATCTACAGGAAATAGGGACAGAGCTTGAACGAAACGAGATTTCTAAATCGCAGAAAATCGGTAGTCTATTGCCAAAATTACAGCAGATTGGATTTACTGATTTTGAAATTGCAAAGAAAAGTATGCTTCACCATAGCGAATATACAAAACTGGAAGAGCGGGCAAAACAGCTTGAAAATGAGAAATTAAGTCGAAAAACAAAATATGAAACTTTAGTCGAACAGTTGAAACTATCACAGCAGAAGGATGTTAAAGAGACGCTGGAGCAAATTCGTCTGCAGTTGACCCAGTTTTCTGAAAAATTGAAGGAGATTGCACAAAATCGTGATGCCATGATGGAGCAATTGTCCAATCAGAAAAGCATTCGCGCCGATTTGAAAATCAAAGAACAAGAATATGAATCATTGCGGTTAAAGAGCGAGAAGTGGATATTGTTGGACAAAGTTATTGGCGATTCGCAAGGATATAATTTCAATAATTTTGCGCAATCCTTAACCTTAGGACATTTAATAACCCTTGCAAATAGAAGATTACAGGAACTTAGTCCTCGATACATGCTTACAAAAACAGAGGTGAAAGGCAACGATGAACTGAACGTTATTGATCGTGACATGGGAGATGAACTTCGATCCGTAAAAACATTATCGGGAGGCGAGACCTTTATGGTCAGTTTAGCCCTTGCTTTGGGATTGGCCGAAATGGCTTCGCGAAACATTGCCATTGGAAGTTTGTTTATCGATGAGGGATTTGGCACATTAGATCCAGAAACCCTCGATCAGGCGTTGGCAATGTTAGAACAGTTACAAGCCAGAAATAACAAGACAATTGGAATTATTAGCCATGTCGATGCTTTAAAAGAGCGAATAAATGCACGCATCGAACTTCATCCGGAATTTGGTCAAGGGCATAGTAAATTGGTCATAAAATCGGGGTATTAACGGAGATTGAGTTTATAGATTATTAAACATAAGACAGATGAAAGAATTCAAAAAACTAATTCAAAAAAACAGAAATAAATTTTCGATTATACTTCCGCAGTTACGCAATATGGAGGATCTTTATAAAATAAATTTGGCAGATGAAAATCCGGAGCTTAAATCCATTATCTACGGTAATGTGGCTCAATTTGCGAACTATATCGACGAAAAAGTAACAACTCACGACAAAATGGCAGCCTATGGCGGATATCTCGAGGATAGAGATATGTATAAACGCTCCAAAATCTTTAAAATGGGTTCAGAATACCGTTCAATTCATTTGGGCGTTGACTTTTGGGTTGCTGCAGATACTCCTGTTTCTGCTCCGTTAGATGGAGTAATTCACAGTTTTGCCATAAATTCTGCACACGGCGATTATGGCGGTACTATAATATTAAAACATTGGCTTGATGGCGTGACATTTTATACTCTTTATGGACATTTGTCCCATCAATCGATTGAAAATAAGAGTGTTGGACAAAATGTTACTTCGGGGCAAGAATTTTCATGGATCGGCTCTCCTGTTGAAAATGGTTATTGGCCACCGCATCTTCATTTTCAAGTTATGAGCGATATGTTGAGTTATGAAGGTGATTTCCCGGGAGTTTGCACGCCCAACAATATTAAATATTTTAAGAACATTTGTCCAAATCCGTTGTTGCTATTTGGATTGGAGTAATGGGAGAATAGAAAACAGTGACCAATGACCAATGATCAGTAAACGATAAATGGTGAGCAGTGATTAGTGAATGATAAAAGGTAAATATTTTGGGGGATTATTCTATTTGACAACTCAACAATAAATAAGCTGAGGAATTAGATTTCGATCTCTTTGGTTAAAATTGCCGTTGCAGTATTAACATGAAGTTCAAAAAGCTTTTGATGGTCGATGCTTAATTCGGAAGCTAAATACTCAATACTTTTCGATATAACTTGCAATACACCAAGGGTTTGCGACCAAAGTAAAGTGATTAGAAGTTCTGGATTCAATGTTTTTTTAATTGATCCGTCGTTAAGTCCTTTATGATATGTTTCCCTAATAATTGATATAGCACTCTTTCTTTTTTCAAACGATTTTAATATATGTGAAGCGTATTCTTCCTCTTTGTTTGGAACAAAATACCGCTCTTCTAAGGTCCACAAAAGACTGAAATATTTGGGATTACTAAGAAAGAAGGTGTAATATCCCCAAACAATATTTTGTAGGTTTGTTAAACCATTTTCTTGTGCTATTACCTTTTTTTGAATAAACAATTCAATTTTATCTAAAACGCGATAGGTTACAGCAGCAAAAATATCATCTTTGTTTTTAAAATATAAATAGATTGTGCGTTTGTTGTAATTTGCAACTTCAGCAAAATCAGTAAAGGTTGAGTTGTCGTACCCTTTTTTAAGAATTACTGTTTCTGCGGCATCAATTATACTATCAATTCTCTGTTGATTGGCACCGGCCTTTTTACTAAACTTTGTCATTTTTTACAATGGTTATTTGTTTTCGCACTTAAATTAAAATTCAACTTTCATTCAACTTCTCCATTTAGGGCTGGGGTAAGAATCGTTAACAATATACTAAACCTTGGTTAATACCCATTGAGTTGGTTACAAATATATAAATTTGCAACCAATATTAACTCAAAATACCATGATTATGAAATTTACTACTTTAGTATCAATTGCTTTATTAATGTATGGTTATGTAATGGGGCAAAATGAGTAAACGAATACTGATTCTCAATATCTTTTTGGAGGATCAAATCCAAAATTATCGGGTTTTGGAGGATTTTATTCGTCATTTGGGCAAGCACGCGGTAATTTTGCACATTACAGCGGTGGTGGGGGAGCTTTACTTATTGATTATAAGTTCTTTATAGGTGGTTATGGTTTAGGAATGTCGGGGAATACAAATTTCGAAGATATCTATACAGAATTAGGTACTGAACAATATTCAAAACTATGTACATCATTGGGAATGGGAGGGCTGTGGCTTGGTTACAGTTTTAATCATCAAAAACCAGTTCATTTTGCAGTATCAATAAAGTCGGGAATTGGTGCTTTATCGGTTTATCCGAAAAATTTTGAACGAAATGATTACTCATGGGTCTATAATGATATTGTAGGGATGGTTGAGCCAGAGGTATAAGTGGAACTTAATTTGTTTCGTTGGTGGAGGATGCAATTTGGCGTTGGTTATCGTTATGTGTTTAATATAGAGGATGATACGTATTTTAATGCAGCCGGTGAAAATAAACGCTATTTTGAGAACAATGACTTCTCTACGCCCACCATTGGCTTCTCCATGCTATTCGGTAATTTTGGTCCAAAAAATGACAAAAACTAAAATCCTACAACTACTTTAAACCTAATTTTTTTACAAGAATGAAAATTATTATTTTAATTGTCACACTGCTCTTTACAATCAGTTTGTTCGCCAATGATGACACACATACCGAAATAGAGGCCGAACGCTATGTAATAAGTGGTTACATACGCGATGGATCCAACGGTGAGGATCTTATTGGTGCTACCGTCTATATTAAAGAACTTAAAACCGGCACCGTTACCAATGTTTATGGATATTATTCGTTGAACTTAAGTCCGGGAGTCTATTGTTTTGTATATACATATCTTGGTTATGAGACTGTTGAAAAGAAAATCAACCTGAATAAAAATATTATTCAGAATGTGGAACTTTCTCCATCGGCTCAAATGCTTACCGAGGTTAGCATAACTGCCGAAGCGTTAAATGCAAACATAACACGAACCGAAATGAGTGTTGCAAAAATGGATGCTAAATCCATTGAAAAAATTCCTGCTCTTATGGGCGAAGTGGATGTAATAAAAGCAATGCAGCTTTTACCGGGTGTTTCAGCAGTTTCGGAAGGCGGTTCCGGTTTTAGCGTTCGAGGTGGGAGTGTTGATCAAAATCTCATAATACTCGACGAAGCAAATGTGTATAATGCATCCCATTTAATAGGATTCTTTTCGGTGTTCAACAACGATGTAGTAAAGGATCTAAAACTGTACAAAGGGGATATTCCCGCCGAATATGGAGGCCGATTGTCTTCTGTGGTTGATATCCGAATGAAGGATGGAAACACTAAAAAGTTTCATGGAAAAGCAGGAATTGGCACCATTTCGAGTCGTCTGACATTGGAAGGACCGCTTTGGGAAGATCGAACATCCTTTATTGTGGCTGGACGCAGAACCTATATGGATATATTTTTACCTCTGATGCCCGATACGGCATTGCATAACATTAAACTCTATTTCTATGATTTGAATGCAAAACTGAATCATAAAATAGACGACAAAAATCGAATATTTTTTTCAGGATATTTTGGACGCGATGTTTTCAAAAATCAGTTTTCAAATATGATTTATGGAAATGCAACCATGTCGGCTCGATGGAACCACCTTTTTAGTCAAAAATTATTCAGTAATCTAACCTTTACCTACAGCAATTACTACTACTCGTTGGGATCCGATATTACCGATGCTAATTCATTTATTTGGGTAGCCGAAATGGATGATATTGCCATGAAATATGACTTTGGTTATTTTGCAACTCCTAATATTACTCTGAATTATGGTGTTCAGGCAATCTTACATGATTTTCAGCCGGGTATAATAAGAGGTGTGGGAGAAGGCTCCATACTTAATGAGTTTAAAATGCCACAGAAAAAAGCAATCGAGTTAGCCGCCTATGTAAGTAATGAACATAAAGTGTTACCCTATTTAACGTTGAAATATGGACTGCGTCTGTCGGGGTTTGTAAATTATGATTGCGATTCGGTCTATTTTTACGACCAAAACTATGCAGAGGTAAAGCAAGATTCCTATACCAACAAGTTTTTTGGTTCCTACATGCACTTAGAACCTCGTTTAGGATTTGTTTATCTGTTGTCGGAAACTGCCTCTATTAAAGGAAGTTATACGCGTAATGCTCAATACTTACAATTAGCGCAAAATTCTAATGCCGGAACACCACTTGATATTTGGTTTTCGTCCTCCAACAATGTGAAGCCTCAAGTCGCCGATCAAGTTGCATTGGGCTATTTCAATAATTTCTTTGAGAATAGGATCGAAGGAAGTATCGAACTCTTTTATAAAAATATGCAAAACACCATCGATTTCAAGGATTTCTCAACCACTATAATGAATGAAAAAATTGAGGGTGAACTTCGCTATGGAACTTCTAGGGCCTATGGTGCTGAATTCTTAGTACGTTATAATTTCGACAAACTAACCGGCTGGGTGAGTTATACGTTGTCGAAGTCGGAACGAAAAATAGATGAAGTGAACGAAGGAAAAACCTATGTTGCTCCGTTTGATAAACCCCACGATGTTTCCATTGTTGCTAATTATGAGTTTAATAAACGTATAACCTTTGCAGCAAACTGGGTCTATTCAAGTGGAAATCCGGCAACATTTCCGTCTGGTCGAGCAGTCATTGCTGGCGAATCAATACCCATTTACACCGGACGCAACCAATATCGTTTGCCAGCGTATCATCGATTGGATTTTTCTTTCACACTTAAAAATAAAGAGAAGCCGGGACGAAAATGGGACGGAGATCTTAATTTTAGTGTTTACAACGTCTATAATCGTAAAAATCCTTGGGCTATCAATTTTGTGGAAGATGATGATCGCCCCGGAGCCATGAAAGCAGTGATGACCTACCTGTTTCCTATAATACCGTCCATATCTTATAACTTAAATTTCTAAAATAAAAGATGCATCTGTCAGATAAAATGCTTATATTTAATGTGTTAATGCAAACATAACACTCACCCAACAGATGCAAAGCAAAGTTAAGAAAACCA
>Ga0265295_1004193_pt1 | contig 19661 bp, 12 predicted proteins | sample Munlansysbiofilm_FD_192503 | JGI IMG/M metagenome (GOLD analysis project Ga0265295, IMG submission 192503) | Leachate microbial communities from a municipal landfill in Southern Ontario, Canada - Methane capture system biofilm | ecosystem: Engineered > Solid waste > Landfill > Unclassified ... | reverse complement strand
AAGGCTGTATTCATGTCCAGAACTATCTCTCAGATAAAGCTTTACCCGGGCACCAAAAGCGGGGCTATTGGGATGCTGGGGCGTATCTTTATCGATAGGGATCAGCAGGGTGTTGCCTTTGTGATAAACAGGCTTGATGCACAGAGCTTTATTGTCTGTATCAGTCACATTGCACAGGATCTTAGTGCCGTTTCCACTACCGATCACCAGATCAATGAGGCCGTCACGATTCAGGTCTCCCGCTGCGCAGGACCAGCCATTGTACACTCTGGCACCAGACAGGAAGGTGATATCGGTGAAAGTGCCATCGCCATTGTTGCGATACAGATAGCTGCGGTCGTTTTCATAGACGCTGGTGATATAAAGATCAAGGAAGCCATCGTTATCCGCATCAAAAAAGAGCGGTTCTGCATGCAGCTCGTCATAGCTGATGCCACTCTCAAAAGTGATGTCCGTAAACTGCCAATAGTATAAAGTATCTGCGCCTACCACGCGATGAGTGAGGCCATCATTGCGCAAGAGCATTGTGGTATCTGAGATATCCAAAAAGCGGGGATGGGCCAGATTGGCGATGATCAAATCCAGATCGCCGTCGTTGTCGATATCTCCCCAATCTGCACCGATGCTGTGACCGTAATAGCCATTTTTGTAAATTCCTGCCACGCCATAAAGGGCGGCTACATCGATAAAGAGAGAATCGGCCTGTTTGAAGAGAAAATTGCGGTTGAGGCGATAGTTTGTCACCAGGATTTCCTGTTTCCCATCGTTGTCAAAATCTGCGGGAGCTACTCCGCGTCCGGCCTGGCCAGGTTCAATAGTGTATGCGGGAAAACGGAAGCCTCTTTCCTGGCTTTTGTCACTAAAGAAGCCGCCTTCATTTTCCCAGAAGAAATCTGGGAAACCGCTCTGCTCCTGCCAGATTTCGTAATTTGCCATGTATAAGGAAGGGAAGCCATCTTGCTTAATATCTACCCAAGCAGCACCTTCGGTGGGCATTTGATCATCGATGTCGCCGGCTTTGGCATTTACCCTTACAAAAGAATGATCCTGATTTTGTTTCATGAGGGCATCTCCCACGCCATCTGCATTGTGAGACAGGCTCACAAAATCCAGAAGGCCGTCTTGATTGAAATCTGCCCAGAGGCCGCCATTGCCATGTAAAAATACGGATGTATCCGGGTGGGCTGCGAAATTGAAAGAGCCGTGATTGCGATAGATTTTGCGGCCATTGAAGAGGATATCAAGCTGACCGTCGTTGTCATAATCTGCCAAAGCCACGCGCGTATAGCTCTGATCATCAAAAGAGTGCGTGTCCTCAAAGATGATGCCGTCATAGTCAAATATATCTCGCAGATATTCCAGGGGGCTTTGGTTGATTTTCATTTTTGACAGGATGCTGGTGATCATAGCCAGGGCCTGGGTGTCGTATTGTTTCCGGGGTGCGCCATAGATCAGGCATTGGCCAAAGTCTTTGATCGCCTGTTTCTGATACTCGGGTTTTTGATACAGGGCGTTTAGCTTGCCCCGCCAGAAGTATAATTCAGCCAGTTCACCTTGATTGTTTGAGGCAAAAGAGACTTGTTTGATCATCTCAAAAAGCTGGCGTTGGCGTTTGTTGGGCTTTTTAAACAGGCCGATCAGAGCGTCTTCATCACCATATAAGGGGCTGCCTTTGGCCTTTGGCTTAGAGCGGGAAAGTTCATAATAATAGTGAATTTTCACCTTTTGCAATAGAACCCGGTTGCCCCAAGCCTCTGGGGAATATGAGTCATGCAGCAAGATGGTGATATCAGCCAGATGGGCGGTAGATAGAGCTTTGAGGGCTTTCTTCAGTAGCATTTGATTTGAGCCGGCAGCGGTCTGCTGTCTTCTATTTGAGGGGCTGGACTGAAAAAGTGCTGCAATATAGGCATGAGCGGGGGATTTATCCTTTTGTTCATCGATCGCGCTTTGCATCTGGGCATAGTCCTTAAGTTGGGAAAGATGGTAAAGCTGGTAGTAAAACACAGCCTGGTGCCATTGGGAATGCGGATAGATTTCGTAGAAAGAGGCGATTAGTTCCAGGGCTTCATAGCTGCTGGCCAGAGTGGAGATTTCATCCAAAAGGCCTTTGGCATTGGCTTCGATCACTGCGTTGTATTCGCTAAGACTTTGGATCATATCCATATCCAAATCTTCACTGATCCCACTGTAATAGGCAAAGACCAGTGAATCTACCCGGCTGGGGAAACTGGCGGAAAGCAGGAGAGTTTTGATCTGAAAAGCGGTGGAATCTGGGGTAACAACACTTTGCAGAATGAGCCATTGCAGGGCGTCTTCCAAAGAGCCGGTTTTAAGGGCGAGAAAGTAGTGCAGATCAGCGGCCAGATCCACCTTTTGCGCTCTTTGCGCATATTCGAGTACTGCTCTTTGATCGTCCAGATTTGCAGTATCGGCCAAAAGCATGAACTCAGCCTCATACTTTTGGATCAGCTCAAATTGTTCCCGCTCCAGCAGGAAACGCAGGTCATCAGCATCCACAACCCTGGCTGCAAAAGCACTGTTTGCACTCAGCCAGAGGGTGATAAGGGTAAACAATAATATGGCTTTTTTCATCTTAATCCAAACTCTTGATTAGATTTTCAATCTCTTCTTTAGTAAAAGTATAAGCCTTATTGCAATAATGGCAAACGGGGGAGATGTCTTCCCGCAGGCCTTGCAGCTCGTCTTTGCCCAAAAGCAGGAGGCCACGGGCAAAGCGCGCTTTGCTGCAATCGCAGTGAAACCGGATGGGAGTGCTTTTGCTGATCTGCCAGGATAGGTTTTTCAGCACAAATCTATTCAGAATATCTTCTATAGTTAGTCCCATATCCATCAGATCAGAGACGTTGGGGGTGTTTTTCATATTCTCTTCAATCTGCAGGCTCAGGTCTGTATCTGCCTGAGGCAAGGCTTGGATCAGGATGCCACCCGCGGCGCGGATGCGGGCTCCCTGGTCGATCAAAACGCCCAGATTCACTGCTGTGGGAAGCTGTTCGCTTTGGTGATAGTATTGCGCCAGATCAGTGCCGATCTCGCCATCCAGCAGCTCGATTCTTCCCTGGTAAGGGGCTTTGAGTCCGCTTTGGCGGATTACCGTGAAGGTTCCTTTGCCCAGGCCTTTGCCTACTTGGAAGTTATCCTGATTTTCCGGTAGCCAGAGCTGAGGGACGAAGGCATAGCCCTTCAGCATCCCTTCTTTGTTTGCGATTACTATGCCGCCCTTCAAAGGGCCGTCTGCATCAATGCGGATGGAGATTTCGCTGTGTGGGGCTTTGAGCTCTCCGCTCATCAGTGCTACCGCGGTGATCAGGCGTCCCATCAAGATCGAAGGCAGCGGATACAAATCGTGAATGTCTCTGATATGTTGTACGATCGCAGTGGTTTCACAGGCAAAGAGGCGAAATTGAGCGTCGGCAATGCTGCCGCGCAACAGGCTTCCTTTAGGGCTCATCATCTTGAATCCAATCCGTGCTAATCACGGTTTTAGGGTAATAAACTTGCAGAATATCGGCATATTCAAGGCCGTTTCTGGCCATCCTGAGGGCTCCTACCTGGCACATGCCCACTCCGTGACCGGAGCCGCGACCCTGTATCACTATGGTGGCTGGCGGATAGATGGTGGATTTGCCAGCTTGTCCCGCAAAACAGAAATACGAAGAGGGAAGTCCCTCAAAAGCTTGGCGGATCTTGTATTCTCCGCTTAAGATGACTTCTTTGTCACCCTTGATTTTCAGCTTCAGGATGCGGCCGGAGCGTCCTCGCTCCAGGATCTGAATGCTATTAATCCGGACAAGCCCGAGCTTTTTGGCCAGATTTTTGCGGCTGAGCTGCCTTTCCCAGTGCAGTGTGCCTTGCTCCCAAGTGCTCATGCCCTGGGTCTGGGGTTTGATGTTTAGCCAGCTTGCCGCTCCGGCCTCTGTGGAAAGATCATAATGATTTGCTTCCGGTATGCAGGTGGAGCCGCTCAGATGCGGGATGTAGCTGCCATTCCAGATTGCCACAGAAGAATCAGTTTTGCCGCCGCAACTGCTGTGGTAAGTGGCATCGGCTACACGGCCAATGGTGGTCATGATCTCGGCTGCGGTCTCTACCACGGCCTCTTCGATGGCATCATTGCGCAGGTATTTGCCTTTGTAAACCTGGCAGTGGGTGCCATTGCAGAGATCGTAGCCGTCATTGCTGTGGCGGTTGTACAACAGCAGATTCACGGCATGGGTTCTGGCAGCCACGGCTTGGGCTTTGAGGGCTTCAGTGGGGCTGTAATTGCCTATTTCATTGGGTACTACGCCGGCAATGTATTCTTCCAGGGGAATAATCTGGTTTAATACCAGTTTGTCTTCTACCACCTTAAGCCTGAACTCTCCATCATAACACAGGTCACCTATCCAGAGCTGATCTGAGACGATCTTCAGTGGGCTTTCAAAAAAGTAGCTTTGCCCCAGGGCATCTTTCAAAGACACGGTGGCGTCCACGATGGGGATTAGCTGAATATCCCGGGAGGAGCTGCCCAGGGCTTCGACATACTGCTGGGCACGGGAGATAGTGCTGAAGCTTTCCGGACGATAGTAGATGCTTTGCTGCTTGAGGATTAGATGGTCGTCTTCCCAGGCAAAGTATGCTCTGTGGACAGCGTCATTGGGATCTTCTGTGCGGCCTTCTTCGATCCTGTCGATGATGCCATAGCGGTTTTCCAGCTCTGTGCTGGGCATGGCTATCTCCACTTTCCCTTGCAGATTCTCTTGAAAAAGCTCAGTGACATCGGTGATGATCAGGGAATCTGATTCCAGGCTGAGCTTTAGTCCAGAGGCAAGGTTCACTTCCAGATAAAGAGTTCCATCCCTGAACTCAGCCGCACCAAGCAAGCTGCCGATAAAAAGCAGAATCAGAAGGCTTTTTCGCATCATTGTACGGGAGAGCCAGGAGAGCCCCCATCGGATAAAACCACGTGCAGGCCATCCTCATCATGGGCGGCGAGGATCATGCCATTGGAAACTACCCCCCGGATTTTGCGGGGCTGAAGGTTCACGAGCATGGTTACAGTTTTGCCGATCAGCTCTTCTGCTTTGTAGCTCTGGGCGATGCCCGCTACGAGTTCCCGCTGCTCAAAGCCTAGATCCACCTTCAGATGCAAGAGTTTATCTGTCTTGGGCACGGGCTTTGCTTCCAGAATCCTGGCCAGGCGCAGATCAAGGGCTGAAAACTCTTCAAAGGTGATCTGCTCTTTCACTGGTTCATAGGTCTTTTGGGGTTTGTCATTGGCTTTGGCGTGAAGCTTGTCAAGCTGTTCCTGGATAGCTTCATCCTCGATCTTCTTGAGAAGAGGCTTGAACTCTGATAGCCTAAAGTCTCTCTGTGCATAGGCATCATCCCACTTTAGTAAGTCCGGCAGGGACATCATCTGTCTGAGTGCTTTCATGTGTTTGGGCAAAATGGGGGAGAGGGCTACGGATATGCGTTGCAAGAGGGCAGCACAGACCCACAGGGTTTGTTTCACCTTTTCTTTGTCTGTTTTGACATGCAGCCAGGGCTTTTGTTCCTCAAAAAAGCGATTGCCGGATCTGGCCATCTCCATGATCAATCTGGTACTGCGTTTTACCTGATAGTCTTCGTAGGAGGCAGCGATCTCGGCCATAGTGAGGTCTGCTTGAGTAAGCACCGCTTGGGCAGCTTCATCCAAGCTCACCTGCTCGATGATGGAATCAAAGTTTAAGGCGGCAAAGCTGAAGACCCGGTGTCCCAGATTGCCCAGCACATTATTTAGCTCGCCATTGATTTTAAGCTGAAAATCCTTGAAGTTAAAATCTGCATCCTGACGCTCCGGCGCATTGGCAGCCAGATAGTAACGCAGGTATTCGCCATCAAAATCCTGCACAAATTCATCCACCCAGATCGCCCAATTGCGGCTGGTGGAGATTTTATCGCCTTCCAGATTCATAAATTCATTGGCGGGAATATCATGCGGCAGGCAATAAGGGGTGTTTTGTCCCATCAGCATAGCCGGCCAGATCAAAGCGTGGAAGATGATGTTATCTTTGCCGATGAAGTGAACCATGCGGGTATCAGGATCCAGCCAATAGTCCTTCCAGAGCTCTGGCTTGCCGATCTTTTGGGCCCATTCTATGGTAGATGATATATAGCCGATGGGGGCGTCAAACCACACATAGAGCACCTTCCCTTCTGTATCGGGCAAAGGAACGGGCACTCCCCAACTGAGGTCGCGGGTGATGGAGCGCTCGATGAGGCCTTGCTCCAGCAGATTGAGCATGAAATTGCGCACGTTTTCTTTCCAATAGTCCTTCTGGGCGATCCACTGTGTAAGCTGATCTGTAAAGTGCTCTAATTGGATGAACCAGTGTTTGGTCTCGCGGATCTCTGGTTCATGGCCACAGATCTTGCATTTTGGGCTTTTCAGCAGGGTGGTTTCATAGGTCTGTCCGCATTTGTCGCATTGATCGCCGCGGGCTCCAGGGCTGTCACATTTTGGGCAGATTCCTTCCACATAGCGGTCTGGCAGATAGCGGGCATCATGCTGGCAATAAAACTGTTTGGTGGTTTTAGCTTTGATATGCCCATTGGCAAAAAGATCGGAAAAGAACTGTTGTGCCTGCTCATAATGCTCAGGCCGGGCGGTGCCGGAAAAGTTGTCAAATTCGATGCCGATGCCATCAAAAGCGGCTTTGATGCTATCATGATAATGCTTTACCACTTCGATAGGTTGGATTCCTGCTTTATCAGCAGAGATCGAGATGGGGGTGCCGTGTTCATCTGTGCCGCAGATGTAGATTACGTCTTCGCCTTTGAGGCGCAGGTAACGCACGAAAATATCAGCGGGCAGATAAGCTCCGGCCACATGACCTACATGCAGCTTGCCATTGGCATAGGGCAGAGCACTGGTAACTATATATTTCATTTATTCTCCAATAATTCCTGATGCAGAAGGACAAGTGTTTTTGCCACCTGCCCGGTGGGCAAGATGAGCTCCAAACTGCGTTCACCATGTGAAATGCGCTTGACATCACTAGCCCCGGTAAGCTTGATTATTTTGGCCATAAAGGCAGGGTCGGCCGCCAAGCCAGATCCGATCAGGATCACAAATCCTAAGTCCCGATCCTTGGAGACCATATCATAGCCGGATTCAGCTAAAAGATAATCGATCTCGGGCTCATATTTGGCCTCGATATACAGCTCCAGCACTTTGTCTTGCATAGTAATCTTAAAAATCTCATTTTGCCATTTATTGAGCAGTAGCAGGGCTTTTTCATCACTGGGGATCAGGTAACGTAAAATGTCTTCTTTGTGAGCGATGGCATTTACTTGGAGTTTTTCCATAGCTATATCCTTGGGGCTTTCTTCATTTTTGATCATGGTTCCCGGCGCAAAGGTGAAAGATGATTTGACCTCCACCGGAACTTTGTATTTACTGGCAAATTCCACTGCTCTGGGATGCAAGACTTTGGAGCCATTGTAAGCTAAGGCCAACATATCCAAATAGCCAATTTCTGGCAGCAGTTTCGCCTGAGGCACTATTCTGGGATCGGCACTATAGACCCCGGCTACATCGGTGTAAATCTCACAACGCTCTGCCCCCAGATAGCAGGCCAGGGCTACGGCAGAGGTATCAGAGCCTCCACGTCCCAGGGTGGTGATTTCTTTGCCTGTGCTCACTCCCTGGAATCCAGCCACGATCACGATCTTTTCTTTGGCCAATTCTTCATGGATGCGGAAGGCATTCACTTTCAAGATCTTGGCATTGCCATGATGATCGTCTGTGATGATGCCGCTTTGAGAGCCGGTAAAAGAGATGGAGGGAATCCCTTCTTCCAAAAGCGAAAGTGAGAGTAGCGACATGGAGATGCGTTCTCCGGCGGTGAGTAGCATATCCAATTCCCGGCGGGAGGGGTGTTTAGTGATTTCATAGGCCAGGCTGAAAAGACTATCGGTAGTCTTGGCCATGGCTGAAACCACCAGGACTAATTGGTCTCCCTGGTGATAATCCCTGGCCAGTCTTTTGGCGATAGCAGCAATCTGCGGCACACTGCCCACAGAACTGCCGCCAAACTTCTTTACAATGATCGCCATCTAAGCCTTCATTGCCGCTCGCAGTAGATTTACAAAGAGAGGATGGGGGCGATGGGGACGGGATTTGAATTCAGGGTGAAACTGCACCCCAAGGTAAAAGTCATTAGCAGGATACTCCAGGATTTCCACAAGGAGATTGCCTTCGGATACTCCGCTGAGGCTCAGCCCTGCATCCATCAGGCTTTGCCGGTAGTCATTATTAAACTCATAACGGTGACGGTGTCTTTCACTGATCTCAAGAGTGCCATAGGCCTGATGAGCCAGGCTGCCCTCGCTCAGGATGCATTTGTATGCCCCCAAACGCATAGCGCCACCCACCAGCTTTTGGTAGGGCTGATCGTCCCTGAGGTGAATCACGGGCTGAGCAGTTTCAGCATCAAATTCGGTGCTATGCGCCCGCTCTATTTGGCCGACGTTGCGGGCAAATTCTACCGCCATTACCTGCATGCCCAGGCAGATGCCCAAAAGTGGGATGTTCCTGGTTCTGGCATATTGGGCGATGGCGATCTTACCTTCAATGCCGTGAATGCCAAAACCTCCGGGGATGAGGAGGCAATCGCTACCGGAAAGCTCTTTGTCCAGGCCAGCGCTGTCGAACATCCGCTCCGAATCCACCCAGGTGATGATGATCTTGGTCTTCAGCTGGGCGGCGGCATGATACAGTGCTTCCACGATGCTTTTATAGGCATCCTGATGACGCACGTATTTTCCGCACACTGCTATTTTTACGGTGCCTTCGCTATGCTCCCGATTGTCCAGAAATTCCTGCCAGTGGGAGAGATTGATGGGGTGGTGATCCATATTGAAATGCCGGCAGATGATCTCAGGCAGATTGGCCTTTTGGTAGTTCATGGGGATTTCGTAAACGCATTTGACGTCGATCGCATTGATCACGCACTCTTTGCGCACGTTGGTGAATAGCGAGATCTTAGAATAGATTTCATCGCCAAATTGCTTTTCACTGCGGCAAAGCAGGATGTCTGGCTGAATCCCGATCTCTCGCAATTTGTAAGTGCTATGCTGAGAAGGCTTGGTTTTCAGCTCACCCGCAGACTTGATATAGGGCACATAAGTAAGCAGGATGTTCAAGGTGTTTTCATTGCCCAGATCGAGGTGCAATTGGCGGATAGCCTCCAAAAAAGGCAGGCCTTCAATATCGCCCACAGTGCCGCCGATCTCGGAGACTACAAAATCATTGCCTTCGGCCTGAGCCGTGATGCGGCGCTTGATTTCATCCGTAACATGGGGAATTACCTGGACAGTTTTGCCCAGGTAAATTCCCTTTCTTTCATTTGTAAGCACGCTTTCATAGACTTGGCCTGCGCTGCTACTGCTTCCGCGGCTGAGGGCCTGATCTACAAAGCGTTCATAATGTCCCAAGTCAAGATCGGTCTCGGCTCCATCATCGGTGACAAAAACCTCTCCATGCTGGAAGGGGCTCATGGTCCCGGGATCCACATTCAGGTAGGGATCAAATTTCTGCAATACTACCTTGTAGCCCATGGATTTTAGCAGCAGCCCTATTGAGGCTGTGGCTATCCCCTTGCCCAAAGAGGATATCACCCCACCCATTACGAAGATGTATTTTGCCACTTATCTTACTCCTTTAGATCATTGATTTGCATTCGCCCAAGGATTCCTTGATGGCGTTAACGCTGTAGGCCAGATCTTCATCTGTATGTCTGTAGCAGATATAGCCATGATGATAGGGCTGCAGGAAGACCTTGCGGCGGATGAGCTCGGTATAAAACTTTACTCTCATATCTTTATACAGGCCTTTATCGTCCTTGAGAAAGGTGATAAAGGGCATCCAGGGCCCACCACTAAATTCCACTGGCAATCCGGAATCATCAATCACCTTTTGCACGTCAGCGGCAAATTTGTTGCCTTTGGCGGTGATCACTTCCAGGACCTTGTCTCTTTGCAAGATCTCGATAGTCTTAAGTGCTGCTACGATGCTATCGCTATTCGGGAAAAAGGTGGAGGAGAGGAAGACTTCTTTGGTCAAAACCTGCATGAATTCCTTTTTGCCTACCAAGGCGGCTACGGCATAACCGTTGGCCATGGCTTTTCCCACTGTGGTGAGGTCCGGAGTGACTCCGAAATATTCTTGGGCACCACCGAGAGCTACTCTGAATCCAGTGCGGATCTCATCAAAAATGAGCACGCAATGATATTTGTCCGCCAGCTCACGCACAGCCTCAAGATATCCTGGTTTCGGCATTTCCACGGGCGCTCCCAGAGGGTGACCTACGGGGGTGATGATGATGGCTGCCATATCGTCTTTATTCGCTTTCAGGATGGCTTCCAGACTGTCAATATCGTTGTAATGGAATTCCAGGACGTCTTCATAGAGCTTTTCCGGAACTCCACCCTTTACTTCCACGCACCAGTCGTGCCAGCCGTGGTAACCGCAGCGGGCGATCTTGGTCTTGCCAGTATAGGCGCGGGCTACGCGAATAGCGATAGTGGTGGCGTCGGAGCCGGTTTTGACCATAGCTACCATCTCGCAAGAGGGGATTATCTCTTTGAGTTTGAGCACCAGGTCATTCTGTATCGGCTGGGTCAGCGAGAAGCAAAAGCCTTTCTCACTTACCTGTTTATATACTGCTTTGTCGATTTCTTCTTCGCGGTAACCGATGATGATCGGCCCATAAGCGCAGAGATAGTCTATATATTCGTTGCCATCGACATCGGTGATGCGCCCACCCTTGCCGTTTTCAAAATAAATCGGGTATTCGCCCTGCACAAAGTTGTAAGGACGACGGATGCCGGCCACTGCACCAGGAACTGTTTTTAATGCTTCCTCATACATTGCCATGCTTTTATCGAGTTTGAGTTTTGTTGACATGTCTATTTCATCTCCCATAAAGTTGCGATTCCCATTCCTCCGCCGATGCACAGAGAGGCCAAGCCTTTCTTATTTCCACGGCGTTTCATTTCATGTAAAAGTGTAACAATGATGCGGGCTCCGCTGGCACCGATGGGATGTCCCAGCGCGATGGCTCCACCATTGACGTTTACGATATCGAGGTTGAGTTTCCCCAGGCCCTCTTCTTCCAGACCTTTGAATACTGAAAGTGACTGGGCGGCAAAGGCTTCGTTCAGCTCTGCCAATTCCACATCACCCAGCGACCAACCGCTCTTTTTCAGCACTTTCTTAATCGCAGGCACGGGGCCAAAGCCCATGATGGCAGGATCCACACCAGCTGAGGCGCTCTGCACAAACCAGGCCAGAGGAGTGAGCCCCAGCTCTTTGGCTTTGTCTTCACTCATGATGAGCAGCAAAGCGGCACTGTCATTGATTCCGCTGCTGCTGGCAGCCGTGACTGTTCCATCTTTTTTGAAAGCAGGGCGTAATTTGGCCAGACCTTCTACGGTCACACCGGCGCGGGGCATTTCGTCTGTATCGATTATCACCGGATCGCCTTTGCGTTGAGGGATGGCTATAGGCACGATCTCGTCTTTAAAACGGCCACTTTTTTGAGCGGCTTCAGTTTTATTTTGAGACTTCGCGGAAAACTCATCCTGCTGCTGCCTGGTCAAATGATACTTTTCAGCCAGGTTCTCGGCCGTCATGCCCATGTGATAGTCGTTGAAGATGTCGGACAAACCGTCGCGGATCATCAAGTCCACCATGGTTTTATCTCCCATGCGGGCGCCCCAGCGAGCGTCTTTGAGAATGTAGGGGATCTGGCTCATGTTCTCAGTGCCACCAGCGACCACGATTTCTGCCTCTTCACAAGCGATCATCATGGCAGCCAAAGCAATAGCCTTCATGCCGCTGCCGCAAACTTTGTTCACGGTATAAGCTGGCACATAATCCGGGATTCCGGCATGGATGCTGATCTGACGGGCTACATTTTGCCCAAGGCCAGCTCCACAGACATTGCCGACGATCACTTCGTCGATGGTTTCCGGTTTGACGCCGGTTTCAGCAAAGATTGCTTGCAAGGTATGCACCCCAAGCTGGATTGCGGATACGTCTTTAAAGACTCCGCCAAAATTTCCGATAGGGCTGCGTTTTGCGCATACTACTACTGGTTGTTTCATCTTTCCTCCAGATTTTCTATGTTTTTTTCTTTTGTATTCCATATAAACAAAGGGGGTATTTTAGTCAATGGCAAAGTTGGAGTTTGGGGTTTTAGCGTTTTATCGTTTTGAGGTTTTACCGTTTCCAGGCAAACCTGCCATCACTAACTCTGCTTCTCCACTCAAGGTGATATTCTGTTCTTCATGAGGGATGATAATGCTATCGGCTTTGTTTAGCATCAGGCTTTGCATTCCAGACTTGAGCTTTGCTCTTCCTTGCAGGCCGAGCAGGATTTTGGGGCCTGGTATGCAAGGAAGCTGCATCTGCCCTTGAAGCTTAATCCGGTAAAGCGCAAAGTCTGGCACGGGGGTATGATATTCGGTAAGCTGGTTTATTATGAGCTGTGGGGCAATTATTTGCGGTAAATATGGCTCCATACTCATGACCTTCAGCAGTTCACGGGTATCGATATGTTTGGGAGTGAGTCCGGCGCGCAGCACATTGTCACTACAGGCCATGATTTCGATGCCGGCACCCCTTAGGTAGGCGTGCACTATTCCCGCCTGAAGGCTGATGGCTTGATAAGGTTTGAGCAGGATGAGATTCATCAAGAGGGGAGAGATTACACTGTTGTCATTGGGATAGAGCTTGCTAAGCTCTTGCATCCAGATGATTTCCTGAGCCCATTTGCCTTCAGTGGGAAGCTGCAAAAGGATTGCATTCAGCTTGGTCAGAGGCGGACGGGTGATGATCTCTTTATACAATAAGGTAAAACTGGCGGAATTGAGTTCTTTAGCAAAGCGCGGAAAGCTCTGGAAAAGCCCAGAGATTCCACAGTCCTGAAAAGCTTCTATGATCTGGGCATAGCTCCGGAAGCCACAGAGGGCATGAAAATCCGTTAAAGCCATGATCAGCTCCGGTTTATGATTGTCATCCCGATAGTTGCGGATAGGATCGCTAAGCGGCAGTCCCTGCTCGTTTTCACGGGCAAAGCCTATTTCAGCCTGGCTCTTGGAAGGATGCACCTGGATGGATAGGGCCTGATCCGCAGCGAGAATCTTCATTAAGTATGGTAGCTCATGCTGCTGTGCGCCAAGCCAATATGCCGGTTCAGCACTGATGATTTCATTTAGCCTGCGCCCCTCAATCAGAGAGGGAGCTTTGGGGTGGGCACCATACCAGGCCTCTGCCAGAGGTCCGGATTCAGCGAGATGTAAAAAGGATTGGATAAAGCTGTGTGAGCCCCAGAGATAGGGCTGCAGGGCTGCTTTGAGGTATTTCATCAGAACTCCTTAGAACTGGAAGTAGATAAAGGGTTGCAAGTCTGCACTTTTGGCTTGGTACAGGATCCAGATCACCAGAGCCAGAGCCAGGGATTTGATCGGCCAGGGCATTTTGCCCAAGAATCTCTCATAGGCCTGCTGCCAGGAATCAGGTTGCCAATGTGCCAGAAAACCGATGACAATAAGATACGCGATAATCTGGTATTCGTTGAACCAGTGTTTGAACAAAGCCGCATTAAAGGCTGTAAAGATGCGGTTTATCATCAGCCAGGCATCGGCAAAAGTGCGGCTACGGAAAAAGATCCAGGCAAAACAGACAAAATGGAAGGTGAGGATGATCCCGATCACCTTCATTAGCTTGGTGTGGGCTATCTTCAGGCTCAGCCAGGCTTTGTCAAAGATCAAAGCCACTCCATGCAAGCCACCCCAAAAGACGAAATTCCAGCTCGCACCATGCCAGAGTCCGCCCAGGAGCATAGTGATCCCCAGATTCAGATACTGCCGGCTCTTGCCTTTGCGATTTCCACCCAGAGGGATGTAAATATAGTCCCTCAGCCAGGTGGAAAGCGAGATATGCCAGCGGCGCCAGAAATCCGTAACGCTATAGGCCCGATAAGGGCTGAGGAAGTTGATGGGCAGGGTAAAGCCCATTAAGGCAGCCAGACCTATGGCGATATCGGAGTAGCCGCTGAAATCACAGTAAATCTGCAAAGCGTAGGCATAGACTCCGAGCAAATTTTCCATCCCGGAAAACAGGGCTGGATTCTCAAAGATGCGATCCACGAAATTGACTGACAGGTAATCTGCAATCACCCCTTTCTTGAGTAAACCGGCAAAGATCAAGACCAGGGCCCGGGCGATGGTATCTTCATCCAAATCAAGCTTCTTGTGGATCTGCGGGATGAAGTAAGAGGCTCTTACGATGGGGCCTGCCACCAATTGCGGGAAGAAGGAGACGAAGAAGGCAAAATCCTTGAAACTGTGGATGGGCTCCAGCTTTTTATAGTAAATATCCAGAGTGTAGCTCCAGGTCTGGAAGGTGAAAAAGCTGATGCCAACCGGTAAAAAGATGTCCATCATGGGGATGGTGCCACCGAAGAGCTGATTGATGGTGCCGAGGATGAAATTAGTGTACTTGAAATAGCCCAGAGTGCCCAGATTCCAGAGCAGGCTAAGGCCCAGCCAGGCGCGCCGGCCCTTCATGCCTTCCGTGCGATGGATAGCCGCTCCCAGAGCAAAATTGACCAAAGCTGTGATCAATAAGAGTAGAACGAAGCTGCCGCTGGTTTTGAAATAAAAGTAAAGCGAGACGGCCAGTAGATACCAGACCCTAATGCGGGTGTGATTGACCACCAGCGGGTAGATCAAGAGCACCAGGATAAAGAAAAAGAGGAAGAAAGTGCTATTGAACAGCAGAGGATTCATCTGATCGTAATTTAGCGACTCAAGAATGCTCTGCCAGAGATAGTTCATCTGGTATCCCCGCTTTCGCTATAAACTTTGTAACCCTTGATCAGGCTTTGATAAAAGAGATGTCCCTGCAACATGTATCCCTTTGGAGTGTAGTGCAGAAGGTCACGCGCTGCCATCTTGTACTGACGCCAGGAATTAATGCTGCCAGAGCCGCCCATCACAGCTCTGAGCTCCCACCAGGCCAGATCGTGCTCAGTAGCATACTCGCGGATATTGGCTTCGATGCTGCTGATAGCGGGGTTTGACTTGCCATTCTTATACGAATCAGGCGGCAGGGTAAAGAGCAGGGCCGCTTCAGAATTGGCGTTTATCAGATTCTGCATAAAGAGCCTTAGATTAGCTTTCATTACCTCATCACGGTAGCGTCCCTGAGCGTCGTTTGTGCCCAGGGAAATTATGATCAGATCCGGCTTCAGGATACCGATCTGCTGGAAAAACTGCTCTTCTTTTGCCAAAGTGTAAAAGCCGGCCCCGTTTATACCCATACTGTGGTATAGCAGGCCATTTTCCTCCCGCTCCAGACTAAAGCCGTAGAGCTGCTTCATGCTGCCGGGGAGCTTTACTTCCGCTTCAGCTCCGCGCTGGGCAAGCTTGAGCAGGTGGCTGCTGCCAGCAGGATCGTTATTATGGGAAATCATCTGCAAGCCGGAATCATCGCTGAATCTCGCCTCGCTATCGGCAAAGACCCTGATTTTATCGAATTTACTATCAATTTGGAAGAAGGAATTTGTCTTGATCCTCAGTGTGGCTGGCCTGGCGATTTCCAGAGTGTATCCGCTGAGGCTGGGTGGTTTGGATATTCTACTAAAGCGGCTGTTAGAAGAAATCTGATAATCATCCGGCTGGTTCGTTTTTGCCAGCTTATGCGGGAAGATCAGTCCCCGGCCGGCATTGCCAAAATACTTTTGCAGTGCGCTACGGGCAGTTCCGCTAAAGAACCCGCTCTGGATATGCGAATCTCCGATCTGGTATATTACCACTTGCTTACGCTTTCCAGCCCTCAGTTCCAGGAGTTTGCGGTAAAAATCCGTGAGGGCAGGACTTTCGTTAGAAAGGTGATTGTGCTCAGGATGGATAAAGCTATATTCTTTGATATAGCTATCGCTATCCAGCAGGAGGTAGTAGCTTTGAATGAATTCCTCCAGGGTGTCCAGGTCTTCGGGATATTCGTCTTCGGTAAAAAGCAGGGCTTGCTGCCGCTCAGATTTGCTAAGAGCCAAAAGCAAAACCAGACTGACCAGCAGCAGCAGGATCATAAGAAACCGGTGGCGGCTCACGACTCTCCTTTGAAGAATTTGAGCAGCAATTCAGCCACATAATCCGCTCCCCGCCTGGTGAAGTGCGTATAATCTTTTCCGGCCAGGGGAGGATTTTGGTTCACCAGCCCCAGCATGGAATTGTAGCCTCCCATCGCTTCATAGAGGTTCCAAAAGGCGCAGCCGGTCTCCTGGGCAAATTCGCTTTGGGTCTTAACCAGGATGGGGATATCCGGTGAGGTTTTGTATATGGTGCCGTCTTTGATGCTGTGATCATGGGCACTGATGATCAAAATCGGCACCTTAGGCATGGCAGCCTGGATATGCTCTATGGTGCGGATCATGGCACGTTTATAGTTCTGATAACTGGTATTCTTGGGGCTGGAGACGTTTTCTCCATATTGCAAGATTACCAGATCGTAGCCCAAGCTCTGGTGAAAATCCCGCAAAACATCAGCATGGATGCGCTGAAAATACATGCCGGAATAGCCGCGGATGGGGAAATTGTCCACATAAAGGCCGCGATCTTCATCAAAGGACAGACCATACAGATGCAGAGGATCATTTTTGGAAAAGGTCAGACGGATGCGCTTGACCTGCTGATTAAGACTCAAATCCAATACTTGCAGGGAGTTTCCAGCTCTGAGCTGTCTGCTGATAACCGGCGCAGAATCGTAGGATACACGCACAAAAGAGCTGTCTGAAGCGTGGCTGTAATATAGTTTGATGCCATCAAAATACGCAGCTCCACCAGCGATGTCCACAGCCCGGTATTCCACCCAGGGGTCTTCATCCACATAGAATCTGGTAAGCTTGCTCACTTTCAATGTATCTGGAGCACTGGCCAAACTATCGGCCGCAAACAGGCTATCCGGGCTCTCAATATTATCCGAGCTATCTGTCTCGATCTTTCTCTGCTCCAGATAGTAGGGCCGGGGGATGAAGGTATAGCCTGTGATGCCCAGGGAAATGTCGTTTTTGCTGCGGGTCATAAAGGAGACGGTTTCCCAATTGCGGGAGAACTCGTGACGGATGGTCTGCCGAAAACCGGAAACGATGGAGGTAATGGGCATCATGCCTACTCCCAGACCTCCGTAAATATCCTGCAAGGTAGATCTTAGCGGCCCGGTGATGAGGTCTCCCTCAATGATGGAATCCCCGAAATAAGCGATCCTCAGTTTCCTGATGGAATAGCCTGAAGTCCCTTCGATAAAGGCTGTTTTCCCTTCCCGGGCTTTCATCGCACCCAATTTGTCCAAAAAAGGACGCAGAGGGCTGGGAGTATTGATGATCTTCTTTTGTACTACTGCAATAGTATCCGGCTCTTCAACCGAAGGCCTTAGTGCGGAAAACCAGGGCATTTTGCGAATGGTGAAGACATCGTTGTTCCAAATTGGCAAAACCCAGGCCACCAGGCCGGTGAGTATTGCCGCCAAAGCGATGATCAATAAAGGCTTTAAAAAGTCTTTGTTCATGGTGCCTAAGGCTTTATCTCACATTCTTTCGGTCTAAAAGCCTACAAAGCTGCTTTGATGCGCTTGATCAGAGAAGCTGCATCCATCTGATAGGCTTCGTATAGTTCCTCGGAAGTTCCGGATACAGGATAAGCTTCGACCCCGATGCGGGTGAGCCTGCTCCGATGCTTCACATCCAGGAGAGCCTCTGCAAGGCTTGATCCGAGCCCGCCATGGATGCTGTGATCTTCTATGCTGATGATAGGCCCGCGCTTGGCTGCCTCTGCGATCATTTTGCTCTCAAGGGCAAGAGGGCAAGAGACATAGACCAGCTCAAGGGAAGTGCCTTCTGTACGCAGAGCATCGACAGCCTCTACAGCTCTGCCTGCGGGGGTTCCACACACGAACACAGTTGCTTTTTTCCCGGTGCGCAGCACATCCGCCTTGCCATATTCAAAGCAATAATCCTGATCAAAGAAAAGCTCATTATCAGTATCCTTGATGATCGGAACTTTGGAGCGTCCCATAGCGACAAAATAGTTACCGGGTTTATCAATCAACCAGCGTATGATACGATCAGTCTGATTCGCATCTGCCGGACAGATGATCCTGGTATCAAAGAGATTACGCACCAGAGAAATATAGTCTATACATTGGTGAGTCTTGCCATCTTCGCCTACATCTATGCCCACGTGGGTAAGCACGGTCTTGAGATTGGCGCGATTGATATCGTTCAGCCTTTGCATATTATAGGTTTCATCTATGCCAAAGACTCCAAAACCGGCCCAGAAACATTGAATCCCTGTGGTAGAAATGGCTCCGCTCATTACAGCAGCGTGGTGTTCCATGATTCCGCTCTGCAAAAACTGCTCCGGGAATTCATCCTGGAAAGCGGTGGTTTTCACGCTGCTGGCCAGATCGCAATCCACCACCACAATGGGGACGCTGCTCTCGCGATTGATCTTGGCCAGATCCACAATAGCGTTTCCCCAGGCACTGCGACAATCACTTTCAGAGCTATATAATATAGGTTTTCCCTGTTTCAGATCGAAGTTAGGCTGATTTTCTTTAGGATGCTGATCCTTATTGGCTTTAAAAGCTGCCCGCATTTTCTGATACTTAGGCAGTTCGGAAGGCATGTCCAGCTCTTTCAAAGCTTCTTCACATTGCTCGATTGATAGGGTGGAACCGTGGTATTTGGCTTTATCTTCCATGAAACTCACCCCTTTGCCCATAGTGGTGTGAGCCAGGATCATTACAGGTTTCTCTGCGGATTGTACTTCCTGTAGAGTATCCAGAATCTGAGGGATATCATGACCACTTACTTCCATTACCTGCCAGCCGTCTGATTCCCAATTCTGACGGATGCTTTGGGGCATTACATCGTGAATGGAGCCGGAGATCTGCAATTGGTTATAATCAATAATTGCTGTGAGATTAGTCAGCTTAAATTTGCTGGCAAAGCGGCGGGCTTCGGAAATCTGTCCTTTTTGCTGTTCGCCATCGCCCATAATCACATAACTTTGGTAGTCCAGGCCTCTGATTTTGGCTGAAATGGCAAAGCCTGTGGCCGCAGAGAGCCCCTGCCCCAGATTTCCACTGCTCCACTCTACCCCCGGCACTTCCCGATCCACATGGCCATCAAAGATACTGCCATATTTGCGGAATAGCGCAATAGCCTCATCCAAAGGGAAATAGCCCATGATCCCCAAACTGCTGTAAGCTGCAGGGGAAATATGACCGATGGAATACACCATACGGTCTCGCTCTGCCCACTGGGGATTCTTGGGATCATGGCGCATGGTATTGTATATGGATAAGATCATGTCTATGCTGGACATAGATCCACCCGGGTGGCCGCTGCCAGATAGGGTGGTCATCTGCAAAATCGCCTGTCTGGCGGTCTTTGCCTGCTGAGTGATTAGGGGAATTAGCTCTGTTTTTGTCACTTTATTTACCTCAAGTATCATAATTATCAATCTCGTGCCGCTTTATCTTTAAGCAAGACAATCAGCACATAAAGTCAGCCTAAAAATATGCCATATAGGTCAAGGGAAAAATG
>Ga0265295_1004191_pt1 | contig 19668 bp, 21 predicted proteins | sample Munlansysbiofilm_FD_192503 | JGI IMG/M metagenome (GOLD analysis project Ga0265295, IMG submission 192503) | Leachate microbial communities from a municipal landfill in Southern Ontario, Canada - Methane capture system biofilm | ecosystem: Engineered > Solid waste > Landfill > Unclassified ... | reverse complement strand
AAATAAACAACGTTATTTTTTCACGGAGATTACGTTTTTGCATTTACCTAAAAGACCTCTGGTTTCATGACCTTTAATAATTTCTTATACATCATCTTATTTCGTTTATCGACATAGACTAAAGCATATTGTTCCTTCTTAATATCTAAAAATCTAAATATACTATTCATTCCTTCATAAATAATACTATCATCTAAATCATCCTTAGGGACAACACAAACCAAATGAGCAAAATAATCTATATTTACATCTTTTCTAACAATGAATACTTCTTTTGCAAATCCTAACCCTCTAACAAACTCATTAATTTCTTTAATAAGGCTTTCATCCAAAGACGGTTTACTTAGCTTTGTATTATGAATAATCTCACCAAGATTATCAAAAGTCTCAGCATTGTTTTTTACCTTATCAATATAGACCTTTTTAAAATCTTCATATTCATCCGCTAAACCCATCTTTAAAAAGAAATTGCCTACCTCTTCTAAGGAATTAACAAAGTTCTGATTTAGTTTCGCTGCTGTTTCTAAGTGATAAACTCCTTGTTTATCATAATAATACAATAAATAAATGTATCCTACTCCATTATGAGCTTGAGCAGAATCATCGTTCTTTGCTAATACTTCCTTAAAGATTGAAAATGCTTTTTCCATCTTACCAATTTGGTAATATGCATAAGCATAATTTAAAACATCCAGTTCATCTTCTTTAGGTTCTGCTTCAAATGCTTCAATAATCTTTATTTGACTTACATAATTATCATTATGAATGTCTTGATATGCCTTTTCCTCATCCTCATTGTTTTCATTAAGTTTATTAACAATCATATTAACTTCATTACTATCATACGTTTTGTTATCAAAGACGACATCTAAAGTATTAACGTTAAACTTGTTCATCCGTTCTCTGATAAGGGGATGAGTTGCTGATTTAGGTTTAATCTCATGTTTTACGATATATTCATAAATCTCTTTTCGATTTGGAAATTTACTAATAAAATCTAAAGCAACATCGCGATAGAAACTATCACTCAATGTTTCACTTATCGGAACAAAGATTTCATTACCAATTTCTGCTAAATACAAATCAAGATATCTTAACTTAAGTCCGGCACTAATATATGAATTACTAATTCCTTGTTCCTTAACAATATCATCAGCGCGATTTTCAATTGTGATACTTAATATTTGATCATAAAAGTCAAGCACATATTCAATATAAGATGCTACGCCCGTAAATAGGATTTTTGCAAAAGAGAATATTTCAATATCTGATTCATTACCATGCATTTTACTAGTAAGGCTCTTTTGATAAAACTTCTTATATGAATCACGATAAATAACGTGAGCTACTTCATGGTAAAGAATAGCTTCTAATTCATCTTTACTATATAGTTGAAGCACTAGAATACTCATTGATATATGATGAGCCCGTTTATAATACGTTACTGTAAAATCAACTATATTTGAAACATATAAATAAATATCTTCTTTGACGTTAAGTCTACTTTTGATATTTCCAATTATTTCATAAGCGATGGGAAATTTTTCATTCGGTAAGAACAATCCAAAATTTGGTTGTTCTCCACGTTTGAAAATATTATCCAATAAGGAAATAATTGTATAAAGAGCAATGAGCATGTAAATGATACTTGGTTTTTCACCGGCACGAACTAAAGCAAAATGAATTGGCATAATACTTAAAACGATAAGTCCGACAAGCGTATAGTAAATAACTCCAAACAAATAGATTGCTTTCGATCTTCTAACAATCTTTTTATAATCACTTTGAAGTTTGTCTTGTTTTTGATTGCGTTTTTCGATAACTTTATCAAGATTACTTATCTTAAATATTTTACGCATAACAAAGTAAAAAATAGCCGACATAGCCACAAATCCTAGAATTACGAAGATATTAATCGAAAGTAGCATCCATAACGTTTCAACATCAATTGGTTTAAACAATAGACTAAGTGCGTACCCAACCACAAGCGATATTAACATGTATCCAATCATTCTTAAAACATTTTTCATACCTATTTACTCCTATTCTTTATAAAGTCTCAATAGTTTTATTTATAGTTTGTTACATTATCCTTCATAATTTTTCTAACATCATCGACACTGCCAGAAACCATACTACTTTTTCTAACAATATACATTTGTACCTTCGAAATATAAATTAAAAAGTAACCATCAATTTCCTTAACTTTAAAAACATCACTATATTTTAAAAGACTTGAACCGATAATTTTATTATCTTTTTCAAACTCTATTTTGATATTATCATCCATGAAACAATAGTATTGATAACTATTTTCACTTAATTGTTTATTGCCTTTTGTGATATTCTTTAAAAGCATCTTTTCATATTTGAAGAAAAAGACAAGAAACACAATTATCCCACCTAAAATAAAACCAATTCCAATTTCTAATTCACTTTTTAATTTAAATATTCCGGCCACGATAAAAGCAAGCGCTAAAATCCCTACTGTTATTAAAACCATTTTCACAGCCGGTTTATTAGCAACCTTTTGAACTTCAAGATCATACTTAGTTTTATTTTCAATCATCTTAAACTTCCTCCTTAAATCTTTCATCAAACTTTTTATTTCTAATCATTGCTATTTCATACTTATAAGGTGGTTTATCGTCAATATAAGGTGTTTCTAATATTTTTGGTATATTAACAAACCTTTCGTCATAGATAACCTTTAAAAGGGCATCAAAGCCAATATTACCAAAACCAATGTTTTCATGGCGGTCTTTAGCCGCCCCTAAAACATTTTTACTATCATTAACATGAACAACACTAATATACTTTAATCCAACAATCTTATCAAAATCATTTAAGACTTCATCTAATTTATTCTTAATATCATAACCAGCATCATGGACATGGCAGGTGTCAAAACAAACAGATACTCTTGTCTTATCATTAACTAAACTAATAATCTTCGCAATCTCTTCAAAGGTTTTTCCCACTTCATTACCTTTACCAGCCATTGTCTCTAAAGCAATCTTAACATCCATTCCTTTAGTATTATCAATAACCTTATTTACTCCTTCTGCAATCCATTTAATCGCGTCTTCGCGATTTCCTCCAACTGCACTACCAGGATGTAAGACCATTTGTTTAACATGCATTGCATATGTTCTTTCAATTTCTTTCGTTAAAAAACTGACTGCAAATGCTCTTTTTTCAGGATCAGGATTTGCAAGATTCACGATATAAGGGGCATGAACAACAACGTTATCAAAACTTAAGTTGTTTTCTTCCATTAAAGAAGTTGCTTCTGCGATCTTTAAATCATTTAAACTCTTACGAATCGTGTTTTGGGGGGCACCAGTATAAACCATAAATGCTGTTGATCCATATGAAATAGCTTCTAAGACCGAACCAGCATACATTAAATCCCCTTTCATTCCAACATGACTACCGATTTTTAGCATAATTTTTACTCCTTACTTCTTTTTTTACCTTACTTATCTTTTCCCTATTTTTCTTACGATAATTAGGTTTAACTTTTTTTGGTTTCGGAATTTTCTTGATCTTTTCCATTTCCTCATCACTGACAATATTACTTTTTTCCTTTTTGTCGGTGACCATTAAACCTTTTTCAAATTTATATTCAATAAACTTATTTCCTAACTCTTCAAGTTTTCTAACCTTGTTACGATCATTATTATTAACAATCGTTATTACAATCCCATCTTTTTCCATTCGTCCGGTTCTACCACTTCGATGTCTAAAGAATTCTAAATCGCGTGGGAGATCATAATTAATAACATGTGAACAATCAAAATCTAAGCCTCTTGATGCTAGATCACTAGCAACAATATATTGATATTTCAAATCATGAATATCTTTAATCATATTCTTTCTTTGATGTTGATTTAACTTCGCTGATAATAAACCAACCTTTAATCCTTGATCACTTAATAAGTTATAAACTGCATCTTGATTATCTTTTTTACTAACAAAGACAATTGCCAAATATGGATTAAGACTATTAACAACCTTTAAGAAGATATCATCGCGATTATCTAAACCACTTTTGATTAGGCGTTGCTCAATCTTTAATTCATGTTCATTACTGGTATCAATTAAATCATAGGCTCCAAAATACTTCTTAATGAATGTATACATACTTTCATTAATGGTAGCTGAAAAAAGTAAATACTTAGCATTATTAATTCTATTTATTATATTATCAATCTGACTTAAGAACGCTTCATCAAACATCATATCAGCTTCATCTAAAATAAAGTATTTTGTCGATCCAATATTTAAACCATGATTACTAAAATCGATAACTTTATCTGGAGTAGCAATAACAATATGCGGTTGATACTTTTCTAACCAAGCATATTCCCTTTTTTTATCGACTTTCGAATCATAGACTTTTAATTTTACTTTTTCATCCAATAATGGTTCAATCATTAATTTAACTTGATTAACAAGCTCATTTGTTGGGACAACGATTATTGCTTGTAACTTCATTACATCAAAAGTAATTTCCCCGACTAGTGGTATTAAATATGCATGGGTTTTACCCGTTCCTGTTGGTGCGACACCAACTAAATGCTTTTTATTGTTAAACTTGTTGAACGTTGCTATTTGGATTGGCGTTAACTTACGAAACGCCATTTTTTCGATTAAATCTTGATATTGCATTATACCACCACCTTCTTTTATTATAACACGCTTTACTCTTCTAATAAGCGCTGATAAGTAAAAAGATTATAATCTTCTTTATACTCATCTTTAATAATTAAATTCGAAACACCAGCCCCAATTAACCGTAATGCTTCATCATGATAATTATCATAAAACAATTCTTCCACGAGATTTTCTAAAACAAGAAAATCATCGGTATAATCATTTAACGTCTTACTACGGGTAATCGTTTCAAAATCACTATTTCTTAATTTGATTGTTACTGTCTTTGCTAACATGTTATCGCGTTTCAAGCGTTTATGAACATAATCAAACAACTGCTTTAACTCTGTTAGTAATACATCAATACTATCAACATTGTAATTCAATGTTGTTTCATTACTAATTGACTTAGGTATATCATACTTAGATGGGTCAATAATATCCGTACTATATCCTAAAATATGTTTAATAAAACTTTCATAGGACTCTGGTTTTATCACTTCAATTATCTTTTCATAGTTTTCCGTCTTCGTAAAGTCTCCAATTGTTAGTATTCCTCTTTTTTGTAACCGAGGATACGTTTTAACTCCCATTCCAAATAAATCTTTAATTGATAACGGAAAAATCTTTTTAACAACATCTCTTCTTCTTACAACTGTTATTCCTAACGGTTTCTTAATATCTGATGCCATTTTTGCTAAAAACAAGGTTGGGGCAATCCCAATTGAAACTGGTAACTTATATTCATTTTTTAGTCTCGTTTGAATTTCTTTGGCTATTTCTAAAGGATGACGCTCTTTTGATAATTCGGTAATATCAATATACCCTTCATCAATTGATCCTTTTAACAATTTTGTACTGTAATTACTTAAAAAGTCAAAAAAGATGTTCGAATATTTATGATATTCCTTGAAATCTAAAGGAACAATCAAAAGTTTGGGAAAAATCCGTATTGCTTCACTAACAGCCATTCCTGATCTTATTCCAATCCTTCTTGCCCGATATGAAGCAGAGGAAATAACCCCTCTTCCACTCATTGGCGAACCGCCAACAACAAAAACCTTATTTTTTAAATAAGGCTCATTAATCATCGCCACTGAGGCGAAAAAGGCATTCATATCGATGTGAAATATTACTTTAACTTCTTTTTTCATAATTATATCCTTTAATTTTCGTAACTTTTATGTTAAAATATCTATTGATTACAAACTTGAGGTGATTTTAATGTCAAAGACTGATAAAAAGAAAAATAATAAGCTAGTTAAGAAACAACCAGAAGAACGCGATTATAAAAATCCAATGGAATCAACATGGGGAAAAATATTAATATGGATATTAGTATTTGGCATGTTGGGGATTGTTGTTATCGGTTCAATATGGGCAATTATTGAAGCTCTAATCAATTAGTTTTACAAAAGTGAAAAAGGCGTTTGCCTTTTTTTTCTGGGGTGTGTAGATAATAGTTGATATTTATCTGTTTTCCAGAATTTCTGTAATACCTTTGTCTTTCATAAAATCATCAAAAGTAACTTCTTTTATTGATTTTAGAACTCTTTTAAATATACTTTTAATCATTTTATTTTTAGTTTTAATTCTTTGATTCATATTTTTAATATTATGATACGCTAAATAGTTTTGCCTATAAACGAAAAAATTCAAATAGTGTTGTAAGTTTTTAAGTTTATATCCAGAATGTTTATAGAGAAATCTTTTTAATATACTATGATAATTGTCTACCATTATGGTTGAATATTCTCCAGTTTCATCTTTTCTTCCATTGATATTTTCCACTTCAAATTGATTCATGAATTGATATGTTTTAGTGTTCCCGTCATGAATAAATTTTTCAACTTGTCCAATATTGTCAGTGAAATTATCAATGAATTGCTGAGGGAGAGGCATTGCTCTGGATACTACTTTAGCTACAGATACACCATATATATTTACCATTGTGACTACACATAACTGGTTAAATGAGAGACCTCTAATACCTTTACCATCAGGTCTAACATGTTTATAGGGTTTTTCTCTAATACTAATGAATGTTTCATCAATTACGATCACTCCACTTATCTTCAAGTTTTCTTGATAGTTCTTTAATGAATGAAATATAATATATCTATAATATAAAACTGTTTTAATATTAATATCAAGATTTCTTGCAATAACTTCCAGCGTAACATCATCAATCATAAAAGCTATTAACTTTTTGATTTTATAATCACTTAACTTAAGATGTTTCATTGGAGTCTTATCAATTATGAAAGTTTTTAAACAACTCTTACATTTATATCTTTGTTTATTATTTTTGTCTTTTCCATTTTTTATTAAACTGTTAAAAGAACCACATAGATCACAGTTTTGGTTCTGCATTGACGTCCCTTTCTACTATAAAAGCGAGTGTTTTATCCTAAAGGAACGTCGCCAAACAATCCAGGAATAAAACACTCGCTTTTATAGTTCCTTTATTAAGATTGTTTGGCATTATTATTATAACATTGTTTTTATTTTTTTATAATGGACTTAAAGCTTTTGTTATCGTTATTTAAGCATAGTCATCAACTATTATCTCCACATCCCAGAAAAAAAAGGCGAAAAAATTGCCTTTTTTATCATTTATTGAATCATCTTATAACCTGATAAAACAGCCCCTAAACCTGACAACACTAAGGAAATAATTCCAAATGTGCTAAGATTAAGTGTATCTTTCCATTCAATAGTTGCTACTAAGAAAGCAACTTCTTTTGTTGAAATAATCAACAAAACTGAACCGATAAACATCAACAACGCCATTAATCAACCAAGCTTCGAAGGTACAATAACATTAATGATTCCTGCTAATAATGGTAAAACAAGGGCAATGCTTAGTAATAAATTGAATTTATACTCACGTAAAACAATTTGCACAATTCCACCTTCACTACGAATTTCACCGCCAAATGCAACTTTCAATCCACTTACAACATTTCCAGATACCTCAAACGCATCTAATAATAATACTGCCGTTGCCAATACACCAATTAGTAACACAACAAACGAAAGTTGTTTTGTCACTTTTTTCTTCTTCTTTTTCATAATTAAGCTCCTTTCAAATTTACATCGCTAATTATATATTTTAAAAATGCATCAAAAACGTGTTTGGTAATCATCGCATCGTCTTTCGCATTATGCACTTGTTCAATGTTTTCCTGATAATACGTTTCATACGCTTTGAATAACCCCACGTCATCGCGCAAGTTGAAATAATCTTTGTGTAGTTTCAAGAGATCAATAAAATCATTTCGTTCAGTAAGCCGTTTTTGCTTATGGATTTTATAAGAATGATCTAATGCTAAAAAATCGTTTTTTCCCCAAACAACAATCTTTGGTTTATAATCAGTAATTATTTTTCTTAACATTGAATAGAAAGAATTATAATCATTTGCATGCCCATAAAAATATTCCTCATCAATACTCAAAAACTTAAGAGTTCTTCTGCTAATCGGTTCTTGTCTAACCGGTTTTATATATCCTTCGTTCTCAAAGATTACTTTTCCATTCTGGGACATTAAAACAAGTCCATATTGAACGATTTCAGGGATAAATTCTTTTTGACGATATGAAGGAATTGTCATTTCTAAATCTAGAAACAAAAAATATTCATTGCTTCGTAAAAAATCTAACATTTGTGATTTTAATTGCATATGATTATAAACAAAAACTTTAGTTTTGAAATTATATATTTCATTAAAATGTAACACTTGGTAATAAAGCTTATTGTTGATTTTTTTCGTTTTTTCACTCGCTAAGAAGTCGACATAAACATTATCATTGATATATTCTAAAAATAGTTTAGATAACCGATTGGTTAGATAAAAACCAGTCATGCGATTACCAATTTCACAGTAAAACGTTTTATTTTTATAATCAACTTTCTTGATTAGATATCTCACTTTTTAACACTTCCTTAATATTTTCATAAACTGCTTTTGGAATTCCAATTTTATTCATCTCTTCCTCAGTTGCATTATATACATCTTCGATATTGTTATATGTCTTTAATAATGCTTTTTTTCGCTTTGGTCCAAGACCTTTAACTTTATCAAAGATAGAACTATACGCATGTTTTTTTCTTGTTGTCCGATGGAATGTAATTGCATACCGATGTACCTCTTCCGATATTTTCGAAAAAAATGTGTATATATCTTTATCATCACTAATAATTAATTCCTTATCTTGATAAATCAGATTTTCTAATTGATGCTTGTTATTCTTTTTTAATCCTAAAACCATTACCTCAAGATTCAACTGTTTTAAAACCTCTTCGGCAATATTTACTTGTCCCTTACCACCATCAACTAATACTAGATTAGGAATGGGAAGTTTTTCAAGCAAAACCTTTTGATAACGGCGATATATAACTTCTTGCATCGCAGCATAGTCATCCACATTAGTTCCTTTTAAATGATATTTACGATATTTCTTTTTATTGAAGTCACCTTTTTCAAAGACAATCATCGCCGATATAGGAGCTGTTCCAAATAATTGGGAATTATCAAAGGTTTCAATTAAGTCAATACTTTCAAGTCCAATTAAGGCTTTAACTTTATCAATTACTTGATTTTTCTTTTCATGTTTGTTTCGATATAGTTGATTGTAATTTTCTAAATCCATCTTCGCATTTTTGGTTGCCAAATCAACAATCTTCTTTTTATCGCCCTTTTTAGGAATTATAGCATTTTTCATTATTGTTAAATCTTCATTATCAAACATATTGCTAAATAACAGCTCATCTGGTTGATTAACTTCATAAAATTGAATTAAGTAGCTTAAAGCAAATTCTTGAGGACTTCCGACAAACGCAAAAACGTTTTGATGTTGATCAACAACTCGCCCATTTCGCATAAATAATATTTGGATAGCAAGATCTTCATCGTTATAAGCAATACCGATTACATCACGGTCTTTAAAATCATTTAAACTAATAATCTGTTTTTCAGTCGTGTTTTTTATATGTTCAATTTGGTCACGAATAATTGCTGCTCTTTCAAACATCATTATTTCACTATAGTAATTCATTGCATCTACCAATGCATCAACAACTTCTTTTATATCTCCTTTAAGAAACCGATAGATTTTATCTAATTGTTTTTTATAATCATCATTATTTTCTGAAACAATCTTATTCCCGATTTCTTCATAGAAGTTAGGAACTTTTTCTTCCCTTCCCATCGGAAACAAAAGTTCTAAAAACCTTGCTGTTTCTCTTGCACTTATCACATTAGGATAAGGACCGAAGATTCGTCCTTTAACATTTTTAGTTCTAACAACTTTGATTTGAGGATTATCACCATCAATAACTTCAATAAAAGGATATGTTTTGTCATCCATAAAAACGATATTGTACTTGGGGCGATGTTCTTTAATGAGATTTAATTCGAGGATCAATGATTCTTGTTCACTATTTGTAACAACAATATCAAAATCATTAATCTCCGAAACAAGTTTAGTTGTTTTTAAGTTATGAGCTCCTGTAAAATAAGATTTAACTCGGTTTTTAAGATTTTTTGCTTTTCCAACATAAATGATTGTTCCCTTAATATCTTTCATTAAATAACAACCAGGATTTGTTGGTAATAACGATAGTTTATTTTTTATTTTCATCTCATCACCACATATGATATTATAACATAAATATTTATATATGGTCGTTTCCAGATTTTAAAGAAAAAACTAAGTTTATTACGACTTAGTTTTCATTAAACTCTATTTTTACTTTATCTTTTAAAATTTCTTCTAACGCAATACCAATGCTCTTTACGCATTTTGCATCTTCAACGATCAATTCATCGCGATCGATTATTTCTGCAACTTTACTAGCAGCATATACTAGTTTATATTTTGAATTAATTTTTTCTAATAATTTATCGATTGATGGGTAACGCATGCCGTCTTTATTCTTTTTCATAGATTTATTCCTCCAACATTTTCAAATAATTATGAATTGAACGTTCTGTCTTTGCATGTTCGGCTCTAATGATTGCCATTATTCGATCCGCTGCATTATCAACATCGTCATTCACGACTATATAATCATATTTATGTGCTAACATAAATTCTTTATCGGCTTTTTCCATACGTTCACGGATGGACTCTTCTGATTCGGTTCCTCGTTTCATTAGCCTCTCATAGAGTGCTTTTTTCCCTGGTGGAACTAGAAAAATAAAAACCGCATCTTTCATATTCTTTCGAACTTGTAAAGCCCCATTAACTTCGATCTCTAAAACAACTTCTTTACCATCTGATAATTGTTTTTCAACAATATCTTTAGGAGTTCCATAATAGTTTCCTACAAATTCAGCCCATTCTAAAAATTTATCTTCTTCAATTCGTTTTTCAAATGTTTTGCGGTCAACAAAGTAATAATCCACGCCATCAATTTCACCTGGACGAGGCTTTCTGGTTGTCATTGAAACAGAATATACTAAATCGTGGTTTGGTTTATTGAAAAGAGCGCGACGAACAGTCCCTTTTCCAACTCCTGATGGACCAGAAAGAACAACTAACAATCCTCTTTGATTTAACTTCATCCATCTCCACCTCTTTTCGTATATTACATTATGTTATTATATAACATTAATGAAGATTAGTAAATAGAATTAATAAAAATGGCAGTTTTTTTTAGATTATGCTATAATTTAGTAGGTGATAATATGGCTATAGACGGATATTTTGTAAATAAACTTGTAAATGAAATCTCTTTACTAGTAACTAATGCTCGGGTTGAAAAAGTGCATCAGATTAGAAAAGACATTTTTGTTTTTAATCTATACTTAAAAGGTGGCAAATATAATCTTTATTTCAAACTTAACGCACCAAATGCTGCTTTTTTTCTTGGCGAAAAGAAAGTCGCTTCTTCACTAGAACAGTCGGGCTTTTTATTAACTTTAAAACGGTTATTTGAAGGAAATATTCTTTCTTCAATCAAACAACACCAAAATGATCGGGTTGTGATTTTCACTTTTGATAGTATTGATTTTATTGAAGGAAAAGAACAAAAGCAATTAATCCTTGAACTAATGGGAAGACATAATAATCTAATCATTACCAAGAATAATATTATCATTGATGCCTATTCGAAGAACTTTTTCGAATCATCACGTAGTATACTTCCCAAACTTGAATTTTCATTTTTTCCAAACTCTAAAAGAGTTCTTGATGAATCCGATTTTCCTAACAACGTTATTACCCCTAATTACTACTCACAAAACTATATGGGGATATCACCTCTTTTATCAAACTATATGTTTGAAGAAAACATTAAAACTTTAAACATCGCATTAAATCCTACTTATGATGTTATCTCAAAAAAATATTATTGGTTTGATTTATTCAAGTCTTCAAGTAATAAAAACCATTATCCTTCTTTATCTGATCTTTTGGAAGATATAACAATGGTCAGCAATTATTCATTTGAAAGACATATGAACTTTGTTAATTCAAACATTACCCACTTACAAACTAAACTAGAAAAATTGAAGTCTTCTTATGAGGAAAACTTGTTATTACTACATAACAAGGAATTAGGTGATTATATTTATAGTTCACAATACAACTTAAATTCTTATTACTCAGAAATCACTACCTACGATAACAAGATAATCGCATTAAATCCTTTATTATCATTAAACGAAAACGCGCAAAAGTTTTATAAAACTTATCAAAAAGCTAAACGTGGTCTTGTTCATCTCGAACGAGAAATCGCTAATACGTCTTCATTACTTTCGCTATATCGGGACTTATCTTTCGAATTAACAATTGAGAACCAAGATATCAAAGAACTTGAATCAGTGCTGTTTGAACTTGGATTTAAATCCTCTCGCAATAAACCTAATAACAAAAAAACATTGCTAATTCCATTAAAAATTACAATTGGTGAAAACATTATCTACGTTGGAAAGAATAATCAACAAAATGAGTATATTACTCATACCCTTGGAAAGCCTAATGATTATTGGTTCCATGTTAAAGACGCCCCTGGTTCTCACGTCATATTAAAAGGTGAACTAAATGACGAAACACTTTCAACCTGTGCGATGCTTGCTGCAAAATTCTCATCACTAAAAGATCTTGTAACAATCCCTATTAATTATACAAAGATAAAGAACATAAAAAAAATACCTGGAATTCCTGGCTATCAAGTGATTCTAAAAGAATATCAAACCCTTAACATTAAGGTTGACAACTATCTAATAGATAATCTTACATTGCATTCAAGTTGAATTATTTTATTAAATGTTTTATTATATGAATATAAACTAAGGAGGATTTAAATTATGAAATATACATTACCAGAACTAGGCTATAACTATAACGTTTTAGAACCTTTTATTGATGCGAAAACGATGGAAATTCATCATACTAAACATCATCAAGCATATATTAACAACCTAAATGCCGCGCTTGAAAAGCATCCTGAATTTACAACTGACTTAAATACTTTTCTAACAGACTTAACTCTTGTTCCTGAGGATATAAGAATAGCTGTTCAAAATAATGGCGGTGGACACTTCAACCACTCATTCTTTTGGAAACTATTGAAAGTAAATAATGGCGAATCACCAAAAGGAAAACTTGCTGAAGCAATTACAAAAACTTTTGGTTCATTCGATGGTTTCAAAGAAACTTTTTCAAAAGCAGCAGCTACACGTTTCGGCAGTGGTTGGGCTTGGCTTATCGTTAACAAGAAAAATGAATTAGAAGTTTTATCTACTCCTAATCAAGATACACCACTTGCATTAGGAACTCCAATTTTAGGATTAGACGTTTGGGAACATGCTTACTATCTAAACTATCAAAACCGTCGTCCTGATTATGTCTCAGCTTTCTTCCAAGTCGTTAATTGGAATGTCGTTGAAGAACTTTTTGAAAACGCAAATAAATAATAATACAAACTAATTAATAAATAGAAAAGTCTCAAGGCTTTTCTTTTTTTCTAAATACCCAAAAATAAAAAGGCCATTTTGAAAATGGCCTTTACTAATAAATCTTTGATTATTCCGTTTCAATTACTGCATAGTTTCCGTCCATTCGACGATAAACAACATGCGTTTTGTAAGTTGCTTTATCTAAGAACACATAAAAGTCGTGCCCTGCTAGTTCCATTTCAACTATAGCTTCATCAGCTGTCATTGGTGTAAGTTCAATCTTTTTATTCTTAACTAATGTTGTAGCTATCATTTCTTTCTCTAACGACTCTGAATCAAACTCCTTACTAAACACATCATTTATTCCTTCTTTTTCAAAGTTCTTACGTAAACGATCACGATGTCTCCTAATTTGTGAAACAAGTTTATCAACTGATTTATCAATTGCAGCATACATATCTATTTCGGTAACTTCGGATCTAACCATTTGCCCTTTAGCATAAATTGTAACTTCTACCTTATGGTGATCAGAATAAACTTTTGTTACTACACGAATTCTGCTGATTGCATCTTTATCAAATAAAGAAACTACCTTATCTAACTTTTTTTCTGCATAATTCTTAATTGCCTCTGTTGGAACAAAACCATTTTTACCAATTACTTCAATCTTCATACACGATCTCCTTTTCACTTTCATTTTTTAAGGTAATTATATATAAATCACCTATTCTTAATTCGTCAACTAGTGTATATGTTTTTTCATTGAAACTATCAAAATAAAGTAATGTTTTATTACTCTCATTTTTTAAATAATATAGATAATATGGTTTTAAAAAACTCATTAACGCTAAGGGATTACCATAATTATCAAATAAAACATTTAAATATATTTGAAAGTTTTCAATTGGTATCACCAATAAATCCTGAATATAAAGATATTTAGTAAAACAATATTCGCATATATGATGTTTACTTACTTTAAATATATTCCTATATGTTATTTTTTTATCAATCAATTCTTTACATTCAATACATTTCATCTTATTCGCCCCTATAATTATTACATCATAGGTGTTGTTTTACTTCTTATATTCTAAAACAATCTTTTCGATTAAGTTTTGTGGAACTTCTTCATAACGAACAAACTCACGGGTAAAGTTACCACTACCTTGTGTCATCGCTTTTAAGTCGATTACGTATTTCGTAACTTCATTTTCGGGAACTTCCGCGGAAATAATTTGATAACCATCATTTTGGTCCATTCCTAAAATACGACCACGGCGCTTATTCAAGTCTCCCATAATATCACCGACATACTCATCCTTAACAGTAACATCGATTTTTAGAACTGGCTCAAGGATAGTTGCTGCAGCATTAGGTATTGCATCTTTAAATGCTAAAGCGGCCGCAAGTTTAAATGATATTTCGTTTGAATCAACATCATGATAAGAACCATCAAAGAGCGTTGCTTTAACATTAATAACAGGGAATCCTGCTAAAGGTCCTTTTTCAAATGTTTCTTGTAATCCTTTTTCAACAGCTGGGAAATAGCCTTTTGGAACTGCTCCCCCAACTACTTCTGATGCAAATGAAAATCCTTCATTAGATGGTTCAAAACGAATAAATACATGTCCATATTGGCCAGCGCCACCAGATTGTTTTTTATGTTTCCCTTCACCATCAACTTTTTTCTTTATTGTTTCACGATAACTGATCTTTTGATCTTCAATATCAACATCAACCTTATAAAGATTTTTAAGCTTTTCTAATATATATCCTAAATGCGTCATTCCTTGACCACCAATCAGAAGTTGAGCTGTCTCTTTATTACGTTTAATCTCAAACGTTGGATCTTCATGGTTAATCTTTTGTAAAGCTGAAGAAATTTTATCCTCATCGTTACGATTTTTAGGCTTAATAGCTAAATAAATAACCGGTGTTACAACTGGTACTGGTTTATATAAAACAGGATTTTTAGGATCACTTAATGTATCACCTGTTGAAAAATCAAGTTTTGCTACTGCACAAATATCACCAGCATTAAATACTTCTTGGCTAATTTGGTCTTTCCCTCTTAATGTGAAAATATTCATAATCTTCGCATTTTCATCTTTTGTAGTATCTAAGACTTCTTGACCATTCTTTAATGAACCTGAATTAATCTTAACAAGATTCATTGTTCCTAAAAACGGATCAACGATGGTCTTGAAAATATATCCTGAAAATGGTTCAGAACTAACTGTAGTTCTAGTAATCTCTTGTTTTGTCTTTAAATCAGTTGCTTTTAAAGATGCTAATTCATTTGGTGCCGGTAAGTATTCAACAAGCATTTCAAGCATTGTCGTAATACCTACTGATTTTGTTGCACTACCAACTAGTAATGGCGTTAATTCACCATTAATAATTCCTAATCTTAAACCTTGTTTCATTTTATCTTCTGGAAGTGAGCCAGTTTCAAAAAATAAGTCTAGTAATTCTTCACTGGTTTCGGCAACACTTTCCATAATCATTTCTCGTAATTCTGTAATCTTAGCTTTTTTATCATCCCATACTTCGGCATCATGGGGAACACCATCTTCATAAATACGAGCTTTATTTTCTACGACATTAACAAATCCGTCAAAGTTTTCATCTTTTCCGATTGGCCATGTTAATGGCACAGCTTTTTTACCAAGCTTTAATCTTATTTCTTCTAACACTTCATTAAACTTAATATTTGGTTGATCCATTTTATTAACAAATAAAATAGCGGGAATATGACGATTTCTAATTTCTCGCCAAACTCGTTCAGTTCCAACCTCAACACCCTTAGTAGCGTCAATAACAATTATCGCACCTTTAACTACTTCAAGTGCCTGATTTAAATCGCCAACAAATTCATCTCCACCGGGAATATCTAAAAAATTAAGTTTAAAATCTTTAAACTCAGTTGGAATTAATGACATTGAAAAACTACTCATTTTATTCTTTTCTTCTGTTAAGTAGTCTGAAACAGTGTTCTTCTTTTCAACTTCTCCTTTTTTAGGAATAACCTTAGTTGCATAAAGAATCGCTTCAACCAAACTGGTCTTTCCTGTTCCTTGATGCCCAATAATCGCAATATTACGAATCATTTCCGTTGTGTAATCTTTCATATTAGCCTCCTGTAATCGTTTTCATTTCTATATATTAATTATATCATAATTATTATGCGATTTAATAAAATAATATTTTTTTTAATTTGATGCTATAATACTATTGGTGATTGATTATGAATAAAACAATTATTAAACTTATTGAAATATATCAAAGTGATGTTTCGCCAAATAACAATAGTAAATGTAGACACATTCCTACTTGTTCACAATATGCAAAAGAATCCTATGAAAGATTTAATTTTGTCAAAGCATCTTTTTTAACTACTAAGAGAATTTTAAGTTGTAACCCTTTATTTAAACCTCGTTTTGATCCAGTACCTGAAAAAAACAACGTTTAAGCAAATAACCTAATAAAAATTACTATTTTTGTTATCATTATTTATATGGGGGGAATAATATGATTACATACGCATTTAATAAGTTAAAAGAAAAAAAATATATTATTCAAGGAATAATCTTTTTTATCCTTTTTTTAACAATTTATTTAGTTTTAGATTATTTGAATTATCGTGAAAGTACCAATAAACCATCAAACACTTGGTTGGTTGTAAATATTCTTTTAGATATGATTATGGCCTTTGGAAGTATGCTATTAATGAATTTAAGTACAGTAATGGTGGAAATCAAAGCATCTGGTGATAAAGGAGCAAACCTTGGTTTCATTTCAATCGTCTTTGGAATCTTTACTTACGGTTGTACAGGTTGTGTCGTTGCATTTTTTGCGGCAATCGGCCTTTCATTTAGTCCAACAATATTTCCGTTTATTGATGTTTGGCATGGTTTTTTATACAAACTTCTTTCATTAGTTCTTCTTGGCTTAGGATTTGGAATTGTCTTGTATAACATTGCTCGAGGCAAATGTAAGGTTAAACTCAAAACTTCATAATCTTTATATCCTTAATATAACATTCAAAAAGGAACACGCACTATTTTGTGAGCATGTTCCTTTTTTTACCTTATATTTGGCAGTTAAATTAATATAAAAACGAACCATCAGCCTTAATAAGCCGAAAAGTTCGTTTTTTATTTTGTACTATGATGTTGTAATGTTTACTTTAATAACTGATTTAAATGCTCTTTCTTAATATATGTCTTATCAATTAAATTGCCGATTGTTTTTTGGATATCTATTTGAACCTGTGTGTACTTCAACAATTTATAAATGCCGTTTTCTATTTCAACGACATTCATATCTTGTAGTGCATTTTGTATTTTATCAATCGAATATTTGTTTTCTAATTTTTTTTCAATGATACGTGATACCAGTAAGGTGATGAAACAAGTTAAAAAATGTCCTTGAATACGTTCATCCTTTTCTAAATATATCGGTCTACCTTCTAATTCGCTCTTAATAATTCGAAATGACTTTTCAATTTGCCATAACCCGCGATACTTACTAATGATCTCTGAAGCGCTCAAATCGATTTGATTGGTAGAAATCATATAAAACCCATCAAGTGATTCATCTTTTTGAATCTTACTCATGTCTTTACTCACTATGAACTTTGATTCAATGATTTCTCCGGTTGTTTCATTGATTTCTTGTTGTTTCAAGTACTTTAAGCGGCCTTGTTTGGTTTTACCCTTTAATAGCTTTGGATTATTAATATAAATTTCTAAACTTTCTAAAACCTTATCGCGCTCGTGTTTCGCTTTATCGGCATAGTTTTTACTATAAAAAATAACGATCTTTTCTTCAACTTCTATACTTTTTGGTCTGCCCATTTCATTATCGTAAATAACCTTGCGTTTTATGGTTGCTTCTTTATATTTGAATTGTTCACTCAATTTTATATAATCTTTTTCCTCTAAGGTTAAATCAATGATTTTTTGTGAGGCGCCCCTGATTTTACTAGAAAAAATATAACCATGACCGTGATCGATTAAATGTTTAATATTGTTTCCCCCATTGATACCTTTATCAGCGACCACGATACACTTCTTAACATTCAAATCATCTTTAATCTTATTAAATGATGGTATGAATGTTTTAGAATCATGCGTATTGCCTTTAAACATATCATAGGTAATTGGAAAATTATGTTCATCAATGTAAAGGCCCATTGTGACGATTGGATGCTTAACATTTTCTTTACTAGGTCTTGTTTGTCTTAAATCACTTGTTACATTAGATTCAAAGTAGTAGTTTGTTACGTCATAATAAACAACTGTTTTATCACGATGATAGTATTTGACCATATGGTCATCTAAATGCTTAATAATCTCTTCTTTATAAGAAAATAGTTTATCCAAACTACGATAAATATCGTCTAATGATAAGTCATAATCTTTATACAGAAATTGTTTATTCAAATAGTTATCAAGTTTAGATGCTGGCTTAATAATCCTCATTGTTACTAAAAAGGATAAAATTTCATAAAGATCATACTTAAACTTATCACCCACAGTTACCTCGCTAATAAGTGATTTTAAATCAAGTGATTCAAATACTTTTTCAATGAATGAACTACCAATATTTTTAATATCGGTTGATTGTTCATTGTTTTGATTTAAGTCTAAAATGAGAGAAATGATATTTTCTTCTTTTTCAAGTGTCAATCTTTTAGCCTCTATTTTAAGTTTATTTAAAATATCGGGGTCCTTTAAAATCAAATCCTCTAAAGCGCCGTACTTTTTTATCGTGCGATGCTTAATTGTTTTACCATCCCTGTACCCTTCAACTAAATAAAGCTGTGTTTTATTAGATGTCTTTGATTTCGATTGTTTAATAAACATTTTGATACCCCCTATATATACAACACATTACAACATATATTATAGCACGTTTTTTCAATAAAAAAAGCACTTTATATAACTTTAGTTATAATGTGTGCTTTTTATTAAGCATTTAAGTGTAATTTATTGATCAAACTGCTAAATGTAAGTAAAAAAAGGCTTGACACTAATTCTAGTGATATAGTAAAAGTAGACATATTAAATAGTTTAATACAGTCTACTTTTTTGTT